>Ga0307372_10014240_pt1 | contig 10205 bp, 8 predicted proteins | sample OX1MG_FD_202533 | JGI IMG/M metagenome (GOLD analysis project Ga0307372, IMG submission 202533) | Soil microbial communities from Risofladan, Vaasa, Finland - OX-1 | ecosystem: Environmental > Terrestrial > Soil > Coastal area > Acid sulfate soil | place: Finland: Risofladan, Vaasa | collected... | reverse complement strand
CCCCCCTTTGACGAACGAGAGCTGGAGGTGTAGGCCGTGGAAGGCTTGATGCAGGACTACGAGCTCAGTCTTCAGCACGTGTTGTGGAGGCTGGAGCGACTGCACCACAGGAAAGAGGTCGTGACCAAACGCGACGATGGCCTTCATCGCATCACGAACGGCGAGATGGTCTCCCGCATCAACCGCCTGGCCGGAGCCCTCAAGCGCCTCGGAGTCAAGCCCGGAGACCGGGTCGCCACGCTGGCGTTCAACAATTCCCGGCACCTCGAGCTCTACTACGCAGTGCCCTGCATGGGCGCTGTGCTCCACACGCTTAACCTCCGCCTGTTCCCTCAGCACCTCGAATTCATCATTAATGACGCAGAAGACAAGGTTTTATTTGTCGATCAGGCCCTGATTCCGCTCCTCAAGCCCCTGGTAGGCAAGGTCCCCTCCATCAAGCAGATGGTCCTTGTCACCGACACGCCGGCCGCCTCGCACAGCGTTGAGGGCATCGGCGAGATGCTCGACTACGAGTCGTTGCTGGCTGCCGAGAGCAGCAGCTACCCCTGGCCCAAGCTCTCGGAGCGGATGGCCGCGGCCATGTGCTACACGTCCGGGACCACCGGCAATCCGAAAGGCGTCGTGTACTCCCACCGTTCGCAATACCTGCACACCATGGGCGTCCTGCAGTCCGAAAGCCTCGCGATCACCGAGCGCGACGTCGTCCTGCCGATCGTGCCGATGTTCCACGCCAACAGCTGGGGCCTCCCGTATGCCTGCGGGATGGCGGGGTCGAAGGTGCTCTTCCCCGACAGGTTCATGGGCGACGCCCGCGCGATCGTCGAGCTTGCCGAGCAGGAGGACGCGACCGTCCTCGCAGGCGTCCCCACCATCTGGATCAACACGGCCGCCTACCTCAAGGAATCCGGGAAGCGGCTGCCCAAGGTCCACACGGTGGTCTGCGGCGGCTCGGCGATCCCGCGCTCGCTGATGGAGTCGATGGACGCGCTCGGGCTGCGCATGCTCCACGCGTGGGGGATGACCGAGACCTCGCCGCTGGGAAGTGTGGCCCGGCCTCGCTCTGGTACCAAGCCCGAGGACGAGCTCGACTGCCGGCTGAGCCAGGGAGTGATCGCGCCCGGGGTCGAGGTCCGCATCTCGGACCCGGCCACCGGCCAGGAGCTGCCCTGGGACGGCGTGGCGTTCGGCGAGATCCAGGTACGCGGGCCGTGGATCGCCCGCGGCTACTACAACGGCTACGACCCTGGCAAGCTCACGGAGGACGAGTGGTTCCGCACCGGCGACGTGGCCAAGATCACGCCGGAGGGCTACATCCAGATCGTCGACCGGACCAAGGACGTGATCAAGTCCGGCGGCGAATGGATCTCGTCGGTCGAGCTCGAGAACGCGATCATGGCCCACCCCAAGATCATGGAGGCGGCGGTGATCGGCGTCCCGCACCCCAAGTGGGACGAGCGGCCGGTCGCATACGCGGTGCCGAAACCAGAGTTCAAGGGCCAGGTCACCCAGGAAGAGGTCCTCGAGTTCTTGAAAGACAAAGTTGCGAAATGGTGGCTGCCCGACGAGATCAGGTTCATCGACGAAGTGCCCAAGACCTCGGTGGGCAAGTTCGACAAGAAGGTGCTGAGGGCCAGCGCCGTGCCAATCGAGGAGAAGGCCGCCCCGTCGGTGAGGCAGTAATGGCGAAAGCCGGCGTTCGCGAGCATGTGATCGGACGAGACACTCACCATTTCAAGTGGGACAACTCGCTCAAGCCGGCGGTCGAGATCGAGCCCGGAGACGTCGTCCACTTCGACACGGAAGAGGTCACCGCCGGCCAGCTCCACAACGGCGACCCGGTCTCCAAGCTCGCGGCCCTGGACTTCAACCGCCTGTACCCGCTCGGTGGGCCTGTGTACGTGCACGGCGCCGAGCCCGGCGACACGCTCGAGGTGGAGATCCTCGAGCTCAAGCCAGGCGCTTGGGGGTGGGCGGCCCTGTTGCCCGGCCTGGGACTTCTGGCCTCGGATTTCCCCGACCCTTACGTGCGCTACTTCGAACTGGGCGACCGCACGTCAGCCGAACTGCGTCAAGACATCCACATCCCGATCGTGCCGTTTTGCGGGACGATGGGCGTGGCCACCGACGAACCGGGACCGCACGACGTCCTACCCCCGACCAAGGGAGCGGGAAACATCGACACCCGCCACCTGACGGCCGGCACCAAGCTCTACCTGCCGGTTTACGTGCCGGGCGCCATGTTCTCGGCCGGAGACTGCCACGCGGCGCAGGGAGACGGCGAGGTGTGCGTTACCGGGATCGAATGCCCGATGACGTTCTCGCTCCGGTTCAACGTCGTGAGGGGTGCGGCCTTGCGACCTTGGAGCTACCACTTCATCACGCCGGCGGCGCCCCTTCAGCCGCGGAGCGACGCGGCCGGCTACCACGCGGTCTGCGCTCTGGGGCCGGACCTGATGGAGAACGCCCAGAACGCGGTCAGGGACACGATCGCGTGGCTGAGCGCCGATCACGGGCTGAGCCGGGAGGACGCCTACATCCTGTGCAGCCTGGCCGGCGACCTTCGGATCAGCCAGATCGTGGACCAGCCGAACTTCGGGGTCTCCTTCTATCTGCCGCTGACGGTCTTCACTTAGCCCAGGGCCCTCCCGGAACCGAAAAGCCGGATCGGCGAGTTTGCCCTGCACCGTGCGGCATACTGACTAGCCCACGGACCAAAAGGTGAGCACGACACAGTTAGGGCGCTACCCGATCGAAGCCGAGCTCGGCCGAGGCGCGATGGGCGTGGTGTATCGCTCGACCCATCCCCGGCTCGAGATCCCGGTTGCGATCAAGGTGCTGGCGGAGCAGTACTCGAGCGACACGAGCTTCCGGCAGCGATTTCACCGCGAGGCGGCGACAGTGGCCGGCCTCAACCATCCCGGCATCGTGCGGGTGTACGACTTCGACGAGGACGGGCCGGTCCTGTTCATCGTCATGGAGTGGGTCGAAGGGCGGTCCATGCGCTCCTGGCTGGACGAGTACGGCCGGTTCAGCGTCGACGTCTCCATCGACCTCATCCAGCAGCTTCTCTCCGCGGTCGGCGTGGCGCACGACTTCCAGATCGTGCACCGCGACCTCAAGCCGGACAACATCCTCATCTCCAACCGCGGCAAGACCAAGATCCTCGACTTCGGCATCTCGAAGTTGATCGACGACAAGCACCGGCTCACGGCGACCGGCAGCATGGTCGGCACCCCCGCTTACATGGCGCCCGAACAGGTCAAGGGCGAGCCCGTCGACGCGACCGCGGACATCTACTCGCTCGGCATGATCCTGTACGAGCTGCTCCACGGGGAGCCCCCTTTCGCCGGCGCTCTGCCGGCCGTCCTGCACTCGCAGGTGTTCGACCGCCCGCGCGCGTCGACAGCCATCCCCTCCCCGATCATGGAGATCATCTGGAAGGCAACGGCCAAAGACCGCAGCGAGCGCTTCCAGACCTGCGAGGAGTTCTCTGGTGCGTTCCACTACATGCCCAAGCCCGGCGTGGCACAGCCTCCCGTGGAGGCGATCTCGAACGAGATGGCCGTCGAGGACGAGGTCGAGCAACCCAGGGCGCTTCCTCCGCGCACGGAAGGACCCAAACCTGCAGGCGTGTGCACTTACAGCGACTGCCAGGAGCGCCGCGGCTGGGCGTGCGCTTACAAAGACCTGACCGGGCGTGAGTGCAAGAGCTGGTGGTGCCGGCGCCACATCCAGTTCATCGAGCGCACGCCGTTCTGCCCGCGCCATGCGAGCGTCATCCGCGCCCTGGCGCCCACGGCGAACACGATCTTCGAAATCAAGAACCGCCCTGCGGTGGACGACCGCGCCCTGCCCCTTGCCGCCCTCGTGGCGGAGGACATCGACAAGGACGTCACCGAGCTCGTGCGCCGCCGCTACCAGAATCGCAAGGACATCACCCTGGCACGCGACCGCACGGTCAGGCAGACGTGGTCGGGACGCAGCGAGGTGGCATGGGAGCGCAGCTGGGCCGCGCTGAAGAGCCAGGGCTACCTGATCCGGATCGCGGTCCGCGTTGCGACCGACGAGCCCGACACGGTGCAGCTGCTGATCGGCAACACGGTCGTGTTCAAGGAGGTCCCCGACTGGATCAGCCGCCGGCGCGAGGGCGAGCCGCCCGACCACGCCGACCGGGCCCGGTTTGGCAAGAAGGTGTTCACCGCGATCCTCGAGCACGTCGACGAGCCGCAGCCGCTGCCGTCGGCGGTGCCGACCGCCAGCCACGAGCTGGAACCTCCGCCTCCGCCCGAAATCAACCGGACGCTCATCGAGGGCATGATCCTGAGGCTCGCCGCCGCGACGACGCGGATCACCGGCTTCGAGGTCGCGGAGCAGCTTGCACTGCCTTTTGCCGCTGTGGAGCCGATCCTCAAGTCGCTGACCGGCGTCAACATCCTCGACGCGCTGGGACTCGCGGCAGAGCAGGGGCCGTGGCTCGGCCGCCCCCTGCCCGAGCGGATGGCGTACTCGCTGACCCGCCAGGGTCGCGCCCGAAGCGACCAGATCGGCGACGCGAGCACCCGGTACGCCGGGCCGGCACCGGTCTCGATGCAGGAGTACAGGGCGGTGCTCGCGGAGGCGGCCAAACCGGGGACGCTGGACCTGGTCAAGGTCAACCTCGCGCTGGCGGGGATCGAGCTCGCGCCGGGCGTGACCGAAGCGGTGCGGGCCGCGGTCAACTCGCGCTCGTCGATCTTCATCTATGGCGCGCCGGGCAACGGCAAGACCACCCTCGCGCGGCGCATCCCGGCGCTGCTCGGCGGCCCAATCGTCATCCCGGTCGCGCTCGACATCGGCGGCGGCGAGGTGATGACCGTCTTCGACGGCTCGATCCACCACCTCGAGGCGCGGCAGCCGGTCGACCGTCGGTGGCGGCGCGTCGCGCGGCCTCTGGTGCAGGTCGGCGGCGAGTTCCAGCTCGAGATGTTCGACCCGACCTGGGAAGAGGGCAGCCGCACCTACGCGGCGCCACTCCAGGTGAAGGCCAACGGCGGCGTGCTGCTTATCGACGACCTGGGCCGCCAGCGCGTCTCGCCCAAGCAGATCCTCGACCGCCTCCTCGTCCCGCTGGAGCAGGACACCGACTACATGAACCTGTCGTCTACCGGCCGGAAGGTCGAGATCCCGTTTCGGGCGCAGGTCGCGCTGTCGACCAACCTCAAGCCGGCGGAGCTGCTTGACGAGGCGTACCTGAGGCGTCTCGCCTACAAGGTGTTCATGCCCGACCCGACCTGGGACATGTGGTGCCGAATCTTCGAAAGGGAGCGCGAACGCCTCACGATCCCGCCCGACCCGAACGCCCTCGAGATGATCTCCAGCCTTTACAGCGGCCGGCCACTGCGTGGGAACCATCCCCGCGACCTGCTCGAGCGCCTCGTCGACGTCTCTTCGGCGCGCGGCGTCCGGCCGCAGCTCACACCGGAGCTGGTCGAAGCCGCCTGGCACACGCTCTTCATCACGAGCTAGAGCATCGGCGGGCGCTCGGTATACTTTGTCGTCGCGTCGCGTGCGCCCTGTGCGCCCGACGCCCAAAGCGGCGGTGGCGGAATGGCAGACGCGCTAGTTTCAGGAGCTAGTGTCCGCAAGGACGTGGAGGTTCAACTCCTCTCCGCCGCACCAACTATGTCGCTCACCTTCGAGCGGCGCCCGCGCCTCAGGGGATGGGCATCGACTCGGTATTTCCTGTCTTGACAACGCGCGACTAATCGATTCGACTGAGCGCCGCCTTGCCCTCCGCACCGTACGACCAGGTCCGCACCCTCTACCGCACCATCCTGGTTTTCGCGACGGTAGGCGTTCTTGTCTTGATCGTCGGCCTGGTGGAGTTCGTGCACTTCGAACCACCCGGCCAGGCGACCGGTGCGAAAGCGCGGATAGTCGGCGTCTACGTTTACGATCCGGCCACCGGCGCCACCTCCGGGTCCGACCAGGGCCAATTCGCTCGCTCGCAGCAGTTCGCGGCGGTGGTCGATTGGTCATCGCTGCCGAGCGGGATCACCGTCGATGCCCGCTGGTACGACGCGTTCGGCGACGTCGTCGGTAGGGCAGGCCCGGGCACGCCTGCACAGCTCGCCGCCCATCAGGTCGTGCCCGTGGTCGTGCCCAGCGGCTTTCATCACAGCCTTCCTGGCAGCTACACGTTCGTGGTCGAACGCATCCAGGGCGCGATCCCCGTCGAGGTCCTGGCTCGGCGCATCGTGCTGGTTCAGCGAACGTGATCAAGGTCACCACGCCACCCGCGGCAAACCCACATCCACGTTTGCGACCCGGCCGCTACGGCATCGCCATCGCGGTGGCGGGGGTCGTCGCGGTGGCGTTGGTTGCGAGCTCCTTTCTCAACTACGTGTACCTCGACACCATCCCCGGACGGGCATCGCTGTACGGCCTGCTGGCCGTCGCGCTGATCGCGCTCGGCACATACATCCTGGTGCGGGCTTTCAGCCGGGACCGCGCCATGCGCCGCAAGCACCTGATCCGGGCTGGCGTGCTGATCGGGCTGGGCGTGCTGCTGTGGCTCCTGCTGATCGACGTCTTCGTTTTCACGCAGTCAGCGGGTCCTGGCGTGGCCGCGATCTGTGTGCTGGTGTGCTTGCCGACCACCGGGTTCGGGCTGCTCGTGGTGCGCCGCATGGACCGCAATGAAAAGGAGCCATGGCGCTTGGTCCTCGTCGCGGCCGCCTGGGGAGCCATCGTCGCCACCAGCCTGGTCATCTGGGGAGAGACCATCTGGGAGGCAACTGCTCAGAGAAGCCTGGTGCCCGGCCCCGGCCTCGACGCCTCGACGGCTTTCATGGCGGGGGTGCTCGAGGAGCTGGCGAAGGGGAGCGCGGTCGTCCTTCTCTTTCTCGTCATGCGCGACGAATTCGACGACGTCGTCGACGGCATCGTCTATGGAGCGGCCGTCGGGCTCGGCTTCAACTTCATGGAGTCGGTCACGTATATGACCAACCTCTACGCGATCTTTCAACCCGAGGGCATCGGCGGCTACGCCGCGGGGTTCCAGTGGTACGCGAGGCAGGTGCTCGGCCTGTTCTTCGGCCACGCCACGTACACGGCTTTCATCGGCGCTGGAATCGGCATCGCGCGGCAGCTGCCGAGCGTGAGGCAGAAGGGGTTTGCGATCGCGAGCGGTTTCATCGTCGCGATCGCAGCGCATTTTTCATGGGACGCGTGGTTGACCTTCTTTCCGATCCAGAACAGCGTGTTCGGACTGGTCGAGATCCACATGCGGACGCTGATCATGACCGGACCGTTCACCGCAGCCATCATCGCCCTGCTGATTTTTGGAGTTCGTTTCGAGGGTCAGAACCTGCTCGATCAGTTGCGCAAGGAGGCTTCGGATGGCTTTGGCGCCATCCTCCCGGACGAGGTGGCCGTCCTGGCCAGTCCCTGGCAGAGGCTCAAGCAGCGATTGCGCGCCTTGAACCAGGGCGGTCCTCGCGAGTACCTGGCGACGGCGCGGCTGCAGTCGGCGCAGCTGGATCTCGCGATGGAACGCTGGCACCGAGAGCGCAAGGAAATCGACACGCCGCTCGGCGCGGAAGTGCAGCTCAGGTTGAGAGTGATCGCCATGCGCCCTCGCTCCGCGCCTTAACCGGGTGGGTTCTGAGGGCGAGCCGTCAGGCGGGTAGGCGGCCCCAGAAGGCCCGGGCGAGGCCAAGGGCGGCCAAAGCCGCGGCCCCGGCCCAGGTGACTGCCGACACCAGCGGGTCGCTGAAGTCGGTGCCCGTCAGCACGGCGTGAATGAAGATCAAGGCAAACGCCAGGTAAGCGAGTCGGTGCAGCCACGTCCAGGCCGCCCTGTTCATCCGTCGCCGTAGGAATGCGGCGAACGTGACCACAACCAGCACATCGAGGGATAGCGCGCCAATGCCGATACCGAGAGTCCCGTAGCTCGAGCGGAAAGGCACCACCACGTCCAGCAGCCCAATGCGGGCCGTGGCGTCGAGGAGAAGAGCTCCCATGTGAAGCGCGGCGAGAGGGATCCAGAGCAGGGTCGTGTACTCGTGAAGCGAGCGCACGGCTCGGTTGCTGCCCAACCAATCCAGGACCGCCGACCGCAACGCGATGCCGGTCACCACCGCGACGGCCAGGGATGCGTATGAGCTCAGGCCTGCGACCCGGGCCATCACCCAGAAGAACTGGTCAGTCGTCATCGGCCGCCCCCAGCGACCAGGCAAACGCGTGGGCGGCGCAATACACCGGCGCCAGCTCCGGACCGAGCAGCAGCGCAGTCTTGGCGGCGATCTCAGCCTCGAACCCGCCGGCGGCGACCACCGACACCTCCTCCAGCCCCGTGCGCGCCGGGAGCCCGGAGCGCGGATCGATGAGGTGGTGCGCCTCTCCCCAGCGCCTGCGCCGCACGCTGCTGGTCGCGGCGCCCTGGCCGCGCAGCATCAGCGTGGTGCCCGCAACTGCGACCGGCCAGCCCTTTCCGTCCGGACCCGCGCCGGCGGCGCGCAGGTCACCGCCAACGTTCGCAAGTGCGTTTGGGCCGAGAGACTCGCACAGACGGTCGGCCATCCAGCCCTTGGCGATCCCGCCCAGGTCGAGCGCCGAACCGTCCGCGACCCGGGCGGCGCCTCGGCGAACGCTCAGGACGTCCGGGAGCGCGCGCAGCGGCCGGGCCGCGTCCAGCGTGGCGACCGAGACGCCTTCGGACAGCGGGCGCGTGTACCCGATGGCAATCATCGAAGGCAGCACGGCGATGTTGACGAGCCCGGCGCTCATCTCGAATGCGTTCAGAGATGCGCGCAGCACTGCCTCCAGCTCCTCGCCGATCCCGAACCATCCGCCCGCCGCCGCGTTGAGCTGCGACAGCTCGCTGTCCGCCGAGAACCGCGTCAGGCGAGCGCCGAGCCGCCGGATCCAGATCTCTCCCTCGAGCAGGTCGCCACGCGACCGGTCGGCCGCAAACAGGCTGCAATTGGTGCCGAGCGCGGCGAAATGGTGCGATTCGACGGCGAGGCTATGAGGCATATGTCGACGTGACGGGCTGGACGGCGCTGGGCTGAACCGAAGGGCCGACCGTCAGCGAGCCGCCCGGGGCCGAAAACGTCGCACTGCCGGGGGCGCTCAAGACGGTGGGGCGAAGCGGCGCCGCCGGATTCTTCAGATGCGAGGTGACGTATACCGCCGCCGTCACCGTCGTCGCGAAGGTGAGCACGGTCGCCCCCGTCTTCAGGAGGACGGCGCGCATGTCACACGGAGACCGGGGCTTTGAGGAACGGGACCTGGTCGTAGGTCGCGCCCAGGATCTGCGCGGCGTCGGCGCCAAGGTGGCCGCTGAGGATCTCCTGGTACACGGAGCGGAAGTCCACCGAGTACTGCAGGTTGCCCGTCGAGTCCAGGCTGGTGAGACTCGGCTCTGCGCCGTACAACCCTCCCTTCACCGGGTCGCCGATCAAGAGCAGCGGAGCCGCGGCGCCATGGTCGGTGCCTCCGCTTGCGTTCTCCTTCGGGCGCCGTCCGAACTCCGACCACGTGGCGATCAAGACCTTGTCCGCCATACCGTGCGCGGACAGGTCCTGGTAGAACGCGCCGACGGCGGAGTCCAGGTAGCCCATGAGGTCGTCGTGACGGTTCAGCTCGGTGTAGTGCGTGTCGAACCCGCCGAGCGTGACGTGCAGCAGCTTGACCCCGGTGCCAGTGACGATCAGCTCGGCGGCGAGTTGCAGCGCGGCGGCGAGCTGGTTCTTCGACGAATAGACCAGCTTGACCTTGTCCGAGTAATCCGCCATCGGCTGGTAGTTCGAGGCTGACGTCCGCAGCGTCGCCATCGTCTCTGTCGCGGTGGCGATCGCCGTGTCGAAGAGCGCTCCGTAGATGCCGGGAGTGCCCTTGTAGAGGGCCCCCACGGCTGCCTCCACCTCGCTGCCTCCCGTGAACCCGAATGTCTTCTGGTCCTGGATGACCGTCAACGTGGCCTGGAGGTCGCGAAGGGCGCCGGGCACATCGGTGGCGCCGCACGCGCACCCACTGAGGGGATGGCCGTTGGTGTCGTAGGCGCTTGCGAGTGTGCGGCCGAGCCAGCCGTCGACCTGGCGTCGCGTCGGGTCGCCCGTCTCCCAGATCCGGATCGATTCGAAATGCGAGAAGGTCGGGTTCGGGTAGCCGACGCCCTGGACGATGGCGACCTTGCCCCCGTCCCAGAGCTTCTTGAT
>Ga0307372_10014238_pt1 | contig 10206 bp, 8 predicted proteins | sample OX1MG_FD_202533 | JGI IMG/M metagenome (GOLD analysis project Ga0307372, IMG submission 202533) | Soil microbial communities from Risofladan, Vaasa, Finland - OX-1 | ecosystem: Environmental > Terrestrial > Soil > Coastal area > Acid sulfate soil | place: Finland: Risofladan, Vaasa | collected... | reverse complement strand
GAACCATTCCGCCAGCGTGCCGTACTCGCCCTTGGGATCGATCACGACGGACCGTCGGCCGAGGATGGCGTGGCGGGCCAGGTACGTCTTGACCAGGGCGCTCTTGCCAAGTCCCACCTGACCGGCGATCACCGTTCCGGGGCTCGTGATGTGTCCATCGGCGTACAGGCGCCACGGATCGACAGCGAAGGCGCCCCCCGTGGTGACCTCCCGGCCGATCAGCGGCCCGGCCCGGTCGAGCGTCCGCCCCGCGAAGAACGGGTGCGCCGCCGACAGGTGCGCGGTGGTCAGGGTCCGCGCCGGCACGTGCGGCGCGCTCATCCGAGCCCCCGGCACAGCGGGAGTGTTGCCGCGAGTCCGGCGCCCTGCTCCCCCCAGAGTCGGCGAACCTCGCAGCGTGCCAGCGCCGCGGCCGCGGTCAGTTCGCGGCACGCCTCCTCCAGCTCGTCGGGCGTGGGGGCGGACACGGTCACGTACCCGGCAAACCGGTACGCCGCGTGGCCATCGGCCAGTTCCCGCTCCTGAGCCGATACCGCCGCCTGCTGTCGTCGTCGGCGCACCGTTCCGACAAACCCCGCGCGCTCGCGCAGGTCGTCGTCGGCCGCGTACCGGACCCGCGACTGTTCGGCGTCCCGCACCGCGCGTGTCGGATCACGCGGCTGCATCACGAGGGCGATCGAGCGTCCCGGCGGGCCGGCGAGGATCAGCGGGGCGAGCACGTCCGCGTCGACGTCGCCGCGGGGCCACTGGCTGATCCAGAAGCTGGCGTGCCAGCTGGCGTCACTGCGCAGCGATCCCCACGACTCCTCCGACGCCATCGGCCCGGGGTCCGCGGGGTCCGGTGCGAGTGCCGCCCCGCCGTGCGGTGTGTCCGCGAACACGTCGTCGGACGTCGGATCGCCGCCGGCCCGCAGCACCGTGGCGAGCTCGACGGCATCCAGGGCCTCGGCGCCACCAAGCTGGGCCGACGTCAGTTGCCGGTTGAGCTCGGCTGCGGCATCGAGCGCCTGCTGGGCCGCGACGGCCCCGGGGCGACGCCGGCAATCGATCGCCAGCGCGATCATCAGCGTGTACGCCTGGGCCGCGTCGGCGATGCGATCGACGACCTCCAGGTAGCTCTGGACCGCGCGCTCGGTGCGATCGTTGCCGCCAGCGATCTCGACATGGCGGCTGCGGCCGCGCGCGCCGACCGGACCCGATCGCGCGATCCACTGCACGCGCGCGACACCGGTACCGGGTCGTGCGAGCCCGGCGAGCATCGACCCCCAGGCGGCGCGGCGTCCGGCCATTTCGTTGGACCCGGCCATCATCATCGGCTCGGCGGTCACGGCGAGGACCACGACGAGGTACGTGCGGTCGCGGATCAGGCCCACTGTGCCCCGATCGGTGGCGATCTCAAGGATGCGGATCCCGGCAAGGTGGGCCGGCAGCCGCCCGGGGTGTTCCGGATGCGGATGCCGGTAGCGGGTGCGACCGCGGATCCGGCGTGTCGTGAAGGCGAGCCCGACGGCCGCCCAATCGACCGGAAGGCGCCCGGCCGGGCGCACGAGACCGGCGGTGGTGAGCGCGGCGGCGCCGAGCGCGCCGATGATCGGCCCGGCGGGCCCGCCGACGCTCCGTGTCCAAAGCAGCGCCCACAGGCCGGCCGCCACGAACAACCCGAGCTGGCGCCACTGCAATCCGCCGAGGGCGGTCCCGCTCCGCGGAGCACCGAAGTTGACCCGATCGCGTGCGGCATCGTCACGGCGGTCGGCGCTCATGCCGTCGGCCCGGGCGGACGCGGAACACGAGGCGCGGCGCCGACGGTGCGCCGCGAGCCGGGTGCGGTCGGCGCGCCCAATACCCGCGCGCGCGGCGGCGCGACCGACCGGTCCGCGCCGCGGAGCTGCCAGAGCACCGTGCGCGAACCCGCGAGGTCACGCGTCGCCCGGCTCACCGACAGGCTCTGACGGCGCTGCTGGCTGAGTTGCCCGGCGTCGATGGCCAGCGGGATCAGGCTGAGCAGGACAAACGGCGCGAACGCCGCGAGGCCGAGCATGGCCGTGCCGGCGAGGACCCCGGTGATATCCCCACTGGTCAGCTCGGCCAGTCCAAGACTCACGATCCCGATCACGACGAGCTTGCTGATGATCAGCGCGCCGAGGATCTCCGCCATGCGCCGCGCATAGCGGGCCGTGGATGGCCAGACGATCCCTGCGAAGACCAGCGGCAAGAACATCACTGCCACCTCGACGGCCGCGGCACGCACCAGCAGCTCGACCCACACCGCGAGCGCCGCGCACATCGCCGCCGCGCCGACGGCGATGCCGATGAACACGGGCAACGGCGTCGCACCGAGTGCTTCCGGTATCGCGCGGGCTAGGGTCGCGCCGTCGTTCGCCTGGCGCGCCAGCAACTGGGCCGAGACGGCGTCGACGGTGTCGACGAGGGTCTGGGTGACCTGGATTCCGACGAGGGTCAACAGCCCCGCCGCCGGCAGCGCGCCGAAGACGGCGCGCACGATCGCACCCGGATCGGCGTGCAGCAGTGCCGAGAGCACCGCCAGCGCGATGAGCGGCAACATGCACGCAACCGCGACGCCGGCCATGAACCGGTAGTGCGTGGCCACTGCCGCGCTGGTGAGGTCGATCTGGGAGCTGGTTCCGAGTCCGCCCACGACACGAACGACGGCCCAGACGCACGCGTTGATCACCGCCGTGCGGATTGCCCCGAGCACGCCGTCGGTGACCGCGCCGGCCGCCGCGCCGATCGGCGCGGTCGCGGCGCTGCACACGTTGCCGATGCCCGGCAGCTGGCAGATCGTCGCGGCCGGACTGGCTGTCGCCGGCGCCGCATCGAGCGCCAGCAAGGCGGCACTTGCGGCCGTACTCGACACAAGGATCCGCCGGACCCGGCTCACGGGGCGACCGGGCGGGTCGCGGCGCTGCGCAGACGTCGGGCCCCGATTGGCGCGCGTCGACGGGCAGCCACCGGCGGCGATGTCACAACGTGCGGCCGGGGGTGGACCGGCGCCGTGCCGTGCCCGGCGATCGCGATGAGCAACCCGGCGGCCAGGAAGATCATGAGCGTGGCGCCCGCGATCGCGGCGGGGGCGACGAGGACGAACCCGATGAGGCCCCGTAGCCGCACTAGCGACCAAACCCGTAGAACCAGTTCACCAGTGTCGGCGCAGCCCCGATGACCGCAGCGGCCAAGAGCGCGACGGCGACGCCGCGCCGCCCGTCGCTCGCGGCGCGCACGTTGTTCGACTGGCTGCCCCACGCCCAGATGCACGCGGCCACGATCAGGGCGGCCAGCGTGAGGATCAGCACCCAGAAGTAGGCGCCGTTGACGAGCTGCTGGAGCTTGCCGGTATCGGGGAGCGCCCCGGCGTCAGGGGAGACACTGACCGGCCCGGCTGCCGCTGCGACTGCGGTGCCGGCAGCGAGGATCACCGCCGCGATGATCGGCATGCTCCATCGACCCATCGCGCGCTCCTTCGGTCCGCCCACCGGATGTGGGTTCACCCCACAGATGGGCCAGACGCGATCAGGGAGGGGGCGCGGTCCGGTGGAGGCGAGCGGTTAGCCGATGGCGACCCGGAAGACCGGGCTTGTCCCTGCGGCAAACCGCAGGCCGGGCTGCGAGGGAAGCAGCACGCGCATCCGCACGACGGCCGAGCCGGGGCGAGCGACGGCGTATCTGACCCGCCAATGCCCGTTGCGCCCAACCGTCCCCGGCACACCCAGCGGCAGCCACGCGCGCCCGAGCAGGTACTCAAGCTGCACCGGCTGTCCGGCGACGACTGAGATCGGCGAGGCCGTGCCGGTGATCGTGAGCAGGCGGTGGGCGCCCAACCTCAGCGGCGCGCCGGCGATCGCGTGTCGCTCGCCCGCGGCCAGCGTCAGCAGCGGCCGCATCAGAAGATTGATGCGGACAAGCGCGCCGCCGCCGTTGGCCGTCAGGACGATTGCCCCCGAGCGACGCACCGGCACCGCAATCACTACGCGTCCCGCCGCATTCGTCGTGCCGCGTGCCAACACACCGGTGGCATCACCGACCGTGATCTGCGCCCCACGGGCCGGTGCCCCGAGCCCGTCCGCGACGCTCGCGGAGACTTGGATGTGCGCCCTCCAGGTGCGCGTCAGTGCGATCGTCGCGTTCGGAGTCGGGGCGCGGCCGTCGATCGTGATCCTCGCCAAGTGCAGGACCGCGGTGCCGCCCTGCGATCCGGAGCCCCCGGGCGGGCCGGAAGCGCTGGCTGGCACGACGACTGCGATCGGCGAACTCCAGGCGCTCGCGTTTCCGGCGACGTCGATCGCCCGCGCGGCGACCGCGTACGAGCCCGGGCGCGGGAGGACGTTTGAGCTGAGCACGGTGTGGCCACCGTCGGCGGTGAACTCGACCCGCGCCACCCCGCTCCCGCTCGCCCCGTCGGTCGACGGCGTCGTTGTTAGGCTGACGGGGTACGCCCCGGCGGGCGGGGCGATCATCTGGGGGATGCTCGGCGGGGTACGGTCGACGTTGATCGTTGCCGACGACTCCGCCGTCGGCCATCCCCCGCCGGCCGTGCGATAGACCGTGACGGTGTGCAGGCCGTCGGCTCCCGGATCAACCGTTGCCGACAACATCGTGTTGTCGCTTGCGTCACCCAGATCCACGGACACACCCTCCGAGATCTGGATACCAGTAGTGCCCCGAAGCAGCTGGTTGTCAGCGGCCTGCCACAACACAGTCAAGAGCCCTGTGTACCAGCCGTTGGTCTCTGGTCCGTGTACCACGAGGTTCGTCACGGACGGCCCCTGCTCGTCGACGAGCGAGACATCGGACAGCGCGAGGGTCCATTGGCGCGACGCACTGGTACCGAGCGCGGATTGGGCGATCCGCGCGGTGACGCACGGTGACCCAAGTGGGCTGAGCACGAGATTGGTACCGACGGTGCCGGTCGGGATCGCGCTGTCGGGCTCGCTGAGACCGCCCGACCCGTCGGGGTTCGGGCCGGCGCTGACGAGGACCGGGCTGGCGGCTTGTGCGCGCACGATGTGTACGACTGCGCTCTGGATTGCGCTCGCCGTAAATGGAGAGCACCACCCGACTGTCGCGCTGCTCCCCGCACTGTAGGTCCCGGCCGCGGCGGCAATCGTCGTCGGTCCGGTGATGCCGAATCCGGCACTGGTGCCCTGGGTCCACCCTTGCGCACCAAGGTCGACCAGCGCGCTGGCTTGTGCATACGCGGGGAGGACCAGGCCCCCGCCGATGAGCGCCGATCCGGCAAGGATCGCGACGCGACGGTGTGATCGGGGCGTCCGCCTCATGGGCCGAACAGGCAGGCGGCGCTGGTGCATTGCCCAGACGTGGGGCGAGCTCGGGCCCCTGCGGCGGCGACGTACGTGGTCACGTGCGGTGTCACGGCTGCGACGCGGGTTTGCGACGTGGCGGCGCGAACCACTGCGGTCGTGTGGCGTGCGGGGCGCGTCCGGGTCGTGTGTAGCCGAGCCGAGCGCTGCGGCGGCGTGATGACCAGCGCGTGCGGTGGCGCGAGCGATCCGGCGGACGTCTTGGTCGCCGCGTGGCTCGTGCCGCCGAGATGCCCCAGGGCGTTGCCGATCAGCGCCCATCCAGTCAGTGCGACAATCGCCGTCGTGGCCACGAGCCGCCAGTGGGCTTCGACATAGGCGACCAGACCGTCGTGGCCGCCGAGTACGACACGCGGCGGCCCGAGCGCCTGCATCGCCTGGCCGATGTGCTCCGGGGTCTCGGCTGTTACGCGGTGGCCCCCGAGCCCGACCGCGCTCGCCGCCGGAAGCACGGTGCCGAGGGTCGTGGTGTGCGTGCGGATCTGCTCGAGCGATGCACGGCAGTGGGCGCAGTGCGCGAGATGCGCCTCAAGCTGGGTGCGCTGCTTGCCCGGCCCGAGCTCCCCGTCGGCATATGCGGACAGGTGCGCATCGAAGCCATCGCAGATCGTGCCCTCGCCGAGCCGCTCCCCGAACACGCCGAGCGCACGACGCGCATCGCGTCGCCATTCGCGCATCGTGCGCCGGCTGACCCCGGCCGCCGCCGCGGCCTCGACCTCGCCGAGCCCGCGGCCGAGGAGCACCATCGCCGTGCGGTGGCGCGGCCCGAGTCGGGCCAGGCCCTCGTAGAGCACCGCCAGCTGCCAGTCGCGGAGGACCTGATCCGGAATCGGCGGTGCAGTGTCGACGAGGCGCTGCTCCATCTCGGCCGGCATCGGCGAGGTCTTGCCGAGCCCTCCCCGCTGACGGTCCCGCCACAGCCGGCGCATCACGATCCACAGCCAGCCGCCGGCCTCCGCGTCGCTGCGTCCGTCAAACACCTCCGGGCGTGCCAGAGCCCGGACGAAGGCTTCCTGCAGGAGATCCTCGGCGTCCGGCCGGCTCCCGGTGAGCGCGTGCGCGGCGCGGACCAGCGATGCGCCCCGCGCCACGAAGATCTCGTCGATGCGCCGCAGCTGGGCGGGGTTCGGCGGATGGGGTGCGATGGTCGTCATCGGTCCGGTACCGGATTCTGGGCTTGAGGGTGCGCCAGCGGCGGAGGCAACGTCCGTGTGGCGAGCATACGACCTTCCGGCGGAGCGGTCGACCGTCCCGGCGCCATCGGCGGCTCCGCCGGTCATGACGCGCTCGGGCAGGCCGCCGCGGCAGGCCCGAAGACACGGCCGGCGGGATCGCCGCCCAGCGCCGCGTAGGCGGCCGCGACACCGCCGGTCCAGTTGGCGTTGAGCCCGGTCGGGTCGTTGGCTGCGCCGACGGGTGCCCAGTGTCCGGCGATTTCGGCGATGGTCTGCGCGCCCGCGGCATGCATGGCTGCAAGCGTGTGGACCGCCAGATCGATCGCCGCGGACCAGTTGGGGAATGCCAGCCCCGGCCCGAGCCCGAACGGGTTGTAGACGGCAGGGCCTCCACCTGCGGTCCCCAGGCGCGTTTCCTGCAAAGCGATGGCGGCCAGCAGGCGTGGGTCGAGGCCGCTGCCGGATGCGCCGGCCACCATCGCGGCGCCGACGCCCGCCAGGGGACTGCCGGGGACCTCACGGGTGATCCATGCGTCGATCCCGGCGGCAGACGCCGAGCCGACGGTACTTCCGGCCGCACACGCGGTCGTCGCGGCGTTCGGGGACGCGTCTGCGAGGGTCGCGGCGAGCGCGGTCACGACGATCCCGCCGAACACGAGTGGTGCGGTGCACACCGCGGCGCACACGACGATGACGGCGATGGCGCTCCTCATCGGCCGATCCAGCGGTCCGTCGTTTGTCGATCCTGACACCGCATCTGGGTGTCAAATGGCGCGCACGGGCTCCGGGAGGGGGTGCGCCGTTCGGGTCGCTGCTAGGCCAGCCCGTGGGTCAGCAGACCGAGCCCCTTGGGTGCGGCGACCGGGCGGCTCGACGGCTGTAGGGAGGCGGCGATGCCGACCATCTGGGCCGGGGTGAGTGCACCGGAGAACGTGTTGGAGATCCAGTACCAGGTGTGGTTCTGCCAGAAGCCGACATAGCGCAGCACCGATCCGTCCTGGAACAGGTCATAGGTGCGTGGGCCGGCGTAGATCTTGCTCGTCGGTGACTGCATGACCGGTGGGCTCGACAGGCGGGTCTCCTGCACGTCGTAGTAGCTGCCGGCCTGCTGGCCGTTGGCGAACACCTCGACCACCGATGGCCAGCCGCCGTTCGGCCCGCCGGGGATGGTGTAGGCGCGCACCGGAACGGCGCTGTCGAGTTGGGAGTTGGAGTTTCGAAGCGAGGGGACCAATAGCGGCAGGCCGACGAGTCCGAGGCCCTTCAAGGCGGCCGCCGGTGCCGAGTCGACCACGAGTCCGCTCGGGATCTTGTTGGCGGCAGCCGCGGCGGCTGCCGCTTTGGCCTTGGCCGTGGCTGCGGTGGACGCGGATGCGCCGGGTGTCGTCGTGACCGGCGCGGGGTGGTTCGTGACGGTCTTGGTGGTGAATTGCCGGCCGGCGACCGCGAGTGGGTGCAGGAACGCGTACACCGACGATTGGATCTGCTGCGGCGAGGCAATGTCGTACGAGGGCTGGCCCGGGACGTTCGAGAAGCCGACCTGCAGCGTGGTGTGGAAGATTCGCCCGTGCGGGAGACGCAACAGAAACTGACCGATGTTGATCAGCTCCGAGAAGCTGTGGACGTCGGTCTGGATCGAGTTCTCGATGGCGGTCAGCAACCCCGGGATGTCCGAGAAACCGAGCTTCGCGCTGGCCTGGTGCTTGAGGTCGAGGATGATCTGCTGCTGGCGGGCGGCGCGGACGATGTCGGTGTCGGTGTGCCGAAAGCGCGCGAACGCGAGTGCCTGATTGCCGTTGAGGATCTGATAGCCCGGCTGCAGGTCGATCGGCGAGTAGCCCGTGCCGAGCGGGTTGTAGTAGCGGCGGTCGACCTGGGTGTAGAGCCCGCCCATGTTCTGGACGATCTGGAAGAACCCCTGGAAACCGACGTCGACATAGTGGTTGATCGGTACGCCGAGGTTCTGCTCGACGGTTTGGATCGACAGCTTGGGTCCGCCCAGCGCAAACGCGGCGTTGACCTTCTGGACGCCCTGATAGCCGGGGACGGTGACCTGGAGGTCACGGGGCAAGGACATGATCGAGACCAGGTTCTGCTGCGGGCTCATGTGCACGAGCACAATCGAGTCCGACAGGGTCTCCGAGCCCGGGACCCACGAGCGGTGGTCGCTGCCGAGGATGATGAACGTCGTGTCCGGACCCGTGGCCCGGACCAGGACGCTCTTGGCGGCCTTGTTCGACGCGTTGTTCGGGCTGATCTGGTCGATCACGTGCTGAGCGGCCCGGTCGACGCCCCACACCAAGGCGGCCCCGACGCCCACCACGGCCCAGACCGTATAGAACAGGACCCACGGCCAGCGGCGACGCTTGCGCGGGGTCTTGAAGTAGCGGACCTTGGAGGGCGGAGCGCTGCCGTCCTCGCCGGATATTCCTGGAACCGTGGTCACGACCAGGCAGATTACTGCCCGGTGCGGCCGAAGGGCCTGTCTGCGGTGCGCGCGCGACCCCGCCACGCGCGCTCATTGGTGGGATCTTCCACCCAGATCGGGCGCAACGGACCCGAGAATGAGATCCGCGGCGCGTTGTGCGTGTCCGGCGGCGACCACAACCAGACGCCGGTCGGCGCGCAGTGCCACGAGCCATCCTGCGATGTACTCGGCGCTGGACTCGAGCGTCGCGGGGGCGATGCCCGTGGCCCCGCAGACGAATGCGCTGGTCATCTCGGCGACGAGTTCTTCCTGGGAATAGTCCAGGGAGCCAAAGGGCGCCGGTGTCGCAAGCGCCGACCGATTGAGGCGCCGTGGATGCCCGGTGGCGTGGGCCACCTCGTGAAAGAGCGTGGCGTAGTAGGCCTCGGGTCGTGGGAAGTCAGCGCGGCGCGGGATGTGCACCGTGTCGGTTACCGGCAGGTAGCAGGCGACGTCGCTGCCGACAACGATGTGCGGCGGATCCGACATCGCCGCGAGCACCGCCTCGCACGATCGGATCCCCGGTCCCGCCGTGGCCTGTGGCGGCACCGCCCCGTCGGGCAACTCGCACTGGGTCTCATGGAACACGGTGTAGGTGCGCAATACGACGCCACGCCGCCCTGCGGCGGGCTGCCCGGAGGCCGGCTCGGGATCGATGACCCGCCAGAACACCACCTGTGTCCCGTGTTCGCCGTCGCGGATCCGTCCGCCGAGCGCGGTCGCCTGCCGGTACGTCAGCCACCATGGCGAGGGACGGCCCTGGCAGGCGAGCACGAGCACATTGATGCCGCGATAGGGACGGCGGCTGACCAAGTTGCAGGGGCCGCGGGCGGTCCAGGGACGGCGCCACGGGACGACGCCGGCATCGAGCAGCGCGATGAGGTCGTCGGTGATGCGCGCATAGGAGCTGCGCGCGATCCCTGCGGTCCGGGCGCGCGAGGCGGGCATGGCTTCCTCCGGTCTGTCCGCGCCACCGGCGCCGCGGGCTGTGCCCGGTCGGCGCCGGTGGACGAGGCCGACGTCAACGTCGGGTTACCCCATCGATGGATCGAGCCGCGCCTGTGCGGGGGTCGGCTAGCTGCTTGCCCCGGATAAACGACTCGGGCTGAGAACGAGGAACGGCCGCGCTCGGGCGGAGACGCGGCCGTTCGATGGTGGCTCGGGCGGGAGCCGCCGTGTTGGTGATGGTGTCAGTGGTGTCGGATGGCGAGGGTGTCCAGGTTGTAGG
>Ga0307372_10014233_pt1 | contig 10208 bp, 8 predicted proteins | sample OX1MG_FD_202533 | JGI IMG/M metagenome (GOLD analysis project Ga0307372, IMG submission 202533) | Soil microbial communities from Risofladan, Vaasa, Finland - OX-1 | ecosystem: Environmental > Terrestrial > Soil > Coastal area > Acid sulfate soil | place: Finland: Risofladan, Vaasa | collected... | reverse complement strand
AAGACTGGCAGCGGAAGACAGAGGAATTTTCCGGCGGCTGGCAGATGCGAATTGCGCTGGCCAAGTTGCTCCTCGAAAAGCCCGATCTCCTGCTCCTGGATGAACCCACAAACCACTTGGATCTGGAGGCAAGGAACTGGCTCGAAGGCTATCTCCGCTCCTACCCATACGCGTATGTCTTGGTTTCGCATGATCGCTTCTTTCTCGATGTTGCCACCAACAAGATTGTCGAACTGTGGAATCGCGGCCTCTATAGCTATACCGGCAACTACGAAAAATACCTTCAGCAGAAGGCCGAACGCCAGTCCCAACTCGAAGCCGCCTATCGTCATCAGCGCGAACATATTGAACATCTGGAAGCCTTCATCACCCGCTTCCGCGCGCAGGCAACCAAGGCGCGCCAGGTACAAAGCCGCGTTAAAGAACTGCAGCGCATCGAGCGGATCGAGTTGCCTCCGCAGGAATCCGAGATTCACTTCACCTTCCCGCAGCCGCCCGCCAGCGGACGCGCCGTGGCCGAGGCGCAACAGATCAGCAAGAGCTACGGAGCGAAACATGTATTTTCCGATGTCCAGTTCACCATCGAACGAGGTGAGCGCATCGCATTGGTCGGTCCCAATGGCGCGGGCAAATCGACGCTGATCCGTCTGCTTGCCGCGCTCGACGAACCCACGACCGGCCAGATTCGCCTCGGACATAACGTGGTGCTGCAATACTTCGCGCAGGATCAGTACAAAGAGCTGGACGCCGATGCCCGCATGCTTGATGACATCGGACGCAGCGCGCCGAGGATCCCGCAAACAGAGTTGCGCAGCCTCCTGGGGTGCTTCCTATTTTCAGGCGACGACGTATTTAAGCAACTCGGAGTCCTTTCCGGTGGTGAACGCAATCGGTATGCACTGGCCCGGCTGCTGGTCAGCCCGGCGAATTTCCTGCTGCTCGATGAACCGACGAATCACCTCGACATGCGCGCCAAGGAAGTGCTGTTAGAGGCAATCCGTAACTTCACTGGGACCGTCGTGTTTGTCTCCCACGATCGCGCCTTTATTGACGCTCTCGCGACCCGAGTCTTTGAAATTCGAGATGGCGCCGTTCGTGTGTACGCCGGCAATTATGAGGATTATTTGTGGCAGACTTCCAGTCACGCGGAAGCGCAGTCCGCGCTGGCCTCTCCGCCAGATTTGAAAAAATCCAATGGCAGCCTATCCGCCGCTGGCCAACAACCCCTTGCCACCGATCCGCCAAAGGACGAGACCCGCGTCAAGCGCATCAATCCCATCCGGCTGCGACAGATGCAGGACCGCTGCTCCACCCTCGAAGAGGAAATTCCCCGCACGGAAGCGGCCATCCAGACGATTCAACAGCAGATGGGCGTCTACGTCTCCGCGGAGCAATACCAAACTCAGCAGCGTCAACTTGACGGACTTCGCGCCGAACATGCAGCGCTGCTTGCGGAATGGGAAGAACTCATCATGCAGATCGAAGAGCAGGCGGAAATTTCTTAGCCAAACGCGTAGGAAACTGTCCACTCCCTCCTGCATAATGCAGATACGTATGGATCTTCTGTGGAAACCGGAAAACTGGGCGGAACGCCTGGAAGAGCTGCAGTCCTTTGACCCTGAGCGCAAGGAAGCTCCGCTGCGCCGCGATGTTCGCTCCCTCGGCACGCTGCTGGGCCGCGTACTTCGCGAACAGGGGGGCGATGCGCTGTTCCAGGCTGTAGAAGATTTGCGCCGCCTCACCACAGAGAGCCGGGAAGCGCGCCTGCAAGGCGACACACAAAAAGCCGATTCGCTTTTGTCTGAAGCCATCGCGCGCATTCAGAATTTTGACACGGGATTTTCCGAGCAATTAACGCGAGCCTTCGGCTTCTACTTTGAACTGATCAACCTGGCGGAAACGAATCATCGCAAGCGTCGCCGTCGGGCACACCGCCTGCGCGGCAGTCAGAGCGCACCCCAGCCCGGCGAAATGCGCGGTACGTTGCGACGCATGCGCGAGGCGGGCATCACCGCTAGCGAGGCGATGGAATTCCTCGCGAAGATTTGCGTCATTCCTGTGTTTACCGCCCACCCCACTGAAGTCGCGCGGCGCTCTGTCCTGTTCAAACGACGGCGCCTCGGCGAGACCCTCGAAAGCCTCAATCAGATTCCCTTGCAGGATGAGGAACTCGCCGCCCGCGAAGAGGACATTCTGGCGGAGATCACAGCTCTATGGCAGACCGACGAAGTTCGCAGCCATCGACCAACCGTGCAAAATGAAATCAAACTTGGCCTCGATTATTACGACATTGCCATCTTCGAAACGCTGCCTCAGCTCTTTGAAGAAATTGCCGGCGCGCTCCGTGACGAATACGGAATCGAAGTCGAACCGAACGACTTACCGCAGGTGATTCGATTCGGCTCCTGGATTGGCGGCGATCGCGACGGGAACCCCTTCGTCACACCGGAGGTGACGTGGCAAGCCATTACCATGGCCCGTCGCAAATTGATTGAGCACTATTGCGCGCGCATCCAGTTAATCCTCGACCTGCTGACACCTTCGGCGCAGCGGGTGGATCTGGCCCCGGCGCTGCAACGCAAACTGCAATGGTATATGTCGCATCTGGAGCGCTCCGGAGCCGGCATCGAGGGTCGTTACCCCCATGAACTGCATCGGCGGTTTGTTCTGTGCATTCGCATGCGCCTGGAAGCGTCCGCGCATGAACTGCATGATGCCTCAGCCTGCGCGACCTTACAGCCGTATCGCTCCAGCCAGGAATTATTGGAGGACCTGCATCTGCTTCGAGACAGTCTGGCTGAGAAAAAAGGACTTCGCCTCGCACGCACGCTCATCGATCCATTGGTGCGCGAAGTCCGCACATTCGGTTTGCATTTGCACACGCTGGACATCCGTCAGCATGCCCGCCAGCTTACCCAGACCCTCAGCGAGATTGAAGAAAATTGCACGGAACAAGCGTCCCGAGAAAATTTCGCCAGCCCGCTTTCGCAGGAGACCGCCGACGTACTCGCTACCTTTCGCGCCATGGCCCGGATACAGCAGCAGGAGCCCGCGGAGACGATGCAGCAATTCGTCATTAGCGGCGCCACCGGCGCGGAAGATGTCTGGCGCGTCCTGCATCTTGCGCGCATCCATCAAGTCTCCTGCATCGCCGGAGAAGATCGCGCCGCCATCCGCGTCGTGCCGCTGTTCGAGTCCATTGAGGATTTGCGTGGCGCCGCTTCCATCTGCCGCGAAATATGGACCACGCCAGCCTATCAACCACTATTGGAGTCCTGGAATCGCCGCCAGGAAGTGATGCTTGGCTACTCCGATTCGAACAAAGATGGTGGCATGCTCACCAGTACCTGGGAGCTATACAAAACGCATCGCGCACTGCACGCCGTCGCCCGCGAATGCGGCGTGGACCTGCGCCTGTTCCACGGCCGCGGAGGAACAGTGGGTCGCGGCGGCGCGCCCACGCATCGCGCCATCTATGCCCAGCCCATCGGCGATTTCAACGGAGAAATCCGCATCACCGAACAGGGCGAGGTCCTGCACTGGAAATACTCCGACGTCGTGCTCGCGGAATGGAACCTCGAGTTGATGGTGGCAGCATCGCTGGACGCGTTGGCGCGTCCGGAGGCACGCCGTCCAGGCGGCCATCGCACCGGAGAAATGTTGCCCGGCTGGGAACAGGTCCTCGATGAACTCTCCGCTATCGCCTACCGTTATTACCGCCAGAACATACCGGAAGATGAAACGGTGCTCGAATACTTCGGCGAGGCCACACCCATCAATGAGTTGGAATTTGCCCGCATCGGTTCGCGTCCCGTGCGCCGCAAGGCGAAGAGCAACTTTGCCGACCTTCGCGCGATTCCGTGGGTGTTCGGCTGGATGCAGAGCCGCCATGGCGTGCCGGGATGGTTCGGAGTGGGCCATGCGCTCGAGCGATCGATAGAACAGGGTAACCTGCCCGTGCTCCAGCACATGATGCGCGAGTTTCCATTGTTTATCGACCTCATTCGCAACGTGGAACTATCCTTGGCCAAGGCAGACTTCCATGTCGCCAAGCAGTATTCATTGCTCGTGCACGACCCTTCGGTTCGAGACCGCGTATTCACCCGGCTTGAGTCGGAATATGAAAGTACGCGTCGCGCTGTCCTCGCCGTGACGCGACAGAAACTTCTGCTCGAAACCAATCCGGTCCTGCTGCGCTCCATTCGCCTGCGCAATCCCTACGTCGATCCCATGAGCCTGATCCAGGTGGAACTGTTGCGCCGCAAACGTGCCGGCGATTCTAGCGATATCCTGCAACGTGCGATTGCCGCGACCATTAACGGCATTGCGGCGGGTCTACGCAACACCGGCTGAGACGCACGCTCTCCGTTGCCCGTAGACATCGCAATCCTTTTTATTTACATCTCAATGGATAAGTGGGAGTTTTCAGCAAGACCAGCGAAAGGGTTTAAAAACCGACAGGCTTGCGGATGTTGGCTTTCAATTAGACCGCAAGAAGAAAGGGGCTGCTAACCAGGAGCCCCTTTTATCTTTTAACAGTTTACTTAGTCGGTTTGTTCCTTGCGGGCTTTCTTGCGATTGCGCTTGCGGGCCAGGGCCTGCTTCATGCGCATCTTCTCGCCTGGCTTCATGTAATACGAGTGCCGCTTGACTTCCTTGATGATGTCTTCCTGCTGCACCTTGCGCTTGAAGCGGCGCAGTGCGTTCTCAAGCGGTTCGCCTTCCTGAATCTTTACTTCTGCCAAAAGAGATTCCACCCCCCAACGCTCCGGTTGGACACCCTTTAGAATACCGGAATTCTCAAGGATTCGATACCGCATGCCGCAACTCTATGCCATGAAGAGTGTCTGTAGATGCATGTTTCCGCTCCTGGGCGAGGAACTGGAATCCAAATTTAAACGCATGGAATCCATACATCCATTTGAGGTCATGACCGTGAGAAAATTGCTCGCCATCGCCGCCCTGCCCCTGTTTCTGCTGCCCTTCACCGGCTGCGCTCACCCCCAACCCCCGCCGTATTATGCACCGCCGCCGCCGGGTGCGGTTGCTCGCCAGGGTTTCGACACCGGCGTGGCCGCTGCACGACGTGATTTATCCCTCGGCCGCAGACCGAACGCCAATCGCCATCCCCGCTACCGCAACCCACCCGTACCGCCGGGTCAACCAACTGCAATCTACCGGGACAATTTCCTTCGCGGCTACCGTCTTACTTACCGCGGCGGGCGCTGAGCCGATCGGGCAAACGGATTCGAATCTCCGCAGCAACGAGCGTCCCGCTTTGCTTCCAGTCTCGGGGCGGGGCGCTCCGCAATGCTCGATCTTCCACAGACTCCATCCGCCTCGTAATATGAGGAAGGGGAATCTGCGTATCCATTTATGATTCGTTCCTATCAAGACAAACTCCCGGTGATCCCCCAGTCCTGTTACGTCGATCCATCGGCTCAGGTCATCGGCGATGTAACCTTGGGCGAACATTCCAGCATCTGGATGAACGCCGTCGTGCGCGGCGACGTGCACTCCATTTCGATCGGCGCCAACTCCAACGTGCAGGACTGCTCCGTACTCCACGGCATGCGCCATCGCTATCCGGTGATCGTCGGCGATTGGGTCACGATTGGCCACAACGCCACCGTTCACGGCTGCGTTGTCGAAGATGCCTGCCTGATCGGTATCGGTGTCGTGATCTTGAACAATGCCCGCATCGGCGAGGGCTCGATCATCGCTGCGGGCGCCGTCATCCCGGAGAACACCATCGTCCCCCCGCGTACGCTGTGGGCTGGCGTCCCCGGAAAACAGCGTCGGCAGTTGACCGACGCCGACCGCGAGATAATCCTGCACTATGCCAAAAACTATCTCGATTACACGAAAATTTATCTGGGCGAGGCGCAGGCTGGATTGACGACGTGACACCTCCTCGTCGCCGCCCATGTCCGTCAAATCTCCCCGCGAGCTCGGCATAGCCGTCCTCGAAACCGTACACTAGACAAGAGAATCTTTTTGGAGCGAACAGCATGGCACACATGGTTCAATGCGCGAAATATAAGACGCAAATGGAAGGGCTCGACGAGCCGCCCTTCGACAGCGACTTTGGCAACAAGATCTATCACAGCGTGTCCAAGCAGGCCTGGGGAGAGTGGCTGGAGCGCCAGAAAATGTTGCTGAACGAATACCGCCTGCAGCCCTGGACCCGCGAGGCACAGGAGTTCCTAGTGGAACAGATGGATCAGTTCTTCTTCGGGGAAGGCTCCGCCGTACCCAAGGAATATGTCCCGCCGACCGCATAAGAATTGCGCCGACTCTGTTGCCGGTCGAAAGCCCGGTGTAAACTGTGCAAGACCCTGCGTTTTTTCTTGAACGCGACCGTCGGGACGTGGCTCAGCCTGGTAGAGCACTCGCTTGGGGTGCGAGGGGTCGGCAGTTCAAATCTGCCCGTCCCGACCAATTTTAGAATCAATAGCTTACAGAAACTGTCTCCGTATCGATAATCCTAAGGCGAGGGGTCTTTTTCTTGCAAGGATTTTCTCCTGTTTCGGGTCATGTTTCGACCCGGAATGAATGCTGAAGTTCTGTGTATTCGGCACCGCCTTGCGGCCTCAACTCGCTGCTTATGTCCTCCCACATTCAGGCCAACTAAAGACGACTCGACCGTAATGGGACGAATCTTCGTCCAGTGACGCTGCCCCCGCCACGGTTGCGCAACGTAAGGCTACTATTGCAACAGAGAGCTTTGAGGAATTGCCTTGCTGGTTGAATCAGTCGAATTTTTGCGCCTAGACGCAAACCGAAAGCTGGACAACGAACGCCGCTCCGAGTTGGGGCAGTTCATGACTCCGCCTGCAACCGCGCGGTTGATGGCGTCTATGTTTGAGGCCAAGTCCGACACAATAACATTGCTGGATGCAGGCGCAGGAGTAGGGTCTCTACACGGCCTTCCTAGCTGTTGTGCTCATGCTTCTTGATGAGGGCGGCGAGTTAGTCGCAATCACCCCGCGAAGCTTTTGTAACGGGCCGTACTTCAAGCCATTCCGTAAGATGCTGCTGGAAACGCTCACATTGCGTCGGATTCATGTATTTGAATCCCGCCAAGACGCCTTTCGGCAGGATGACGTCCTGCAAGAGAACATCATCATCTACGGAGTGAAAGGCGGTCAGAAGGGCAACGTAACAATATCGTCAAGCAGTGGGCCAGAGGACGAATATTCTGCCATCCGGGAAATTACCTATGAGCAGGTTGTAAGGCCCGAGGATTCCGAACATTTCATCCACATCGTTCCCGATGCGCTTGGGGCGTCTGTTGCAGAGCGGCTCGGAGAGTTGTACTGGACTTTGCGGGAACATGAGGTTGAGGTTTCAACCGGGCGCGTGGTGGATTTCCGTGCAACGCCACTTTTGCGCGCCTTTCCCGAAGGTGACACGGTCCCGCTGATTTACCCGCTGAATTTTGAAAAGGGATTTATCGAATGGCCGAAAGCAGGCGGGAAAAAGCCGCAAGCGATGGCGCTTTTACCCGGCTCTGATGATTTGCTCGTGCCTAAAGGAACCTACGTCCTTGTAAAGAGATTCACATCAAAAGAGGAAACCCGGCGCGTTGTGGCTGCTGTGTATGACGCGGACCGCATTGACGCGGAGCGAGTCGGCTTTGAGAACCATCTGAATTATTTTCACCGCAAAGGAAAAGGGATAGCCGCGAACGAGAGTCACTTCGTTCTATGGAGTGGAAGATCATGTTTGAAATCCTGGCAGGATATGCAGCGCTGGCGGTTACGTTCAACAAGATGCATGAGCACGCCCCGACTTCATGGACCATTGCGATTCTGGCGATGCTATCCGCGTTGCTGTTGTTCGGTTGCGGTTGGGCGATTCTCAACGGAGTTCACAACCGCATGAAACATTCCGCTCGACTCAATAAGGCGTATTTTCGGAGATTGCATTCTCTTTTGAAGCTCGATGCGGAGCCCGAGCCGACCGGACAGGAGTTGAAGTGGTGGTGGGCAATCGTTCCGCAGTTCATCCTACTCCTGTCTGTCAACTGCGGGTTTCTGGCGTGGATAGTCTGGTGGACGATTGCTGGAAAGACTTCCTGACTCGGACTGGCAGGAGAAATCCTTCAGAGACCACACTGTTGAAAGGACTCATTGAAGGAACTGTGCATCCGCTTTGCCAGAGCTTCATCACTTTTGTGAATTCCTGATTTTCGCAAGGATTTCGAATCCGCTCACAAACGGTCGCTTATTGCGAACAATATCGAGTTGCTTTTCTGCGAGTAGGACATCGAAGGCGATCTGGCAATCAAGCACCAGCCTAACGTCACCGCCGTCCATCAGAAGAACGCGCTCATCCGTGCGACCCGCCAAGCTGTGAAGGCATTCCGCAGTGTAGCCTTCGAATGAAATGAAAAGAGCCTTGGTATCGCCACCGAACCCACTAACTGCTCTGTCACGTAGCTTCGAAATGTCACCAGCCTTCGTCTTTTGCTTCTTCCATCTGGCTTCGACATAGTAGCAGTGCTTATCGAAGTAAAAGAGGCCGTCGAGTTGTTCACCCACCCGCTTGAATGAACCCTCAGAACGCTCGCTGTAATAGCTGAAAATCTTGTTTAAGAGCTGCTCGAATCGGTTACCGCGCAGTTGCGTGTCCGTCATCCCGTGAATCTCATCGAATTCATCGCGCAGCGATTGAAGGAGTTTGTGGTCTATGGCGGTCATCTCAGAACGGCTCGCGCGCGCCTGGTGCATCTCCCGTTCCCGACGCTCTTGCTCCTGTCGCTCTTGAAAAGCTTGTTCGCGGAGGGACGCTTCACATGCCTGCTTCAACGCAGCAAGTGACTTCTCTGCCTTTGGTCTGCGCTCGGCTTCAACGGATTGGAGGTCTTTCCAATAATTCATTGAAGTGAGGAGCCTTTTTGTTGTGACCCGGCCCGCATCGCCGAACTTCTCAAGTTCGCTCAAAACGTAATGCCCCGTTTTGATGGTGGGTTCCCCCTCCTTTTGAAGTTTCCGGACTTCCTTGAGAGTCACGGCAGGGACACCGTTCGATTTTAGGAAATCGTAAACCCGATCTTTGTACCAAATAACATCCCGAATTGCGACAGCAAGAAGATTGGCAATGTCTTGCGGCAGGGGCATAGGCGACAATCCTGGTGCGAGTCTCGCGCTATATTATTCTAATTGCGCGGCTTGTTCCAGCCCCACCGCACCGCCTACCGAAGCATTCATCGAGAGAGCAGGCTGAGGCGCTCGTGAACGGCCTGGAGGTCCGCCGTGGTCATGTGTGCGTATCGCTTCGTGGTTTCAAGGTCCGAGTGCCCCATGACCTTTTGCAAACAAAATACGTTTCCGCCACGGCGCAAATAGCCGGTTGCGAATGTGTGCCGCGTTGCGTGGAGCGTGCGCGCTGGTGGGTTGAATCCCAAAGAGAGGCAAAGCCTTTTCACATAGCGAAGCACGTTGCGGCGGTGCAGCGCCGTCTCTGCCGATGTTGCGAACAGGAGCGATTCCGGCTTGCGGTTGAAGTCTGAAACGTAGCGGTGAATGGCCTTTCGCAACTCGAAGCTGAATGGGACCACGCGCTGCTTGCTGCCTTTCCCATCGAGCGTAACCAGCAAATCGTCAAGGTTGATATCACACACGCGCAACTTCAGGACTTCTCCAATGCGCGCTCCGGTGTCGAATAGGAACAACAGAATCAAGTGGAGCCGCCGCTCCAACCTACCTTTCGGTTTCCAATCCACCAGCGAACGGATTTGTTTGTCCGTGAAGGTTGGCAAGATGTTTTGCGGCTCTTTCAGTTGCGCAATTCTCGGATGCTTGCAAGCGGGGCTGCACTTCACCTCCGACCCGGCACTTGCCCAATGCGCGTATGCGTTGATGGCGCGGATGGCTGAATTGCATCCCGTGGCCCGCAATCCTTTCGCGCGCATCTTGAGCACGGCTGCTTTCAGGTCTTCTTGAGTTGGTGTGTCAGTATCCAGCCATTTGAAGCTGTGCTTGTACCATTCCAGCGTTGAGGGTGAGACGTTCGAGAGGAATTGACGTTCGCGGATAAACTCAGAAAATCCCATGGTGTTGTCTCCGAAGCGAGTACCTAAATTCGGAAACAAATTTCGCAACCTATTGATTCACAATATGGTTAGGCTCAGCCTGGTAGAGCACTCGCTTGGGGTGCGAGGGGTCGGCAGTTCAAATCTGCCCGTCCCGACCATTGATAAT
>Ga0307372_10014232_pt1 | contig 10209 bp, 9 predicted proteins | sample OX1MG_FD_202533 | JGI IMG/M metagenome (GOLD analysis project Ga0307372, IMG submission 202533) | Soil microbial communities from Risofladan, Vaasa, Finland - OX-1 | ecosystem: Environmental > Terrestrial > Soil > Coastal area > Acid sulfate soil | place: Finland: Risofladan, Vaasa | collected... | reverse complement strand
CGCCTGCTCGAGCGCCTGGGCCGCGGCGGCCGCCTCGTGGACGACCTTCATCCCGCGCCCACCGCCCCCGTAGGAGGCCTTGATCGCGACGGGCCAGCCGTTGGCCTCTCCGAACGCGACGACGACCCCGGGATCGGTCACCTCGTCGCTCAGGCCGGGCACGCCCGCGACGCCCGCGGCCAGCGCCGCGATGCGCGAGCTGATCTTCGACCCCATCGTCTCTATCGCGCTCGCCGGCGGCCCCACGAAGATCGCCCCCACGCGCGCGACCGCGCGCGCGAAGTCCGCGTTCTCCGCGAGGAAGCCGTAGCCGGGGTGCACGGCGTCGGCGCCCGAGCGGCCGACGAGCTCGACGACGCCAGCGATGTCGAGGTAGCTCGCGGCGCCGCCGTCGCCGGGGAGCGCGTACGCCTCGTCGGCGAAGCGGACGTGCATCGCCGACGCGTCGTCGGACGAGTAGCACGCGACGGTGCCTATCCCGAGCTCGCGGCACGTCCGTATGATCCGGACCGCGATCTCGCCCCTGTTCGCGATGAGGACCTTCTCGAGCACGCGACCCCTTTGGACCTATCCTCTGCCTGTGCTGGACCCGGAAGCCGGCGCTGTCGGCGGCCGCAGGGAGCCGCCCGGCCCACCGGCGCACGCTAGTTGGCCTGCAGGGCGCTTCACGAACCCCGTCCGTCTCGCGGTCGTCGACTCGACCAACCGGTACCTTCGCGACGCGGCGGCCGACGGCGCGCCCGAGGGCACCGTCGTCATCGCGGACGAGCAGCTCGCGGGCCGGGGGAGGCGGGGGCGCCCGTGGATCGCCCCCGCCGGCTCGTCGTTGCTCTGCTCGGTCCTCTTCCGCCCCTCCGGTCCGCCCGGACGGCTGCACCTCGTTCCCACGGCCGTCGCGCTCGGCGCCCGCGACGCGGCGCTCGCGGTCGCGGGCGTCGAGGTCGACCTCAAGTGGCCGAACGACCTGCTCGTCGGCGGCGCCAAGCTCGGGGGGGTGCTCTCCGAGGCCGTCGGCGAGCCGCCGGCCGTCGTCGTGGGCATCGGGATGAACCTCGCGTGGCCTGCCGGATGGCCGCCGCCGGGCCCGCTCGCGGAGATCGTCGCGGGCGCGACCACCCTCGAGCGCGCAGCGGGCCGGCGTGTCGACCGCGGGGAGCTCGAGCGTGTGCTGCTCGAGCGTCTCGAGCAGCGGTACGGCGTGCTCGAGACGGAGGAGGGCCGGCGGCGCACGATGCAGGAGTACCGGGTCGCGTGCGCGACGATTGGTCGCGATGTGCGTGTCGTACTCGACCGCTCGGCGTGCGAGGGCCGCGCCGAGGCCGTCGCCGACGACGGTCGGCTCGTGGTCAAGCTCGCGGGAGGCGAGAGGCACCTCTTCGACTCCGCGGACGTGGTCCACCTGCGCTGACCTCTTGCGGCCCGGGTGCTGCGGGGCCGCGATTAGCCTCTCGGCACATGCGTGCACTCGTGACCGGCGGCGCCGGGTTCATCGGATCCAACTTCGTGAGGTACTGGGTCGAGCGCCACCCCGACGACGAGATCGTCGTGCTCGACGCCCTCACCTACGCGGGGAACCGCGCGAACCTCGCGCCCCTCGACACCGACGGGACGGTGACGTTCGTGCGCGGCGATATCGGCAACCAGGAGCTCGTCGAGCACCTCCTCGCTGCGCACCACGTCGATGTCGTCGTGAACTTCGCCGCCGAGTCGCACAACAGCCTCGCGGTGCTCGACCCCGCCCGCTTCTTCCGGACGAACGTGCTCGGGACACAGGCCCTGTGTGACGCCGCTCGCCGCATCGGCGTCGATCGCTTCCACCACATCTCGACCTGCGAGGTCTACGGCGATCTCGCTCTCGACAGTGACGAGTCCTTCCACGAGGACTCTCCCTACCGTCCGCGCACGCCGTACAACGCGTCGAAAGCGGGCTCCGACCACGTCGTGCGCTCGTACGCCGAGACCTTCGAGCTGCCCGCGACGATCACGAACTGCTGCAACAACTACGGGCCCTACCAGTTCCCCGAGAAGGTCGTCTCGCTGTTCACGACCCGGGCGCTCGACGGCGAGCGCCTCCCGGTCTACGCGTCGAGCGAGAACCGCCGCGAGTGGGTCCACGTCGACGACCACTGCCGCGCGATCGAGCTCGTCCTGTCGAAGGGGACGGCGGGTGAGACATACCACGTCGGCACCGGGCGGGAGGCGAGCGTGGCCGAGATCGCCGCGTCGGTGCTCGAGGCCACGGGACAGCCGAGCTCGCTCGTCGAGATCGTCCCCGACCGACCGGGGCACGACCGCCGCTACCTGCTCGACTCGTCGAAGATCCGCGCCGAGCTCGGCTGGGCCCCGGAGATCGACTTCGCGGAAGGCATCGCGAACACCGTCCGCTGGTACCGGGAGAACGAGCCGTGGTGGCGTCCGCTCCTCGGGCGCTCGCCCGTCGTCGAGGGCTCCTGGGAGGCCGCGCCCCTCACCCCCGGCCACCGACCGGGTCGGCCCCCGGCGGCGGTCTAGCGTGCGGGTCCTCGTCACGGGGGCGTCCGGGCAGGTCGGCTCCGAAGTCGTCGCAGAGCTGGCCCGTCGGTCCGCGGCGATCGTGAAAGGGCCCGGTCTCGACGTCGTCGCCGCGGACCGCTCGCATCTCGACGTCTCGGACCGCGACGCGGTGCTCTTCGCGATCACTTCCCTAGAGCCGGACGTCATCGTGCACCCCGCGGCGTGGACCGCGGTGGACGCGTGCGAAGGCGACCCCGACCGCGCCTTCGCGGTCAACTCCCTCGGCACCCGCCACGTGGCCGAGGGGGCGCGCCTCGCCGGCGCCCACGTCGCGTACGTCTCGACCGATTACGTGTTCGACGGTACGTCCGAGCGCCCGTACACCGAGTGGGACGAGCCCCGACCTCTGTCGGTCTATGGGGCCTCGAAGCTCGGCGGCGAGCGCGAGCTCGACCCGACCGCGACGATCGTGCGGACGTCGTGGGTGTGCGGGCGCACGGGTCCGAACATGGTGAAGACAGTTCTCCGCCTCGCCTCGGCGGGTGACGGCCCGCTGCGCTTCGTCGACGACCAGCACGGCTGCCCGACCGTCGCTCAGGACCTCGCGGGAACTCTCGTCGAGCTCGCGCTCGCTCGTCGCCCCGGCGTGTTCCACGTGACGAACTCCGGCGACGCGACCTGGTACGAGCTCGCACGGCACGTCGTCGCGGCCGCGGGCCTCGACGCCGGGCGCGTCGAGGCCATCGCGACGCGCGATCTCGATCCGCCCCGCCCCGCGCCCCGCCCGATGCGCTCCGTGCTCGACAACGCGGCGCTGCGGCTGGGCGGGGGCACCCTGCTGCCGCCGTGGCGCGAGTCGATCGGCGGCCTCGTCGCCGAGCTCATCCGTTGACGGGCCTCCGGCGGACCACTCGGGAGGCGCCGCCGGACGCGCGCGTCGAGGCGGTCCTGGCCGGATCTGACGGCACCGACGGCACCGACGGCAGCAGCGGCGGCACCGACGGCAGCGGCCGCAGCGGCGGCAGCGGCGGCAGCGACGGCAGCGACGGCAGCGGCAGCGGCGGCAGCGCGGCCGAGCGCGTGGAGGCGCGCGTCGCCGCAGTCGTCGTGAACCACGACGCGGGCGACGCCCTGCTCGGATGCGTCGCAAGCGTGAGAGCAGCGGGCGTGCGCGAGCTCGTTGTGGTCGACAACTCCTCGTCCGACGGCTCCCTCGAGAGGCTCGCTGCCGTCGACGTCGGCGTCGTCGTGCCGACCGGTCGAAACCTCGGCTACGGGCGTGCCGCGAACCGCGGCGTCGCCCGCACGCGGTCCGAGCTCGTGCTCATCTGCAATCCCGACCTCGTCGTCGGACCCGGCGCGGTGGCGGCGCTCGTCGACGCGCTCGACGCGGCGCCCGACGTCGCGATCGCGGGTCCTCTCCTGCGCAACCCCGACGGCAGCCGCTACCCGTCCGCGCGCTCGTTCCCGTCTCTCGCCGTCGCCGCGGGCCACGCCCTTGGCGGCCTCGTCGCGCCGGGCAACCGCTGGAGCCGCCGCTACAAGATGGCCGACAGGCTCGCGGAGCTCGACCGGTCGGGCTCCCTGCCAAGCGCCCCGATCGCTGTCGACTGGGTGTCCGGCGCGTGCGTGCTCGTCCGGAGGGTCGCGTTCGACGCGATCGGCGGCTTCGACGAGCGCTACTTCATGTACGCGGAGGACGTCGACCTCTGCTGGCGGCTCGGGCGCGCGTCGTGGGGCGCGCGGTACGTGCCCGCGGCGGAGGTCGTGCACGCCCAAGGACTGTCGACGGCCAAGCACCCGGTGAGGATGATCGTCGCCCACCACGCGTCGGCGTGGCGCTTCGCCCGAGTGAGCACGAGCGGACCCGCACGGTTCGCGCTCCCGCTCACGGCCGGCGCGCTCGCGCTCCGGCTCGCCCTCGCGCTCCTTGCGCAACTCGGCGCGCGGACCGGGCGGAGCGGCTCGCCCTCGACGGGCTGAGCGAGCGCCCGTGAACCAGGCTCGCCGGAGGTTGGCTATGCTCCCTCCGCCATGGCACGCGGATCGTTCGGTCGCTCAGTCGCGCGCGCCGCGGCGAGCGGGGGGAGCAAGAGCTATCGGGCCCGCCGCCCTGCGGCATGGTACGCGTCGATGCTCGCCGTCGTCGCGGTGGGCATCTCGCTTGTCGTCTACAGCCGGAACGAGCGTCTGCACCCCGCGATCGTCGGCCCGACCGCGACGGACAACTGGCAGAGCGCGCTAGCCGTCGATATCTGCGGGGTCGTCCAGCCGAACCTCGCGGCTAACCCGAACCTCACGGCGGTCGGCATCCGCACCTTCGGCAACGGCCTCGTCGACGCCGACCCGGGCGCGGTGGCGACCGGCTCCGCCGCCTACGAGGGCGCAAACGCGACCCTCGGCAAGTTCGCGAGCTCCTACCCGGGCTTCACCCTCACCGACTCGCGCCTCACACTTCCGGTGAAGGGCGCGAAGACGTACTCGAACGGCGATCGCTGCGCAGCCGCGGCCGGGTCGAAGGCGGGCGCCGGCACGCTCGTCGCCAAGGTCTGGGCGTCGCCGACCTCTGCTGGCCGGCTGATCACGAGCGGGATAACGAAGATCCACCTCGCGAACGGAGAGATGATCACGGTCGCCTTCGTGCCCGCAGGCGCCTCGATCCCCGTGCCATCGTCGCGGTCCGCCCTGCTCCAGGCGCTCGGCACGGCGCCCGTATCGTCCACGACCGCGGCGCCCGCCGCGAGCACGACGACCACGGCCCCTGCCGCGAGCACGACGACCACAGCCCCTGCCGCGAGCACGACGACCACAGCTCCGTCGAAGACCGGCAAGGGCTAGACGGCCGGCGTGCATCGAGCCGGCCTTCGATGATCGCGATCGTTCTCGTCGGCGGGCAGGGGACCCGGCTGAGGCCGCTCACGTACTCGCTCCCGAAGCCGATGCTCCCGGTCGTCGAGCGCCCGATGATCGCACGCGTCGTCGAGTGGCTCTCGTCCTACGGTGTGACGACGGCGGTGCTCTCGCTCGGCTACCAGCCCGATGCGTTCGTCGACGCATTCCCTGACGGGCGGTTCGCCGGCGTCGAGCTGCGCTACGCCGTCGAGCCGGAGCCGCTCGACACGGCCGGCGCGATCCGCTTCGCGGCACGCGACGCGGGGGTCGAGCGCGAGACCCTCGTGGTCGTGAACGGCGACGTCCTCACGGACCTCGACCTCGGCGAGCTCGTCGAGGTCCACGCGCGAAGCGGCGGTGCCGCGACCATCGCGCTCACCCCGGTAGAGGACCCGTCGGCCTACGGGGTCGTGCCGACCGATGCGTCGGGCAGGGTCCTCGCGTTCATCGAGAAGCCGTCGCGCGACGACGCGCCGACCAACCACATCAACGCGGGCACCTACATCTTCGACCCGTCGGTCGTCGAGCGGATCCCGGCCGGCCGGCGAGTCTCCGTCGAGCGCGAGATCTTCCCCCAGCTCGTCGACGCCGGGGAGCTGTACGCGCTCGATTCAGCCGTGTACTGGCTTGACACGGGCACGCCGGAGAGGTACCTGCGCGCGCAGTTCGACATCTTGCGCGGCGCACGTTCCTCACATCTCATCCCGGAGTGTGCGACGCGCTCCGAAGGCGTCTACGTCGCGCCAGGTGGTGTGCTCGACGCCGACGTCCTCGGCTGCGCGTTCGTCGGTCGCTCCGCCTCGGTCGTCTCCGGCGCGCACCTGCACGACGCGGTCGTCGGGGCCTCGGCGCACGTCGCCTCGGGCGCCCGCGTCCGCGACTCCGTGCTGTTGCCGGGCGCGGTCGTGCGCGAGGGCGCGCGGGTCGAGGGATCAGTTGTCGGTCCGAGCGCCGTCGTCGGCGCCGGGGCACAGGTCCTCGGCGGCTCGGTGGTCGGCGCGGCCGCGGTCGTCGCTGACGGTGCCGTGCTCGACAGCGCGCGACACCCCGTGTGAGACTCGCCGCGTGCGAGCGCTCGTCACCGGCGGCGCCGGCTTCATCGGCTCGACGCTCGTCGACAGGCTGCTCGCAGAGGGTCATGCCGTCGACGTCGTCGACGACCTATCGACCGGAGCGATCGGTAACCTGACCGACGCGAGGGCCTCCGGTGGGGACTTCCGCTTCCACCAGCTCGACGTGCGAGCGCCCGAGATCGTCGAGCTCATGGCGCGGCGGGCGCCCGAGGTCGTCTTCCATCTCGCGGCGCAGACGAGCGTCGCGGTATCGGTCCGCATGCCCGTTGTCGACGCCGACGTCAACGTGATCGGCACTGTGCAGGTGCTCGAGGGTGCCCGGGCCGCGCGCTCCCGCAAGGTGGTGTACGCGGCGAGCGGGGGAACGCTCTATGGGGAGGCGGGGCCCGGCGAGATCCCGATCGCGGAGAGCCACCCGCATGCGCCACGCTCGCCGTACGGCGTCTCGAAGCGCGCGGCGGGTGACTACGTGCGCGCGTACTCGGATCTCTACGGCATCGAACAGACCGCGCTCGCCCTGGCGAACGTCTACGGCCCCCGCCAGGATCCGCACGGCGAGGCAGGCGTCGTCGCGATATTCGCCACGAACCTCGTCGAGGGACGCGAGTCGACGATCGACGGGGACGGCTCGCAGACTCGCGACTTCGTGTACGTCGACGACGTCGTCGACGCGTTCTCGCGCGCGGCCGAACGCGCGGCAGGCATGCTCGTGAACGTCGGCACGGGCGTGCAGACATCCGTGGCCGAGCTGTTCTCGACTATGGCGAGCGTGCACGGCGACGGCCCCGTCGCTCGCCACGGCCCGGCGCGCCCGGGCGACGTCCGCCACAGCGCGCTCGACCCGACGCGCGCCGCGATCCACCTCGGGTGGTCGCCGTGGACTCCGCTCGCCGACGGTGCGGCCGCGGTCCTCGCACACGCGGAGCTGCAGCGGGCCGAGCGCCGGTGATCACCGTCCTCGCGGGCGGAGTGGGCGCGGCGCGCCTGCTCGTCGGGCTCGCGCGCGCCGTGCCGCCGGAGCGGGTCACCGCGGTCGTGAACACAGGGGACGACACCGTCCTGCACGGCCTGCATGTCAGCCCGGACCTCGACACCGTGACCTACACGCTCGCCGGAGCCGTCAATCCCTCGACGGGATGGGGTCTCGACGGCGAGAGCTTCGTCGCGATGGACGCGCTCGACCGGTACGGGGGCCTGACGTGGTTCCGGCTCGGCGACCGTGACCTCGCGACCCACCTCTACCGGGCGGGGCGCCTCGCGGACGGAGCGACTCTCTCCACCGTCACCCGCGAGATCGCCGACGCCTGGGGCGTCGTCCCTCGGCTCCTGCCCATGAGCGACGACCCGGTCCGCACGCGCATCGAGCTCGCGTCCGGAGACGAGGTCGAGTTCCAGGAGTACTTCGTGAAGCTTCGTCACGCGGTCGCGGTGCGCTCGGTCAGGTTTGACGGCGCGGCGGTCGCGGCACCAGCGCCCGGCGTGATCGACGCCCTCCGCGACGCGGCGCTCGTCGTCGTCGCGCCGTCGAACCCCGTCGTCTCCGTCGGACCGATCCTGTCGGTGCCCGGCATCGCGGCAGCGCTCGTGGCGCGTCGAGACCGTGTCGTCGCGATCTCGCCCATCGTCGCGGGGGCGGCGCTGAAGGGCCCCGCAGACCGCCTCCTCTCCGAGCTCGGAGGCGAGGCGTCGGTCGTCGGCGTGGCGCGCGTGCTCCGCGACGTGGCGGGCACGCTCGTGATCGACGAGGCGGACCGGGAGCTCGCGCCGGAGGTCGAGGCGGCCGGGATGCGGTGCGTCGTGACGACGACCGTGATGCGCACGGCCGAGATCTCACGAGGTCTCGCGCTCGACGTGCTGCGGGTCGGGGGCCTCGCGTGACGAAGGGTCCACGTGGGCTCCAGGTGCTCTCGATCGAGGGCATTCCGGAGATCGGTCGCGGGGATCCGATCGGCGAGCTCGTCGCGGCACGCGCCGAGCTCGAGCCCGGCGACGTCGTCGTCGTGACCCAGAAGATCGTCTCCAAGTCCGAGGGGCGCGTCGTCGAGGTGGACTCCTCCGACCCGGCGTCGAAGCGGCGCCTCGCCGAGTCCGAGGCCGTGAGGGTCCTCCGCAGGCGGGGAGACCTCGTCGTCACAGAGACGCGCCACGGCTTCGTGTGCGCGAGCTCGGGAGTCGATCTCTCGAACGTCGACGACGGGTTCGCCGTGCTCCTCCCCGTCGACCCGGATCGTTCGGCCCGGCGGATCCGGGACCAGATCCGGGTGCACGCGGGCGTCGAGGTCGGCGTCGTCGTGTCGGACACGTTCGGCCGCGCGTGGCGTAGGGGCGTCACGGACGTGGCGATCGGCTGTGCCGGTGTCGCGGCCGTCGTCGACCTGCGCGGCTCGCTCGACGGTCTCGGGCGGGAGCTCTCGGTCACCGAGGTGTGCGTCGCCGACGAGATCGCGGGTGCGGCGGATCTCGTGATGGGCAAGTCCTCGGGGATCCCCGCCGCGATCGTCCGCGGGGTCGACCCCGCGTGGCTGCGGGAGTCCTCGGTGCGCGACGAGATCGTCCGACCCTACGGCGAGGACCTCTTCAGGTGAGCGCCGCTGGGCGCGCGCCCGGTGGCTCGCCCGGACCCGGCGAGCCACGTGCGCCGGTCGGAGCGGCCGAGCTCGACGTGCTCGTCGTCGTCGAGCAGCTTCGACGTGCGGTGCCGGGAGGGATCGGCACCTACACGCGCGGGCTCATCCGCGGCCTTCGCGACCTTGCTCCCGGGGCCGCCCCGCATGTCACGCTCATCGCGAGCCGCGCCGCGAGAGGACGTCCGGACCCGCTCGGCGCGCTCGGGCCGACCCTCCGCACGATCCCGCTCGGCCCGCGGTCGCTCGTGAAGGCGTGGGACCTCGGTCTCGCCCGGGTGGGGCGCGACGCCTCCCTCGTTCACGCGACGTCCACGCTCACGCCCCCGACGTCGGTGCCGCTCGTCGCGACCGTCCACGACCTCGCGTGGCGGCACCTGCCGTGGGCGTTCCCGCCACGCGGGCGGCGCTGGCACGAGGCGTCGCTGCGGCGCACGCTCCGCCGGGCCGCGGCGATCGTCGTGCCCTCCGAGCAGGTCGCCGCCGAGGTGCGCGACCTCGTGGAGACACCGGGAGGCGGGGGTGGCCGCGTCGTCGTGGTCGAGGAGGGCGCGGACCACCTCCCGTCACCGGACCCGGAGGGCACTCGGCGGGCCCTCGACGCGCTCGGTGTCGCCGGCGAGTACTTGCTCGCGGTCGGGACCCTCGAGCCCCGCAAGAACCTCGCACGGCTCGTCGAGGCGTACGAGTCGGTGCGCCCCGGGCTCCCCGAGCCCTGGCCGCTCGTCGTCGTCGGACCGGCGGGCTGGGGCAGGGCGGGTGACGGCGGCGAGGCACGCCCGGGCGTCGTGTTCGCGGGTGCGGTGCGCGACTCAGTCCTCTCCGGTCTGTACGCGGGCGCACGCTGCGTCGCCTATGTGCCGCTTCTCGAGGGCTACGGCCTGCCCGTGGTCGAGGCGATGCGCGCCGGTACGCCCGTCGTCGCGAGCGCCGTGCCGAGCGCGCGGGGGGCAGCGCTCGAGGTCGACCCTCTCGACGTCGACTCGATCGCGTCCGGCCTGTCGATCGCTGCGACGGACGGGGGCCGGCGCGATCGGCTCGTCGACGCGGGGCGGCGCCGCACCGAGGGTCTGACGTGGCGGCGCTGCGCCGAGCACCACGTCTCGCTGTGGTGCGACGTCGCGGGC
>Ga0307372_10014231_pt1 | contig 10209 bp, 9 predicted proteins | sample OX1MG_FD_202533 | JGI IMG/M metagenome (GOLD analysis project Ga0307372, IMG submission 202533) | Soil microbial communities from Risofladan, Vaasa, Finland - OX-1 | ecosystem: Environmental > Terrestrial > Soil > Coastal area > Acid sulfate soil | place: Finland: Risofladan, Vaasa | collected... | reverse complement strand
GCTCTTGCTGTGGGCGGCAGAGCGGCGACTGCACGACTGCGGAACTCGGGGAATGGATCGTAGAAATTGGTGGGGGTTTGACCTGCTCAGAGTGCGCTAAGCAGGTCGATCAAGATGCCGGTAAGGCATCTTGAAGTCGTTGTGTGAACGTTGAGCGGTTTCTGCCTGTTCGGCCCTATTCCAAAGAGCCGGCCAACGGGCAAGGATGCGGCCGTCACCCCTTGTTATCCCACTGGCGATCCGGCGGAGGGTGGCCGATTCAGTCCTTTCCGCTGGGCTGAATCGCGGGTGGGGTCGTAATACCCGGTTAGATCACCGCACCCCGAACAGCCCACCTCGTACCATCGGCACCGATGAATGAGGGCTTGTGAGGTGGCTGATGGCTCCCGAGGCGCCCGGGGCGGCGATCACCCTCGAGGACATCCTGCAGCATCCTGAGTGGCACCTGAAAGCCGCCCGCCGTGGCGTTGGGATCGACACATTCATCGCGGGCGTCGGCAGTCAGTACGAGGCCCGCCCTCGCCAGCTCTGCGCCATTGCCCCGTGCGCCAGAGGCGTCTGGAGACGGCCCTTGGGCGATGACTCATTGCAGGGCATGTGGGGCGGGACCGCAGGGCATGTGGGGCGGGACCACGCCGGCCGATCGCAAGCAGATGCGGCGGTCGGTGGCCTAGCGATCGCCGTGCAAAAGCGTGCACTCGCGACGTGGGAACGGGCGTCCTGACGTGTCATTACGTGTCGTCACGTCCACAGGCTGATCAGGGATAGGAGGGATCGGCCCAGGTGGGGGTGCAGGCCGTCCCGAATTGGGGGCTGGTGACCGCAAGGGCGTGGGGTTCAAGACCCCCCGACGACTGAACAGTGGCCGCTTGCCCTGTCCCAGTCCAAGCAGGCACAACGGGGCAGTGCGCCAAGGATTAGAGGCGGCCGGCTTGGGCTGCTTATCTACCTCATCACGGCAGGGTGTCACCGAGCTTCTTCGCGAGGGCAGCAACGAATGTCTCCACGTGATGGTCACCCTGATCAAGAAGTGCGGCGCATGCGTTCGCTCGGGCCTCCCGCTGATCTCCGTCCACATCAGCCAGGCTCTTGAAGGCGACCGCGGCATTCCTGTAGACACCGGCTGCCGCCCCCAGCTCACCTCCCGCCTTTGCGAAGCCTCTCGGGGCGTGCCCGCTCCGGAGCCAGTCGTTGAGACTGCTGCAGGCTGACACGACATGTGATGCGACCATCGCGTCAGTTTCGGAGGACGTTTCTAGGTCTGCCCGGAAGGCTCCCCGGAGGTTGTCAACGGCCTGGGTGACGGCCACCAGGTAGTCCTGGGCCGTAGAAGCCCATTCGCGTCCCGCCACTTCAGGATGAGGAGGCCGAGGCACCGTCGCAATATACGCAGCTCAGGAGGGTCAGTTTGCCAAACATTCGCGTGCTGTTCATCTTTAGATTACCCGAAGTTTGCCGTTTCGTCACGCTGGCCTGCGACATTGCAGCGGGGCTTCAGCCAGAGGGAAGGCATAGATCAAGTGAGCGAGCTGATCGTGGCGGGTTCAGAGGGTCCCGGGGAACAGGAGATGCAGCCTCACGCTGGCTCAGCGGCATCCGCGCACACTGTCACCGATCTTCTGAACGAGGCCCCAACCAGCAAGTTTCATCGACGCACCGTCATCATCTCGGGCGTCGGCTTCTTCACCGACGCGTACGACCTGTTCGTCATCGGAACCGTGGCTGCCCTCGTGGCCGTCCAGTGGCACCTCAGCACGCTGCAGACGAGTTGGGTCACCGGTGCAGCCATTCTGGGCGCGTTCATCGGAGCTTTCGTCTTCGGCCGTATCGCGGACGTAATCGGTCGGAAGAAGGTCTACGTCACGGTCGCTGTGATCATGATCATTGGGGCGATCGCCTCAGCACTGGCCCCGGGATTCATTTTCCTGGTTGTCGCCCGGCTCGTCCTGGGCTTCGGCATCGGCGGTGACTATCCCGTGTCGGCCGTGTTCATGAGCGAGTACTCAAATCGCAAGGACCGGGGACGCCTCGTCGGCCTCGTCTTCTCCATGCAGGCATTGGGACTCATCGTCGGTCCACTGGTCGCTCTCTTGCTGCTCTCCTCGGGCATCGGAGACTCGTTGACCTGGCGCGTCCTGTTGGGCCTCGGCGCCATCCCCGCTGCAGCTGTCGTCTACCTACGCTCCAGGATGCCGGAGTCCCCGCGCTATCTGGCCCAGGTGCAGGGCGAGCACGAACGTGCTGCAGGTGAGTTGGGGCACTTCAGCGAGGGCGTGATCACCGAGCCCACGCGAAACGGTTCCGCACCAAAACGAATGCGCCTCGGCACCTTCTTGACCGACCCGCACATGCTCAAGCTTCTCCTCGGCACGGCCGGCGCGTGGTTCCTCTTCGATTACGCGTACTACGGCAATACCCTCTCCCTTCCCGCAATCCTGAAAGAAGTGGACGCCACGGCCAGCTTGGAGACAAAGCTGGTGTGGTCACTCGGGATGTTCGTGATCTTCGCGGTCCCCGGCTACTTGCTCGCGGTCAAGCGAATGGATCGCATTGGCCACCGTCGCCTCCAGTTCATCGGATTCTCAGTGATGGCGTTGTGTTTCATCGTCCTCGCCGCCGTCCCGCAACTCACACAGCAGGTAGCGCCGTTTCTAGCCATCCTTGGGCTGAGCTATTTCTTCATCCAGTTCGGGCCCAACATGACGACCTTCGTGCTGCCCTCGGAGGTCTTCCCAGTCAGCATGCGCACGACTGGGCACGGGATAGCCGCCGGGATCGGCAAACTGGGAGCGTTTGTCGGAGTCTTTTTGGTCCCGGTTCTCCAAGACCACATCGGCCTGCGCGGTCTTCTTGCGGTCGCCGGTGTGTCGGCAGTGGCGGGCTTCGCAGTTACGGGCCTTCTGCCCGAACCAGCGGGCCGAACCTTGGAAGATGTGGCCGATTACTCGGATGTTGAGGCAGCAGCGTCGGTACGACCCGTCCCCACCGATGATCTGACGAGCCGGGAAGTGAAGACCGCTTAGATCGAGCCCTCGACGGTCGGTCCAATCGGCCCAAACCTCGGTAAATATCCCCTAACATTGCCGCCGGCACGGTGTCGCATATCCGGACGACTATGGCGGAGCGTTCAGAAGTAGCTCATACCAAAGTGAGCCCATGCCGATACCCATTGGCGTGGGCAGGCGCAGGCAGAAGCCATGGACGATGCGGTGGGGCGAACAGTACATGGCCGGCACTAAACGACGAAGGTTTCTGCCCGAGCCGCACCCGTCAAGAGCCTTGGGCTGGCGCTCTCCACTCCGCTTCCCCCCTCAGTTGCGCTTCGCACCCGTGGCGAAGGGTAGGGCGGTCCGGTTGGCAGTAACCCTCGGCTTGGTTCTGGCATCGGTCGCACTCGGCTCTAGTGACGTGGCAGGCGCGAAGACGCCCAGTGTCAAACACCCGAACACCCTCTGGAACACCTGTGAGGTCAACATGGCGAACTCGGTGCCATGGAACATCCGCATCAAGAGCGCCGACAAATACTCGCATGATGAGTGGGTGACCTCCAGCGGTTCCGTGACCGACCCCCCGGGCGATCTGCAGCGTTTGGTATCTTCCGGAATTCTCGCGCAAAACCTTTGGAAAACTGAATCCGGCTTTGCCAGGGGCTGCTGGAATCGGGAGGTGTTTGCCGATGGAAACGGGACAGTGACTGTCTTTGTCTCGGACCCCTATAACGGCCACAACGAGTACAGCTGCGTGACCACGGGCGCGTTTCGCTGCTACGGGGACAACCCCAGGAACCAGAATCTCAGTGGGGATCACCTCTTCGTCATCTACAAGCTCTGCATTGACCGCCTACCGTGCTACGGAGGTACGCACATACCACCCTCTAAGTATCCGTAGAACTACTGCCTGCACCCTTAACCGGACACGCACCTGATCCACCGCGTACCCCCGCGCGCCGGGAGTGCTACACCTCAATGGCGTAGATCAGGGTGATGGCGCTGAATGCCGAACCTGGACGGAGAGTCCGATCGTATGGACCGCACATTGTTCGATAGCGACTCTTCTGAGTCAACCTTCGACAGGGTCGTTACCTCTCAGGGCAGCTCGTGGCCAGCTATCGTTGGAGCGGGTCGTTACTGGCGTCTGGGTGGAGTACCACCGGGGACCGACCAGCCGGCAGCCTGCCGGACATAGCCGTGCGCCTGGGCGAAGACTCGATGTCGTCCGAAGGAGCGCGTGGTGCCCGAACCAGTCGTAGCGAGTGCCTATCGATCGGCGTTGGAGGTGATCTCTGCCGTCGAACCAGATGTGGCAGCGGCCATCGTCGGTGAGCTGGAGTCCCAACGGTGTCAACTGAAGCTCATCGCTTCAGAGAACTACGCCTCACCGGCCGTGCTGCTGGCCATGGGCAACTGGCTGTCGGACAAGTATGCCGAGGGCACTCCGGGCCATCGCTTCTATGCCGGATGCGAGATGGTTGACCGGATCGAGACATTGGCAACGGACCACGCCAAAGCACTGTTCGGCGCCGATCACGCCTATGTCCAACCTCATTCGGGGATTGACGCCAACCTGGTTGCTTACTGGGCCATCCTTGCCCACCGAGTCGAGCAGCCATTCCTCAACCAGGCTGGGGCGGCTCACGTGAACGACCTTGACTCCGTGAGCTGGGATCAACTGCGAAACGAATTGCACTCCCAGCGCATGATGGGCATGGCTCTCGACGCCGGTGGGCACCTCACCCATGGGTTCCGACCCAATATTTCCGGGAAGCTCTTTGACCAGGCTAGCTACGGGGTCGATTCCGCTTCCGGACTCCTCGACTACGGCGCCATAGCGGCCCAGGTGAGAGAATTCCGTCCGCTGGTGCTCGTGGCGGGGTACTCGGCCTACCCCCGGAACCCCAATTTCGCCATCTTGGCTGAGATCGCCCACGACGTCGGGGCTACTTTCATGGTCGACATGGCCCACTTCGCTGGGCTGGTGGCCGGGAAAGTGCTGATCGGTGACCTCGATCCGGTGCCCCACGCCGATGTCGTGACCTCCACCACCCACAAATCACTGCGCGGACCTCGGGGTGGACTGGTGCTCTGCGCCGAGGAATACGCACCCTACGTAGACAAAGGATGCCCGATGGTCCTCGGTGGACCGCTGCCCCACATGATGGCCGCCAAGGCCATTGCCTTGTCTGAAGCTCGCCAGCCCTCGTTCGCTGCCTATGCCGTCCACATCGTAGAGAATGCACGTGCTCTGGCGGAAGGTCTGATACGGCGGGGTGCACGGCTCATCACTGGGGGGACTGACAACCACCTTGTGCTCTTGGACGTGGCTTCCAGCTTCGGACTCACAGGCCGTCAAGCTGAGGCTGCCCTGATTGACGCAGGCGTGGTCACCAATCGCAACTTATTGCCAGGTGACGCCAACGGCGCCTGGTACACCTCGGGAATTCGACTTGGAACACCGGCGCTGACCACGCTGGGATTTAGGCCAGACGAGATCGACGAAGTCGCCGACGTCATAGTCACTGCCTTGAGAGCCACGACACCGGCGACATCCACAGCCAAAGCGAAGTACGAGATCGATCCCCACATCGCCCAAGTCTGCGAAGACCGGTGTTTCAATTTGCTCGACCGCCACCACCTCTACGCGGACATCGAGCTGTAAATGACTCGCTCGGAGAGTACGGACAATGCAGTGAGTTTCTCGAATCAAGAAGGCGTTACCGCACTAGTAACTTCACCAGGACAGACAGTCCCTCCGATCAGCGAGTAGCACATCGTCCCGGGGTGTCCCCGAACATTGATATTTCTCTGAAGGTCCACCGCTTGATTGCTGGTCCCAAATAGCTTCGGGAGTGCTGGTGGGTTCGGTCTGACTTGGAGTCCCGTGACGTTGCAAGACGTCGTCGACCGTAACCAACCAGCGGCACATTGAATGACGGCACGTCCCGTCTCGAAGTTTGCAAGCAGGGAGGTCGGCCCATGCGAAGCCCCCACTGTCCAACGGTCGTCGACACCAACGACGGCGCGTGCCTCGTCGAGTGTCCCCAGTGCCTCGAGGGACGTCCATCCGACATCCCGATCGGTATCGGGCTCCGCATGTTCGACCGCATCACCGCGGAGCTGCTGGCGGAGAACGCACCGCGGCCTCGCGGCGACCGGCTAGCGGCCAGAACCGGCAAGGGCTCATCCCGGCCGCCTTCCTCGCCGCCGCCTCAGCCCCGACGGCGTATGTTCCCCGCGAGAGGCCCGACCTGGGTATTCAAAGGTGATCCCCCGTTTCCTCTGGCGGGGTCAGTACCGGTAGCTTGACCGGATCATGGTTCGGTTGGGACACCGATGAAGACCGTCATCGGCGAGATCCTGCCGCTCGTCATCGTCGTCGCCGTTTCCCCGATCAACATCGTGGCGGCCATCCTCCTGCTCTTCAGCAAGCGCCCCATTGCGAACGCCTCGAGCTATCTCCTGGGATTCATGGTCGGAGTCGCCGCAGTGGTGAGCGGCATCACAGCCCTCGCGGATGCCATCGGCCTCGACCCCGATTCAGATCGTTCCCGCGGCGCCTCTGCGCTGCTCCTGGCGCTTGGTGTGTTGCTCTTGGTAGTCGCCGTCCGGAAACTCGCTCATCGCCCGGGTCCCGATGAACCGCCTGAGACGCCGAAATGGATGCAGGGGATCGGCGACTTCAACGCAGGAAGGTCTCTGCTCGCCGGCCTTGCCATCGGTGCACTGAATCCGAAGAACATCGCGGTTGCCGTCGCCTCGGGGGTCGTCATCGCCAATGGCGAACTGCCCGCGGGCCAGCAGATCGTGGTGCTCGCCATTTACACGATTCTGGTTTCCCTCGGAGTCGCCGCTCCGATCGTGACCGCCCTGGCGCTGGGCGATCGCTCCGGGAGCGTGCTCACCGCGTGGAAGGACTGGCTGGACCGAAACAACGGGACGGTGATGGCCGTGATCTACCTCTTCTTCGGCGTCATCCTGGTGGGGAAGGGAATCGCCGGGATCTGAGTCGGGCCATCGGGGATGCTTCGGGGACCGGGGCCTCCCGTCGGTACCGCCAATGTCGTCACCGGAGATCGTGGAGGGGCGGTGACGCCGACGTGCGCATCGATTCTCCACCGCCCCTCGCTTTCGATCCTGTCGCTGACGCTTTCACCTTCATAGGGCCACTCGTCTCTGTTTCACACAACGGTTGCGCAAAAACTGACGGCCGTTCGGCAGCCGAGGCCGGGGATGTGCTCCTCGACCTCGTTGTCCGAGCCCGGTCAGAAGGGAGGGGCCGAAAGGGAGAGTTCGCTCCGGCGGGCAAGAAGCAAGTACCCCGTTCAGATCGACCAGGTCAGGAGCTATTGCAGCCGGTCAGGGAGCTGGACTGCAACGGTCGTGCACCCCCCCGTCCCCCCTTTTTTCTCAGCTGAATCCCTGTTAAATTTGTTGATACGGAGCCCATGGGGCGGGCAAGGGGGTGGGGGCCGGGCGTTGAGGTTCCCCCAGCCCCCTCCAACCCGGCCCCCACCTCCCTTCTAGCGAAGGATGCAGCCAGCGGATGGTCAGGGGCAGATCGGCGAAACTGGCCAGTGGTCGCGGGAGCCGGCGTGCTGAGAAGGGGGCGGAGTGGCGAATCCCCCCGGAGACTCCCGGCCACCCCGCCCCCACGCATGAGTCTGGCGATCATCGGCGTCGCCGAGTAGGGCAATTCGGTTCGATCAGGCACAACGGACGGACAACAGCGATCGGGCGGGCTGGGACTGACGCCGGCCGTGGCTACGACCTCAGTCGGCCTGGGAGCCCCATACCCTGGTGCACCCCACGAGGCCCACGCCGGAGCACGAGCACCCCCGCGCCGCCGACAAAGAGCAGCATGGCGAAGAAGAACGAATTCCCAGCCACTTGTTGCAGCAGGTTGAGGTGGAGGTCCGACGTGTTCTTGTACGGCACCCACCACACGGGCGCACTCCAGAAGAGGACTGCGGTCGCCCCGGCGAGGACGGGCCCGAAGCGTGGCCTGTCCGGTGCGAACGCCAGCCACAGGATCGCCGGCACGACCCACACGAGGTGATGGACCCACGAGATGGGGGAGACGAGGAGGCACGTGGCGGCACAGACAAGCACACCCAGGAGCGGCGATGATCGCCGGTGCGCCTGCGCCGCCAGAAGGAGCCCGGCAACGGCAGTCACCACCAGCACCGGGAGCATGAGGCCATCTGGCAGGACGCCGTGCGTGAACCGGTCGAGGACCCCCCAGAGGTTCTGGTTGTCCACGATTGTCAGGTCGCCGGCACGGCTCGGCTTGAAGACGGCCTTGGTCCAGTAGGCCTTCGAGGACGTCGGCGAAATGGCGAACGTCAACAGCTCGCAGGCGACGAACGTGAGCACAGCCGTCAGCGCCCCGCGCCAGCGTCGGGTGAGGATCAGATACGGGATGAACAGCAGCGGTGTGAGCTTGACTGCTGCGGCGAGCCCCGTCGCTACACCGAGCGGCACCTGTCGCTTGCCGATCCTGCGTTCGCTGAGCAAATCCCACATGACAAGGAACGTCACGAACAGGTTGACCTGACCGAAGCCGATGGTGATCAGGACCGGGTTGAGGAGCACCGCGGGGAGGCTCAGGGCCAGCGCGAGCCGCCATGTCGCGACGCGGTCGAGGGACGGCTTGACGAGGCGCACGGACAGGACGAGCACACCGACCAGTGCCACCAGGTTGCCCATCGTCCAGACCGCCTGCACCGAACCGACGCTGGAGAAAGTGCGCTGCCACGGAGCGAACAGGAGCGCGGCGAACGGGGGATAGGTGAACGGGAGGCTGGTGTTGGGGAGGACGAACGAGTACAGGTGCGACGTGAAGACGTACTTCCCGCCGAGGCGCAGATAGACGCCCAGGTCGACCTCGTAGGTCCGCAGCGCGATGCAGAGGCCATAGGCCACCGCCAGCGCGATCGACAGGAGGGCCGGGCCCCATCCATTGAGCCTCTGCCGCCCCGAATCGAGCAAGCCCAGCTCGTTGCGCTTGCCCTTCAGGGGCTGGTCGACGGTTGTCACGAATCCTCTCGGCGTCGTCGGGTTTTCATCCTTTGGCCATACCCCCGCAAGGGCGTGAGACAGCAACCGGGACCCCTACCAGGGGTTGTGCTGCACCAATCGGACCGCTGGGCGTCACCAAGACTATCGCCGCGACCCGATCTGGGACCGGATGACCACTGTCAGCCGGACGGGACGCTCAGTGGAGGAACGGTGGTGCTGGGGACCGTCACCGGGCCGCCGCCGGCGACCGAGCCTGCGGTTAGGGACGACTTCGAGGCGGGGTTGCCCGGGCCTTGCGTGAGATGCAGCAGCACTTCGAGCGTGCCCGAGTTGGCCGTGGTGACAAATCCGCCGATGCTCGGGTTGGCGATGTTCCATTTCGAGAAGGTGATCGGCACATCAGCCAGCACGTCAATGCCGGATCCGCTGCGCTCCGCTGTCACCGGGAAGCTCACCGACTTCGTCACACCGTGCATGTCGAGGTCCGCTACCGCGTTGTAATGCTCGACCGCGCCGTCCGCGGGAATCGTCCCCAGAGCGATGGGCGTCGAGAGGGTGAGCGTCGCCGTCGGGAACTGACTCACGTCCATGATGGGGCCGTCGAAGCGAGCGTTGCGCTGGCTCTGGTCGCTGACGACGCTCGCCATGTCGACCGTGAACGATGCCTTGGTCACGGTCGAGCCGGAGATCGTCATGGAGCCCCACAGCTTGCTGGTGCGACCCACCGCCGTGGCGTTCTGGCCCACGAAGTCGCCGATCCCTTGGACATGGTGCTCGTGGCGGAAGCCTTCGGCAACTCGAGCTTCGCCGGCGCAAGGCCCTCAATGAAATGGATGTAGCCGTAGGGACCGAGGACCGCGGCGAGCACGACCACCACGGCCACGCTGACCACCGCCACAACGAGCCTGCGCCGTCTCTTCTCCGCCAAGCGCGTCCATCATGACCCGGGGACCTGGCGGCCGGCTGTGACTCTTCGACCGCCCGCGTTTTCTTGGCTCCTCCGGTCACGGGGTGAGAGCCAGACCGCCGGCCGCGTCTCCGTCGTGCCTAGCCTCAACTTCTCGTTGAGGTTGAGGGTGCCAACGACCTCCTCGCACACCAAACGGCGGCGAACATACGCGGACCCTTTCAGGGCCCGCTGTTCTCAGGGACGATGTCGCTCTATTGTGCGGACGTGCGTGGCGGATTTGATCTC
>Ga0307372_10014230_pt1 | contig 10210 bp, 10 predicted proteins | sample OX1MG_FD_202533 | JGI IMG/M metagenome (GOLD analysis project Ga0307372, IMG submission 202533) | Soil microbial communities from Risofladan, Vaasa, Finland - OX-1 | ecosystem: Environmental > Terrestrial > Soil > Coastal area > Acid sulfate soil | place: Finland: Risofladan, Vaasa | collected... | reverse complement strand
ATTGCCCTGGCTGCGCTCAATCCAGGCGTTCACGCCGCGCGCGTAGGCTTCGAGAATGCGCAGGCTATGCGTGGGCAACTGTTCGACGGCAGCGGCAGACGCGCGATGCATGCCCAGGCGACGAGTAAAGCGGTCGGCCTCAAGCGTCAATTCGCCGAAAACCTCGGAGAGCCTGCCTGAACCGATGCGCCGGTTGAGTTCCATCTGCCAGAAGCGATCCTGCGCGTGAACATACCCCTGCGCGTAGAACAGATCATCCTCGTTCTGCGCGTAAATATGCGGTACTCCATAGCGATCAGTAATTACTGTAACCGTCTCGTGCAGCCCTTGCAGTTTTATTTCGCCTTTATGTTTGGGCAGCGGGCGACGTGTGAGAAGAAAGTATGCTCCGCCTACTACTCCCGCAATCCCTGCCGTCACCGCAACTGTTTTTTGCCACCAGGACACCATTATTCGCTCTCCTTATGTATGGGGTATCTACGCGATTACCCGTGCCTGTCAATTATGGGAACGTCTGTGACGTGTAAAAGCTCGACTCTCTACCAGTATAGCCATTTCAAAGGCGCAACCGCAAGTAGCCAGGGCGACCCTTGCGGTCGCCCTGGAAAACGGCTTGTCCCCGCCCTGGGAAGGAGGTAAGGCCAGGTTGTGCTGTTAATGTGCTATATTTTGTTTACCGCATTATTTACAAGGAGGGAATTAGAACGATGTCCGAGACACATGGGGAAGCATTTTCGCAGCTTGAAGAGACCACCATTGCTCAATTACAGGCGGCTATGAGTAGTGGACAACTCACGGCTGAACGGCTTGTCGGGTTGTATCTTGAGCGAATCGAGGCGATCGACCGGCAAGGCCCGACGCTGAACTCGATCATTGAGATCAATCCTGACTGTCTTGAAATAGCGCGCGCGCTCGACCGCGAACGGGCTGAAAGTGAGGCCAGAGGGCCGCTGCACGGTATCCCTATTCTCATTAAGGACAATATCGCCACTGTCGATTCCATGCAAACTACGGCAGGATCGCTGGCGCTGGTGGGGTCGAAGCCGCCGCGAGATGCGTTTGTGGCGCGAAAACTGCGCGAGGCGGGCGCGGTTATCCTGGGCAAAACCAACCTCAGCGAGTGGGCCAACTTTCGCGGGGACGCCTCCTCAAGCGGCTGGAGCGGTCGCGGTGGGCAGACGCGCAACCCTTATGTGCTGGATCGCACGCCCTGCGGCTCCAGTTCAGGCTCCGGCGCGGCCATCGCCGCCAGCCTGGCAGCCGCCGCGCTGGGAACAGAGACGGATGGCTCGATCCTCTGCCCTTCCGCTATCAACGCGCTGGTGGGCATCAAGCCGACCGTCGGTCTTACCAGTCGCGCCGGAGTCGTACCCATTTCGCACAGCCAGGATACAGTGGGGCCGATGGCGCGCACAGTGGCCGACGCCGCGATTTTGCTGGGAGCAATCGCGGGGATCGATGAGCATGACGGAGCGACAGCATCCAGCCAGGGCATGTACCAGAGTGACTATACGAAATTTCTGGATGCCAACGGATTACATGGAGCGCGCATCGGTATCGCCCGCCAGCAGTATTTCGGCTACAGCGCGAAAACTGACGCGGTTGTCAACGCGGCTATCGAACGCATGCGCGAACTGGGCGCTGAAATCATCGACAACGCGGATATTCCAACCGCTAAACAGATAGGAAGCTCAGAGTCGGAGTTGAAGGTACTGCTCTACGAATTTAAGGCCGACTTGAATGCCTACCTTGCCGGACTGCTCGACTCGCCTGTGCGCTCGCTGGCAGATATTATCGCCTTTAATGACGCTCATGCCGGGCAGGAACTCCTCTATTTCGGGCAAGAACTTATGCTCAAAGCGCAGGAAACGACTTCACTCGATGACCCTACCTACCTGGACGCGCTGGCCGAAAACCGGCGGCTGGCGCGCGAGGAGGGCATTGACGCGGTGATGAATAAATATAAACTGGACGCGCTGGTCATGCCCACTACGGGGCCAGCGTGGTGCGTTGATCTGATCAATGGCGATCATCATGGCGGGGGCAGCGCGCAACCGGCAGCCCTGGCCGGCTATCCTGCCATCACCGTACCGGCAGGTTACACCTTTGATCTCCCCATCGGCATTACCTTCATGGGTCGCGCCTACAGCGAACCCACGCTCATCAAGCTGGCCTACGCCTTCGAGCAAGGCACGAAGATGCGACGAGCGCCGCGCTATCTGAAGACAATATAACTGATAGTCGCCGCGATTGACCAGGGCGACCGCGAGGGTCGCCCCTACCATATACGGACATCAAAAACCACATCGTGGTATGGTAGGGGCGACCCTCGCGGTCGCCCTGGTAATCAGGATAGGCGCATTTATTCTTACGAGGTATGGGCCGCGATAAAGCTCAGCACCTGCCGCCAGGCATCGGTGGAGGCTTCGGCGAACTCCGTGGCGCGGCGATCAAAGAAGCTATGCGTCGCGCCGGGATAGACGACGATCTTATGCTCGACGCCAGACTTATGCAACCCATCCTCGAATTGTTGCACCTGCTCTACCGGGATGCCCTGGTCAGCGCCACCGAAGAGTCCAAGCAGGGGATACTTTTCATCTTCACCCATTTCTACGACAGGTTTTTCTATAGCGCCAAATTTTCTGCTCAGGCCAGCATAGAAGCCGATCACGCCTGCAAATCCGTAATCTCTGGTGCCTGAAACAAAGGTCAGGCTGCCCCCCATACAAAAGCCCACGACAAAAGTTGCGCGCTGCGCGCCCTGATTTGAGCGAAGATAGGCAAGCGCGGCGTCTACATCCGCGAAGAAGGTGGACGTCGTCATCTGCTGCACGTGTGGCATGTACTCAAACGGCTCATCGCGTGAAGTGAGGCCGGCGGTGCGCCCGAAATAGTCAATCGCCAGCGCCGTGATGCCGACCTCGGCGAAGCGCATGGCAAGCTCTTTGTAGAAGTTATGCAGCCCGCGCACGTCGGGGTAGATCAAAATCTGCGCGTTGCCAGCATGTTCGGGACGCGCGATATAGGCGTTAAAACGGTTGCCATCAGCGGTAGTCAGTACGAAATCTTCCCCATGGGCCGCGCCTGCGGCACCAGGCGGTGAAGGCGGAATAGCATTATCATCGTAACACATAGGTAGTTGTTCCTTTCTATTGTATAGCCTCTTCCATAGTGGTAGTGGATGCCTTTACTATCATGTCACAGGTTACAGGTGGATTGCAAAGAGCCGGGAATTGGTGATAGATACGTGATGGCGGACGCGATCAATCGCGTCCCTACAATATCGCTATTACGAAACACGTTGCATCAAGACTCGATCATACCTTCGCGGATACAAAGGCTGCGCATATCACATTTTTTACAGACTTCCGGGTGAGGAGGAACCGTTACAAGAAAATCTTCGGCCTTGATGTGAGCAACAACTTTTTCAAATTGATTTACAGCATTATCTACTTTGTTACGTTGATATGGGAAAACCATTATGGCATCTTCCTGGCACTACATGGATTGATGAGTACAGAGTGGGAGGATTATCGCATGTCAGCGCCAATTCCCCCGCTTATCCAGCCACTGCTTGACGTGTATCTCGTTGCAACGCTCTGCCGCATTCTAACGACGATCGAAGAGGGTGAAATTATCTCGAAATCGGCATCCCTCATTCGCTGGCGAGACCGTCTTCCCACGCGCTGGCACACGCTCATCGACGAGGCATGGCGCATCCGTCAGCACCTCAACACGCCATCGATGTATCGTTCACGCAACGAACGCAAGCGAGAAACGCTGGCATTCATCGAGTATGTGCGAACTCGTCAAATGGATTTTTTAGGGGTGGAAGCAAGCACCCACTGAGAAACCGTATGGAGCGGAACCTCCCAGAATAGTATAAAATAGAGCAGGAGGTGTTGCTATGCAAGAACTGGCAGGTAAAGTTGCGCTCGTGACCGGGGCCGCGTCCGGTATCGGGCTGGCGATTTCACGCGATTTCGCGCAGCATGGCGTCAGGGTGACGCTGGCTGATATTGATCGTGAAAGAGGGCAGGCCGCCGCGTCTGAACTGGCTGGCGCGCGTTTTGAACAGGCCGACATGACCAGCAGCGAGGATATTTCACGCCTGGTGGCGGATACGCTGGCTGCCGAGGGAAAGATTGACATCCTGGTGAATAACGCGGGTATCCAGTATGTCGCGCCCATCCACGAATTTCCCGAAGCGAAGTGGCGCATGATTATCGATATGATGCTTACCGCGCCATTTTTACTGACAAAGGCGGTACTGCCAAACATGTACGAGCGCAAATGGGGACGCATCATCAACATCGCCTCGATACACGCGCTGGTTGCATCCCCGTTCAAATCCGCCTATGTTGCCTCTAAACATGGGCTGGTAGGCTTGACGCGCACTACGGCGCTGGAAGCAGGCGCGTATAATGTGACGTGCAATGCGATTTGTCCATCGTATGTGCGCACACCGCTGGTTGAAAAGCAGATAATCGACCAGGCGCGCATACATGGCATTCCTGAAGAAGAGGTAGTTGAGAAAATCATGGTGGCGAATGGCGCGATTCACCGTTTGCTGGAACCACGCGAAGTGGCGCAACTTGTGACGTATCTTTGCAGCGATGCAGCCAGCGCTATTACCGGTAGCACCCAGACGATTGACTGCGGCTGGACTGCCGAATAACAGGAGCGGAAAGGAAACAGGCACATGAACAACGATTCCTCAGCAGTATTACGCGAGCAACTGGTAGAAGCGGTGCAACGGCTTCTGCTGGCGGAAGTGATGTCACATAGTAAACATGGCAATATGAGCGCGCGTTTGCCCGGCACGGAGCAGATGTTGCTGACATCGACCGGCCTGCACTCGACATTGTCGCCCGCACTCTTGCCGGTTGTTACCTTTGATGGTGAGGTCGTCTCAGGCATGCTCGATCCCACCACGCGCGAAATTATTGGCATGCACGCCGCAGTCTATCGCGCGCGTCCTGAAGTCAACAGCGTCATGCATACGCATTCGCCGCACGTCACCAGCTTCGCCCTGGCGCACCAGCCGCTGCCCTGCGCCTACGAAGCGCTGCTGCGTTTCGGCATCACGGTAGATATTCCGGTAGCGGATTGGGCACCACGCGGCTCACGCGAATCGATCACCAACATTGTCGATCAAATCCAGCAGCATCCGGACTCTCCGGCAGTGCTTTTAGCCAATCATGGCCTGCTGGCATTCGGGCCTGATGCACTGATGACCGCGTTTCTGATTATCAGCATGGAAGAAGCAGCAGGCATGACCCTGGAGGCTCGTAATCTGGGCGGCGAACAGGGCTTCCCGGATGGCGCGCTGGAAAAGGAACGCGAACACATGCGGAGCTTTGGCTCGCTCAGGTAGATGGAGCAGGAAACGAGAGATGTAGCCACACCCCCCACTTCATCGATGGTTGGCCGTCCTTCCGAGTGAATGTAGGGACGCGATTGATCGCGTCCACTCACGCCGACACTCGCCCACGCGGACGCGATTGATCGCGTCCCTACAATCTACCGTATCTTTCACCTGGAAGGATATAGACCTCATCAATTTGAGAGTACACATTTCATTCAAAGTATGATAGAATGGCATCATGCTCAATTGCTTTTCTATTACACTATTCATAATATAGCAAGTTACATTAAATTGTTTCAACATGTATGTTTTGATTGTGTCGATTGAGCTATCTACTTTGCATCATAGTTCGCCGTCTGTTACGCTTCGGGGGAAGGCTAATGACGCTTAACATGGTTGGACAGTATTATACGCGGCGTTTTTCGCGCCGCTACCCAGGATTGTTTATCATCCTGCTCGATCAATCGGGTTCTATGCGCGAGAAGGTGGACGGGCAGAAGTATAGCAAAGCCGATTTCGCGACGACCGCGCTCAACAATCTGATTCACAAAATGGTGCAATCGGCCAAGTTCGAGGCCAGCACCGGCGAGCGCAGAAAATATGCTTACCTTAGCATTCTTGGCTACAGTGATAGTGTATATCCGCTCTTGTCGCCATCGGGTGAACCGGTGGATATTCCGTTCCTGGGGAAGAATCCGCGCGGCACCGTGCAGGTGATGCGCGATGTGCTGGACACGCACAACAACACCTATCACAAAGTGACGGAGAACCGCCCTTTCTGGATTGAGCCGCGCTCGATAGGCAGAACGCAGATGGCAGAAGCCTTCAAACGCGCCAGGGACATCGCGGGACAGTGGCTACACTCGCCGACAGAATTTGGCCAGGCGCAGCGCCAGGAATGCTTCCCGCCCATCATCATCAACATCACCGATGGAGAGGATAACGGCGGCGGGAACCTGCTGGCCGTGGCGCAAGAGATCATGTCAAAAGGGACGCAGCAGGGCGGCATTCTCATCTTCAACTGTCATTTTACAAAAGCCATCGGCCAATCGTGTGTCTTCCCCGCCAGTGTATCCGAGCTTGCCTACCTGAATTCACCCTTTGCGCAGCAACTATTCGAGATCAGCAGCGTCATTCCCGAACCCCTGCGCAGGCGAGCCGCGAGCGAGTTACTGAACGGACAGCAATTAACCAGTACAGCGCGTAGTTTTGTCTACAACGCTGATACCGACATCTTGATCAAATTCCTGCACTGGGGAACCGTCGGGACAGCTATCGAATAACCAACAACTTTTGAGGATCGCAAAATATTTATGCCAGCATTACTTCGAGCAAAGCACACAACAGGTAAAGGTTGGGCGATTGTGGGCGTTTTATTCTCAATCGCCAGCGCGCTGCTGGCGGGAGCAGACCTGTTGACGCAAGCCATGCAGGTTCCGGCGACAGGTCTCGCGCCGGGACGCCTGTTATTCGCGCTTGCGGTCTGCTTGCTTGGAATAGCCCTCTCTTGCGTGTGGTCGGGCCGTTTACTTGCCGGGTCACATGCGAGAGTGCGAGATGCCGCGCCTCTGCTGAACGAGCATACGTCCTTCGCTGCCGCAGCCGACAGAGTCTCTGCTCATGATAGATACGGTCAACCCGCGACGCTTTATAGCACGGAAGAAGTGTCGATTCAGCACGGGTCGCCAGGCGTGCCTATTGCGAGCGACCCGCTGTTTGGTTTTGCGCAGCCAACGGTTGGCGAACGTTGTTTCGTACTGCCCCGCGAGGGCGAACCGCTCGTCGAATGCCAGGACAGGTACGCGCTGAACGCGGCGCGGGGCTGCTACGCGGTTGCCGATGGGGTCAGTGGCAGTTTCCTGCCCGGACCCTGGGCCAGCATTACGGCGCAACGGTTTGTTGAGCGCGTCGAAGCGTTCAGCGAAAAAGAAGCCTTTCAGCACTGGCTTCACGAATGCTGCGCGGAGTGGCAGGCATGGATGCAACAGCGCTGGGTACCGGCCATGAACTCGCTGCGACAACTGCAAGGAGAGCAGCCCGGAGATTGGAACGAGGAGATCGTCAAAGGCGCGCAAACGACGCTGGCAGGCTGCGTCATTGCCCCTTTGAACGCGGCGGGCTTGATCGATATCCAGGTGTGGGCTATTGGCGACACGCAATTTTTCCTGTTTCACAGGGGCATCGATGGCCTATGGATGATGCAAACAGCCTTTCCATTGACCCATCCCGCGCAATTTGGCTACAAGCCCGATACACTTTTCACTATCGTGCACCCAAACCTTTTTGAGCAGACCTGGATGGCGCGCAAAACGCTGCGCTGCTCGGCATTGCCGGGCGATTACGTGGTTCTGGCAACCGACACAGTGGGGAAATGGATGCTGTCACAGACACGCTATCCGTCCGATAAACTCACCGCGCTGCTGCATAGCGCGAGTGTGGAGGAGTTCAGTACAATCCTGCACGAAGAACTGCGCGCAAAACATATCGAAGAAGACGATGATATGACGATGCTGGTTATACCGCTTTAATACCATAACGAACTGACATGCCAATAGTGAGGGGGACACGAACGCATGGCAATTTCAGGGCTGCGCTGGCCCACCAGAGATGAATATGATCTCGCCATACAACACTGGCAACAGACGGTGCTGGACTCTGACGTGCGCGGCGGAATGCTGGCGCAGGATGTCATGGGCATCAGCAGTTTTGGCGGCGCGAATCTCTACGTGGCGCTCTACAAGATTGGCGACTGGATGATTCGCTGCTTCTGCACCAATCCACCCAACCAAACGCCGCCCGATATCGTGGAACGTTACCAGGCCATCGACAGCTTTTGCCGCCGCGCGGGGAATGTGACGGCCCTGCTGCCTACCATGCTGGTCGAGCGCGGCATTGTCGTGGGCGAGCGCGTTCTGCCTTTCATCAAAATGCCCTTCCTGGCCGGAGCGCCACCGTTGGGAGAATTTATCGCCGACCATTACAGCGACGCGGCCTTGATGGTGCAAGCGCGCGACGCGTGGCTGCGCATGATCTACGAACTCGAGGCCGTTCCCATGGCACACGGCGACCTCGATCTGACCAATGTGCTGGTGCAACAACGCGGTTCAACACTGGCGTTGAAACTGATCGATTACGATAATCTCTGGATACCAGAACTGGCGGGGCGGGCGCAAACTGAATACGGGCATGGCGCGTTCCAGCACCCCACGTTTTTTACTGCGCGTACCCGTCCTTACTCGCTCGATATGGATCGTTTCGCGGCCCTGGTCATCTACATTTCACTGGACATGCTCGCGCATCGTCCTGAACTTTACGATGAATGGCACGCTGACGAATCCGAGCAATTGCTCTTCTCCGAGGCGGATTATCAGACATTTCAACTGGCTACCAGCCACATTACCCAGTTACGCAAGCTCAGCCGCGCTGAGATGTGGCCTTATATTGATGAGCTTATGGCCTCATTGCGCGACCAGCGTATGCCACGCAGTTTGCCCGCAATCCAGGCCAGCATTAGACAGGCAGCACAGGCGCAGCCAGCCCACACTCCAACGTTGTCTCAACAGAGGCTATCGCTCACACAAAGCATGGCCGTGGCCGACTGGGAAAAGAAAATATACAATGGCGCATCCTCTTTCAAGCCTGTCATGCAGCCGCGCTCATCCAATTCTAACCCTGTGGATGATGAAGCCGCACCCGTACCTGCTGTTTCTACTCCTACGGAGACCCTGGCGAAACAGGCGCAGTCACCAGCTCCCACGATCTCACCAAACCGATCCATGAGAACACGATTGTTTATCGCGCTCCTGGCGCTGATTATCGCGGCTCTGATCGTGGTTATCGTGCTGTTCATTCTCACTTCTACGCACGTCATCGCGCTTAATCCAGGCTCCGCGCTGCGCATCACAGGCGTTCAAGGAGGGCAGCATGCGTAAACCATTCTTGCTGTTGCTCATCTCAGGTATGCTGGCATGTTGCCTGGCAATGCTCACGCTCTCCGTCTTAACCAGCGCGTCACCCAGGGCGCTGGCTTTGTCGCGTATCACACCCACGACAACAGTCACGCCACAAGAGACTCCTTCCCCGCTACTACCATCGCCCGCACCGTGCATTAAAATCGAGATTTCCAATTGCTCGGCCTCGATTGCCACAGACAACCCGGCTAACTATACCTATTCGCAGGGGTCCACCATTCATATTCAGGGGCAGAGATGGACAACGAACGCCACCATCGAACTATTCGTCCTGCCCACCGCCAGCATAATAGCGGCACAGGGGAGTGATATGCACTGCCCCACGCCAACTGTCCTGACCACGCGCAGCGTCGCTCATTCCGCGCAAAAGACGACCGGAGCTAATGGCGATTTTTCAATCCAACTGACACTTCCAACAACGCTCAACGCCGCCGTAAGTTACAGCGCGTGCATAAGCGAAACCAGCGCTGGTCACATCACCAGCATACTCCTATTTCAAATCACCGTGAACGCGAATACGCAGCAGCAAACAGGCACAACTGCGGCGTCCGGCAGAGCCGCGCCATTTTATCTCAATCTTTCTATGATCGCGCTGGTTTTGGCGCTGATCGCCTTATTACTCTATTTCATTGCACCCCGGCAGCCAGCCACTCCGCATACAAGCGAGAGGAGAAATGTAGTATGAAACTTTGCGATTACTGTGAAACGCCTCTTCCTGATGATGCCAGCGCCTGTACGCAGTGCGGTCTGGACTTGCCAGGCGCGGAGGATATAAATAGCAGACACGCGCCCTTACGAATGGAAGAGCTTACACCCGGCGATATAGCCGTCTCGACGGAAGTAGGAGATATGACCATCAAGGGCTGGTCTA
>Ga0307372_10014229_pt1 | contig 10210 bp, 8 predicted proteins | sample OX1MG_FD_202533 | JGI IMG/M metagenome (GOLD analysis project Ga0307372, IMG submission 202533) | Soil microbial communities from Risofladan, Vaasa, Finland - OX-1 | ecosystem: Environmental > Terrestrial > Soil > Coastal area > Acid sulfate soil | place: Finland: Risofladan, Vaasa | collected... | reverse complement strand
CCTACCTCGCCGACGTGATCACAAGGATCGTCAACGGCCATCCCAATAGCCGCATCGATGAACTCCTGCCCTGGGCCTATCACGCCGCGCAATCCCTCAAACACGTGGCCTGAAAACAGCGCTTACACTACAACGCTGGCATTGACGTATGATGGGACGGCGGTCGCAACTTTGGAATTGACCGGCGGTGATTACTCCAGCGCCACAGTGAAGCCTGACCCCAACATCAGTGGCGCCTTCGACCTCACCTACTGCTTTATGCCCGGCACGAGAATCTGCACGCCGACCGGCGAGATTGCGGTCGAGATGCTCAAACGCGGTGATATGATTGTGACCGCGGATCGGCGTTCCGTGCCAGTCAGCTGGATCGGGCGCCAGACCATATCAGCGCGTTTTGCTGACCCTGTGCGCGTGTTGCCGATACGCATCAAGGGGGGTGCACTTGGCGACAACGTTCCGTCTCGTGACCTGCTATTGTCGCCGGATCATGCAATCCTCATTGGCGATATACTCGTGCAGGCAGGCGCGTTGGTGAATGATATTTCGATTGTACGCGAGACCAGCGGGCCGAAAACTTTTACTTACTACCACGTCGAACTCGACGACCACTCACTGGTGCTCGCCGAAAACACACCAGCAGAGACGTTTATAGACAACGTGGATCGACTTGCATTCGATAATTGGGAAGAACATTTGGCGCTCTATCCGGAAGGCAAGCCGATTGTGGAGATGCCCTACCCGCGCGCGAAAGCGCAGCGGCAGGTTCCTCGTGCGATCCGAGAGCAGTTGTCCCGACAATATACTATGGGGTTAGCAGGTGCCCCGGCTGTCGCAGCCTAACTGCACCGTACCGATCGACCCTTGTCGAGACCGCATCATTAAACTCCTCAGTTCGTCAGGGTCAACGGAAGCACGCCGTATTGCCTCTTGTTTTCGATGACCATTGTCACCAATTCCGCGGTTATCAGTTCCGCCGATTGGGCGAAGCCGTAAACTAAGGCGGTGTCACAGAGAATATTGATCGTACGGGGAATACCCTGACTCGCTTGGGCGATGATCCGGCAAGCTTCCTCCGAAAACAGCTGAATCTCCGCACCAACTGCCTTAAGCCGACAAGCAATATATTCGGTTACCTCATTTGGACTTAAAGGTCGGAGATGAAAGTCCGACGATACCCGCTGCGCAAATTGCAGCAGGCCGGGTGAACGCAATAAATCCTTCAACTGCGGCTGACCGATCAGGATGACTTGCAAATAAAGATCCTTATCGGCGTTTATGTTGGATAACATTCGTAGTTCTTCAAGCGTTTCCCACTCCAGATTCTGCGCTTCGTCGATGATCACGACGGTCCTACGTCCCCTGGAGTATTGCTCGCGCAGAAACTGCTGGAACCTCTTGTAGAGCGCCGCGTTTGAATCCTCAAATGGCTGGTCTAATGACATCATCACCCATTGCAGAAGCTCGGCTTTGCCGCGTGGCGGGCTGGTGATCAAACCCACCGTCATTTGGGTATCAAGGTTCCGCAACAGATACCGCAGCAGCGTGGTCTTGCCGCAGCCGATCTCGCCGGTAATGACGGTAAACCCGGCACTATTCATGATGCCGTATTCAAGCATGGCAAACGCCAGGCGGTGGTTTCGTCCCCAATAAATAATGTCTGGGTCGGGCAAGATCGAAAATGGCTTTGCCGCCAGCCCGTAAAAGGCTTCGTACATGAACCTTCAATAGACCGTGCTTACGGGTTGCACAAATCACCGGCCGACGGCTGCTACCGGCAATTCGACCGCCTTGAGGCGGAAATTCCATATGGCGTCAGGTCGGTCACATTTCAACAACCGCCTTTGGCGGGGTCAGCCAGCAAGGAAACGACCGTTAACGGTAGGGCAGGGTTATTAACGATGGGGCAAGGGGCATGACTTTTAACGATAGGGCAAGACAAATGCCAATTGAAGCGCCACTTCACGCAGCGTATATCAATACAGTTCGGGCGGAGGAGAGAGAACTGCCGGCTTAAAGAAGCTTAGGTTCAGGCGCTAAAAAATGCTCGAAAGCTACCCCCCACAACAATCGGCACTTTATGAGGATCAAGGTCAGAGCTTCGATCCTCGGTACCTTGTCGCCGTCGTCAAACGGCGAATTTTGTATTTTGTCATTCCGTTCTTGCTGATTGCTTTCGCGGGCGCCGCAATCGTCAAGATGCTGCCGAAAATCTATCGGGCGGAAGGCGAAGTGCTGATCGAATCTCCTGAAGTCGCCCCCGATCTTGTGCACCCCACGAGCATTGACGTAAGCGGCGAGCGCTTTACGGTCTACAAACAACGGGTTTTGGCATCCAGCAACCTCTTAGCGGTTGTCGAAAAGTTCAATTTATTTCCTCGCGAACGTCGATCGCTGCCGCAGGCGCAACTGCTCGACATGGTGCGGTCCCGAATAGAGATCCAGCCGGTCGCAACCGAACTGCGCTCCAATACGCCGGCCTTCGCCTTTTCAGTTGCCTTCGATTATGAGCTGCCGGACGTCGCGCTGAAGGTGACCGACGAATTTCTAACTGAGATTATGAACGACGATACCAGCAGACGAACCAATAGAGCCGCCGCTACCACCAACGTCCTTGAACAGGAGGTCAAGAGACTGGAAAGCCAGCATGACGCGCTTATTGCACGGATTGAAGTTTTGAAGCGGCGGCCGCCCGACCAAAAACAAGCTGTCTCGGAAGAAATTACAGTGCAGATGAAATCTCTCGCCGCGCTCCAAGCAGACTTGGTCGAGAAATCGTCGGTTTATTCGGATGAGCATCCTGCAGTTAAAGACCTAAAGAGGAAAATCACTGCGCTCAAGCGAACCATTGCTGCCGCACCAGTCTCCATGGCGGGAGATACCCAGCCCGATAAGCCGGATGTTGCTGCCCTGGCGCTCCTCGAGCAAGAAAAGGATCTTGAGAAAAATCTGGAAGACGCCAACCAGAAGCTTACTATTGCCCGTCTTGGCGAGAGCATGGAGAGAAATCAACAGGCCGGGCATTTACGCGTGATCGCCTCTCCCGATCTGCCGCATAAACCGATCCGGCCGAATAAGCTGAAGTTGCTTGTGCTCGTGATAGCCGCCGCCGGCGCGGTCGGCGCCGGCTCCGTGTTCGCGGCGGAGATGGTTGACGGAACCATTCGCCAAAGCAGCGACTTGGCTAAGGTGATGGATAAACACTTGATCGTCACCATCCCTTATTTATCTACAACCGCCGACGAATGGCGAAGGCGGCTAAGTTTCATAATCTTATGCATAGTCTTGCTTGCAGCAACCGCCGCTGGCGTTGCCGGTATCATGGCCATTCACTCTTCAGTCGGATTTTTAGGATTAGAACTAACGGGCGCATCGACGAGCATCCCGTCACGTTGATTATTACCCCAGTTGGACGAGGGTTACGGCACTCATGGAAAACATACGACAGGCTGTCGAACGGGCGAAGGCTAACCGGACCTCGGCGAAGCCGCAAATTGTCGACAAACTTGAGCCGCCGTGGCAGCCAGTGCATGTGGCGCAAGCGACCGTCGGCTCGCGGCTTAAAGAAATAGAGATTAGCAGCGCTAAGCTCCAGTCCCGCCGAATCGTTGCCCACGACGGTGCAGATCAACGCGCGCGACCTTACGATATGTTGCGAACACAAGTCTTGCAGTCGATGGCGCAGAATGGATGGAAGATTCTCGGAGTGACCTCACCGACCCCGGGATGCGGAAAAACACTAACGGCGATCAACCTAGCATTCAGTGTTGCTCGTCAACAAAACCAGTCGGTGATGTTAGCGGATCTGGATTTGCGAAAGCCCCAATTGGCCGATCGCCTGGGCCTGATCCCTGCCGGCGGGGGCGTCTTGGGCCTTCTCAATGAGCATATCGAACTGGCTAACACAGTGATGCCGATCCGCGCGGGGAATCAACGAATCACCGTTTTGTCCACAGCCAAAACCAAAGAATCGTCAGAATTGCTGTGTTCCGCTGCGATGCGTACCCTGCTGCAGGATCTGCGCAAAGAGTTTCAAACCGTCATACTCGATCTGCCACCAGTTCTATCGAGTGACGATGTCATTGCCGTTTTGCCGTACATTGACTGCATATTGCTCGTGGCGGCGGTTGGTCTTTCCGAGACCGCCGAAGTCGAACAGGCGATCAGACATTTGCAATCGAGCCAAATTGTACGGGTCGTACTCAACAAAACCAGCGAGACAAGCTCCAATCGCTACTACTATTAGCTCGTAAACTTGCCGGGGTTGGAGGCCGCCTGCGCAATGTACCGGCTCGAGTTCGGCAATAATGCTGGATTTACCGTCGCGTCATTTGCCACTGTCGCACGATAATACCATTCACCTGAGTCGCGTCCGGGAACACAGCTCGGTCATCAAGCAGGCGTCCCCGAGAGTGGCGGCTTGGTGCGAGCCAATCAAAGCAGCCAAAGAAAAAAGCCACTATGCCAGATCAAATAATAATCATTGGTGCGGGTCCTTATGGGGTTTCAACTGCGGCACACTTGCGAAATTTAGGTGTGAGTTTCCGTATTTTTGGCAAGCCAATGCATCGTTGGCTTGCGCAAATGCCGAGAGGCATGTTTCTTAAGTCTGAGTCGTTCGCATCCAATCTCTCAGATCCGATGGGGCGTCGGACGTTAGAGGAATATTGCGCTGAAGCGGGCTTGGCTTACCCTTCGGGAAGCACTCCAGTACCGCTCGAAACATTTAGCAGATATGCCTTATCTTTCCAAAAACACTGCGTTCCGATGGTTGAGGACGTTTTGATTACGGTCGTTGACCGCCGACCGGATGGTTACATTTTGCAATTATCAAGCGGTGAAGAAGTCAGAGCTGAAAAAGTAGTGGTCGCCACCGGGATGTCATACACTGAATACGTTCCGCCCGAACTCGGTGCGTTGCCAAGCGAGCTGTTGTCGCATTGCGCCGGTCATCGTGAGCTAAATCAATTCAAAGGGCGAGATATTATTGTTGTTGGTGCAGGCCAATCCGCCTTGGAGACGGCTGCTCTTTTGAACGAAGTTCAGGCGAATGTCCGCATAGTTGTGCGTGGCTCAACAGTCCAATGGAACCCCACGCCAGCTCCACGATCGCCCTGGCAGCGGGTGCTACATCCTGCAGCACCGCTGGGAAATGGCCGTCAGAGTTGGTTTTTTTCCAACATGCCGCAACTGTTCTATCATCTACCTGAGGGCACTCGGCTGGACATGGTAGGAAAAGCATTTGGTCCAGCGGGGGCTTGGTGGTTGCGTGATCGTGTGATCGGACGACTACCCCTACTGATTTCCCATTCGATCCGAAAAGCTCAAGCACACCACGGCAAGGTTTTGCTACAAGTGCATGGTACGGATGGAAATTTGCATGAATTAGCCGCTGACCATGTTATTGCCGGAACCGGCTATCGGTTCGCGGCAAAGGTACTGCCATTTCTTAGTAAGGACATATTGCGCAATCTGAGCTGCGTCGAAGAGGTACCAGTACTTTCGCCGCACTTTGAAAGCTCTGTTCCGGGACTTTATTTTACAGGATTGGCGGCTGCCAATCAATTTGGGCCGGTAATGCGGTTTGTCTACGGAGCCCATTTCACCGCGAAACGCTTGGTGCGACACTTGGCCAAGTGTTAACGATCCGGCTCGTTGCTCCCCAGCTTGCTTCGGTTTCGGCTAAGGCACGTCAGGATGACTGCATCAGTAGGCCACGTGCCTAACACAACACCGGTGCTCGTTTTTAAGACGGGACGGTATGCAATCCATCACGGCGCTTTAGGTATTGTTCGGAGCTTGGGAACATTGGGCGCCCCGGTATATGCAGTCGTAGAAAGCCGTTTCGCGCCGACAGCGCTATCGAGGTATCTGACAGGTAAGTTTGTCTGGGACACACGCGGCCTTGACAAAGTCCAACTTCTGGAAGGCCTCGGTAAGATTGGCAAGAAGATAGGTCGGCCGACCGTTCTCATTTCTACGGACGATTTCGCCGCCATTCTAGTCGCTGAGGAAGCAACAATATTGCGTCAATGGTTCATCTTTCCGCAAATCGACCAAAGTCTTCCACGCACGCTGGTGCAAAAAAAGCAATTATACCAGCTGTGCCAAAAACTGAAGATACCGCATCCCAACGCGGTGTTTCCAAGTTCAATTCATGACGCGAGCGAAATCCTCGCGCATGCCACTTTTCCTATCGCCGTTAAAATTGATTCCGCTTGGCTGAATAGTTCCGGCGCGCCGAGTGTTCGCATCGTATCGTCCGCGAAAGAGCTTACTGCCATCTACCACCAAACTCCGGCCGATGAAATCTCCAACCTTCTTCTTCAGGAATACATCGCGGACGGTGAGGATTGGTTTTTCCATGGTTACTGTAACGCGGAATCGAAGTGTCTTGCGGCATTCACGGGTAGGAAACTACGATCCTATCCGCTGTACGCTGGTTCCACAGTTCTCGGGAAAGCTGTCACCAACACCACGCTAAGTGCGCAAGCAGAATTGTTTTTGAAGGCCGTTCACTTTTCCGGAATAATGGATATCGATTTTCGTCTCGATAGCCGCGACGGGAAGTATAAAGTTCTCGACTTCAATCCCCGCGTGGGTGCTCAATTTAGATTGTTTGAGAATAGCGAAGGAAGTGACCTTGCCCATGTGTGCTACAGCGATCTTTCAGGTCAACCGGTTCGCAAATCCTCGCAGGTCGATGGACGGATATTCATCGTTGAATTCGATGATCTTCGAGCGAGCTTGCAAGCGTTTCGCCAACACGAACTTTCCGTCCCGGACTGGTGGCGTTCGTTTAGGGGAATAAAGGAATTTGCGTGGTTCAATTGGGCGGATCCCATCCCATTTCTGCTGGTATGCATGATTTCCATCATCAAGGTGGTCGCTAAAGTTGGTCGGAAAGCGCTGCGCCGTCCATCTGACGGCCGTTCATCAGTTCATCATAATCATCGCAAATGAGATATGGGCGTGAAGTCCAAGGTCGCGTCGCGGCCAGCTCCGCCAGTAGCCGGCACCACCCGGTCAACCAAACGCTATCTGAACTTCGAGCTGGCAAAGGGACAGCACCGAAGGGGCACCGGAGGAAGGTGACGTCACGGCTAGATTCAGGGTTGGGCATCGCTCAGCCCAAATGAAGTTGGGCAAATCTCTGAATACTTCCGCGTTATTCTACCTTCTCGCGATCGGTCCGATCCCATCGGGCATCGGCTTTGCCCGATATGATCCGACCATAAAGGCCGAGCTTTCCCAAGACGTAGGGAATTACCGACAAAAAAGCGCGTGGTGGCAGGATATCACGTCCGCACTTGAGCCAAGCCGAAAGGACGGCGATGACAAGGACAAGAAGCGTGGCTGTCGTGATGGCGAGCGGGACGTAAGAAAATCCGACCAATGCCGCGACGACAGTCACGAGGAATAGCCCGACAGCGAAAATTACCAACAAAGACAGGGGCGGCACGATCACGTCAAAAGTGAGCGCAAGCAAACGCCAATTATGACGCGCAAGGGCCAGCGAAATCATGTGAGGTGCGTCATTGCAGATCGTTTGGATATGCCCTTGTTCCCAGCGTTTGCGCTGGGTCGTGGCGCCTTTTATGGACGATGGAAACTCGCTCCTGACGCCCGCCGTCTCACAAAAAACCGGTGAGTAACCAGCTAAAGTCAGCTGCAGTCCAAGTTTTATATCTTCCGCGATGTTGCCGCTCTCAAGATCGACCGAGCGGAGTGCATCCCAAGGGAGCGCCATGCCGGTACCCGTCATTTGGCAGGGCAATCCAAGTTTGCTGAGGCCAAGCGGGCGCAACCACTGCTTCACACGGCCCGCGAATTCCGCGATTTGGTATTTTACCAGCGACTTGGCCGGGGGAACCATGGTATTCATCCCCTGGATTGGTTGACCAGTCGCGGCACAATTTAACGCAAGCTGATCGATCGTATTAGGGTCGACTCTGCAGTCGGCGTCGACCATGATTACGATTGCTGGTGGATTAAAGGTCAGATGTCGAATGCCGTAAGCTAGGGCGTAGCCTTTGCCGCGCTTGGCTAAATCGTGGCGCTCGATAACTTCGGCTCCATGCGCCTTAGCGAGAGCCGCGGTGTCATCGCTGCAATTGTCCGCAACGACGAGCAGTCTGTCACCGGTCAGCAATTGGCTCCGAATATCTGACAGTGTTGGCAGAAGCCCCGAGGTTTCATTGTGTGCAGGTATCAATACGGCCAAGTGTCGACGAGGCGTGCCGGCTCCTATCACAGTGCGCAGTCGGGGCAATGTGACCGCTGCGATGATTTCCGCAAGGAACACTGTGGTGGGGACAGCAAGAAGGCATGCGAGCAGCATTAGGATGAAGACGACTAGAGCGCTCATTGCGGGTTCTGTGACCACTCGTTGCTTGCAGCGATGTCCCAGCGGCGAAGGCACATCGTTGCCCCGTCAATATATTCTCAAGTGCCGTCCTTCGCCATGGCGCCCGCGATAGACTTTGGTATTTTCGTAAATTCTCCCACCGCGACCCGCGGACGCCGTCATTCGCCCATTCGCACCACTTACATCAACTGGGCTCTGCGGCCGAGATTCGGCGTCGCCGCTGGAACGACCAGATTCTGCGCTTTATGTCGATTGCGCCAATCTTTTGGTCGCAGTTGAAGGTGTGAATACCTTCAGCATTGAGAGCGGCGCTGCCCGACCATCGAGCGATTTCAATTTCCTTAAAGCTATCGGTCGTCAACTCCTCGATTTCGAGCCAGACCAAGGCAGCCCCATAACTGTTCTCGCAATCCTGCGCGGGCCGCAACAATCGTTTGCCCCGCACGACGATCTGGCCCGCGGGACGAGCGGAGCGGCAATCGGATTTTACCGGATTCAGTCTATGCGGTTTCCACGGTCCCTCCAACTGCTCGGCATAAAAAATTGCGAGTTCGTCATGATGAGAACCGCGGTCATGCACGATCGAACCAAAGAGCCACCACTTTTCCGCATGCCGCAGCAATGTCGCATCATAGAGTTCGACATCTTTCATGAGGATGCGATGGAGAACCCAGTCGAACGGGAAGGAGCGGGCTCGATAAAGCTCCACGGTGCGATGGCCGCCGGTTTCGGGAATTAGATACGTATCGTCGCCGCGGCGAAAGACGAAGGGGTGAGAAAGATGATAGGGCCGCGCCAAAACTGGTTCTGGGGTGGTTAAATTCTCGGTGCCGGAAATCGGTATACAAGAAATGATGCCTTTTTCAGTGCGCAAATCGAACTCCTCAACGAACAGCCATTCTTTGCAGTTGTTTGCGAACGGAAATGGGTCGGCGTAAAAGCGCTGACGATCATCAAGGACAGGAACAAATCTTGTAAGCGGTACTCCGTAGGGAATTTCCCACTGATCCGACGATAATATCGCCACGGACCAATGCTCCGCGATTTGGAAACGTCGAATAAAGCGAGTAATGAGCTTGTCGACGAGAAAAAGAACGATGAAAGCAAAAATGGGCGTAGGAAGCGGCTCGGTAGCATTTGCCGGCATCGGTGGAATTGGGAGATCGACGCCTTGCAATACTGATGTCACCGCTCGTTCTACGAGCTCTTGCAACCTGGCGAACGAAAACTGCAGTCCTCGACTAAGCACCCTTCGGTCTTGGATCGCCAAATAAGAAGCAACGCGGGGCTCCTTCTTGTTTGCTAGGTGCATCGACAGATACGGATTCTTGCGGTTGAGCAGAGTCCGAAACAGTCGATCGCTGTCGATAGAGCCGTCGTACCGAGGCTCTAAAACCGGGGCCGAGGCGTTTTGGAGTGGCGCCTCGGAAAGATTTACGATGACCGCATAGTCGTGCTCGAGAACGTCCGGCCAGACTGGTGCTGGAAAATCAATGAGGTTGACGATGTGTAGTCCCCGAACAAAGTAACACTCCACCTGCAACCACCATTGTATCGCACGCGGATAGCGCGGCCCCCGCGCGGCGGTAAACACGTCCACATCAAAATCTTTTTGCAATGTAGAAATAAGGCCATAAAGCCATGCAAAGGCCCGGTATTTTGGAACAACAACTGCTAAACGTCGCCGCATGAACCGTAGCACCCCTGTTTATTGTGCTCACAAAAGGTGCATGGTCGCAACTAACAGGCTGTTGAAGAAGTTAAGTTTTTGAAGCTTGGCTTGATCTGGTTGGTTGGCGATGCTCTGGGTACTTCGGATTTAGCGATAGGCTCGTTTGATCAAGC
>Ga0307372_10014228_pt1 | contig 10210 bp, 7 predicted proteins | sample OX1MG_FD_202533 | JGI IMG/M metagenome (GOLD analysis project Ga0307372, IMG submission 202533) | Soil microbial communities from Risofladan, Vaasa, Finland - OX-1 | ecosystem: Environmental > Terrestrial > Soil > Coastal area > Acid sulfate soil | place: Finland: Risofladan, Vaasa | collected... | reverse complement strand
ATGGCAGCGGGCGTTGTCACCGCGCGCCTCCACAGTAGGCGTGTCTTGTCGCCGCGCAACATCCGCGCGTACCTATGGTAGCTCGCTATTCGGAGGAGACCGCTGGGATGCGGGGGATGGTATCTGGTACCCCCAGGCGGGCGACGCGACAACCATATCGACGAGAGCCGATCGCTGGCAAAGGAGCATACTCATGAGCGGGTGGAACCCGTCTGGGCCACAGCAGCCGCCACAACCATCCGGGCCACAGCAGCCCGATCCGGCGCAGTATCCCCCACAGCAGGGCTATCCGCCGCCGCAGGCGTATCCCCCACAACAGCCGCCGCTGGGGCCGACGCCGCCGTATCCCCCACAACTGATGCAGCAGCCAACGACGCCCTCGCAGTATCCGCCGCAGGGCGGCGACCCACAGCCGGGCGTCTCGGGGCCACAGGCGGGCTATCCGCAGCCGTATCCCCAACCATCCGCGCCACAGGGCTACCCGCAGCAACCCAACCCCTCGACGCCATTGGGGCAGTCTGGCGCGCTGGTGGGCGCGCAGTATGGGCAACCGCCCTATACCCCGACGCAGGGCTACCCACAACCGTATCCGCAACCGTCGGCGCCGCAGGGCTATCCGCAGCAATATACCCAGCAGGCCTATCCGGGCGCGCCCGCAGTCCCGGGGCAGGCGACCCCACCGTATGGGCCTCCGCAGCCGTCCTATCCATCCGGGTATCCGCCGCCACCACCGCCCGCGCGCCGCACTGGGCGCATTGCGCTGATCGCCGGTGGCGCGGTGGCCATCCTGGTGATCCTGGGGCTGGTGGTGGGCCTCGCCCTGGCGCGCGGCGGGGGCGTCGGCGGAAACCCCACAGCCAAAGCGACCGCGACAACCGCCGCCACCGCCACGCCAAGCGCGGTGGGAACGGCGACGCTCGGCGGCACGATCGCCAACTTCAGCGCCAAGTATGGCGCGCCGATCAGCAGTTCGGCGACCACCGGCATCTATCAGGTGACCATCGCCGGCCAGAGCATCTCGGCTTTGATGTCCTTGCAAATTGGCCTGGATCAAACGCCGCGTATCGCCCAGATACTCCTGTCGCCATCAGACGCCAACTCCACCGGGTGGGATCAGACGACCACGATGACGCTTATCACCGACCTCGTCCCGGCGGATGCGCAACTCGATCAGGCGCAGAGCAACAACACATTTGGCCTCACGCGGGTGTTCGTCAGCCAGTCGCTGGCCCACACGTTTACCCCCGGCCTCTTCACCAACCTGGGCAATAACACCAGCGTCCCGCCGGGAACACTGACGGTACTCTGCCTGCCATCCAGCACCAGCAGCGCGAATTTCAGCATCTGCACGTTCTCGCTGGGGTTGGCCTAAGTCGCCTCATCGCTCGCGCAATCTATGACAAACGCCGCGTCCTCCCGGCGCCTATTCAGGCGCCGGGAGGACGCGGCGTTTGCGCTGTGCAGACGGCTACTCGCTCTTGATGCGGGGGTCGGCGAAGCCATACGCCACGTCGGTGAGCAGGTTCATCATCACCACGGCCACCGCCAGCAGGATGACGGTCGCCTGCACGACCGGCACATCCTGCGACGAGATGGCGATCAACGTGTAATAGCCAATGCCGGGGATGTTGAATAGGAACTCGATGATAAAGACGCCTGTCACCAGGAAGGCGAAGGTTGGCCCCAGCGCCGAGAGCAGCGGCAGCAGCGCGTTACGGAAGGCGTGCCGCCAGATAACCACCTGCTCAGACAAGCCCTTCGCGCGAGCGGAGCGCACATAATCCTTGCCCAACTCTTCGATCATGGACGTGCGAGTGAGGCGCACGAAATACCCGAAGCCCCCAGCGGCAAAGATGGTGATGGGACCGATCTCCTGATCCCAGTTTCCCCAGCCGGAGGTCGCCAGCGAGGGGAGGTTCTGGTTGTGCAGCCAGATCATAGCGAGGACAAAGAACGGGATGATGGCAAAGGTCGGCAGCGCATACAGGACCAGCGCCACGGCCTGCACTACCGTATCGAAGCGTGTGTTCGCGCGCACGGCGATGGCGACACCCAGCGGCACCCCCACCACCACGGTGAGCAACGTTCCCCACAGGCCCAGTTCCATAGACGCAGGCAAATACCGCGCCATGATGTCCCACACACGTTGGCTCGAGTTGTTCCAGGAGTAGCCGAGATCAAAGTGGAGCAGTTGATTGAGATACCGCCCATACTGCTGGTACCAGGGCAGGTCAAGCCCATAGATGTGCCGCAGGACGGCGCCGCGCGCGGGGGTATAGTGCTGCCCGAGCTGGTAGTACACGATGTCGAAGGGGACGAGATGCCCCAGAATGAAGGTGATGAAGCTGACACCCAGCGTCACAAACACCAGGCTGGCCAGCCGCCGGACCAGAAAGCGCACCCCCAGCCGGAAGCCAATGAACGCCAGGACCCCAACCGTGATCAGCAGGAAAATCAGCCCCGGCGCGTTGGAGAGAATGGTCTGCATCATTATCGTTCCCTTCAGCTCGTCCCGGACGCTTGAGTCTCTGAGAAGTCGGTTGCGTCGGGCGCTCGTCCAGTCGTCGGCGCAGGCAGGTCATCGTCGTCTTGCCTGCGCCTATTATGTACTACGACGCGCGTATCACCGTTCTTTTATCAGCGCGTATCATCGCGCATTAGACTTCGACGACGACTGGCAAGATCATCGGGCGGCGACGGTTTTGCTCGTAGATGAACTCGCTGAGCGTATCGCGCACCTTGTTCTTGAGGTAGTTCCAGTCGGCGGTGTGGCCACGCGCCTGGCTATGCTTGTTGAAGGCCTGGGCCACGCGCGCCCGCGCCGCCTCCATCAGCCCCTCCGACTCGCGCTCGTAGACGAAGCCGCGCGAGATGATGTCTGGCCCGGCCACCGGCTCACCGGTCTCGGCGTCCACCGTCAAGACGACGACAATCACGCCGTCGTTGGAGAGCACCCGTCGGTCGCGTAGCACGATCTGCCCCACGTCACCGACGCCCGTGCCATCTACATACACGTTGCCGCAGGGGACGTGATCGACGATGTGAATGCCACCCGTCGCCGACGCCTCGATTACATCGCCATCCTGCGAGATGACCACGTTCTCCTGGGGAACGCCCATGCTCATGGCGACGCTGGCGTGATGCGCCAGCATACGATACTCGCCATGCACGGGGATGACGTAGCGCGGACGGATCAGCGCCAGCATCAGCTTGATCTCTTCGCGGCTGGCGTGGCCCGAGACGTGGACCTGAGCCAGCCCCTGATAGTAGACATGCGCGCCCATGCGCATCAGGTTGTCGATGTTGCGCGAGACGGCGCGCTCGTTGCCGACGATGGGCGTCGAACTGAGGATCACGGTGTCGCCCACCTGCGCCTGCACCAGCCAGTGATCGCCGTTGGCGATCTTGGTCAGCGCGGAGGTCGGCTCGCCCTGGCTGCCGGTGCAGATGATCACCAGCTTGTTCGCCGCAACCTTGCCGATGTCTTCCGCCGCCACCAGCGTCCCCGCCGGGACGCTGAGATAGCCCAGCTCGATGGCCATCTGCACGTTGTTGACCATCGAGCGCCCAACCAGCGAGACCTGGCGCCCATAGCGCACGGCGACATCCACCACCAACTGCACCCGCGAGATCAGCGAGGCGAAGGTGGCGACCAGCACGCGCCCCTCGCTGTGGCCGATGATGTCGTCGAAGGTCTGGCTAATTACCTGCTCGGAGGGGGTGTAGCCGGGGTTGTCCACGCGCGTGGAGTCGCCGCAAAGCACGAGTACGCCCTCCTCGCCCAATGCAGCGAGGCCGCCGATGTCGGCGCGCAGGCCATCCACCGGGGTGAAGTCGAACTTGTAGTCGCCGGTGTGGACGACGATGCCGGCGGGCGTGCGGATGGAGATGGCCACCGCGTCGGGGATGCTGTGGTTGATGCGCAGGAAGCCGACGGTACAGGCGCCCGCCGTGACCGTCTCGCCGGGCGTCACCTCGTGCAGGGTGGCGCGGTCGAGCACGCGGCGTTCGCGCAGCTTGACGGTGATCAGCCCCAGCGTCAGCTTGGTCGCGTAGACCGGCGGGAAGCCGAGTTGTGGCAGCAGATACGGCAGTGCGCCGATGTGGTCCTCATGGCCGTGGGTGATGAAGACGCCCCGGATGCGCGGGAGCTTGTCGGCGAGATACGTCACGTCGGGGATGACGAGGTCCACGCCAAGCATCTCGTCGTCGGGGAACATCAGGCCGCCGTCCACGATCACGATGTCGTCACCATACTCAATGCACATCATGTTCTTGCCGATCTCGCCCAAGCCCCCTAACGGGACGAAGCGGATCGGCTGCGTGCGTGGCCCGCGCGCGGTGGCTGGCTGCCGCTGCGCGCTCTGGTTGATCTGGTTGGCTTGATTGCCTTGGTTGTTCTGCGTGTTTTGATTGGTTGGTCGTGCTGGGCCAGTCATTTGTGGCCCCCTCGCCGCTGGGCGATTGCTCATACTGGGTATACCTTCCTGGCCGTAGGGGTCTCACCCCTACGGCTACTACATCCATACACGGCGCATCGCTGGGCGCCCTTCGCGTGGCCCCAGCGCATGCGTGCCGTCGTTGTCCGTTTGTCGTGTGTTGCTAACTCGCCGCTGTCACGATCTATCTACCCGTCGCCACGCCGCGACGGAGGATGCGCGTTACGTCTCCCTAATGGTACCACCAAACGTTGCCCACATGCGCTGCCCCTGGCAGAACTACCTACTGGGCCACCACTGGCTCCGCTACATGGCGTCGTATGGTACAGTGCGTATGCAAGCCCCAGTGCGCCGCTTTGCGCCAAGGACATACCTGCCGTGTGAAGGAGAATTGCCGTGTCGAGCCAAGAGCCGTTAGATGAAACTGCCCGCTTCAACAGGCTCTGTGATCGCATCCGCCGCCGTCTCGACACACCCCCACGGTTTCCACCGCTGACGGAGGAGCAAGTGGACGCGATTGAAACGCACATTGGGTTTCGTTTCCCTGTTGCGCTTCGCTTTCTCTACACCCAGGTTGCCGATGGTGGCTTTGGTCCGGGACATGGTGGACTGCCAACTCTTGCTCATGGCCGTCAACTCTGGCCGGTGGCCAGTCGTGTAACTCACACTGGCTGGCGCTTTGACCAGGAGACCGAGCGCACGCTGATTTCGAATTCGGGAGCTTATCTGATATGCCTACAGGCGCCTGATGGTTGGTTCGGATTGTGTGACATAGGGTGTGGAATCAGCTATGAACTCGATCTCTACACAGGGCGCATCTACGAGGCAGGCGCATCCTCGATACCAAACGATGTCTTGGATGAGGACCTCTTGAATGTCGTCATGCAACAAGACTGTGTCATGGATGTACATTTCCATTCGCCTTCAATCGAAACGCTGATGGAGGAATGGCTAGACCCGCCGCTGATCCCGAAGGCGGCGCCAGTATCTCGTGACCAATGCTCACGATGCCTTGGGCTGGCTGGTCCGCATGGCATGGCCCATGTTGGATATGGGAGTAGCGGATATGGCGAGTATGAAGATGATGTCGAGCCGCAGCAGGACATCGAGGGCATCATGGATAGCAGCGATTGGCTGTGGTATCAAAGCCAGCCGCCCACAGAAACTGACAATTGAAGCGATGTAGCTACGCCCATGCGTGGCGTCCCCTCTACGGATTATCGTTCTGGCTCTGCTCCCAATCCGCTTTCGTCAACTCATATTCTACGTCGTCGCCGTCCCACACATCTTGCACGGCGGCGCCATCGAAGCTGTCCGACGCTTGCAGGTCGGCCAGCGTGGGGCGATACGTGCGGGCCAGCGTCATGCTGAGCTTCTCCATCACGCGGCGGGAGGCGAGGTTGTCCTGGTACGTATCGGCGATGACGCACCGCACACCCAGGTCGGTGAAGCCCTGGCGGATGAGCGCACGCGCGCCCTCGGTAGCGTAGCCGCGCCCCCAGACGGCGCGCCGCAGCCGGTAGCCCAGCGAGGCCACCTCTGCCGTCTCGGCGCCTTCGGGTGGGCGAATGGCGAACCAGCCGACGAAGTCTCCGCTGGCCCGTTCGGTGGCCGCCCAGACGCCGAAGCCGGGGACGAGCGCGTAGGAGCGGATGAACGCGGGCAGGATGTCGCGCTCGATGACGCTGCGCGGGGTGGGCGCGCCGCCCGTCAGCCAGCGCATGACCTGGGGATCGCTATCCAGCGCAAACAGGTTGTCCGCGTCGGCTTCGGTGAAGCGGCGCAGGATCAGCCGCTCGGTTTCCATGTGGATGCGCATGGGGCATATTCCCTACCACCGGACTCTCGGCTGAGTCCACAGAAGAGAGTGAGTGGCGAGATCTGCGATGACGGCGCAGATGGGCTACGTGAACAGGTCCGTGAGTGTGAGGCGAAACCCAGGAATGACATCACGTCCCTCCAGTACGGCGTTGAGGGGATCCTGGGCGCTGAGTGTCAGGGTTGGTGTCTGGGCGGCTCCAGGGGAGCCGACAGGAGTTGCAGGAAGCCACCAGGCGTCGACTGTTTGGCTTGCGGGCCAGACGATCCACACCAGGCGGGCGCCAGCTCCCAGCCAGCGAGCGGCGCGGTCCGCCAGTTCCGGTCGGCTCTGGCTGGCGCTGGCAATCTCGACCACCAGATCCGGCGCAGGCGCATATTCTCCGCGCGCAATCGCCGCTTCCTGCACGGTCACTCGGTCGTTGGTCGAATACGAGACATCCGGTCCCCAGATCGTTTCCTCGGTTTCGCCAGGCAGCGTAACGTTGAATCCCCCTTGTTCCAACGTGCACCGTCCCCAGCGGCGCGGCGTGACAAACGCCCAGAGCGAGCCGTGAGCTGTGCTGGCCAGATGTTCATGGCGCAAATCGCGGATGAGTGGCATTTTGACGACGACCCCCTGCGACAGTTCGGTGCGCCAACCCGGCTCAGATGGCAGTTGCGCATAGTCCAGCGCAGAGATACGCCTGCCTGGCTGCACGATAATCGTTTGTGGTGGCTGTTGGGGGAGGATTGGGGGAGGATTGATGATAGTCATCTGCCTTGTGGCGCCTCGCTCTCTGCTCTCACTGTACAGGGACCACTGCGGGTAGGCTGTGTGGCCCACCCACAGTGTTGGCTCGCCCGACATCCCCTGCTCCGAAAGGGCGAACAATAGCATCGGTCTAGTATACCGCAAACATCGGCAGGCGTGTGTGGTAGACGCGGGTCAGGCGTCGCCGTCCCACAACTGGCGCATCTCGTCGCAGGTGGCCAGCAAGCCGTCCAGCGTGCCTTCGGCCTCGATGCGCCCGTCTTTGAGGACGATGATGTGGTCGGCGCGTTGCAGCGCCGCCCGCCGATGCGAGACGACCAGGCAGGTCGCCCGGTGTCGCGCGAAGAGGCGGTCCCAGAGCTGATTCTCGGTCTCCACATCCAGCGCGCTGGAGAGGTCGTCGAAGATCAGCAGTTCCGGTTCGCGCACGAACATACGCGCCGCCGCCGAGCGTTGCACCTGCCCGCCGGAGAGGCGCACGCCGCGCGGCCCCACCAGCGTCTCCAGCCCGCCCTCCATCTCGGCCACGTCGCGGTCGAGCGAGGCGGCGGTCAGCGCGCCGGGGATGTCTGCTCGCACTTCATCCTGCCCCAGCAGGATGTTTCTGCCGAGCGCCTCGCTGAAGAGGCGAGGTGTTTGTGGGGTGTAGGCGATGCGCGGCGGCGCGAAGAAGACGCTGGGGTTGCCAACCTCCTCGCCATTCCAGCGAATGACGCCCGCCTGCCACTCCACCAGTCCCAGCATCGCGCGCAGGAACGTCGTCTTGCCGGAGCCGATGCGCCCGGTGATCACGATGAACTGCCCACGCCGCACGCGCACGCTGAGGTCGCTGACACCGCGTCCCGACGATGGGTGGATGTACGTTAGCCCGTCGATGGCCAGTTCATGTAGGTCGTCCTGCGGTTCGCGTTCGGGCGCGACGACAGCAGGCGGCTCCGCACGCAGATAGAGCGGGTTGCGCGCCACCAGCGCGTCGGGCGGCGCGCCCTCCATCACCTTCGCCATCCGCTCGAACGAGACACCCACCTGCTGCTGACGCGCCAGCGCCTGCCCGATGAACGACATGCTCCACCCCAGCGTCGCCAGATACGTCGAGAAAATGGCGAAGTCGCCCAGCGTAAACGTTCCGGCGGTCTGGCGCGTGGCGATCAGCAGCAGCACGATGGCCGCGCCAATCGCGCCCATGTTGTTGTTGAGCGACTGGATCAGCGCCGTGGCCAGATTATCGCGCACGGCGGCGCGGCGGCGCGTCAGGTTGAGCGTGCGGAAATGGGCCACCACGCGGTTTTCCGCCGAGGCGACCTTGACCGCCTGCACGGCGGCGAAGAGTTCGCCCAGGTGGTCCGTCACGCGGCCCGTCGCTTTGCGGTTCGCCTCGCGCAGCCGTTTTAGCAGCCCGCTAATGCGGTTGGTCAGCAGCAGCAGCCCGGCGAACGGCACGAAGACGATCAGCGTGACGCGCCAATCGATCCGCAGCATCACGATCAGCGCGCCGATGACGAAGAGCGAGATGCCCCACAGGTCGATCCAGCTCTCGAAGAGGCGGCTGACCTCCTCCACGTCTTCGCGGAAGCGGCTCATTGCCTCGCCGGGCGAGTCGGGCAGGCGATGTGAGCCTGGCCCGGTCATCACCCAGGCGAACATATTGCGCCGCAGCAACGACTGCATGGTGAAGTAGTAGGTGAACCAGATCAGCAGGCCGCTGGCGAAGATACCGAAACGCGCAACACCAATCACCGCGAACAAGATGACCACCGCCCAGGCGTTCAGCCCAAAGTCGGCGTGGCCGGAGAGCGCATCGATGAAGTAGCCGATCACCAATCCCGTCAGCACTGGCGAGACGTGGATCAGCGTCCATACACAGATGTTCAGCAGGAACAGCCGGGGATCGCAGCGCAGCAGCCGCCAGAGATATTGGAGCGTCGTCAGCGGCGCGCGTTGCTGGCCGTCGGCGTCAAGCGATTGCGGTGCGACTGATAGGTTGGGTGTTTCGGGCGGCCTCTGCTCAGGGAGCAGCGACCGGCCCGACAAGTGTTCCGTATCAGCGGTTTCACCCGTTTCTGAGCTTGCTGGCATGATGGTGGTCATGCGAGAGCCTCCTCAAGCCCCATACGGAGCAATGTAGCGAAGCGTGAGTCGGGGTTATGCGTCAACTCCTCACGCGGACCGTATTCCAGGATGCGCCCATCGCCGAGCGTCATGATCAGGTCGGCGCGCTGGACGGTGCCGAGCCGGTGCGCGATGATCAGACCGGTGCGGTTGCGCAGCAGCGCGCTGACGCCGCGCTCGATCAGGCGTTCGGTGGCGAGGTCCAGCCGCGACGACGGCTCGTCGAGGATCACCAGACCAGGGTCGCGCAGGAAGACGCGGATGAAGGCCAGCAACTGCGCCTCACCGGCGGAGAGTCCCGCGCCGCTGGCTTCCAGGTGAGTGTCGAGTCCGTCGGGCAATCGGGCGAACCACGACTCCAGCTCCATCGTCTCGATGACCGCCATGATGCGGTCGTCGGCGATGGTCGGGTCGAAGAACGTCAGGTTATCGCGCACGGTCGCCTGGAAGAGCTGCACGTCCTGCGTGACGAGGCCAATGCGCTGGCGCAGCAGGCTCAGCGGCAGGTCGCGCAGGTCCGCGCCGTTCAGGCGGATCGCGCCCTCGGTGGTGTCGTAGAGCCGGAAGAGCAGACGGCTGATCGTCGTCTTGCCGCTGCCAGTGCGCCCCAGTAGCCCCATCACCTTGCCCGGCTCCAGCGCAAACGACACGTCGTGCAGCACCGGCCCATCGTTCTCGTGGTAGGCGAAGGTGACATGGTCGAAGGCGACCGCGAGCGGACCGCGCCCGGTGTTCCCGTGCTCCCATGTGGGAGATGGGAGAGCGCTGGGCGTCGTCGGCGCGTGTACCTTGCTCGTGGGAAACGACGCCGTGGACGCAGGTCTGCTCCCCGCCGCCAACGCGCCATCGGGCAGCGACCCCACGCGCGCGACCCCACTCGCCTCCCTTCCCACACCTGTAGGAAGGGATAGCCGCGTTGCAGACGCGGCAGGGCTAACCTCGTCCGCGATCTGCGGCTGGATGAGGTAGAGCGTGCGCACGCGAATCAGGCTGGACGCCGCCTTCTGGAACTCCTGCATCTGCTGGGTGATGTTTTCGATGGGACCTTCGAGCAACAGCGTATATTGCACGAAGAGGTAGACCGTGCCCA
>Ga0307372_10014225_pt1 | contig 10211 bp, 13 predicted proteins | sample OX1MG_FD_202533 | JGI IMG/M metagenome (GOLD analysis project Ga0307372, IMG submission 202533) | Soil microbial communities from Risofladan, Vaasa, Finland - OX-1 | ecosystem: Environmental > Terrestrial > Soil > Coastal area > Acid sulfate soil | place: Finland: Risofladan, Vaasa | collected... | reverse complement strand
GGCGTGTACCTGGCGTCGCGCAACTATCTCAACTGGCGGATCCCGGCGAGCATCCTGCTGACGGTGGCGGCATTCAGCGCGATCGTGCACGCCATCGATCCGTCCAAGCCCGACGCGATGTTCATGCTCTTCTCGGGCGGGTTGATGCTCGGCGCGGTGTACATGGCCACCGACATGGTCACGTCGCCGGTGACCAACGGCGGGCGCTGGGTGTTCGGCGTGGGCGTCGGGATCCTGGTGGTGGTGATCCGCATCTGGGGCGGGCTGCCCGAAGGCGTGATGTACGCCATCCTGTTCATGAACGCGCTGGTGCCGTTCATCAACCGGGCCACGCAGCCGCGGGTGTTCGGCACCACGCCGAGGGCAACCACGTGACCGACGCACCGCAGTGCCACGTGCCGCCCACGCCGCCGGCGGAGCCCGCACACACGCCGGCGTGGAAGCTGCTGCTGACGCTCCTCGTCGCGGGCGCGGCCGCGGGCTGGCTCATCGTCTCGGTGTACAACCTCACCCTGCCCGCCGTCCAGAAGCATGCGGCCGAGCAGGTTGATGCGGCGGTGCGGGAAGTGCTGAAGGCCCCCGCGCGGTGGGACACGCTGTATCTGGTGGGCAGCGCGCTCTCGGCCAAGCTGCCGGCGGGCGGCGACAAGGCCGAGGCGCCCAAGGCGTTCGTGGGCTATGACAGCGCCGGCCATCGCATCGGCGTCGCCATCACCGCCGCCGAGCCGGGGTTCCAGGAATTGATCAACCTGATGATCGGATTCGATCCCGCCACCGGCACGCTCACCGGATACAAGGTGCTGGATCAGCAGGAGACGCCGGGCCTGGGTCAACGCATCGAGACGGACACCGCGTTCACGCACCAGTTCGCGGGTCGCGTGGCGCCGCTCAAGGGCGTGAAGGTGCTCGCCGGTGGAGATCCGAGCCAGGTCCAGACCATCACGGGCGCCACGATCTCGTCGCGCGCCGTGATCCGGATCATCAACAACGCGGTTGCCAAATGGCGGCCGCTGGTCCAAGCCTACGATCGTGGAGGCCAGCTGTGACATCCGTTCCCGTCGCCGAGCCGGTGGCGGCCCCCGCGCCGCGTGCGCCGGCGCTGATACCGGGCGCGCCGCCGCCGGCGAGCGTCGTGGCCGACATCTGGCGCGGCATCGGCCGCGAGAATCCCGTGCTCGTCCAGCTGCTCGGCATGTGCCCGACGATGGCCGTCACGAACGTGCTCGCCAACGGGCTGGCCATGGGCCTCGCGACCACGTTCGTGCTCGTCGGGTCCGGGCTCTTTGTCTCCCTGTTCCGCAAGTACATCGCCCACGAGGTGCGCATCACCTCGTACATCCTGATCATCGCCACGTTCGTCACGCTGGCCGACATGATCCTGGCGGCCATCCTGCCCGACATTCGCAAGGCGCTGGGGCCGTTCATTCCGCTGATCGTGGCCAACTGCCTGCTGCTCGGCCGGGCCGAGGCGTTCGCCGCCAAGGTGCCCGTGCACCGCGCGGTGGCCGACGGCCTCGGCATGGGACTGGGATTCACGCTCTCGTTGTCGCTGTTGAGCACGATCCGTGAGGTGCTGGGCAACGGCAGCATTCTCGGCCATCCGCTGTTCGGCCCGCGGTTCGAGCCCTGGGTGTTCATGATGATGCCGCCGGGCGGCTTCCTGGCGCTGGGCATCGCGCTGCTCGGAGTGGCCTACGTGATGGAGCTGAAGAAACGCCGTGCGCGGAGGACCGCATGAGAGACCTGTCGTGGATCTTCATCTCGACGATGCTGGTCAACAACTTCACGCTGGTGATGTTCCTCGGGTTGTGTTCGTTCTTCGGCGTCACCGGCAAGGTCGAGACCGCGTGGCGGCTGGGGCTGGCCAATACGTTCGTACTCGTGCTCACCGCGGTGAGCGTGTGGGTGCTCAACACCTTCGTCCTGGCCCAGACGCCGTACCTGCGGACGATCGCGTTCATCGTCGTGATCGCGTCGGTGGTGCAGATCGTGGAGATGGCGGTGAAGAAGTATCTGCCGGTGCTGTTCCGGCAGCTGGGTATCTACCTGCCGCTGATCACCACCAACTGCGCCATTCTGGGTCTGGCGCTGTTCCAGACCAGCCGGGCTTACACGTTCGCGGAAGGCCTGGTGTTCGCGCTCGGCGCGGGGTTCGGGCTCACGCTGGCGCTGTCGCTCATGGCATCCATCCGCGAGCGCATCGAAGTGACCGACGTGCCGGCGGTGGCGCGGCGGATGGGCCTCGTGCTGGTCATCGCGTCGTGTCTCTCGATGGCGTTCATGGGATTCGCGGGAATGGGGACTGCGGGATGACACACACCATCATCGGCATCATCATCGCGGCGGCGCTGTTCGCCGTCTACGGGCTGGTTCCACATCGCGCGTGCACCGGCCACTGCGAAGGCTGCACCGGCGGCTCCTGCGACCGCTGGGACAAGGGAGATCATCATGGCGTTTGATCCGTCGTCGCGCTGGAATCTTGGCCGGCGTGAATTTCTGACCATCGGCACCGGCGTGTTCGTGGGGCTCACGCTGCCCCTCGCGCTGCGCCGCCGAATCACCATGGCCAAGCGGACCTTCCCGGTGATGGGGACCATCGCCGAGGTGCAGGTGGCGCACCAGGACGTGCGCTTCGCCGAGCGCGCGATCGACGCCGCGATCGCCGAACTCCAGTGGGTGGATCGCACGATGACGCGATACTCGGCCACCTCGGACATCGGCCGCGCCAATCTGGGGGCGGCGCGCGAGGCGGTGACGGTCACGCCGGACACGGCGCTCGTGGTCCGGCGGGCGCTCCAGTGGGCCTCGACCAGCGACGGCCGGTTCGATCCGGCCATCGGCGAGGTATCGGAACTCTGGGACGTGCTGAACCGGCACGAGCCGCCGCCGGCCGATCGGGTGCAGCGCCTGGCGTCACGCGGCTTCTGGCGCAAGGTGGACGTCTCGACGTTCCACGGCGCGCCGGCGCTGCGTTATCACGACCGCGACGTGCACCTCGACCTGGGCGCGATCGCCAAGGGCTACGGCATCGATCGGGCCACCAAGGCACTGCGGGCGCTGGGCGTCGCCCATGCGATCGTCACCGTGGGCGGCGATCTGTACGCGCTGGGCGAATCCCCCGAGGGCGGGGCGTGGAAGGTGGGCATTCGCAACCCGCGCGATCTCACCGCGCTGTCGGCCACGCTCGACGTGGCCAACCGCGCCGTCACGACGTCGGGAGACTACGAGCGGTACTTCCGTTGGCGCGGCGTGCGGTACGACCACCTGATGGACCCGGCCACGGCCGCGCCGCGGCGCACGCCGGTGCACAGTTGCACGGTGCTGGGCGGCGACTGCGTGATGGATGCCGATGCGGCGTCGACGTCGGGGTTCGGGCTGTCGCGCGAGGCGGCCACCGTGCTCGCGCGCCGGTTGATTCCTGGAGCTGAGGCCATCCCGTTGACCTGAGGAGGGCGAGATGAAGAGCCACCGCGTGTACTGTGGGGCCTGCGACCGCGACGTGAACGTCGTGATCACCGATGCGCCCCTCGAGGACGGGCAGGCCACACTCTGGGATGCCGAGGTGGTGTGCCTGGAGGTGGGCGACAAGTGCACGGGCGCGCTGTGCCCCCTGGGCGCGGTGGGGCCCGATGCGATGGTGGCCCGGATCGTCCACAACGGGCTGCCCCTGGACGGGCTGCACACGTTGCGGGCCAAGTGCCCGGCCTGCGATCGCGAGACCGACATGGTGCTGTACGGCAACGGCCATGCGGCCTGCTCGGAGTGCGGCACGCCGGCCCGGTGGAAGATCGATCACGCCGAGCCGATGGCCTGAAGGGCGGCCGGGGCTGCCGGCCCGGCGGGGGTCGCGGCGGCGTCCCGCCGCGCGGTAGGTTGAAGGCGTCGTGCCCGCAGCAGTTCTGCCATCCACACCCGCCTTCACGCCCGCATGCACAACATCATCGCCGCGATCATCCTCGGACTCGTCGAGGGGGTCACCGAGTTCCTGCCCGTCTCGTCCACCGGACATCTGATCCTGGCGGGGCACGCGCTGGGGTTCGTGGGCCCGCGCGCCGACGCGTTCGAGATCATCATCCAGCTCGGCGCCATTCTCGCGATCGTGTGGCTGTATCGCACCATGCTCTGGCGCGTGGCGCGCGACGGATTCGCCGTCGAGGAATCGCGCCGGTTCATCCTCGCGCTGTTCGTGGCGTTCCTGCCGGCGGCGATCGTCGGGCTGGCCACGCATCACTGGATCACGGCCCATCTGTTCACGCCGCCGGTGGTGATCGGGACGATGATCATCGGCGGCGTGGTCATCCTCGCCATCGAGCACTGGCGCCCCACGCCGCGCATCGAGACGGTGATGCAGATCGGCTACCGCACGGCGCTCTGGATCGGCATCGCGCAGACGTTCTCGCTCATCCCGGGCGTTTCCCGCTCGGGGGCCACGATCATGGGCGCGCTGCTGGTGGGTGTGGCGCGGCCGGCGGCCGCCGAGTTCTCGTTCCTGCTCGCCATTCCGGTGATGTTCGCGGCCACGGGACTGGAGCTGTGGGAGAACCGGCACCTGCTGTCGAGCTCCGACGCGATGATCTTCGCGATCGGCTTCGTGGTGGCGTTCGCGAGCGCGCTGGTGGTGGTGCGGTGGCTGGTGCGCTTCGTGTCGCACCGCTCGTTCGACGTGTTCGCCTGGTACCGCATCGTGTTCGGACTCGCCTTGCTGGCGCTGCTGGCCACCGGGAGCAACTGGGTCACCAAGTAGGGCGCCGCCGCGTAGCCAGCGACACCGTGGTGAGCACGGCCGCGTTCACGGTCAGGGCCACGATGCCGACGTTCAGGTCCTTGAGCGTCTGCGGCGCCCCGGGCGCCAGCGTGGCGAGTGTCGCCCCGGTGAGGCTCAGGTAGGCCACGGTCAACTCGCCGGCCACGATCCCGGCGAACGCACCGGAGGTGGTGGCCCAGGGCCGCTCGCCGAGGCTCGCCAGCAGCGCCGGGAACAGCTGCGTCACCAGGTTGTAGCCCATGAGCAGCAGCGGCACCAGCGCCTCGCCGCCGCGCAGCGTGAGGCCCACGGCGAGCAGGGCGATCACCGGCACGAGGGCGCGCGCGAGACGTGTGACCGCGCGGTCGGTGGCGGTGGGGACGAGCACCCGGTACACGTTCTGCGCCAGGATCGTGGCCGCGGTGATGAGGATCATCGAGCCGGGCACGAGCGCGGTGAGCAGCCCCGCGGCGCCGATCACGCCCACGGTGGGCGCCGAGAACGTCTGCTTGGCAATGCGCAGCAGCGAGAGGTCGGCGTCGGGCCCCTTGAGGCCCGGCACCGTGAGCACGGCCGCGAACCCCGCGAAGAACACGAACAGGATCACCAGCTGATAGAGCGGGAGGAGCACGGCGTTCTTGCGGAACACGTCCTCGCTGCGGGCCGTGTAGGCGCCGGCGAAGTACTGCGGCCACATGTAGAACCCGAGCGCGGTGAGCACCACGGTGGACACGAACCAGGCCGGACTCATCCCCGTGGCGGGCAGGGTGAGGAAGCCGGGCCGGGCGCGATCGATGGCCTCGAACATCGCGCCGTAGCCGCCGTAGTAGTGGAACGGCAGGTACACGCCGATCGCCACCGCCACGCCCAGGATCATGATGTCCTTGAGCGCCGCGGTCCACGCCGAGCCGCGCACGCCCGACACCACCACGTAGCCCACGAGCGCCGCGGTGCCCGTCCACACCGCCGTCGTGGGCGAGACGGCGCCGTACGACGCCTCGGAGACGATGATCCCGAGGCCCTTGAGCTGGAGCACGAGGTAGGGCACCAGCGCCGCCACGCTCACCAGGGCCACGAGCACGCCGAGGCCGCGGCTGTCGTACTTGGCGGCGAAGAAGTCGGGCTGCGACACGAGCCGCTTGGCCTGCGCGTACCGCCAGATCACCGGGAGCATGAAGTACGACAGCGTATACGCCACGGCGCCGTAGCAGAGGATGTAGAGCGCCGGCCCGCCCTTGCCGTAGGCCCATCCGCTGCCGCCGAGGAAGGTGAACGTGGTGTAGATCTCGCCGGCCATGAGCAGGAACACGAACACGGTCCCGAACCCGCGGCCGCCCACGCTCCACTGCTCCAGGCTCATCGTGTGCCCGCGGCGCGCGAGCAGGCCCAGCCCGATGGCCGCCGCGAACGCCGCGAGGAGAATGCCCAGGGCCACGGTCATCGATCGGCGCGCGAGCGGGCGCGGTCGAGCATCCACACGCATCCCATGACCGCCGACGTCGCAATCACCCAGCCCACGATCCAGGCCAGCAGCAGCGGCAGGCCCAGCACCAGCGGGTGCACGCGATTCACGAACGGGATGCCGCCGAGGAGCGCGACGGGGGGCAGGAGGGCGAGCCAGCGATAGCGGCGGGCCCGCGCCGGCGTGGGGGATCCGGTCACGCGATCCGCAGGAACTTGACGAGGATGAGCGTCAGCATGCCCAGCAAGTAGATGCGGAGCACGAGGAGCGCCACCCGGACGGTTCGCGTCATTTCAATGCGTGCCATGCCACCTCTCCATGGCCGGGCGCTCGCGCGCGCCGGCATCGCGGTCAATCACCGATGTCCCTGTAGTGGATCACGCCGAGCAGGTGATTCGACGCATCCACCACCGGCAGCATGCGGTAACGGTACTTCTCGAACATTCGTCGCACGTCGGCCTCGAGCAGATCGCGCTCGGCCGATACCGCCGGCTCGGCCATCACCTCGCCGAGCGTGGCCGTGGCCTCGGCCACCACCAGTTCCCGCAGGTCGGCCACGCCGAGCAGCACCTGGCCGGGCGGCTGCACCACGTACACGTACTGCAGGAACCGCTTGTTCAATTGGGACGCGTGCAGGCGGCGCAGCGCTTCGGCCACCGGGGTCTCGGGCGGCAGCGCGACATAGGTGGACGCCACGAGCTCGCCCGCGGTGGGCTCGTGCTGCGACAGGATCGCCCGGGTGCGATCGGCCTGTTCGCTGGGCAGCAGCGCGATCAGCTCGCGGCGATCGTCCAGCGGCAGAGCCTCGAGCAGGTCGGCGATCTGGGCGGCGGACATTCCGGAGAGAATCGTGCGCGCGCGGTCGGGTGGCAGGTCGGCCACCAACTGCCGCTGGGCGCGCGGTTCGGCCTCGAGCAGCGTTTCGGCGGCCTTGTCGGACTCGAGCGCCGAGAACACCGCCTCCTGCTCCCGCCCCGACAGCTCCTCGAGCGCGTCGGCGAGGTCCTCGCTCGGAATCTCGTGGATCTGCGAGCGGGTGAGGGAGAGCGAGACCTTGCGGCTGGACGTGGCATCCTCGATGGAGAGCGGCTGCACGAACTTCCATGAAATCAGCTGATCCTTCTGGCGGCCGATCCAGTCCAGGCGCCATTTGCGCAGAAAGCCGTTGAACGACGTGTCCACGTGCGCCAGGATCATGCGTCCCCGGCTGCTCAGGAGTTGCACGTCGTTCACGATCTCCAGCCGCCGGCCCTCCATGTCGAAGATCTCCTTGCCCACGAGATGCTCGTTGAGCAGGATCCAGCCGGGCTGGTCCACGAACGGCGGGTACCGGTCGCCGGTGACCGGAGGCAGGACGAAGATCGTGCCGCCCTCGATGCGGCTGACGCGGTCCCAGGGGATGAATTCCGTGGGGTTCCCCCAGCCGTGGCTGATGAAGATGCCCACCGCCTCGGGGTACGGCTCGCTGAGCCGGAACACGAGATCGGTGAGCTTGCCGATGCGGAATTCGGCGCGGGTCTCGCACACGTGACGGCCGAGCAGCGCCGTGAAGAAATACGTGTCGTACTCCGGGCCGGAGGCGGCGGGGTGGCCGTGCGCCGTCGTGGGAGTCGTCATGGCGTCACCTACCGAGGCCGGCGAACAGCTGGGGGAACATCACGGACAGGCCGAAGATGGACGAGACGACGATCACGAAGACGGTGATCGACCAGTTGGCGATGTTCTGCCAGCGGGTGTTGACGTGGTCGCCCATCAGCTCCCGGTCGTTGAGGAGCAGGATCAGGAAGACCAGCGCCGCCGGGAGGAGCGTGACCGCCACCACCTGCACGAAGATCGTGATCGCGTCCTGCACCTTGATGCTCGCGATGAGCGACACGATGCCCGACGACACCAACATCGCCACGTACGCCACGTAGAACCAGGGTGCTTCGCGCACGCTGCGGTTGAGCGAGTGGGCCCAGCCGAACACCTCGCCCAACGCCCAACTCGTGGACAGGGAGATGCACAGCGCCCCGAGCAGCCCGGCGTCGAACAGGCCGATGGCGAACAGCGTCCGGGCCCAGAGACCGAGGTGGCCGCCGGGCATCACGGCCGGCATCTTGGCCGCCGCCTGCGCGGCGGACTCGATGCCGATTGACCCGCCCGGGTGATAGTAGAACACGCCGGCCGCGGCGATGATGATGAAGGCGGCGACGATGCACGTGACGAGCGCGCCCACGAACGTGTCGATCTTGCCGTAGCGGATGTCCTTCACGTCCATCCCTTTGTCCACCACGGCCGACTGCTGGAAGAAGATCTGCCAGGGGGTGATCGTCGTGCCGATGTTGGCCATGATCAGCGTGAGCAGCGCGGCGGCGTCGAACTGGGGGCTGAGCACGAACCGCGGCGCATAGAACCCGCGTCCCACCTGGAGCCAGCCGTGGTTCACGTTCCCGGTCTTCATGGCCCAGATCGCCGCCGGGATGTACACGAGGTTGAACAGGCAGAAGAACAGCGTGATCTTCTCGAACGTCCAGTACTTGCCCGTGATCACGATGGCGAGCAGCAGGCACGTCACGCCGAAGAACGTGACCCATTCGGGGACGTTGAACAGGCGCAGGGCCTGCGTCATGCCGATGTATTCGGTGACCAGCGTCAGCCAGTTGATGACCACGAGATCGAACACCGAGAACCAGCCCCACACCGGGCCGAAGGCGTCGAAGATGGCTTCGGCGTGTCCGCGCTTGGTGACGGCGCCCAGGCGCACCGTCATCTCCTGCACGTAGTACGCCATGGGCACGAGGATGAGGAACGCCCAGAGCATGTTGAAGCCGGTGAGCGCGCCGGTCTGGGAATACGTGGAGATCCCGCCGGCGTCGTTGTCGGCCACCATGGTGATGATCCCGGGGCCGAGCACCGCGAGCAGGATGGCCCAGCGGCGCTTGGTGCGGGAGATGCGATGCAGGAGCTTGCTGATCCAGTACACGGGTGGCGGTCCCTGGGGCGGTCGTGGTCGGAAAAGTACGACGCAACTTGCACGGAGTGCTCCGCTTCGGCAATCGGCGCGGCCGGCGCGAGTTCGGGATTTGTGAGGACGGTTGCAGGGTGGCTCAAAACGGGCCATAGTCCCGCAACCAGGAGGCGATGGGCCGTGATCGCGCCAACGCGCACAGGTCGTCATCCGCAGGTGGCCGGATCCGGGCGGAGCCGCCCGGGTCGCGTACGGGCGCGGTGGATGGCCCGTGCCTGGCTCGCGGTGCTGGTGGCGGTTTCGGCGGCGGGCGCGTGCGCGCGCGTGGTGCAGCTGGCTGGCGGACCGGCCACCGACCTCGCGCTCATCGATCCCGACTCGTCCACGGTCACGTTCGCGATCGATAACCGCAACTGGACGGACGTCGTGGTGTGGCTGGCGCACGACGGGGTGAAGTCGCGGTTGGGGACCATCCGCTCAGCCAACGTCCAGACGTTCCAGGTGCCCACGGCGTGGACCGGCCGCAGCCGCGCCCTGCAGCTCGTGGCCCATTCCATCGGTGCCCCCGACGACTTCACCAGCGAGACGTTCTCCGTCCAACTGGGGCAGACCGTGACCTGGATGCTCCAGGTGGAGCTCTCCCGGTCCAGCCTGTCGATTCGCTAGCCGGGCCGCTACTGGCCGGTGGGCACGCCGCCGGTGGGGTTGCCGGAGCCCACGAACGACGTGCCGCCCAGGGCGCCGCGCAGGACGAGGGCGCCGGCGATGCCGGCCAGGATGGCGAACGTGGTGCGCTGCTTGGAGAGCGCCTTCACGGTCATCGAGTGCACCACGTGCTGGGGGATCTGGACTTCCTCGCCCTTCCAGTCCTGGGAGAGTCCGTCGGTGTTGGTGGTGCTGGCCACGGCCACGGTGACCGAGGCCGGGTCGAAGGAGACTAGGCGGCCGTCGATCTCCTGCACGTATGGTCCGATCTTGCCGGTCAGGGTCTCGGTGCCGACGGCGGTGAGAGTCACCTGCACGTCCTGCCCGACGACCGAGGTCGATGCGTCCAC
>Ga0307372_10014223_pt1 | contig 10211 bp, 9 predicted proteins | sample OX1MG_FD_202533 | JGI IMG/M metagenome (GOLD analysis project Ga0307372, IMG submission 202533) | Soil microbial communities from Risofladan, Vaasa, Finland - OX-1 | ecosystem: Environmental > Terrestrial > Soil > Coastal area > Acid sulfate soil | place: Finland: Risofladan, Vaasa | collected... | reverse complement strand
CCAGACAGGTTCGACCCGATGCGCCCCGACGGCGGCCCGTTGAGCTTCGGCGCCGGCGCGCATTTCTGCATCGGCGCCGCGCTGGCCAGACTCGAAGGCGTAGTGGCATTCCCCCGGCTGCTGAACCGGTTCCCGAAGATCGCGACGGCAGGCGAGCCGGTCCGCCGCGACCGATTTGTCCTACGCGGCTTCGACGAACTGCCGGTAACGGTTGTCTGACCCTAACCGCCGCCTAGGTCCCCGCCGACCCTGTAGGTCCGGCGCGTCGCGGCGGGACCGGTCCGGTACGGCCGTGCGCCCGCAGGCGCGGGGTCAGCCAGACCCAGACGCCAGTGATCACCACCATGCCCGCTCATCCCGGCGCCGCGGATACGTACAGGCCGTTCGCCTCCAGATGCCGGATGCGCGCGTAGTCGCGGTGCAACTCCGCCGCGTCGTCCGCGATGAGGTAGAGGCCGGCCGGGGCCGTATTCAGATCCACGGTCCGGCTCACCGGCCGGCCGGGCGACAGGTCGCCGATCACATCGTGCAGCGTCGGCAGGCCGTACAGCTCGGCCACGGCACCGTCGGTCGCTAGGTGACCGTCATATGGGGCGATCAGCGCGACCACCCATAGCTGCCGCCGCACCGGATACGGCCGGCCGATGAGCGCGGCCAGCCGCCCCGGATCGGTGTAACAGTCGACGGTAAGCGTCACGTGATTGTGCCCGGTCGCGGCCCGCACGCTGTCCAGCAGGAACGCTCCCTGCGTCCGCGCGCCGGTTTCGATCAGCACCGGGCCCGAGTCGGTCAGCATCACCTCGGAGTGAGCCGGGCCCCAGGCGATGCCCAGCGCGTCCAGCACCTGGGACACATAGCGGGCGAGAGCCTCCTGCGGCTCGACGCCGGGCGTCACCAGCTTCTCCAATTCGTACGCGACGCCGCCCCCGACCGGCCGGCGCGTATCCTCCCAGATCTCGGCCACGTAGTGGTCGCCGTTGACGCTGACCGTGTTGACCATGAACTGCTGCCCGGCCAGCAACTCCTGGGCGAGCACCACGTCGTTGCGGCCACCGTACCGGTGCGACCGCCGGTGCAGGCGGCCAAACGCCGCGCGTGCCTCCGCCGGCGTCGCGCAGAACGTGACGCCGTCCGATCCCGCGCTGGCTGGCGGCTTTACCACGATCGGCCACAGGTCGCGCTCGTCCGCCCAGCGCACCATGCTTTCCGGGTCGGCTGCCGCGATCGTCTGGGGTGCGCGGACGCCGTGACGGACGAGAGCCTTCGCCATCGCCTGCTTGTCGCGCCGGCTCGCACTGCGGGCGGTGCCGTTGCCCGGCAGCCCCAGCCGCTCAGCCAGCTCATCGGCGAAGGGCACCCCGGTCTCGCAACCGGGAATCGCCGCGCTCACCGGAAACCTGCGCAGGGCCGCTACGACCTGCTCCGTGTCCGGGCCGGTGATCACCTCCAGGTAGCGGTCGGCGTGCTGGAGGGCACCGAATATCCCGGGGATGCCCGGCGTGCTCAGCACTGCGACGGACGGCCAGCCCCGCGCGGCGAACTCGGCCTGCAGGTGCGCGCCGGTCGAGAATGGATCGACGATCGCGACGACGTGACCTGTCCCGGACATCGAGCTACCGCCGATACGAGCCGAGCCGCACGTCGCGGAACCTGATGTTGCTCAGGTACAGCTCGTACAGCCGGCGGTTGTCGCACCACGACTCGTCGTACCCCGGCGGCATGACGGTCGGCGGCTCGTTGATCTTCCGGACGAGGGCATCGCCGTCCTCGGATACCAGCGGTGCTGCCCGGAGCCTGGAGACCTGCCGGTTGACTTCCGCGGCGAACTGCGGCCAGTCGGCCAGCCGGAGATCCAGCAGGTCCGCGATCAGCTCGTTGTCGTAGGGGAAGGGATTGCGCGGCAGCAGGTACGACAGCGGGCGGTCCGCCAGCGCGTTCACGGCCAGCGCGTCGGCCAAGACGTCCACCGGCACGTAGCACATGCCGGGACCCTTCCAGAACAGGCCGATGCTGCGGGCGATCTCCACCAGACGCCACCAGCTATACGTCTTGCCGGGGTCGAGGCCGAGGTCCGTGGCGCCCAGGACGTGCGGCGCCTCGCACAACGTCACCGGCAGCAGGTTGTCACGTGCCAGCCAGCGCAACACGGTGCCGTTCACCCATTTCAGCTGCGCATACCCCGAGTACCACCACGAGTCTGGCCGGCGGAAATCACCCGGATCCCGGTAGAAATGGGCGCTGACGCTCCCGACGTACGTCAGGTGCTTGCGCTTCCCCTCGGTCACGAACTGCACGAGGCGCAGCAGGCTGCCGAACCAGTCGTCCCGCATGCCCAGGTACGGGATCTCGTAGTCATTGCTGGTGGCGCAGCCGAACACCAGATCGACGTCCTCGGCCAGTTCGCGGTACCGCGCGGCGGGCAGCCCGAATCCGGATTTCAGCGGGGTCGCGTCGAGTACCTCGATCTTTTCCGGGATCAGGTCGGTCACCTTGTACTTACGCAGCGTCTCATCGAGCCGCTCGCGCGGATCACGCCCGTCGCTGGCGCGCACCGTGGCCAGGACCATGCGGATGCGAGGATCACGCGACAGGCGGGCGACCACATGCGCGCCGACGAACCCGTTGCCGCCGACGACGAGTGCGGTATCGGTGCCGTGGCAGGGCAGGCTGTCCAGCCGCGCCCTGGCCTCCTCGTCCAGCACCGGGCGCAAGGCGAACGCATTCCCGGTGTTCAGGGCCTCCAGATCAGCGAACTTGCCGTTGAACCAAAGACTCGGGCAGTCGTCGCTGAGCAAGCCTAAATCCTGGCGCATGGTTTCTCCCGTCGGGTGTATCGTCGCTGGTCACCTTGAGGACCGCCCAGTCGTAATGGCGGTTGCCCTTGGTCCCTGACCCAGTCCGCATCCGGTGCCAGGCGCGGGCGGGAATCCGCCATCACACAGCCCATCCCACGCTGGCGGATGCCGCGGCGCCAACAACCCCACGATCACGAACTACCGCTGCCGTAACTGATGTACGCATAAGTCTATAATGGCCCATTGCCGCGATTTTTTCACTTGCGGGGGTTGGGGTGGCGATGAGCCGCTCCCGGGCCCTGCCGGTGATCTCCGGGCTGATCGGCGTCCACCCCGGCGTGCGAGCCACGCTCGCTGACCGTGACGGCCCGCACCTTCGGGAACGCCGAGCGGTCCTTCCCGGACGCGGTCCTTCCCGGACTCGGCGTACCCGGACGCGACCGCGTTCGCCTCCGTGTCCGGGTCATCCCACTCGAACCCGTCGATGCTCGTCAGCCGCCAAGCCCGTCGGCAGATGCCGCTGTCATGTCGTGATTCAGGTTGCGATTGACGCGAGCGCCCGCGACACAAGGGGATCATTCGGCAGCAGGCCATAGCGGTCGGTGTAGATCGCCCGGACCAGCGTCCGCAGCTGGTCGCCCTGAACGGCGGGGACCGCGGCCGGGGCCGCCGCCATCAACAACATCGCCTCTGTCGTTCCGGAGGCGGTGTAATCGGGCAGAACATATCCTGAAACGGGCAGCTGGTGGGCGCCGCACGCGGTCCAGAAGTTGATACGGCGCTGCCGGATCACGCGTTCGGCCTTGTCACCGTTTGTTTCGCTGGGGTCTTCCACCTCGAAGATGATGCACGCGGGCCAGGCTTCCTTCCGCAGGGACTGGTGAAGGAACTGCCAGAACTGACGGCCGAGCCCTTGGCTCTGGCGCTTTCCAGTGATCGCGAAGTAACGCAGGAATGACCATTCCACCGAGCAGAGCAGCCGCAACGCGGCGACACCTGCCGGCGCCCTGCCGTCCATGGCCACGAACGTCTGGTCGGCCTCGCCTGGCCTAGTCAGTTCACTGAACGGAACACGCAGGCCCGGGCTAAACGCATCCTCGTAGATCACCTGCACCTGGATGAGCTGCTCCTCCTCCAGCGCCTCAATTCGCTTGACAACGAGATCGGCCATGAGTTCTCACGTCCTTTCCGCCGTCCATCAGATCATGGGAGCGTGTGGGGTGCTAAAACCGCGTCCGGGGCCGTTGATCCGCAGTTTACTGAGTCAGCAGGTGATCTTCATGGTGCCTGCCGTACTCGTTGGTCAGCCCGCTCAGGAACCAGCGGTGCCGTATCTCCGCTGTCGCGGGTGCGGCCTGTGCCCGCGATCCGTGACCGGCGTAGACCGGCGGAGCGGAAGAGCTTGTCGAATTCTTCTAGCGACCTCTCCCTACCGCCAAAGAGCGTTCCATCCGGGGAGAAGCTGAGCGTCGAGTAGGAACTGAACCTGGCGAAGGCAAGAATCTCGCCGTCACCAGGCTCATGCTCCAATTCGGAACCTTCTACTGCTCCTTCTGCCGCAAGGACAAGGGGACCGTCAGCAAGCTCATCGCCGGCCCGGGCGTCTACATCCGCAACGGGTGCGTCGGCCTGTGCGATCTGATCCTCGCCGAGGAGAAGACACCCGAGTTCGGCGCCTGGAACGAGCGCCCGGACGACGAGCTGCTCGCGGGCCTCGGGCCGCATCCAGGCGGTGGTGGTCCCCCAGGTCGATGCCGTCTACGACTACGTGGACACCCTGCGTGCCCGCAACATCAGCTGGACCCGCAGAACAAGCCGGCCGGCGACCGGACATGCTGGTCCAGTGAGCTGTAGTCCAGCTCGCTCCGGCGCCGCGCCAGGTGGTCGAGGATCAGCTGGCGGACTCCCTGGTGACGGATCTCGAAGCGGTCGACGACTTCCTCCAGCGTCCGCCGCCACGTGAGCACTGCCGCCCGCACTGTTGGTGGCCTGCCGGGTGGGAACCTGCCCGCATCTCCATGATCACGCGCGGAGCCTTCACATCGATGGCCCATCGGTGCGCCTATAGCAGCACCAACGGGCCATCGATGAGGTAGGTCGCGCACCACCACGATCATGGGCGCTAGGCACTCTGGCCGTTCGCCGGTCCGGTCCGCAGCGCTAGCTCGCCCCGGCCGCCCGCCGGGTCCGGTAGGCGGCGACGTTGATGCGGTTCGAGCACGAAGTGCCGCAGAACCGCCTGGACCAGTTCTTGGACAGGTCGATGAAGACGTCGTGGCAATCGCCCGCTGCGCAGGTCCGCCGTCGGTCGAGCTGGCCGGCCCGGATCAGGTCGGTGAACGCCATCGCCGCCTCGACCGCCATCCGGTCGGCCAGCGGCGTGCCCGGGGACGTGGCATGCAGGTGGTAGTCCCAGCCGTCGTGCTTGACCAGTTGCGGCAGCGCGCTCGCCTCTCGCAGCAGGAGGTTGACCAGGTCGACGGCGGCGTCCTTGTCCAAGTCCCACAGCCGCTCAAGCCGGGGCCGCAGCAGCCGGACCGCCTGCAGTTCCGCCTGGTCGTGCGTCCGGTTACCTGTCCATCCCCAGGTCTGGACGAACTCGTCGAGCGCCGCGACGTCGGGCAGGTCCTCGGTGCCGCCGCGACCCGTGTTGACCAGTGCCGCAGCCGCGGCCAGCGCGATCTCGGTGTCATGAGCAAAAAGCAACTTGACCCCTTTCGCGGCTTTCCACTAACATCACTAGCGTAATCCAACTTTGGGCATTACCCCGAGGGTAGCGATGACTGTTGTTCGCACCGGCGCAGCCCGCGCCGACGCAAGCCGCGCTGGCCTGGCGCTGGCCGTCCTTTCCGCAGCGACCTTCGCCACCTCGGGGACATTCGGCTCGTCGCTGGTCGACACTGGCTGGAGCCCGGCTGCCGCCGTGCTCGCCAGGATCGCGGTGTCGGCGCTCCTGCTCACCATCCCCGCCGTGCTGCAATTGCGCGGCCGGTGGTGGCTGCTGCGCAGAGAAGCCAGGCGAGCGACCGCTTACGGGCTGGTGGCGGTCGCCGGGTGCCAGCTTTTCTACTTCAACGCCATCGCCCGGATTCCGGTCGGCGTCGCGCTACTGCTCGAATACCTTGGCACGATCCTGGTGGTCGGCTGGCTCTGGCTGCGGCACGGTCAGCGCCCGCGGCGGCTCACCGTCGGCGGGGCGGTCACGGCCATCGCCGGGCTCATCATGGTACTGAACCTGACCGGCTCGACCCGGATAGATCCGCTCGGCGTGATGTGGGGCCTCCTAGCGGCCACGGGCCTGGCCGCTTACTTCTTGCTCTCGGCGGGCACGGGGGCCGGCTCGGCGGGCACGGGGGCCGGCCCGGCGGGCACGGGGGCCGGCCCGGGTACGGCGTCCGCCGACGAACCGCTGCCGCCAGTGGTGATGGCGTGGGCGGGGATGTGCGTCGGTACCGTCTCCCTTGCGGCCCTGGGCGTGGCCGACCTGCTGCCTATGCGGACCAGCACCGGCAGCGTCGACTTCGTCGGTCACCATGTCAGCTGGATCGTGCCCGTGCTCGGACTGTCGCTCGTCGCGACCGTGGTCGCATATCTGGCGGGCATCGGGGCAGCCAGGCGGCTCGGCGCCAAGCTCGCTTCCTTTATCGGGCTGGCCGAGGTGATGTTCGCGATCGTGTTCGCCTGGCTGCTGCTCGGCCAGCTGCCCTCCCCCGTGCAGTTCCTGGGCGGCGCGCTCATCCTCGCTGGAGTCACCCTGGTGCGCGTGGACGAGCTACGAGGCAGCACCGTGCCGACTGAGCAGCACGAATCCGGTGAGCAGCTGCCTGAGCTGGCTGAATCACGCTGACCTCCCGCTCGGCAACTCCACAGCACCACTGCCTGGACGCAGGCACGGTCCGTACGGCGCCGGCTAGGCCTCCTAACTAGAACGCGTTACAGTTCTGGCCATGTGGCCGGCACCGGAACTGCTGATCGGCGGCGAACTGCGCGCCGCCTCCGACGGTTCGAGATTCCCGATCGTCAACCCGGCGACCGAGGAAGTCATCGGCTTCGCGCCGCAGGCCGCCGATCCTGCCTTCCGCGCGCTGCCTGCGCGAGATCACCATCGCCGAGGCCGGCGCGCCCCGTCCTACGCCTGGGAGCAGGATCTCGGCACAGCCACCCCGATGGGCATGGCCACCAGGCGCTGGATCCGCAAGGAACCGGTCGGCGTAGTCGCCGCGATCACCCCGTGGAACTTCCCCAACCAGATCAACCTGGCCAATCTCGGCCCCGCGCCGGCCGCCGGCCGCACCGTGGTCCTGAAACCCGCACCCGACACGCCGTGGACCGGGGCCGAACTCGGCCTCAAGAAGGTCTTCCTCGAACTGGGCGGGAAGTCGGCGGCGCTCACCGCGTTCAGCGTCTGCGTGCACGCCGGCCGCGGCCGCGGCCGCGGCCGGAGCGCGGCCGGCCGCCTGCGCACCGGCACCGCCGGCCTGAACGGCGGCATCTGGTACTCCCCGGACGTGCCCTTCGGCGGCTACAAGCAATCCGGGTTCGGCCGGGAGATGGGCGTCGCCGGATTCGAGGAGTACCTGGAGATCAAGTCGATCGTCGAACCCGCGGAGACACCATGACCGACGCCACCGCCCTGACCATGGACAGCAACCTCGCCGATCTGTGTGCCGCGGTAGCTGCCGCCACCCCGGACCGCTGCGCCCTGGTCTGCGACGGGCAGCGGCTGAGCTATGCCGAACTGACCGCCCGAAGTGAGCAGGTAGCGCAACATCTCATCGCGGCCGGTGTCCGTCCGGACGAGACGGTCGGGCTCTACCTGCCCAACTCCGCCGCCTATGCCGAGGCCATGCTCGGCTGCATGGTCGCCCGCGCCATCCCGGTGAACATCAACTACCGCTATACCGGGCCTGAGCTCGCGCACCTGTTCGGCAACGCGAACCTCGCCGCACTGATAGTGGACGCACAGTACGCGGAGCTTGCCGCCGAGGTCGCGCCGTCGTGCCCGGGCCTGCGGCACGTCCTGGTCGTCGGTGGCGACCACGGCGGCCCGGGCAGCGCCGCCTTCCCCGGGTCGGTCACCGTGACCGATTACCACACGGCGGTCGACGCGATGCCCGCCGTGCGACCTGACCTTGACCGCAGCGGCGACGACAAGCTGATCATCTACACCGGCGGGACGACCGGGCTGCCCAAGGGCGTGCTGTGGCGGCACGAGGACTTCTTCGTGTCCGCGCTGGCCGGCGGCAACCACTACGGGGAGCCGCGCCGCAGCGTCGAGGAGGTGGTCGCGGCGGCCGTGCAGACGCCCGAGATGGGATACCTGCTGGCCGTTCCGCTGATGCACGGGTCCGGCACGTACACGATCTTCACGGCATTCCTGATGGCCAGCAAGGTCGTGATCACCCGCAAGTTCGACGCCGCGAAGGTCGTGCGGCTGATGCAGACCGAGCAGATCGCGCTGGTCGCGGTGGTGGGCGACGCGATGGCCCGTCCGATCGCCGACGAGATCGCCGCGCACCCTGACCAGTACGACCTGTCCGCGTGGCTGGTGCTCGGCTCCGGCGGGGCACTGCTCTCGCAGAGCGTGCGCGAGCAGTTGGTCTCCGTGCGCCCCGGGTTGTTCGTCACGGACCGGTTCGGAAGCTCGGAGACCGGCACCGACGGCCAGATCGAGCGTGACCAGGGCGGCCAGCCCCGGCTGATCGCCCCGTGGAACGTGCGCGTGCTCGGCGACGACCTGCGTCCGGCCGGACCGGGTGAGATCGGCAGGATCGCCAAGTCAGGGCACGTCCCGCTCGGGTATTACGGCGACGAAGCCGCGACGGCGGCGACCTTCCCTGTCATAGACGGGGAACGCTGGGCCTTGCTCGGAGATCTGGCACTCGTCGAAGACGACGGCTCCATCGTGGTACTGGGGCGCGGCGCCACCTGCATCAACACCGGCGGAGAGAAGGTATTTCCCGAGGAAGTCGAGCAGGCGCTGAAGTCGCACCCTGCCGTGCTCGACGTGCTGGTCGTCGGCGTGCCTGACACGCGCTATGGCGAGCGGGTCGCCGCGGTGGTGCAGCGGAGGGCTGGTGCGGAAGCGGCGGACGCGGAGGTACTGCGGGAGCACTGCCGGGCGTCGGTGGCCGGATACAAGGTGCCGGCCAGGGTCGAGTTCGTGCCCGAAGTCGCGCGTTCCCCGTCGGGCAAGCCCGACTACCGGTGGGCGCGCGGCGTGCTCGCCGGAAACGCGGTGTGCTCGCCGGAAACTTAGCGAGCTGAGCACCGCGCGTTCTATGATTTGACAGCGAATTTCCGGACGCTGCTGACGAAATCTGGACGCTGCTGACGAAATGCTGTGACCCCCGAAGCGCCCGGAGTACTGATGGCAAAGCTTCCCCGACGCTTGCGCGTCGGCTTCCTGGTGTCGGCCGGGCTCTGCCTCTTCGCCGCGCTGCTGACTACCGGCTCGCGCCAGGCTGCGCCCGCCCCGGCCGACGCCGCTCGCGCCGCCGGCCGCCTCCAGGGCTCCGCTGCCAGCACCGGTGCGGTGCGCGGGGTGGACATCGCGTCGTTCCAGCACGCGGGCGGCGCGATCGACTGGGGCAAGGTCGCCGCCGCCGGGTACTCGTTCGCCTTCATCAAGGCGACCGAAGGCTCCTACTACGCCAACCCGTACTTCGCCGCCGACTACGCCGCGGCCAGGGCGGCAGGCCTGACCGCGGCCGCCTACCATTTCGCCAATCCCGCGGATTCCTCCGGCATCTTCCAGGCCGACTACGCGGCGAACGTCGCCGGTTACGCACCCGACGGGAGGACCCTGCCGCTCATCCTCGACATCGAGTACGACCCCTACGTCTCGCTGGATCACACCAACGAGTGCTATGGGCTCACGCCCGCGGCGATGGTTGCCTGGATCGGCGCGTTCGTCACGGAGGTCAGCCGCCGGACTGGTCAGCGGCCCGTCATCTACACCACGGCAGACTGGTGGGACACGTGTACCGGCGGCAGCACGGCGTTCACCAGCGATCCGCTCTGGATCGCGGCCTACTCGTCCGCCAGCCCGCCGATGCCGGCCGGCTGGACGGGCTGGGAATTCTGGCAGTACACCAGCACCGCCACCGTGCCCGGTATCCCCGGCCATGTCGACGTGAGTTACCTGACCCGCGCTTTCGTGACCTTGCTCGCCTCCCGCGACCAGTCCGGCACGACCGGTCAGCGAGCTCAGTTCGCCGTCTCGGCGGTCGGCGGCCTGCCCGGCCAGGGCCTGACCTTCCGAGCCGCCGGCCTGCCGGCCGGCATGTCGATCAACCCGGCGACCGGGATCATCTCCGGCACGCTGCCAGCAACGCCGGGCTCCGGGACGGCCACCGTCGCAGCGACGAGTGCGTCCGGTGCGACCGGGAGCACGACGTTCGCCTGGCACGTGCA
>Ga0307372_10014222_pt1 | contig 10212 bp, 8 predicted proteins | sample OX1MG_FD_202533 | JGI IMG/M metagenome (GOLD analysis project Ga0307372, IMG submission 202533) | Soil microbial communities from Risofladan, Vaasa, Finland - OX-1 | ecosystem: Environmental > Terrestrial > Soil > Coastal area > Acid sulfate soil | place: Finland: Risofladan, Vaasa | collected... | reverse complement strand
CGGGCCTGACGTCGGGTTCCTCATCAACGGAATGGTCAAGATCGGGCACTACGACACCAAGGTGGCAAGCGTGCTGGCATGTCTCGGCACCGACACGCGCACCGACTCGTCGCACGGTACGTTCCTCGGCGACTACCTCGTCACGAACGGCGTGGTGTCGGCCCAGATCGACCCGGCGGAGAGCCAGGGGACACTGTAGGGGACAGCACGTCGCACCAGCGACGCCGCGACCGACACCCCACGCCCGAGGGCTCGGGGAGGTCGCCGGCCGGGACGAGGGCGGGGCCGCGAGGCCCCGCCCTCGTCGCGCGCCGGGCGCCGTTTTGCCCGAGCCACCAGGGATTTCCTACCGAAAGGCAAGTAATGCCAGCGAGTCACTAGTATTTATGGGCGAAGGGGGGGCCGTGCATCTCGACGGGGCGATCATGCTGGCCGGGGCCATCGTCGGGTTCGCCGTCGGGCTGACGGGGATGGGCGGGGGGGCGCTCATGACGCCGGTGCTCGTCCTGCTCCTGCACGTCCAGCCCGCCGCCGCCGTCTCAAGCGACCTGGTCGCGTCGGTCTTCATGAAGCCGGTCGGCGGCGCCGTCCACCTCCGCCGGGGCACCGTGCATCTGCACATGGTGCTGTGGCTCGCTGCTGGTGCGGTCCCTGCGGGGTTCGCCGGCGCGACCTTCCTGAACAAGGTCGCCAGCGGTAAGGCTCTGCAGAACGAGATCAAGTACGCGCTGGGGGCCGCCCTGCTGGTGGCCGTGGCCGGCCTCGTGGCCCGCTCGCTCACCCGGCCGGCGGCACCGGTGGTCGCCTCCGACGAGTTGCCCCGGGTGCGCGTGCTGCCCACCGTTGTCGTCGGCGTCGTGGGCGGCTTCATCGTCGGCGTCACGTCCGTCGGGTCGGGCTCGCTCATGATCGTGGCCCTGATGTTCCTCTACCCGCAGCTGACCGGTCGCCAGCTCGTCGGCACGGACCTCGTGCAGTCGGTCCCGCTGGTGGCGGCGGCGGCGTTGGGCCAGGTCATCTTCGGCGACGTCAAGCTCGGGCTGACGGTCTCCCTGCTGATCGGTTCGCTGCCCGCCGTCTACCTCGGGGCGCGCTTGTCGTCGATCGCACCCAGTGGCCTGCTGCGGTCGGCGATCGGCGTGATGCTGCTCCTGTCGGGGTTGAAGCTCCTGGGCGTCGGCAACGTCGTGGTGGCCACCGCCGGCGCCGTGGCGATCGCCCTCGTCGCCGGGGCGGCGGTCGGGTCCCGGCGACGGTCGGTCGGGATGGCGCGGGCGGTCGAGGAGATCCCGGCCTAGCGCCACGCCCGACGGCCAGGTCCGCACGACACGAGCCGTCCGGCCACCGGGACGTCCGGGCACCGGGACGTCCGGGCACCGGGACGTCCCGGCACCGGGACGTCCGGCGGTCAGCGCGCCGTCAGGACCCGGTGTCGTGCGCGACCGGGACCGTGTGCGTCTCGATGGCGGCCACGACCTCCCCGACCGGGACCGAGGTGTGCTCGACGACGAGGCCGAAGGGCCGGTCCTCGCCGGAGACGTCCTCGAGGTTCCGTCGGGCCGGCTCGGGCAGCACCAGGGTGAGGAGGCATCCGAGGACGGCGGCCCCGCCGGCGACGAGCAACATCCCCCGGAGGCCGACGCTCTTCTGGAGCTGGGGGACCAGGAACACCCCGATGAACGCGCCGAGCTTCCCGATGCCGGCCGCGATGCCGTGGCCCGTCGTCCGCATGCTGACCGGGAAGAGCTCCGACGGCAGCACGAACGTGGTGGTGTTCGGCCCGAACTCCGTGAAGAAGTAGCTCAGGCCGAAGATGAGCAGGAACGGGACCACCACCGTGGTGAGGCCCGGGATGGCCCCGAGCGCCACGAAGGCGGCCGCCATGACGGCGAACCCGATGAGCTGGAGTCGCCGGTGGCCGATCCGGTCCATCTTCGTGAAGGCGAACAGGTAGCCGGGGACGGCGAAGACGAGGAAGATCCCGAGCGTCCACGCCAGCTTGGCCACCAACGTGGCGTGGGGGGCGACGTCCTTCAGGATCGCCGGGAGCGAAAGCGTGTTGCCGTAGTAGGCGTAGTCGAACAGGAACCACGTCCCCGCCGTGCCCAGCAGCACGGTCAGCATGCGGCGATTCGTGAGGAAGCCGACCAGGCCCATCCGGTGGAGCCCGTCGTGCGACGTCACCGACGGGGCGGCGACGACCCCGTCGGAGAACAAGGCGAGTTGGCTGGCCGCCCGGTCGGCCTCGCCTTGCACCCGAGCCTGGAATCGGGGCGACTCGGGCATCTTCGCCCGCAGGTAGACGACCGCGGCCGCAGGGACCGCCCCGAGGCCGAGCATGAGCCGCCACGTGAGGTTGTGGTCGATGCCCGACGACAGGAGGATGAGCCCCACCAGGGGGCCCACCACGAGGCCCAGCGCCTGCATCGAGAAGACCAGACCGACGAGCCGGCCGCGGTCGTCACGGTTGGCGTACTCGCTCATCAGCACCGCCGAGACGGGATAGTCCCCGCCGATCCCGAGCCCGAGGACGAAGCGGGCGACGACGAGCCAGATGAAGCCCGGAGCGAAGGCCGAGGCCACCGCCCCCACGATCATGATGGCGGCCACCGCGGCGTAGACGCTCTTGCGACCGAGCACGTCGGCGATCCGGCCGAAGACCAAGGCCCCCACGAATGCCGCCAGGATGGTCGAGCCCGCCACCCAGCTCGTCTGGGTCGTGCTGAGGTGCCATTGGGCCTTCACGAGGACGGCCACGGTGCTGATCACGAACAGGTCGTAGGCGTCGGTGAAGAAGCCCATGCCCGAGATCACCACCGCTCGGCGGTGGAACTTGCTCCTGGGTGCCTCGTTGAGGAGGTCGCTCACCGTGGCGCCGGCCGCCAGCCCCGTCAGCGGCAGGGTGGGTCCCGTCAGGTTGGTGCTGGCCACGGTCGTTTCCACCGACCCGGCCGCCGTCGTGAGCTCCACGGGTCCCCCTTGTCGTCGAGGTGGTTGTGCTCCTTCTCCGAGCCTTCCAGGACGAGGTAACCCGGAGGCCATCCGGAGGTAATCAGGACGCGAACATCAGGTGAACGTTCGGTGAACGAAGGGCGACAGCCAGGGGGGCCCGACGAGTGGCAGAGTCGTGGTCGGGCGGACCCGGGAGGGGCGATGCAGGCTGTGGACGAGGGGTGGGAGCGGGCCGTGGCGATCGTCGCCCACCCCGACGACCTGGAGTACGGCGCGGCGAGCGCCGTCGCCCGCTGGACGGCCCAGGGCAAGGAGGTCTCCTACGTGCTGGCCACCCGGGGCGAGGCCGGGATCGACGGGCTGGCGCCGGAGCAGGCGGGGCCTCTGCGTGAGGAGGAGCAGCGGCGCAGCGCAGCGCGGGTGGGTGTCGGCCACGTCGAGTTCCTCGGCCACCCCGACGGGGCCGTCGAGCCGGGCCTGGCGCTGCGGCGCGACCTGGCCGGGGCGTTGCGCCGGCTGCGTCCGCAGGTGGTGCTGACCATGAACTTCGAGCTCACCTGGGGCGAGAGCGGCAACGTGAACCACGCCGACCACCGGGCGGTCGGCCTGTCCACGCTCGACGCCTGCCGCGACGCCGCCAACCGCTGGATGTTCCCCGAGGTGGGCGACGCCTGGAACGGCATCACGGTGGTGTACGTGGCGGGGATGTCGGCACCCACCCACTTCGTGGACGTCACGGCGACCATCGACGACGGCGTGGCGTCGCTGCGCGAGCACCAGGCCTACATCGACGGCCTGGGGGTGGATTTCGACCCCGACGAGTTCCTGCGCGACATCGCCGGCTACGGGGGCATGGCGGCCGGCTGCGAGTACGCCGTGCTGTTCCAGGAGTTCCACGCCTGAGGCCCCGAGCCTGACCTCCGGCGCCGGGACGGCGGCGGGGTAGGACGGCGCGGGCCGCTCAGGGGCGCCGGACCCGCCCTCGCAGCGCCAGCAGCGCCAGGGTGAGCGACACGGCGCCGAAGGCGGCGATGGCCAGCACCGCCTGTCCGAGGGCCGTGAAGTTCCACACGGGCCCGGCGGGCCCGCCGGTGATGTCGTTGGATACCAGCGATCGCAGGCCCTCCAGGATGTAGGTCATGGGGTTGACGCCGGCGACGGCCCGGAGCCACCCCTGCAGTGCCTCCTTCGGGACGAACGTCGTGCTCAGGAATGTGATCGGGAAGAACAGGATGAAGCTGGCGTTCACGGCGCCGGGGTTCCCCGTCTTCAGGGCGATGGCGTAGGGAAGGCCCGTGAACACGAGGCCCCACACCCCCGACAGGACGATGAACACGACCATCCCGGGCACACCGGTGACGAAGTGCACGCCCAGGGCCAGGCCGACCAGGAGCACGGGCACCGCCAGTGCCATGACGAGTGTGAGGTCGGCGGTCATCAGCCCGAGCAGCAGGGGGAGCCGGCGCACGGGCGTGATCATCAGCCGGTCGAAGTAGCCGTTCTGGATGTCGGTCACCAGGGCGGACGCCCGTGACACCCCGGTGACGGCGAAGACGACAGCCACCGGGAGCTCGAAGGCCTTGAAGTCGATGTGGACGGCGGCATGGGTCACCGTCGACAGCGCGCCGATGTTCAGGACGTAGAAGAAGATCGGGACGATCAACGCCGGGATGACGGCCTCGGGCTCGCGGGGGATCTGCCGGATGGCGCGCCGGGCCACCGAGGCCACGTCCACGACGAAGCCCGCCGGGCGCGCCTGGACGCGCAGGGCGGTGGAAGCCGGGGCCACGGTCGAGGTCATGAGGCGTGCGTCTCCTGCGCAGGCTCGCTGCCGGCGTCGTCCCGGGGGCTTCGGGCGTCCCCGGCGTCAGCGGCGTCGCCGGCGGTGTCCTTGCCCGCGGTGGCGTCGCCGGCGGTCTTCGCCGCCCGGGCGGCGGACTCCTCGGCCTCGAGGTGGGATCCCGTGAGCTGGAGGAAGACGTCGTCGAGCGTGGGCGTCCGGAGCGTCAGGCTGACCACGGTGGCACCGGCGCCGTGCAGCGCCAGGGCCACCGGGCTCATGACCGCCGCGCCGTCGCCGGCGTGCACCATGACCTCGCGGTGCGCGGCCACCACCTCGTCGACCCCCGGCAGGCGCCGCAGGGCTCCGAGCGTCTCGTCGGTGAGGTTCTCCACCCGGGCCACGATGACGTCGGTGCCCACCGTCCGCTTCAGCTCCTCGGGCGTGCCCTCGGCCACGAGCCGGCCCCGCGAGATGATGCCGACCCGGTCGGCCAGCTCGTCGGCCTCCTCGAGGTACTGCGTGGTCAGGAAGATGGTGGTGCCGTGCTCCTCGTTGAGCATGCGCACCTCCTCCCACACCGCCGCCCGGCTCTCGGGGTCGAGCCCGGTGGTGGGCTCGTCGAGGAAGAGGATGTCGGGGTCGTGGATCAGTGCGGCGGCCAGGTCGAGCCGGCGCTTCATCCCGCCGGAATAGGTCCGGATCTGGCGGTCGATGGCCGAGCCGATGTCGACGAGCCGGAGCACCTGGGTCATGCGCACCGAGCGCTCCTCGCGCCGCAGGCCGTAGAGGCGGCCCTGCAGGTCGAGCAGCTCGCGCCCGGTCTGGCGGTCGTCGAGCGCGGCGTCCTGCAGCGCCACGCCGATGCGCAGGCGGACCTTCTCCGGGTCGCGGGCGACGTCGTGCCCGGCGACGAGGCCCCGGCCCCGGCTGGGGCGGAGCAGCGTGCACAGCATCCGGACCAGGGTCGACTTGCCGGCGCCGTTCGGGCCGAGGAAGCCGTAGATCTCGCCCGCGGGGATCTCCAGGTCGACGCCGTCCACGGCCCAGAAGTCGCCGAACCGTCGGGCGATGCCTTCGGTGGCGACGGCCGGCTCGTTCACGGGCGACGAGGCTACCGGCCACTGCGAACGGTCGTGACAGGTCCCGGGGCGACGGCGCCCGGTTGGGTAGCCTCCGGGTCGTGGTGAGCCCGCGGCTGCGACCCCTCGTCGTGCGCAGCCGTGCCGCGCTCGAGCGCCTGGCCGTGTCGAGCCCCCAGGCCCGCCGGCTGCTGGCCAAGGTGGGCCGCGAGCTCACAGGTGCCGTCGACCGCGCCTACCAGCGCATCGACTACTACGGCCCCGGCTACTACGGCGAAGGCCGCGACCCGACGGGGGACCGCGCCGGGTGCTCGGGCTACGCCAGCTACGACCGGGTGAGCTCGAACGCCGACGTCGCCGCCTACGTCATGTGGCGCAATTTCGGCGGCGCCAAGCACGTCCTCGACGTGGGCTGTGCCACGGGCTACGTGGTCGAGGCGCTGCGCGACCTCGGCCTGGACGCGGTGGGGTGCGACGTCAGCCGCTACGCCGTCGACCACGCCACGCGCGGCGCCCGGGGCCACGTCCGCGTGGGCGACCTACTGGCCGGCCTGCCCTGGCCCGACGGCTCGTTCGATCTCGTGAGCGTGCTCGAGACGCTCGAGCACCTCCCGCCCGAGCGCGTCCCCGGCGCCCTGGCGGAGCTCCGGCGGGTGTGTGCGGGCTGCGTCTACGCCACCATCCCGTCGTTCGGCGCCAACAACGGCGCCGGGCCCGACGGTCACCTCGACGGCAAGGTCGGGCCGCAGCACCTGGAGCACTACCGCTCGCTGCCCCCGGGGTTCGACGGCCCGGTCCCCTTCGAGGACCTGGCCCGCGACGCCGCCGGCGAGCCCATCGAGGGCCACCTCACCATCGCGTCGTTCGGGTGGTGGACCGAGCGCTTCGCAGACGCCGGGTTCGAGCGCCGCCCCGACATCGAGCGGCGCGTGTACGCCGACATCGAGCCCGCCGGGCTGGCCCCGTTCTGGAACGTCTACGTCCTGTCGGTGCCCGGCGCCCCCGAGCACCTGGCCGAGCCTCGCGATCCGCAGCGCACGCTGGTCGATCTGGGCCTGCGGCACCCCCTCTACGGAGGCTGACGCCCGCGGCCCCCGTCGCGGGCTCGTGCGGCCGTCGTATGGTGGCCCCCATGGGACTGGCCGATTACGACGACTTCGAACACCTGGCATTCGACCGCCGCTCCGACGGTGTCGTGGTCGTCACCCTCGACCGCCCCGAGGTGCTGAACGCGGCCAACGTCCGCATGCACCGCGAGATGTCGGAGGTGTGGGCGGTCGTCGACGCCGACCCCGACGCCCGTGTCGCCGTGGTCACCGGGGCGGGCCGGGCGTTCAGTGCCGGCGGCGACCTCGACATGATCGCCGAGATGACCGATGACTACGAGGCCCTGCTGGCCCAATGGCGCGATGCCCGGGGCATCGTGGAGAACATGCTCGCCGCCACCAAGCCCGTGGTGTCGGCGATCAACGGCGTGGCCGTGGGCGCGGGCCTGGCGGTGGCGCTGATGGCCGACATCAGCATCGTGGGGGAGTCGGCGCGCCTTTCCGACGGGCACGTGCGCCTGGGGGTGGCCGCCGGCGACCACGCCGCGCTGCTGTGGCCGCTGCTGTGCGGCATGGCCAAGGCCAAGTACTACCTGCTGACCGCCGACTTCCTGGAGGGCCCCGAGGCCGAGCGCATCGGCCTGGTCACCAGGTGCGTCCCCGACGACCGCGTCGTGGCGGAGGCCCTGGAGGTGGCCCAGCGCCTGGCGCGGGGGAGCGCCACCGCCGTGCAGTGGACGAAGCGGGTCATGAACCAGTGGCTGCGCCAGGCGTCGCCCGTCTTCGGGGAGTCCGTCGCTTTGGAGATGCTCGGCTTCCTCGGGCCCGACGCGCGCGAAGGCCTGGCGGCGGTGCGCGAGCGGCGCGACCCTCGCTTCCCCTCCGCCCCCGCGTCGGGCCCCGGCGACGCTACTGGACGGTGACGAGCGTGCCGAGCGGGGTGTAGGGGTACACCACGGCGGCATTGGCGGGTGCCATTTCCACGCAGCCCAGGCTCTGGGGGGTGCCGTAGCTCGACCGGATGAAGCCGTGGAGGGCGTCGCCCCCGTGGAAGTAGCTGACCCACGGCACGCCGGGATCGTGGTAGTGGCTGCCGTCAGGGTTCGTGCCCGACATCGTGGTCGAGGTGTAGCGCACGTACACCGGCCAGGTGCCCAGCTCGGTCGGCGCCGCCTGGATGCCGGTGTTGGCCCGCGTCGTGTACACGGCCGCGCCGTCGCGCCACACGTTCACGTGCTCGGGGACCGACGTCGAGACGTCCACCCAGTCGTAGTGCCCGTCGCTGTCGACCTGGTCGGCGGCGGTCGCCTGGAGCAGCGCCTGCCACACCTGCGGGCCGGCGACACCGTCGGCGGTCATGTGCTGCTGGCTCTCGAAGGCCATCACCGCGCCCTGGGTCACGACGTTGGGTTCACCCGGGGACCACAGGGACGTGAAGGTGCCCGGCATCGTGTCCCAGCGCCAGGCGAACGAGCCCAGTTGGGGCACGGCCTCCTCGTTGGGGGTGACGGCCGCCGGGTCGGCGGGGGTGAAGGTCAGGGGGAGGTAGCCGAGGTCGGCGAGGAGCTGCTGGAGCCGTAGCGTCGACATGGAGGCCACGGTGAAATGGGTCGTGAGGGGCTCGGCGAGCCGCTGGCCGCGGCTGCCCTTCACACCGTCGGGGCCGCCCGGCACCGACACCGACAGGGCGGCACCCGGGGGGAGGGGGGCGGCGGCGTCGAAGGCGAGCGTCTGCGGGGAGGTCTGGACCCACGAGCCGGCGACCGGAGGGACGATGGAGGGCACGGGCGTGTCGGCGGCCAGCGCCACGGTGAAGTGGACGCTCACGGGGGTGTCGGACGGCACGCCGGCGGCGTCGGGAGCGGGCACGGTGGACATGATGTCGAGCCGACCGGCCGGTGTCGTGGGGTCCGCCGACGCCTTCGACGGGGAGACCTTGGTGACCACGAGGGCCGTGGTCGCGACGGCCACGGCGGCGGCCGCGACGACGACCCCGGCGATCAACCAGCGATGCCGGGTGTCGCTCCTCTGGCGTCGGTGTGCGGCTTCCGGCATGGCGAACGGCTCCAGCCTGATGCTAGCAGCGCTCCCTGTCCGCCAAACCGGTCATTCCACTCGATTCGGCGTTCTGTGGGCGAATGTGGCCGCTCCCACCGGTCACCGCGGGCCGCCGATGGCGCGCGCCACGCGGTCGCCGATGCGGTCGATGCGCTCGGGGTCGGTGACCTTGCCCCCGGTGGCGGCGTCGCGCACGTAGAAGGCGTCGACGACCTCGTGGCCCGAGGTGGACACCCGGGCCGCCACCACGTCGAGGTCCAGCTCGTACAGCGCGGTGGTGACCCGGTGCAGCAACCCCACGCCGTCCTCGGCGCGCACCTCCACCACGGTGGAGGCCGCCGACGCCGCGTTGTCGGCCGTGACGCGGGGCTCGACGGGGTGCGGCGACACCGCCCGCCGGCCGCCCGCGTAGGCGAGCGCCTGCTCGGCGAGCCGTGCCTCGAGCGGGAAGGTCCCGCGCAGGACGGCGTCGAGCTCGTCGGCGACGCGCTCGAAGTCCGGCCACCGGCCCCGGGACGGCTCGACGACGAACGTCTCCACCGCAAACCCGTCCTCCCCGGCGATGTCGGCGGAACGCACGTCGAGGCCCCGGAGCGCGAAGACGCCGGTGACGGCCGACAGGAGGCCCGGCCGGTCCCGCGAGACGACGGTGATGTTCGGCGTGTCGGCGGCGACGACCGAGCGCCCCAGCCGTTCGACCTGGCGCATGAAGCCGCGGTGGCGGTCCGTGACGAGGGGCGTCTCCCGGCGCACCTCGCCGCCCGCGAGCCGGGTCTCCACCCGGCGCACGAGGTCGGCCACCAGGCCCGCCTTCCACGGTCCCCACGCCGCCGAGCCGGTGGCCAGGCTGTCGGCCTCGGTGAGGGCTGCCAGCAGGTTGAGGCACCCGCTGTCGTGCACCGCGGTGGCGACGGCCTCGATGGTGGCGGGGTCGTCGAGGTCCCGTCGCGTGGCCAGATCGGCCAGGAGGAGGTGGTTGCGGACCAGGCCGACGAGGACGTCGACGTCGTCGGGGGGGAATCCCATGCGGCGCGCCATGTCGCGCACGACGGTGACCCCGGCATCGGTGTGGTCGCCGGGGAACCCCTTGCCGATGTCGTGGAGGAGCGCCCCCATGAGCAGGAGGTCGGGTCGGCCGACGCGCGAGGCGAGCGGAGCGGCCTGTGCGGCCGCCTCGAGGAGGTGCCGGTCGACGGTGAAACGGTGGTAGGCGTTGCGCTGGGGGCGGTTGCGCACCGCCGCCCACTCCGGCACCAGCCTGACGAGCAGGCCGCGCTGGTCGAGCGCCTCCAGG
>Ga0307372_10014219_pt1 | contig 10212 bp, 8 predicted proteins | sample OX1MG_FD_202533 | JGI IMG/M metagenome (GOLD analysis project Ga0307372, IMG submission 202533) | Soil microbial communities from Risofladan, Vaasa, Finland - OX-1 | ecosystem: Environmental > Terrestrial > Soil > Coastal area > Acid sulfate soil | place: Finland: Risofladan, Vaasa | collected... | reverse complement strand
CGTCGAGGTTTGGGAGGCGGCTGAGGAACGGGAGCGCCGAGTCCTGATAGAGGAACTGGTCGAGTGGGTCACGGTGTACCCGGACCATCTGGAGGTGACGGTGGCAGGTACTCCCCCGCTGAACGTCCTCTATGGCGAAGTCGGGCTGAAGGAGTCGGAGAATGTGCGTGTCGGAGAGGCGTATTCGACCATTAGTACACGGACTTGGCAGACGGAATGGGCGGCTTGAGGCAGGGCCCCCTTCCCTATCGTCGACACCTGGCTTCACGCCGAGTCGTCGTTCTGTTTTCTTACGAACGACGGTCATAGAACCACGAGGGCATCGGGCGAGCACGAATCACACGGGCCACATCGTCAACACTGGTAACACGCCCCACGGCCCCGGGGCTGCGCAGGTCTCCTTTCATCATCCGTGACGATTCCCCCGCACTCCGTGGCAGGCGACGATGGTGCTAGGTCCTCGTCATCGGACTGACCCATCGACATGCCAGGGGAATCATCATGGATCTTCGCCGTCATTCGTATCGCCTCGTTGCCCTGGCCGTCGTGGTCAGCCTGCCTTTGCTCGGCATGTCCGGGGTTGCCTCGGCCAAGGTAAAGGCCAAGGGCTGCCACAAGACCCACAGCTGCAAGGGGGGCGGGGCTTCTGGGAGCGGCACCGGTTCCGGCGCTGTCCCAGCCCCCATGACGATCCAGATCGACCCCAACCCGGAGGTGGAGACGGCCCAGTCGGACGTTCTCTTTACTGTCCAGGTAGAAACCTCTCCATCCTTCGCCGGTGACGACGTCACCATCTCGTCATCGCAGCTGGCGGCATCGTGCTCCCCCGTCGATTTCGGTTTCTTTGCCTTCGACAAGGTCGGCAGCGGCTTTGACAGCGTCGTGGTGCCACTCGACGACGACGGCAACACAACGGTCTCCTTCAGTGCTCAGGACTGTGCTCCGGGATCGAGCCTGTTCGAGGCCGACCTGAATGTGGCTCCCTACGACACGGCCCTGACGACTTTCACGGCTGAGCCGCCTGTCGTTACCGCCCCCGGCGTGTTCGGGTCTCCGACAACGAGCGGTATCGTGACCGGTGGGGAGGTCGAAACCGGTGATACGGGTCCGGCGTTTGCCCAATCGGACATTTACGCCGTGTTCTACGTCGAGACCAACCCCGTCTATGCCGAGCAGACGGTGGAAATCAGTTCGTCCCAGCTGCAGGCCCGGTGCGGCGATACATGGGAACTCGAGTCCGTCAGTAGCACGGTTGGTGGCGGGGGGAATGTCAGCTTTGGTTCGGGCAGCGTCCTCGGCCCGGGCTCGTCCACCACCGCAACTGCCACTCTCGACGACGACGGCAACGCCGCATTCGCTTTCCTTGGCGCCTCCTGTGCGACCGGGCCCTCGGTCGTGACCGCCGACGTGGAAGCCGGTACGCACCCGACGTACACGACGACATTCGACGTCCTGCCGCCCCAGCCAACCATCTGACACACCACGCGGCGCTTGCCTCTCCAGGGCGCGCGGTTTGGTGGCTGAAACAGCGGGTCCAAGGCCGTGTACAACAGAGCGTGTCGGAGAGGGGACTTGAACCCCTACGCCCTTGCGGGCACCAGCCCCTCAAGCTGGCGCGTCTGCCTATTCCGCCACTCCGACGAGAGTGCTCCCTCTGCCGAGGGGTGATGACATCGCAGGGCGCATGTTAGCGCGAGGCGCGCAGCGTCCCCTTCGTGGTCGTGGTGGCCGTCGGGGTGCGCGGTGCCCCCACCAGAGGGGCCCAGGTGTTCATCTGCCACAACGCACCCAAGCCCCCGGGGTCCACCTGGACCCCGAAGATCGACGCCGAGAAGGCCACGAAATTCGGCTCGGCGAAAAGCGGGAAGGTGGGCATGTCCAGCCAGAGATCCTGGTCGATCTGCTGGTAGGTCGCCCCCCCCTGGTTGGCCGAGAGATTCTGCTGCGCCTGGGTGAACAGGGCGTCGACCTTGGGGTCGTCGAAGCCGCTCCAGTCCTGGGCCAGGCTCACGCTGCCGGCCGTGGCGGTGGGTGAGAAGACTCCGCCCAATTGACTCGGAAAAGCTGTGGCCTGGACGGGGACGAGGGCGAGTTCGAAGGCGGCGCCGGGAAGGACCATTCCCGTCAACTGAGGTCCCGGCACGGGGAGGGCGTCGACATCGAACCCGGCGCCCACCAATTGGCTGGCCACCAGAGGGCCGACGGCGGCGGACCACGGATCGTCCGCCGACCAGGTGAGATCCAAGGTGACCGGTGCGCCGTGGAACGTCCAGGTGCCGTTGGCGTCGGCCACCAGACCCCCCTGCTCGAGAAGAGCGGCGGAGGCGGCCAGGTCGACGGTCTCGTAGCCGGTGGCGTTGTCGCTGTAACCGGGCTGGAGGTTGGCGGAGAGATGGTTGTTGTCCAGCCAGACGTAGTGCTGCAAGGGCTGGGCCACCGCCGTCACGATGCCCACCCGGTCGATGGCGTGGGCGACGCCCTGGCGGACGGCCATCGAGTTGACCGGGGCGCGGGTGACGTTGAACTCGAGTTGCAACATGGTGGCCCCCAGACGCGACTCCGTCTCCGTCTTGGGCAGCGCCGACAGTGCCGAGATGAGGGCGGCGTCGTAGGTATCGGGAGCGGCCACCTGGACGCGTCCGCTGGCGACGTCTCGGGCGAGCACCGACGGGTTCGGCACCGCTTCCATCACGATCCGGTTGAAATGGGGGATCGCCCCCCACCAGCGCGGGTTGCGGACGAGGACGACTTGCTGGCCCGGGAGCCACTTGTCGATCAACCAGGGACCGGCCGAGACGAGGACATGGGGGTCGAAGTGGTCGAATCCGTGGTTCCAGCCGACGACACCGGCCAGGTGGGCGGGTAGGAGGTCGTCGAAGAGCGACTCCCAGTCGGCGTCGGGAGTGCGAAAGGTGACGGTGACGGTCCGGCCGTTGTTGCTCGCCACCACCGAGGCGATGTCGCGGTAGCCGAGGGTCGACGCCACCGAGTCGGGGCTGCCGTCGACGTCGGTGGCACCGCCGCGCTGCGCCTGCCAGGCGTACTGGAAGTCGGCCGCCGTGATGGGGACGCCATCGGACCAGACGGCCTTGGGGGCGATCTGGTAGACGACGGTCTGGGGGTCGACGCTCACCACTTCGGCGCTCTGGACCACGTCGGTGTCCAACGTGGGCTTCATGGTGGGCCCTATCTGGAAGACCTGGACCCAGACGGTACTGGCCACGATCCGGCCCGCCTCGGTGTCCCCCGCCACGGTGTGGTCGTTCAGGGTCAGGGGGATGGAGTCGAGCGCCACCGTGGCCGTGCCTCCCCGACCGGCCACCAGCAGCGGCGCGGCCTTTGGACCCGTCGTCGTGGTGGTGGCCCCGGCCGAGGCCGTCGAGGCGCCGGGGCGGGCCGGGGATCCGCAGGCCGCCAACAGGACGCCGGCCACGACGGTGACGACCCACAGGCCGCGTCGGGAGCTCGGGTCCGAGAGGTGTCGCGGTGGGGGGAGACGCTGTGGCGACCTGGCCGAGGCGACGCCGGCCAACCGGCCGATCACTGCAGGCGCAGAGCCAAGATCACGGTGGTGAAGGCGAAGACGACGGCCACGGTGACGGTGATCCGGTCGAGGTTCTTCTCGACCACGGTGGAACCGGCCGCCGCCTGGCCCACCGAACCGCCGAACATGTCCGACAGGCCGCCGCCCTTGCCCGAGTGCATGAGAATGAGGAAGATCAGCGAGAGGGTCGCCATCATGTGGAGAACAAGGAATGCAATGGTCAGCACCGGTGGTCCTCCTCGGGCCTTCTGGACCTGTCCACGCTACCAAAGGGTCGGGTCAAGCAGAAGGCAGCCTTACCGACCGGTGGTGGCGGCCTCGCGGATGATGGCGGCGAAGACGGCCGCATCCAGGCTGGCCCCACCGACCAGGAGTCCGTCGATGTCGCGCTGGCCCATCAGCTCGGCCGTGTTCTCGGGCCGGGCCGAGCCGCCGTACTGGATCCGGACGGCCTGGGCGGCGGTCTTTCCGGCCAGCTCCTGCACCACGCCGCGGAGGTGGGCGCAGGCCTTCTGGGCGTCCTCCCCCGTGGCCGTCCGGCCCGTGCCGATGGCCCAGATGGGCTCGTAGGCGAGCACCAGGCCGGCCGTCTGCTCCTCGGACAGGCCCTTCAGGGCCGCGCTCGTCTGGGTGGTGAGCCGGGCCTCGGTCTCCCCCGCCTCCCGCTCCTCTTCCGTCTCCCCCACGCAGACGATGGGTGTCATGGCGTGGCGGACCACGGCCCGCAAGGTGGCGGCGACCTGTTCGTCGGTCATGGCGAAGAATTGTCGTCGCTCGGAATGGCCGACGATGACGTAACTGACGCCGAGCCGGGCCAGCATCGGAGGGGCCACCTCGCCGGTGAAGGCACCCTCGTCCTCACTGAAACAGTGTTGGGCGCCGAGGGCCACGGGGATGGCCCGATCCTCGAGCACCGTCTGGACGGAGCGGAGATCGGTGAACGGCGGATGCACCGACACGTCGAGCGGTCCGACGTCGGCGGCGGTGACCCGCAGTCCCAGGTCCTGGACGGTCCGGATGGACTGGAGATGATCGTGGTGCATCTTCCAGTTGCCGCTCACGAGCGGCCGTCGTCGCGGTCCGGCCGCAGCCATCATGAGCGTCCCCCTCTGGTCTCGGTGCCGGTGCCGGCGGTGCCGGAGGCGTTCGGCGCGTGGCGCAGGGCGTCGAGACCGGGAAGGTCCCCGTGCTCGAGAAGTTCGAGCGACGCGCCGCCACCGGTGGAGACGAAGCCCACCTTTCCCGCCAGTCCCAACTGGTCGAGGGCGGCCACCGAATCGCCCCCGCCCACCACGCTGAAGGCGCCGCTGGCGGCGATGGCCTCGGCCACGGCGTAGGTGCCGGCGGCGAAGCGGGGATCCTCGAAAACGCCCATGGGGCCGTTCCAGAAGACGGTGCCGGCCTCGGCCACGGCGTCGGCGAAGATGCCGGCACTGGTGGGCCCGATGTCGAGACCGGTGGCGTCGTCGGGAACGTCGGGACCGACCACCAGGATCTCGTCCTCACCGCCGGCCGTGGTCCGTCGGACCACGACGTCGGAGGGAAGCACCACCCTGTCCCCCGCCTCGTCCAGCAGGGCGCGACAACTGGCCACGGCCGAGGGATCGAAGAGCGACCGGCCCACGGTGTGGCCCCGGGCAGCCAGAAAGGTGAAGGCCATGCCCCCACCGACGATCACCTGGTCCACGGTATCGAGCAATGACCGCAACACCCCGAGCTTGTCCGACACCTTGGCCCCACCGACCACGGCCAGGAAGGGCCGGGCCGGGTCGGCCAGCAGGCCGCCCACGGCCGAGACTTCGCGGGCCAGCAGCCGGCCGGCGGCGGACGGCAGCCGGGCCGGCGGTCCCACGATGGAGGCGTGCCTGCGGTGGGAAACGCCGAAGGCGTCGTTCACGTAACAGTCGAAGCCGTCCACCAGCCGGTCGACGAAGGCCGGGTCGTTGGCCTTCTCGCCGGGATCGAAGCGCAGGTTGTCGAGCAGACCGACTCCGGGGGCCAAGGAGGCCAGGCGCTGGCGGACGGGGGCCATGTCGCAGAGGGGGTCGGCCTGACCGTGGGGCCGTCCCAAGTGGGAACAGACGGTCACTTCGGCGCCGTGGCCGGTGAGCCAGTCGAGGGTGGGCATGGCGGCGCAGATCCGGAAGTCGTCGGCCACCACGGCGGCGCCGGACGGACCGTCGGGCCAGCGCAGCGGCACGTTGAAGTCGGCTCGGACGAGAACCCTCCGGCCGTCGACGTCGGGCAGGTCCTCCAGGAGAGGCAGGCCGGCCAGCGGGTCGGTGGCGGTCGGGGTCACGAGGGGGTCACGAGGGGGTCACCCGCTGGCGCGACGGTCACTGCTCACGAGGACGGCCAGATCGACCAGCCGGCTGGCGTAACCCCATTCGTTGTCGTACCAGCCCTGGATCTTGACGAGGGTCTGGTCGGGCCCGACGGGCATGACCATGGTGAGGCCGGCGTCCAAGGTGCAGGAGGCGGCCGAGCCCACGATGTCGGAGGAGACGATGGGATCGGTGGTGTAGGCCAGCACGGACGACAGGGGACCGGTGGCCGCCGCCGCCCGGAAGGCCTCGTTCACCTCGTCGACGGTGACGGCCCGGGGGACGACCAGAGTGAAGTCGGTGATCGAGCCGTCGCCGATCGGGACCCGCAGGGCCCCTCCGTCGAGCCGGCCCTTCATGGCGGGGACGACGAGATTGGTGGCCCGGGCCGCACCGGAGGAGGCGGGCACGATGTTGAGCCCCGCGGCGCGTGCCCGGCGGAGATCCGAGTGCGGCAGGTCGAGCAGGTTCTGGTCGTTGGTGTAGGCGTGGACCGTCATCATCAGCCCACTGGTGACGCCGAAAGCGTCTTCCAGCACCTTGACCATGGGGACGAAGCAGTTGGTGGTGCACGACGCGTTGGAGATGACGACATGGGCCTCGGGATCGAACTCGTGGTCGTTCACGCCGATCACGAAAGTGGCGTCGGCGTCCTTCGAGGGGGCCGAGATGATCACCCGGCGAGCTCCTGCCTCGAGGTGACCGGCGGCGTCGGCGCGCGCCGTGAAACGACCGGTCGACTCGATGACGACCTCGACCCCCATCTCGTCCCAGGGCAGGGCCTTCGGTTCGCGTTCAGCCAACACCCGGATCCGCTGGCCGTCGACGATCAGGAGGTCCCCGTCGGTCTCCACCACGCCGTCGAAACGGCCGTGGGTGGAGTCGTAGCGCAGGAGGTGGGCGTTCGTCCGGGCGTCGGTCAGGTCGTTGACCGCCACCACCTCGATGGCCGCGCCCTGGCGGCGGGCGGCTCGGAGGAAGTTCCGGCCGATGCGTCCGAATCCGTTGATGCCTACCCGAACGGTCATCTGCGCCTCACTTCGTCGGCCCCCGCTCCCCCGTGCGCTGTCGCTGGTCGGCCACAGCCGTCCTATCCGACCAGACCGGCCAGGGCCGACGCCAGTCTGACCGGGTCGTGGGCCAGGCCGTTGCTCTTGGCCAGCGCGGTGTCGACCACGGGAACGGCCAGCGTCCCGAGGGCGATGCCGGTGGAGTCGGCCACCACCACGTCGACGGTGATGCCGTGGGCGGCCAGGGCGGCCACGTGGCCGGCCACGTCGAGCCCCTCGGTCTCGGCCGGCTGGGGCCGGAGGTTGGCCACGTAGACGACCGGGGCCGACGACTGCCGGATGGCGGCGGCGATGCCGGGAACGGCCAGGGCGGCCAGGACGCTGGTGAAGAGCGAGCCCGGGCCGATCACGATCTGGTCGGCGGCGGCCAGGGCGGCCCGGGCCGGGGCCGGGGCCACGGCGTCGGCCGGGATGACCGAGACCTGTTGGATATGGGTGGTGTCCATGACGGCCGTCTGGCCCTCGATCTCCCCGGCGGCCGAGGACGCCTTCAGGACGACCGGTTCGGTGGCGGCGGGGACCACCCTTCCCTCGGCCCCGAGCAGCCGGCCCGCCTCGTCGAGGCCGGTCTGGACGTCCCCGGCGGCGGCCATCAGACCGGCGATGACCAGGTTCCCGAGGGCATGGCCGGTCAGTTCCTCGGCGTCGGTCTCGAAGCGCTGCTCGAAGACCCGGGCCAGCAAGGTGGTGTCGGCCAGGGCCACCAGGCAGGTCCGGAGGTCCCCCGGGGGGACGATGCCGAGCTGCCGGCGGAGCCGGCCCGACGATCCACCGTCGTCGGCCACCGAGACGATGGCCGTGATCCCGCCGGCGTAGAGCCGGGCGGCGCGCAGGCTGGCCGCCTGGCCGTGACCGCCGCCCACCGCCACCACCTTCGGTCCCCCGACGACGGTCACCGGTCCACGTCCCGGTGAAAGACCGACGGGCCGGCCCCGTCGGCCAGCAGGCGCCGGGCCACCTCGACGGCCAGGACGACCGACCGGTGCCGGCCGCCGGTGCAGCCCATGGCGATGGTCAGGTAGGACTTCCCCTCGGCCATGTAGGCGGGCAGGAGCGAGGAGACCAGGTCGACCACCCGGTCGAGAAAGGGGGCGGTGGCCTCCTGGGAGAGCACGAAGTCCCGGACCGGTCCGTCCAGGCCCGACAGCGGTTGCAGGTCGGGGATCCAGTGGGGATTGGGCAGGAAGCGGCAGTCGAAGACCAGGTCGGCGTCGAGGGGGACGCCGTGCTTGTAGCCGAAGGAGACCACCGAGGTGCACATGGCCGTGTCCGACTCGTCGGCGAAGAGCTCGAGGATCCGGACCCGGAGCTGGTTGACGTTCAGCTGGCCGGTGTCGACCACCACGTCGGCCCGGTCCCGGATGGGCTCGAGCAACCGCCGCTCGTCGACGATGGCCTCCTCCACGTTGGCCCCGGCGATGGGGTGCCGGCGGCGGGTGCCCTCGAACCGGCGGACCAGGATGTCCTGGGGGGCGTCCAGATAGACGACCCGGACCCGGTGACCCCGGGCCCGCAGGGCATCGATGGCGGGCAGGGCCTGATCGACCTGACCGCCGCCGCGTCCGATGACCAGGGCCACGCGCTCCTGGCCCGAGCCGGGCCGGCCCACCACCTCGGCCACCTCGGTGAGCAACGAGGAGGGCATGTTGTCGATCACGTACCAGCCGGCGTCCTCGAGGGCGGCCGCCGCCGTCGACCGGCCGGCCCCGGACATCCCGCTGATCAGGGCGTAGTCCGTCAGGCCCCGCTCGGAGGAGGGGGGCCGGCCCGAGGTGGAGGGCGGTGCGGTCACGACGGCGGAGGGGGGAGAAACGCTGGCCTGATGCCCTCCACGGTAGTCGGGCTCCCCGGGAGAACTCCGGGCTCAGACGCTCTTTCTGGCCGCGGCCAGGACGCAGCGGGCCGACGTCGAGGGATCGGCCACCAGCCCGGTGGGCCCGGGCGCGGCACAGGAGGCCAGGGCCCCGGGGGCCAGCCGCAGCGTCCGGCCGGGGTCGAGGCCGTGCCAGGCCCAGGAACCGTCCTCGGCCCGGGGGGGCCGGCCGAAGACGGCGGTGAAGTAGGCGGTGGCGTAGGCGGGGTCGCGGCCGACGCTCGTGACCACCACGACCTGGACCCCCCAGCGCCGCAGGGTCGACCGGACCAGGGCCAGCTCGGCCGGCCGGCCGGCCGGCGGGGTGCCGGCCAGGCCGAAGGAGAGCCGGTCGAAGATGGCGTCGGCGCCCCCGAGGGGCGAGGCGGCGGCGCTATGGCGGCCGTCGCGGCCCGGGACGATGGCGTAGCCCGAGACGAGCCGGAAGTGCAGGTCCTGCTCGGCCTGCCAGCCCATGGCCTGGGGCAGACCCGACGACGGGTAGGGCACCGTCAGCACCACCGTGCCCGCCGGCAGCCGGGGTGCGACCGTGCTGAACCAGCGCGGCACGATCCCGCCCTCGAGGACGAAGGGGAAGCGGTAGCTGGTGGCCAGCGGGACGAGCGCGGCGGCCAGGGCCGCCGTGAGCAGGCCGGCCCAGACGATGCTCGGCCGCCGCAGGCCGGCCACCGGGGTCGGCAGCCGGGTCGGTGCCTCGGCGGAGCGGCGGCGGGCCATCCAGAGACGACCTCTCTTCCACCAGCAGTCGGCCGAGATGGCCAGGAGCAGCGCGGCCGACAGGCCGGTCAGGGAAGCGAAACGGGCGGGGATGATCTGGTTGAGCAGCGGGATGTGGAGCAGGGCCCGGTCGGGTAGCCAGATCCCGGTGTCGTGGCCGTGGCTCCGGGAACCGGGGCCGAGGGAGAGCGCCCAGGACCCGACACCCATGGCCAGGACCACCCAGGCCAGCCGGAGCCGGTACCAGACGAGGGCGGAGACGGCGATGAAGATCAGGACACCCCAACCGAGGAAGACGACCGGCGGCCCGCTCGGGCCGTAATAGCCCGACAACCGCAGCAACGGCGAGGCCTGCGTGACCCCGGGCCCGGCGGTGACGATGGCCCCCAGGTAGCTGCCGAAGCGGGAGGTCCCCGGCCAGGCCAGGCCCACCACCCGTTGGGGGCCGTCGATCACGAACCAGAGGGGGTAGGCGAGGAGGACTCCGGCGGTGATCAGGGCGGCGGCGAGTCCGGTGCCGATCCGCCGGCGCAGGGCCCAGGCCTGCTGCGGCGCGGCGGCGGCGGCCAGGAGGCCGATGGCAGCCACCACCCCGGACATGGCCAGCAGTTCGGTGCCGCTGAAGAACTGGACGACCACCACCAGTCCGAGGGCCACCCCCATGGTCACCGGTCGGTGCCGGTG
>Ga0307372_10014218_pt1 | contig 10213 bp, 12 predicted proteins | sample OX1MG_FD_202533 | JGI IMG/M metagenome (GOLD analysis project Ga0307372, IMG submission 202533) | Soil microbial communities from Risofladan, Vaasa, Finland - OX-1 | ecosystem: Environmental > Terrestrial > Soil > Coastal area > Acid sulfate soil | place: Finland: Risofladan, Vaasa | collected... | reverse complement strand
ACTGATGGCGCTGTGGGTGGAGGCCGAGGTGGCGCGCCTCACCAACATGCGCGCCCGGGCGCTGCGCCGCGCCGGCACGCCCGGGCCCGAGGGCAGCGTGGCGAAGCTCGTCGGTGCCGAGCTCAACAAGCGCGTCTACGAGCTGTGCGTCGACCTGCTCGGCATGCACGGCACGCTCTTCCCCACCGACTACGCGATGCGCAGGCCCGACCGTGCGGTGTTCGCCGGGGGGACCGACGCCCGGTACGCCTTCCTCCGCAGCCGTGCCAATTCCATCGAGGGTGGCACCTCGGAGATCATGCGCACCATCCTCGGCGAGCGGGTTCTGGGCCTGCCGGGCGAGCCCCGCCTGGACAAGGACCTGCCCTGGGCGGCGATCCCCCGCAGCTGACCCGTCGGGCGCGCGGTGGCGCGCCCGCGCCGGCCCCGGAATACGATCCACGCGTGGGAGCGACCATGACCATGATGCTCCGTGGCCGGGCCTTCCCGGACACGGTGGGGGTGGCACCGCCTCGATAGGCACTGGGCCGGCCTGCTCGTCGCCGACGCCGGTGTCGGGCCGGGCGACCTCGTCGTCGACGTCGGGGCGGGATCGGGCGCGCTGACGGTGCCGCTGGTCGCCGCCGGGGCGCGGGTGATCGCCGTGGAGCTGCACCCCGATCGAGCCCGCCGGCTGCGCCACGAGTTCCGGGGCCGCCCGGTGACCGTCGTCGAAGCCGACGCCGCCGACCTGCGCCTCCCACGGCGCCCGTTCCGCGTGGTCGCCAACCCCCCGTTCGCGGTGACGACGGCCCTGGTGCGCCGCCTGCTGGCACCGGGGAGCCGGCTGGTGGCGGCCGACCTCGTCGTGCCCCGCTACGTGGCCCGGCGCTGGGTCGGCCCGGGCGCGCCGGGCCGCGCCCGGTGGACACGGTCCTTCACCGTGTCGACGGGACGCACCGTCCCACGGCGCGCCCTGCACCCGCCGCCGCCATGCGACGCCGTCGTGCTCGTCGTCCGGCGCCGGCCCGGCACCCTCCCACGGCCATGACGTGCGTCGTTGGCACGACGCGGCCCGCCGTTGGAGAATCGGCCATGGAGCCCTCGCCGTCCACCCGCCCCGCACCCGTCCCCGCACCCGTCCCCGCACCCGCACCCGCACCATGGGTCATGCGCCGGGGCCGATCCGACGACGCCGAGGACGTGGTGGCGCTGTGGCGCCGTGCGGGAGCCGAGCCCACCGTGACCGACGACCCCGCCAGCGTGCGGGCGCTGTGCGCCCATGACCCCGCGGCCCTCGTCGTCGCCGAGGTCGACGCTCGGATCGTGGGGAGCGTCATGGCGTGCTTCGACGGATGGCGGGCGAGCTTCTACCGGCTGGCCGTCCACCCGGAGTGGCGGCGGCGGGGGCTCGGCCTGGCCCTGGTGGCCGAGGCCGAGCACCGCCTGCGCGCCGTGGGGGCCCGGCGGGTGAACGCCCTCGTGGTGTCGGACCACCCCCATGCCGTGCGCTTCTGGGAGGCGGCCGGCTACACCCGCGACCCCCGCATGCACCGGCACGTGAAGACGCTCAGCTGACACACAGGGCGCTGTACGGCGGCCCCGATGTGGACGCGGTCACATGGCACGCATGAGACCTCGAGACGACGCCGAGCCAACCGATACCACTCGCCGTCGACGCGCCATGGCCGGGGCGCGGTGGACGTCACGGTCGATCGCGCTCCTCGCCACGGGCGCGGCCGCCGTGGTGGGACTGGCCCTGGCGCCCAGGATCCAGGGCACGAGCGCTCCAGCGTCGGCGGTGCCGGGCACGTCGGCGGCGGGCACGCCGACACGATCGGCCACCGGGTCGACGGGATCGGGCGCGGCGACGACGAGCAGCACGCCGAGCGCCACTCCCAGGCCCGCCACGGTCGTGTCCGGGGGGACGGCCACCGCCGGCGCCTCGACGGTGTCGGCGTCACCGGCATCCACGTCATCGGCATCCACGTCATCGGTCGCCGGCACCCGGAGCTCGGGAACGACGTCGACCACCGCCACCGGCGGCCGCGACGACTGACGCCGTGCCTCACGATGGTCTCCGACGTGCTGTGGCGACTGGCGCAGCGCCAGGCACCCGCCGCCCGGCCCGGCTCGGCGCGCGACCCCGACCCGGACTACTGACGGGCGCGGCGCCCCGGCCGGCACGCGGTCGGCCGCCGAGGCGACCCGGCCCGCGGCGACCGCCAGGAGCGCGTCAGAAGACGGACCGCGCCGGGACCACGGCGCCGGCGAGGTCGCACTCCTCCGTGCCCAGCAGCGACACCCACCGGGCCCGACCGGCGGTGAAGTCGACGTCGACATGGGCCGGCACCTTCCCGATCTGGTGGCCGGCGTTGAAGACCCACGTGTCGCCGATGCGGTCGACCCACGAGCCGTCGGGCTGGAACGGTGACTCGTGCACGTGGCCCGTGATCACCACATCGGGCCGGTAGTCGCCGATCCAGCCGCCGACGTCGGCATCGCCGTAGTGGCGTCGACCGGTCCAGCACGTGGGGGACCCGAGCAGCGGCCAGTGGTAGACCCAGACCCAGCGCGCCGGGCGGCGAGCGGCGTCGGCGGCCAGCTGCTCCTCCACGGCGGCCCGGCCGATCGGCCCGTCCCACCACGGACAGACGGTGACGAGCGTGTCGTCGACGAGCACCGAGTCGCCGTCCGTCGGTGGGGATCCCCGCCGCCCTCACCTCGCCGAGCCACAGGGCCGACTGCTCACCGTGCGCGTCGGGCCCGGTGAGATCGTGGTTGCCGGAGCTGATGGCGACGCGGCCGGCCTCGTGCAGCAACGAGATGTAGCCCACCATGACGACGCTCTGCGCGTCGAGGGGGACCGCCGAGCTGATGCTGAGGTTGTCACCGGGGAGCACGACGAGGTCGAAGTCCGGCGCGTCGGCGACGACCCAGTCGAGCTGGGGCAGCGAGCAGTGAAGGTCGGAGACAAGGAGGATCCGCACGGGCCCCGGTGGTCGTCGGTGGTCGTCGGTGGAGACGCCAGCGTAGGCCGGGCGCTCAGCTCTCGATGCGGACGGAGCTCACGTACCAGCCGCCGGGCGCCTGCGACACCGACAGCTGGTAGATGGCGGCGTTCACGGGGCCGCCGCCGGGGGGCCCGAAGGTGCAGATGAGCGGGAGGAACGCCGAGGTGCACCCCCGGTCGATGGCGAACCCGCTGCGATACGGGACGGCGAAGAGCGTGGCCACGGCGTCGGGGGTCGCCACCGTCAGCGCCCGGGCGTTGTTCCCCGTGGCCCAGGCCGACACGAGCGAGGTGGCGGCGCCCTCGGCGGAGGGTTGCGGCGACCCCGGGACGGCGACAGTGGTCGTCGTCGGGGGCGGCGGGCTCGTGGTCGTCGTGGTCGTGGAGGTGGTGCTGGTCGGTGCCACCGTGCTCGTGGGAAGCGTCGTCGGCACGGCCGCCCGGGAGGTCCCGCAGCTCGTCACCACCACACCCACGAGCGCGACAGCCAGGACGGCGGACGCGTCTCGCACGGGCCACCGGGAGTCGGTGGAGCGAGGGCGCCCGGGCCCATCGGCGTGACGGGTCAGACGGGCGGCACGAGACGTCATGGTCCCATTGTGACAAATCCGCTCACCGTCCCCGGTCGCGCCGGCCCCGTGATGCACCCGTCCGGCGCCGCGGGACCACCTGCGGGGGGGCGTCCGGCGGCGGGACAGCGTCGAGGAGGCTGCTCGTCCACGACCCCGCGTGAACCCGGGGCGTCAAGGCAGCGGCCGCCGGTAGCGGACCTCGTCGACCGCCGTGCCCCAGACCTCATCGGTCCGACGCAGCCCGTCGGGTGCCCACCGGTCACGGTCGTAGAAGCGCTGGGCACGCACGTTCCCGACCATGACCCAGAGCACCGCCCGGCGGTGGCCCCGGGCCCCGAGGCGCGCCCGCGCCTCGGCCATCAGGCGCCGGCCCACGCCCGACCCCCACGCGGGCGGGTCGACGTACAGAGCGAGGACCTCGCCCGCGCCGGCGACGTCGGGGTCGCGCGCCGCGCCGGTGGTGGCGAAGCCGCGCACAGAGCCGTCGGCGACGGCCACGATGGTCGACGGCAGGCCCGGGCCCGTCGCCCCCAGGTCGTAGCGCGCGGCGCGCTCGTGGGGCCGCAGCGAGTCGAGGTACTCGTCGGCGAGCAGGCCCCGGTAGCCGACCTGCCACGACCGGACGTGGACGCCGGCCACCTCGGCGGCATCGTCCGGCCGGGCGTCGCGGACCGTCACCACCAGCGCGCTCGGGTGCGCGACGTCCGGAACGACGGCATGCCGTGACGGTCCTGCTGGGTCGCCTCGGGCACGGCGGGGGCCACCGCGCGGGAAGCCCGGAGCGAGGCCATGGACGCAGAGGGTACGCGAGCGGTGCCTACGACGTGGGGTCGTGGGCGACGCTCGAGGGGAAGCGGACCGCCACGGCGTCGCGTCCCGAGCGCTTCACCTCGTACAGGGCGAAATCGGCGTCGTCGAACATCTGCTCGGTCGTCGACACCGACCGGTCCAGGCCGCTCACGCCCACACTGATCGTCACCGGGACCTCCAGGACCACGGGGACGTCGCTGCGGATCCGTTCGGCCAGCGCGGCGGCCGCCGACGGCTCGGTGTCGGGCATGAGCACCGCGAACTCGTCGCCCCCCAGCCGCCCGACGACGTCGAAGCTGCGGGAGTGCGCCAACAGGGCGGCGCCGAAAGCGGCCAGGACGTGGTCCCCCACGAGGTGCCCGTAGGTGTCGTTGACCTGCTTGAAGTTGTCGAGGTCGATCAGCACGAGGCTCAACGAGTGCCCGTGGCGCTGCGACCGGGCGACCTCGTCCCTGAACCGCTGGTGGAAGACGCGGTGCACGGCGCACCCCGTCAGCCCGTCGGTGGCGGCCATCTCGACGATCGTGTCGGCCAGGACGGCTTCGTGACGCTCCCGGCGGACGCGGTTTCGTGCCGCCGCCACCGACAGCACCGAGGATCCGGCCAGGACGGCGCCCAGCATCAACGCCGTGTTCCCGGCCGCTCCGGGGACGTGATTCGTGGCGACGACGAACGCCAGGGATGCCAGGCTCGACGCGCCACATGCGGCCGCCGCCGCCGGCGAGAAGGCCCACCCGGCGAAGCTGATGGGGAGGAACAGCAGGATCAGCATCGGGCTGCGCAGCCCGCCGTCGATGTCGGCGACCGCACCCACCGCGAACGCCGACAGGACGGTCCAGCCGGCCGAGAAGGTCGCCCGCCAGGCTTTGGCGGCCACCAACCGGACGAGCCAGAGGTTGACCGCGGCGAGAACGAGCCACGAGGCGGCGACGATCCACAGCAGCGGTCGGTGAGGCCCGTGGGGCGTCGTGCCCAGGTAGCCGAGGACCACCACGGTCTCCGCCAGGAAGACCCCGAAGCCGATCCGCATGTGGGTCAGCCAGAACCCTCGGTGGACCTCCCCGCCGACGACATGCGGGAACCCCGAGCCGTCGTCCGAGCCGATCCGGCGTGACACCTCCCCGTCCGGCGCCGGGCGGGGACCGACCGGTCCGTCGGTCCCGCCGTCGACGGCGGGTCCCGGCCCCTCGACGGAGGCGCTGACCTGGGGATCAACCAGCGCTATGCCCCCGGCCCGGGGGCTGCGCGGGTGCTTGAAGACCCCGGGTCGAGCCATGCGTCTCTTATCGGCGTGAGAGCCACGGCACCGTAGGGGTCGTCGGACCCGTTTCCGGCGCTTCACCGCCCGCGGCCAGGCCCGGCGGGCGGCGGGGTACGCCCCGGGCCGCCGAATGGACGTTGTGCCCTGGCGCCGATGCCGGCCCACGCGCATCCTGGCGGTAGGGCCTGGTCGCGAGGCAGGTGCCCGCATGGCGCAGCAAGGCCGGATGACACGGCGACGCATGACACGAAGCTCGATCCGGGTCGCCCGCATCGGCGGGATCGACATCCGCGTGCACTGGACCTTCCTCGTCCTGCTGGTGCTGGTCGCGTGGGCCGATGCAGGCGCCCCGGGCACCGCCGGCGTGAGCCTGGTGTGGATCGCCGCCGTCTTCGCCTCGGTGCTCGTCCACGAGTACGCCCACTGTGTCGTCGCCCGGCGCCGCGGGGCCGTCGTGGAGGACATCCTGCTCCTGCCCATCGGGGGCCTCTCGCAGATGTCCACGATGCCCGAGGCAGCGGGCGACGAGCTGGCCATCGCGATCATGGGGCCGCTCACCAGCCTGGGCCTGGCGGTCCTCGCCGCCATCGGGGGCCTGGCTGTCGGCGCCCACCTGTGGCCACCCACCCTGTTCGCCGGCTCCTGGTTCGCCCGGATCGCGTGGCTGAACGCGCTGCTCGGCGGCTTCAACCTGCTGCCCGCGCTGCCCATGGACGGCGGGCGGGTGCTGCGGGCGGCTCTCGAGCGAAATCACGACCGTCTGACCGCCACGCGCCAGGCCGGGAGGATCGCCAGGATCCTCGCCGCGGTCATGGTCGCCGTCGGCTTCTTCTACGACTTCTGGCTCGTCCTCATCGGGCTGTTCGTCTACATGGGCGCCACCGCCGAGGAACAGGCGGCCCAGACCCACGGCCACGGGCCGGCGGAACCGAGCCACCCGGCGCCGCACCCGCACCCGCCCCCGCCCCCGCCCTTGCCCCCGCCCGGGTGATCGTCAAGACCGGTCGACCCGCCCGACAACTGACCGGCAAGCGCCACCTGGACCCAGACTCCGAAGCGCCCCCCGAGCAGTACCCGTTGGGTGAAGGTCAGCCCTCGCTCTGGCGCCCCGCACTAATCCCGCAGTCGATGGCGGACGGTGCGATCACAGCCGTCCAGATCGGGCCCAATGGTCACCCGGCGAGACCACGGCGATGGGCGTAGGCAACTGCCTGGGAGCGGTCCCGGCTCCCGGTCTTTGCGAAGATGCGGTTCACATGGGTCTTCACGGTGGCCTCGCTCACAAAGAGTTGTCCCGCGATCTCGGCGTTGGAGCGGCCGGCGGCGATGAGCCGAAGGACCTCTCCCTCTCGCTCGGTCAACCCGTCCGGCAGGGGGCCTCCCGCCACCGGCGTACCCGGCAAGGAGGCCACGTCCACGAGCCGGGCCTGGACCGCCGGGTCCAGAACGGCTTGGCCTGAAGCCGCCGCTTCGAGGGCTCGGCCGATGTGATCACGGCCGGCGTCTTTGGTGAGGTACCCGATCGCTCCCGCCCGCAGGGCCCCAACGATGGACCCGTCATCGGCATAGGTGGTGAGCACCACCACCTGGGTCTCGGGATGGTCGGTGCGGATGCGCCTCGTCGCCTCCACGCCGTCCACTCGGGGCATCCGGAGATCCATCAACACGACCTCCGGGGCGAATTCCGCGACCAGGGCGACCGCTTCCTCGCCATCGGCCGCAGCCCCCACCACTTCGATGCCGGGCATGGTCTCCAGCAACGTGACCAGACCCTCCCGGACGACTGTCTGGTCGTCGGCCACCACGACTCTCACCCCGGCACCGCCACCTGGACGGTCCAACCCAGCGTGCTCGGCTGGGCGACGACCTGGCCGCCCAACAGCTCGATCCGCTCGCGCATGCCTTGGAGGCCGAAGCCACCTCCTGTCGTCTTGAGTTCGCTCGTGGCGTCACCGTCAGGGCATCGACCGTTGGTGACCATCAAGGTCGTCGACCGCGGGTCGAAATCGAGATGGATCGAGACCGGCGCCCCGGGCGCGTGTTTCCGGGCATTGGTGACCGCCTCCTGGGCGGCGCGATACAGCGCCAGCCCGGTATCGGCTGCGAGCGGACGGGGCGCACCGGTCACGGTCAGCTCGGCGCCATCACGTGCGGCGAGCGAGGCCAGTTGCTCGGCAAGCGCCACCGGGTCGTCACGCAGTGCGTGCACGGCCTGGCGTGTCTCCTCCAACCCCTGGACGGCGAGCCGACGAGCCTGTTGGACCAACTGACGAGCCTTGGCGCTGTCGTCGCCCTTCTCCAAGAGCGCGTCGGCGGCGTCCAGCTGGACCGACAAAGCGCCGAGGGAGTGGGCCAGTACGTCGTGCACCTCGCGTCCGATTCGGTTGCGTTCAGCGAGCGCGGCCGCTCGATCCCGCTCTGCATCGGCCCGGACCCGTTCAGCCAGGAGCTGCTCGGCCTGAAACGTCCGTTCCACGTATTGGCGCCGGCTGGCGCCGACCATGAGCCCGAGGACGACGGAGACCGCCCCCTCGGCGACAAGGACGGTGGGAGCGCCCACCGCCAACGTGGCCACCACCAGCGCGCCAATCCCGATCCCTCCCACGCCCAACGCCGGTAGTGCCTCGAAGGCGATCGCCGCACCGAGACCGGCTACCGCCATGAAGGTGATGGCACTGGGCGCTAAGGCCGCGAGGGCACCTCCGGACGCCGCCAGGAGCGCGAGGAGACACCACGTCGTGCGCCCCGAGGCTCGGAGGCGACGGCTGGCCATCCAGCCCACCCATCCGATCCCGGCGCCGACCATCGACACCCACCTCACCGGGTGGTCGGCCCGCACGCCGCTCGGTGGCGGCTGGTGCCCGGCGGTCCAGAGGAGTGCCGCCAGCCCGGCGAGGCGAGCGACAGTGAGGAGGCGCTCTGTGCTCGTCCCCCCATGTCCTCGGAGTTGGGATGCCAGCCCCACGGACACGATGATCCCACCTGACCGCTGGTCCCGGCGCTTTCGAGGCTCAGGCCGCCGCCGGAGACCGCAGCAGTCCGCCACGCTCGATGACGGCACCCGTGCGGCGGGCCTTGAGGTAGAGGACGCCGGTCCGGGCGGCCACCTCGGCCATCGCCATGAGGACGAACGCCGCACCCCAGGCAGCGCCCGAGGTGATGTGGTGGAAGGCGCTGAACCGGGCGACGGCCGCCTGCCCGCCGTGCCCCACCCACAGGGCGAAGCCCGTGCGGGCACCGATACCGACCACCCAGAGGACGGCGGCCACCAGGCCCGCCTTGGCAAAGGCGCCGGCCCCGTCGCGTCGGATCGTGGTCAATAGCCCGGCCAGCGCCCCCAAGGCGCCGCCCACGCACACGAACCCGACGACCAGCACGAGGTCGTTGCCGGCGGTGGGAACGGCGTGGAGGAACTGGGCGGCAACGAAGACCGTGGCCACCAACGGGAACAGCAGACGGGCACGAGTCACCTTGTGCCCCCGGATCTGGAGGACGACCAAGCCGATGAGGGCGATGTTCATGAGGTAATCGGTGAATGTCATGTCGCCAGTGTCTGACACCAAGGTCCGTCCGGCATCAGCCCACGGGTGGATCCCAGGGTGGATTCCGTCTCCACCCTGGCGATGAGGTCGCCGGCGCGCACCATTGCGTGTCCGTCCAAGATGGTCTTGCAGGCTCCCACAACGAGCCGGACTCGCCTACTTCGCACGCCGCGTCGCCCCGCGGGCCCAGCCGGCAACGCCGTCCCAGCGTCGTAGCGGGTGGTCGCCCCGGAAGGGTGAGGGATGCGTCGGCCGGGTTCCGCCAAGATGCGCTGGCGCCGGCGACTCGGTTTGTCGGCGACGGACGTCTAGAAGTTCGGGATCGAGAAGGTCGGCGAAGTCTGTAGGTAGCTCGTGACATCCCAAAGCGTGTCCTGGAACTCGGTGGCAACGCGCTCGTCGTAGTTGAGCTGCAATGTCACCGGCTGCCCATCGGTCGTCAGCTGGCCGAGCACCATCGAGCCGGTCCACGTGACATTCACGGCTTGCCCGTGAGTGTCCAGGGTGGCGAGAGGAGCCCACAGGATGGCATTGATCGAGTTGAGGCTCTTCCCGACCTCGATATTCCCGCCTCCGTACAAGTAGAGCTGCAGATCGGTCGGATCCCCCACGATCTGCGAGCTTCCGGACACGCAATTCGTCGTTGCGTTACCCGGCGTGGGGCTCCCGACCTCGCACGCGTTGATCGTCGCTCCGCTGCCCGTGTCGAGCGTCAGATTGGAAGCCCCCGGACGGGGCAACGCCGACGGGGCCTGAAGGGCCAAGACGCCGCCTCGAGCCGAGGGTCCGGCGCCAGGGAGCCTGACGGGGCGGCCGGAACCGTTCCGGTGCTGCGAACGGCTGTGATCGGCTCCCACGGCCCCCGGCTCCCCTGACCGCCCAGGGGTCCTTCGGCTCCGTGAGCACCCTCCATCAGCCAACGCGGTCCGTGGCGACACAAATACTCAATCTTGCCGATGTTCACCTTCTGCCCCGTCGGACAAGCTGAGACCATGAAGACATGAACCCTCACGCGCCTGATCGCCCTGTCTGTGGC
>Ga0307372_10014217_pt1 | contig 10213 bp, 16 predicted proteins | sample OX1MG_FD_202533 | JGI IMG/M metagenome (GOLD analysis project Ga0307372, IMG submission 202533) | Soil microbial communities from Risofladan, Vaasa, Finland - OX-1 | ecosystem: Environmental > Terrestrial > Soil > Coastal area > Acid sulfate soil | place: Finland: Risofladan, Vaasa | collected... | reverse complement strand
GACAGCCGCCACCATTACCACCGACGGTGAAACGGGCGAGACCACGCTCAGCTGGGTCGCCGACGACGAACGCGGTCGGGAACTCGAGATCGTAGCGATCGAGAAACCGGATTGTTACCTCGTCATCCACGTCATGCCCACGCACTATCGGAAGGAGAGCTGATGACTCGGCGCAAGATCAAGCCCGGAGCAATCGGGACTGACCTCGACCTCGACACCGAGGAGGTCTACCTCGCCGATGGGCGGCGGCTGACCGAAAAAGTCGCCGAGGATCTGGGGCAGCGCGCCCTCGCTCGTCACCGGGGTCGACCGTCAGTCACGGGCGACCGTGTACGCACCCCCAGTCTTACGGTTCGTGTTCCACCAGAAACGAGAACTGCACTCGAGGAAATGGCTAAGGCTCAGGGCAAGCGCTTGGCCGACGTGAGTCGTGAGGCTCTGGACGAATACGTTTCGCGCCACGCCAGCTGACGAGACTGACTCGGTACGCCGGGTCGGAGCACGCTTAGCCTGCTGTCGACGTTCTGCCCAAAGCAGCCCGCCATGGGGAGACGTCGAGTCCGTTGTACTTGGTGGCCATGGCGTCCACCGTCGCCTCGTTCCAGTACCTGTGTCCGGGCCGGGGAATCCCGAAGAGAGCCAGTTCCTCGGGGGACTTGCCGGCAGCAAAGGATCGGAAAGTCCCATCGTTGCCCAACCGTCCGAAGGCGTCATAGCCGAACCATTCGGCTTGAGCCGGCCGGAACGCTGTCACCAGCACGAATCGGGACGCGTCCGACCGCATGAAGTTGGTTCCGCGGTGCCACACGTCGGATCGGTACGTGAGGAGCGAGCCTCGGCGACCGGGGGCGGCCACCTCGTGCTCGTAGAGCTCGTCGTAGGGCACGTTTGAACTGCTCCTCGGTACGAGCCGTGGCGGTGCGCAGTCCTCGTCGACGTCGGACAGGTAAAGGAACGACTCCAGGTGCCAGAACCCGCGCTCCATGCGGGGAGGGACGAGCGAGTGGTTGCCATCCTGGTGCATCGGTTGTTCGTAGTTGACCTCACCGGCCCACTTGCCCCACACTGCGGCCTGATAGATCCGCAGGTCGTCGTCATCGAGGGCAAGACGGGCGAACTCGATCAACCGCGGATGCACGAAGAGGTCGTTCAAAACCGAACACCCTGGCTGTGGGAACCCGCGCATGCCGTTGAACTGCGTCGAGCGAAACTGACGGCCCTCCGGTGAACCGTCACCGAAGCCGTTGGCCCTGTTGTAGTCGGCGAATGTGTCAGCGCCGAACAGGCACTCCAGGTCGCCGGCGACGGCATTGACATCGTTCGCTGGCACCAGCCCGTCAACGAGGGCCCAGCCTTCGGTTTGCCACTGTTGCGCCGCCACCACCAGGTCGTCTGCCACGGGTTTAAAGGTAGACGGCAGACGGGAACTTGAGGTCGAAATTGTCGGCTTCCACCTGCCCCATACATTGCCAGGTCGGTGGGATAGTTGGCACCCCAGGGACACCTGGTCGTCGTGAGGTTGACTCAAGCGGCCACCTCAGCGACCACGACGGAGATGTTGTCGCGACCTCCTCGCGCATTTACCCTCTCGATCAGGGCGTCGACGATCGCAGCTGGGTCCCTGGCTCCTTCCACAGCGCTACCGATCTCATCGCCGGATAATTCGTTGAAGAGGCCGTCGCTGCAAAGGAGCACTCGGTCTCCCTTCTCGACGGCGGTGGTGCGGCGGTCAATCTCGACGTCGGGTCCGACACCGAGCGCTCGGGTGAGAACCCCGTAGTAGGGGTGCTGAGCAGCCTCCTCCTCCCGCAACTCTCCGCGCTCAATGAGGTCGGCCGTCACACTGTGGTCCTTGGTCAGACGACTCAGCGCACCTTCATGCCAGAGGTAGGCACGACTGTCGCCGACATTGACCAGTGCGAGGTTTCCGGAAGTGAGGAGACCGGCCGCACAGATCGTGGTGCCCATTCCCTCCAATCCGGACTGTCCAACTGCTCGGTCTCGGATCGCCCAGTTCGCAGCACGTACCGCTGCTTCGAGTTCGTCCTCTGATTGGCCCGTGAAGACCGCCGGAATCACACCCGCCGCCACACTCGCCGCAATCTCACCGCCCGGGTGGCCTCCCATTCGATCGGCGACGAGCGCGAGACGATCGCTGCTCACAATGACATCCTCGTTGTTCTCGCGAACCTGACCAATGTCCGTGCGGCCAGCTGTTCGTAGCGTTGCCATCAATCTCTCCTTGAAGTCTGGGGTGGCGGGGGTAATGAATGGGTCCTCACTCTCGGTGAGGAGATGGCGGGCAAGTGAGAGGGCTCTTTGGCGGTGCTTGGCATCGGAATCGAGCTTTTTCGCCCAAGCATCGAGACGCTCTTCTGACGGCAGACGTATGAAGTCCCGGATTTCGGCGAGGGGAACGCCTGCTTGACGGAGCGCATCGATCACCTTGGCGTCGGCCAACTGGCCAGGCGAGTAGTAGCGATACCCCGAACTCGGGTCTACTGCTGCTGGGGCGAGGAGTCCCTCCGCCGCGTAGCTCCGGGGACGTTTGGCCGACAGGCCTGAGCGGTCTGAGAACTCACCAATGGCCGTAAGGTCGTCCACAAGATCAAGCATGAACCCTGACCGATGGTGAGAGTCAAGTGGCTGTTCAGGGGTAGCCAGGGTGCCCCGTTCGCCGCGACGGAGAACCGTTCCGAACGTCTGCGGCACGTGAAGGCCGAACCGAACCGCCAGACGGGTCATGTCTTCTCGATCTCGCTCCCGAGGCGTGTAGCCACTGTGATGCTCAATCTGAAGTTCGGCGGTCAGGCACGGCACGACCACGTCCATGATCCTCCCGACGGTGAACCCTTCGGCGGGATAAGGACAATCGGAGCCATCGGGAGAAGCGCCTATCTGCCATCCGGTCCCGTCTTCGTCAAATGTGACGGGAAGGAGATCCACCCGCCGGCCGTCTGGTGACGTCAAGACCACACGAACCGGCGAGAGATCCTCCGTGGTCACAAAGCCAAGATTGGAGAGGCACGCGAGAACCGCTCCGAGCGATCCCAGTTCGACCACAAGATCAACGTCTTCGTGGTGTCGCGTGACCTCTCCCAGTAAGGTATCAATGCCCCACCCACCGTCAATCCATACCCGACGTCCAGCGTCCTTGAAGTCGGTGACGATGGCTAACACCTCATCGGGCTGCACCCCAACCTTCTAGCCCACTCCGCCGGCTGTGGGCGTCACCTTGAGCACGGACCCACCGGTAGCCTGTCGCGTCATGACGCCAGGCCACACGATCAACATCGTCCCAACCGCCGCTCATGTGGAAGTCCGGCTTGGCGGCTGGCTGCTCGCCACCAGCGACCGGGCCATGAAGCTCGACGAGACCGGGCTGCCCTCCCGCTATTACCTGCCGCCTGACGACGTGCAGATGGATCTCCTGAGGCCGACGACGTTCCATACCAACTGTCCGTTCAAGGGTCAGGCGTCATATTGGTCTCTCGACATCGACGGAGAGATCCACGACGGCATCGTGTGGAGCTACGAGACACCGACGGCTCAGGCCGCCGAAGTGAGAGGGATGTTGTCTTTCTACCCCGACCGCACCAAGGTGACAGTCGACGGTCAGTCGCTTCGAGACTGACCCACCTGTCGAGTTCGATCTCCGGTTAGTCAGCCTGCCGACTCGCGGGCGGTGGGGGGCGCCGAAGGCCCAACCCTTCAAGCGCCAACAGGTCCCCTCCACCACCCTGCGGAAAACTCGACGGCAGACTGCCGCGAAACACCGGGACGGTGGGCGAATAGGGACCGACTGTTGGCACCTTCACGTGTATCCAGAGTCCTTCGTAGTATCGACTTTGGATTGGTAGGTCCTTACGCAGACACCGGGCACCCGCTGGAAGCGCCAGGGGCAGCTTCAGAAAGCTCGCAATGTCACCCCGGCGAACAGTGCGAACGATGCAGTGTTGGCCAGCCATGAGGTTCACCTCAATCGTGGCGCTCGAAGACTTACCAGTGGTCGGCATCGCAAGGCGAAGCCTGTGTTTGCCCGGTGTGAGTGAGAACGTCTTGGTTCGAAGAGGACCAATGGACCCGATTTCGGCGTCGTCTACGATCACCTTGTAGACCCGCAATGCGTCTTGAATCCAGGTGCGCCTCATTACGATCAGGCTCGCGGCTTCGGCGCTGGATTCCATGAGATGACGCTAGAACAGGGACCTGCCGAGTGCCCCCGAACAGTGACGGGGGCGAGGTACTCCCAGGTCCGATAGGTCTACCGGGACGTCCAGGGATCGATCAGGTCCAGGCCAATATCTGCGTAGTCCTTCACGTTCCTCGTCGCGAGTCGTGCTCCATGGGTCCGACATATTGCCGCGATCTGGGCGTCGTACCCGCTGATTGGCGCTCCCTTGCGTTCGCGATGATCGACGATCTCGGCGTACACCGTCGCGGCGGCCGCATCGAAGGACAGGATCTCTTCGGGGAAGCGCGTGAACACGTCTAATGCAGCCTGGCGCAGCGCCGTCTTTCGCCTCCCTCTGGGGAGCCGTTCTATGCCATAGAGGATCTCGGCCACGGTGATCGCTGAGATCCGCAATTCGCGAAGACCACGCCCGTGGAACCACGATTGCACTGCCGCTGACGGCTCGGCCTTCATTAGTTCCGAGACGACGTTGGTGTCGACGACGATCACGCTGTGAAATCGGCCGCCCTCGGCGCTGATCGCGCCGCCAGCTCGAGGTCGACTCCCCCAAGTTCAGCGAAACGGCCGGCCAGCGTCGCGAGCAAGGTCTCTTCGTCGGTAGGTTCTCGCACGACCTCCACGAGGATTGCCCGAATCTCTGCCTCCATTGACCGGCCGTTCGCGGCGGCACGTACGCGTAGGCGTTCCCGCACGGCGTCGTCCAGGTTCCGAATACTTACTGCGGCCATTCGCGTTCACCTCCGCTAGCAATGCTAGCAGATTGTTGGCGTTAAGTGTTCATCCAGCAGACCCGGTTGTTCCTAGAACTGGTCGTCAAATGTGCCCCCATAAAATTATGGACCTCGGTGTCCCAAGGTCGCCCCATGCCCCGGGTCGGTGGGACACTTCGGCACTTGGAGACAGACCGGGAAGCCATAGGTCCTGGGCCTAATCGGGGCATGCTTGCGACGGTGAATGACCGTCCTCACTTGAGAAAACCTCCCGAGGCCACTGGTCGGCTCGGGTGGGCGTTGGCGGCCGTTGGATGTGCCGGAGCACTTGCCGCTGCGCTGCTCAGCCCCAATGACGCCCGGTCAGCCGCAGCACAAGACTGGTCCCCTTTCGTCCTCGTAGCGGGCCTTCTCCTGGTGGGTCTCGTCGCTGACGAAGACCGGTTGTTCTCCGCTGCCGGACATGCTCTCGCTCGCCTGGCACCCAATGGATTGGTCCTCTACATCGGTGCCGTCGTTCTCATCGTGAGCGTGACAACGGTATTGAATCTCGACACCTCGGTGGCATTCCTCACGCCCATCCTGGTCTACACCGCCCGCAACCGGGGAGAAGGCGAGGCACCGTTCCTCTACGGGTGCCTGCTTCTGTCCAATGCCGGATCACTCCTGCTCCCCGGCTCCAATCTCACCAACCTGATCGTCCTCGGCCACCTGCATCTCTCGGGAGGGCAGTTCCTCCGGCACATGGCCCCCGCGGCAATCGCAGCAGCCCTGGTGACCGCCTTGGTGGTGGGTGGTGCCGAACATCGTTCGTTGCGGGCGACCGTCGCCCCGGTATCGGATCTCGAGCGACCGGTGCTGGGCGTCGGATTGATCGCTATGGGGGCGGTCATCGTGTTGGTACTCGTCCTCCGGTCGCCTGCCGCTCCGGTAGCCGCCGTCGGTGTGGTGGCTGCCGTCGTCCGGACCTTGTCTTCCGTGGTCTCTCCCAGGCGTGCGTTGGGCGTTCTCGGACTCCCCGTGCTCGTTGGCCTGTTCGGCGTAGCCGTGGCTCTCGGGACGCTGGGCCGGGCATGGTCGGGACCGGCGGATCTCCTGTCGCACCTCGACTCCTGGGGCACTGCTGGCGCCGGGGCGTTCTTCAGCGTGGTGGTGAACAACCTTCCCGCGGCATCGCTGTTGGCAGCCCGGGTGCCGCCTCGACCGTTCGCCCTCCTGGTGGGGTTGAACATCGGGCCGAATCTCTTCTTCTCCGGTTCGCTCGCCTGGCTGTTGTGGCTTCGATCGGCGAAGTCGGCTGGTGCTCGACCATCCATCGCCAAAGCAAGCCTTCTCGGAGTTGTCGCGGCACCGCTGTCGATGGCGGCTGCCCTGGGCATGCTCGCCCTCAACGGGTCACACTGAAGTGCCGAAGGCCACCGGTACGTACCCCGATTCCGAATGGGTTGTGGGTATGGAGTTGACCCGCTCGACGGATCTGGAGTGCGAAAATGCCCCATAACAATGACCAACATTCCGATTGAGGGTGCCACCTACCGTCGGCCTGGGGTCGGGAGTTATCGGTTCAATATCATGGCTGTTTATTTTCGCGAGCAGTACGGGATCCGGCCCATGACGTGCGCGTGCGCCCACCCGTTAGGCAGCCGGTAACCAAAGATCGGTAGTTCCCAAATTGCGTCCCGCCAACGCCCCAGCCGTTCCGCCCGCGACTGCGAGTTTCTTTGCCCTGCTCATGTCTTGCGCTCCTGCATCCGACGAACCAGAGATGCCCCTTCCTTGGCCGAATCGCGAAACAGCCCTTTGCGATACAGATTCGGGGCGATCGCCCGAGCGATGCTGCCGCTGCGCAGCCACCGGGGAATGGTCTGCTCGAACCGGTCGTCTTCGATCGCTCTGACCACCAGTGAGGCAACACGTTCGGGGCTCACCGGACGAGGAACCGAACGCTGGAACGGCACTCCCCTGGCGTTGGTGAAATCGGTGTCCACCGGACCGGGGTTAACAAGGGACACCGCGACGCCGAAGGGGTGCACTTCGGCCGCCAGCGACTCGCTCATCCCCACCACCGCGAACTTGCTGGCTGAGTAGGCCGCCTCGAACGGAGCGCCCAACTTTCCGGCGATCGATGCCACGTTGACGATGTGGCCCTTGTGACGATGCACCATTGAATCGAGAACGGCAAGCGTTGCGTAAACCGTGCCGAGGTAGTTGACACGCATCAGGCGTTCGAACGTGTCGGGCACCTCTTCGAGCATCGACGCGTAGGCGCCGATGCCGGCGTTGTTGACCAGGATGTCGATCGGTCCCAACGTGTCGACCAGGTGGGCAATCGCCGCTTCGACTTGGTCAGGTTCGGCGAGATCGGCCACGGCGAACCCGGCCCGAGGGCCGAGTTGTAGCGCCAACTCTGCCAATTCGCCCCGCGAGCGGGCTACGAGGCCGACGGTAGCGCCCTTGCGGTGTAGAGCGAGCGCTGTGGCGCGTCCGATGCCGCTGGACGCGCCAGTGACGATCGCGACTGCTCCATCAATCTTCACAAGGCTGCCCGTCCCTCCGTGGAGACCGATGGACGAAAGGGGAAGAACGAGAGACGTTGGCAACCTGACACGAGCGTCAGCTTCACTGCGAGTGGCGAGCTGCACAAGTCGGAGCCCTAGGGGCCTTGAGGGCCTTCCTGAGTAGACGACTCGCCCGCCTGCTCAACAGATCGGACTGACTGTTCAGACATCGAGGGAGGCTGCTCGCAACGTGTAGGTGCCGGGCGGGTAGGGGTAACCCCCGCTGTCGGGATCGGGCCACCTGTTCATAACCTATTTCGGTCGGAAGTGGACGAAAACTCGTCCGAAATTGTGAGAGTCCTTTTCGACTCGTTCATAGAGGACCTTGATTTCCTTCTGGTCGAGGAATCGCAAAACGCGCTTCTTTAGCTGGCCGGTTCCCTTGCCGGGGATGATCTCCACCAACCGCACCTTATTCTCGATCGCCTCGTCAATGATGGCTCGGAGAGCACGATCGATATCGTCGCCCCGGTCATAGATCTCATGCAGGTCCAGCTTGAGCTTCACGACAATCGGATTACACCGATAGGTCGCCGCAAAGCGGAGGATTTTACATTTCTTGGTGCCCCACTTCTAAGGTTATACAGGTGATCCACCGGTTTGAGCGTCTTTTTCGAGCTCCCCTGGGAGTCCTCATCGCTGAGCGCCTTCATGTCGGCGTCGATTCTGGCCATGATCCTCCGGTACTCGTCATGGAACGACAGGCACCTGAGACACAGGTAGACGTCTCCGTCATCGCTGAAGACGCCGCCGGCGCGCGGTTGTTGACAATTCGAGCACTCGGGTACTCCCGGTCCCACGAGTTCCACCGTCTCATTCTGCCCGAAAAGCAAGGGCCGCCTATCGGGTGTTCGCTGTGTTTCTCGATACAAGGAGGCAGACCATGACCACAGGGAACATGAACACAGCAGTTCTGGTGAGCGCCAACGAGGGGAACCCCTTCGACCAGGCCCAGATGGCGGCGGCGGCGTTTCTCGCCCGCTACAGCGGACGGACACTCGAGACCTACCGCTATGACCTTCGTACCTTCTTCCAGTGGTGCGCCGACGTCGGACTGGAGGTACTCGAGGCCAAGCGGGCCCACATTGAACTGTGGCGGGCGGCCAGCGAGGAACGGGGGCTGGCTGCCTCGACCATCTGCGGCTTCTACCGCTTTGCCCACATTGACGGGCGGATCGCCGCCAATCCGGCTCAGTATGTCCACCGGCCCAAGGTCTACCCGGGCGAAGGACGAGGTCTCGATCGAGGTGAGCTCGGTACCTTCCTCTTCACGGCTGAGCGCTATGACCGTGACCATGCGGCCCTCGCCGTCCTTTTGGGCCTCAACGGCCTGCGAGTCAGCGAGGCTTGTGCCACCGATGCCGAGGACCTGGGCTTCGACCGGGGCCATCGGACGCTCCGCATCATCGGCAAGAGCAACAAGCCAGCCGTCATCCCCTGGTCCCGCGGGTGGCCCGCACCATCGACCTGGCCATCGGCGAGCGCTCGGAGGTCCCGATCCTGCACCGCCATGACTGTGCGCGACTCGACCGGCGCACTGCGCACCGCTGGGTGCGCTCCATCGGCAAGAGGGCCGGGCTCGGGATCGTCCACCCCCACATGCTCCGGGCCGCCTTCATCATGGCCGCCCTCGATGCCGGCGTGCCGCTACGCGACGTGCAGATCGCCGCCCGGCAGGCCGATCCGAGGACGACGACGATCTATGACCGCCGAAGAGAGAACTTCGACCGCCACGCTGCCTACGTTGTGGTGGCCTTCGTGGCCGGGGGTTAGTTGGCTTCCGCTGGCACCGTGAGTCCCCGGTGCTCGGCCAGGGCGGTTGCAACCTCTTGGAGGGACCGGCCGGTACGGTCCGCGGCGGCCCTGGCGTAGGCCACCAAGGCGTTGAAGGCATGCCTCCACATGTCCTCGATACCCCACCAGTAGCCCTCGTCGAGCAGGTCGGGGTAGATCCCGGCCCTGAACATGGCCGCTGCTGTCAGTGCGTAGTGGCTCTTGGCTGCTGGGATTTACTTCGGAACTCGTACTCGGGGAGATAGCGCCCCCGGATCCCCTCGTACTCGATCGGTTCGACAGGCGTCGCCCCTGACTCAGTGATGGCCTCGGCGGCGGGCTCGAGGACAACTTCTGCCGGAAAGGTGTTGTTGCGGGGATGGAGCTCACCGAGCCGTTCAGTGATCGAGTCGAGATCTTCTCCCGCAGCCAGGCCGCACAAGGTAAGGCGGACCGCGTTGACGTGATCCTCGTCAGTGGGGCCGGTGTGAGCAGCCAGAGCACGCCAGGCTAGACCCGCCAATTCTGTCCTGCCAGGAGGATTCCCAACGTCCTCATTCCGGCGATCGGGGCCAGGGCGACCACCAGTTCGAGGCCGGCGAACGGGGCTACCCCTACCCGCCGGGGACCGGCGGTGGTCTCAACCGGTCGCTTCGACTGGTCAGTCAAGGTCGATGCGCACAGTTACGGGCTGACTAACGGAGGCTCGGAAGATGACGCCATCGGCACGACCTATCGGGCCATTGCCTACGTCGATCCTTCGCCGCCGGGCAAGTGGATCGTCATCGGGGACAAGGGAGGCGGTTCCCTGGTGCCAGGTCCGCCCGACTTTGACCCTCACGTTCGGGTTGGCAATCAGATTCTTGACGTAATCGCATCGAAGACCGTGTTCAGACACGATCCAGAACGTTGAGCCGTCGAGACCATTGCCGATAGGAGTGAGCCGTGACAGTCCACTTCGTCGGCCGGTTGTCTCA
>Ga0307372_10014216_pt1 | contig 10214 bp, 9 predicted proteins | sample OX1MG_FD_202533 | JGI IMG/M metagenome (GOLD analysis project Ga0307372, IMG submission 202533) | Soil microbial communities from Risofladan, Vaasa, Finland - OX-1 | ecosystem: Environmental > Terrestrial > Soil > Coastal area > Acid sulfate soil | place: Finland: Risofladan, Vaasa | collected... | reverse complement strand
CGGCTCATCACATCCTGGGGCTGTAGCCGGTCCCAAGGGTATGGCTGTTCGCCATTTAAAGTGGTACGCGAGCTGGGTTCAGAACGTCGTGAGACAGTTCGGTCCCTATCTGTCGTGGGCGTTGGAGGTTTGAGGGGGGCTGCTCCTAGTACGAGAGGACCGGAGTGGACGTATCTCTGGTGTTCCGGTTGTCACGCCAGTGGCATCGCCGGGTAGCTATATACGGAAGCGATAACCGCTGAAAGCATCTAAGCGGGAAGCGCGCCCCAAGATGAGACCTCCCGGGCCACAAGGCCCCTAAAGGACCCAGGAAGACTACCTGGTTGATAGGCGCGATGTGTAAGCGCAGCAATGCGTTGAGCTTACGCGTACTAATGATCCGTGCGGCTTGACCATATAACCCCAAGACGCTTCGCGCTTCAGCGCACGTCTCTACGAGTCACACTCGTCACTACCCAGGTTTATACCCTGCCGGGCCGGCGCCTCACCGCGCTGCCCGCTCCGTCTCCTTGGCGGCCATAGCGGTGTGGTCCCACCCGATCCCATCCCGAACTCGGAAGTGAAACGCACCTGCGCCGATGGTAGTGTGGCTCTAGCCATGCAAGAGTAGGTCACCGCCAAGGGCTTTACCCCCAAGGGCCGATCCTCACCGATCGGCCCTTGGCTTTTGCACAACCTATTTGCCTGCCCGCACGCTGCTCAGGCCCCGAGGCGCTTCTCGCACCAGTCCGCCAGCGCGGCGAGATCGGAAAACTCGAGATCTGGGGCAGGCCCGTGTTCCCAGAGGCGCCCATCGCGATTGATCCAGGCCGAGCGCAGCCCGGCTGACTGTGCGCCGGCCACATCCAGCGCGGGATCGTCACCGATATGCAGCACCGCCCCAGGCGGTACCCCGAGCCGGCGGCAGGCGGCGTGGAAGATCCGCGGGGTCGGCTTGGCGCAGCCCGCTTCGCGCGCGCTGAGACAGAAGCGGAAATGCCCGTCGAGGCCGATCCGGGCCAGGTCCGCATTGCCGTTGGTCAGGCCGATCAGCGGCAGCTGTCGGGCAAGTCGCACCAGTGCCGGCGCCGCGTCGGGATACAGTTCGACCTGATTGCGCGCCTCGAAATACACCTCGAAGGCCTCGTTGACGCGTTGCGTGCTCTCGCCGCAGGCGGCGAATGCGGTGGACAGCGTCAGTCGCCGCTGGGCGCTGAAATCGTGGGCGAGATCCGGCCGCTCGTCGGCGATGCGTTCCCGCAAGCTGCGCATGGCCGCGATTGGAAACGCATCAGCGACGCGCGGGCACCAGTGACGCAGCCAGTGATCGAGCTGGCGTTCGGCGTGCTCGATGGCCGGCAGCACCGGCCACAGCGTGTCGTCGAGGTCGAGCGACAGCGCGAGGATCTGCATCAACCGCCGCTGTTGTCGTCGGCCGCGGCCTTGTCACGCGCGCGTTGCTTGAGCATGCGCTGCCGGGCCTTTTCGGTCAGTGGCGAGGTCGGCGCGATGCTGGCGCCCTGCGAGTAAGTGGCACCGGGGGCCGCAACCGGACCGTTCATCGCGACAGGCGCTGCTTCGCCACTGATCCGCGCCGCGATCCAGCTGCGTCGCTGTCCTTCCCGCGCGGCGAGTACGGTCGCATCGGCATAGGGAATCAGCATGTGCTCGCGCATGATCGCCTGCGCGCGCGGCGTATTCAGGAAAGCCATCAGTCGACTGACTTCGGCGGCACGCGGGTCGCTGGGGTTGGTGGCGAAATACAGCGGGGTGTATAGGGGATAGCTGCCGTCAGCAAGGCTGGCGACACTGGGCTTGACGCCCTCGATGGCGAGCATGCGCAGCTTGGGGTTGGCGAACACGTTCGACAGCGTGCTGACACCGAGGCCGCCGGGATCGAGCGAAACCGCGACCTCGAGCTGCTGGGTATTGAGATACAGACGCGGCGCAGCGACGTTGACATCGCCGCTGCCATACAGCAGCTTGCGCAGGCTGTATTCGACGCCATCCAGTGGGCTGGCGATCGAGTACAGATTGATCGGCGCATCGCGACCACCCAATTGGCTCCAGTTGGTGATCTTGCCCCAGTAGATGTTGTACAGCTGCCGCAGCGTGATGTTGCGCACCGGATTGTCGGGGTGCTCGATCATCACCAGTGCATCCCATGCCACCGGGGTGAAATCGAGCGTGCTTTCCTGGCTGCGCTTGGCAAAGGCCGGTCGCGCGCTGCCGGCAATGTCGACCTGGCCGCTGATCGCCTCGTCAATGCCGGAAATGGTGTTGAACGGCTGGACCTCCATGCGGCCCTGGCCGCTGCGCTGCCAGGCCTTGGCCAGCGATTCGGCAAGGCTGCGCGCGGTAGTGCTGTCGCCGCGCCAGCGCAGGGGTGGAGTGGCCTGCGCGGTGGTGGCGTAAGTCAGCGCCGCCAGCAGGAGCATCAGCCACAGACGCGGAATGGGGCTTCGCATGTTCGTTTCTCGATCACCGGGCCACGGCGCATGCCCGGATTATCGCCCCGTATGGCTCTTCGCGCATGCGCAAAGGGTCACTATTCCGCCATGATGTAAAAGCCGCGCCGGTCGCGCACCACCGGCAGCAGCAGCTGGCATGATGGGGCCGCGCGCAGCCCACGCCCTCCACGCGACGCTGGTTGACGCCGACGATCACATATCACCAGGATGCAGACCGCTGACAACGTTTGATCGAGGCGACGGTCGGAATGAAGTCCTGATTGCCGTCATCGCTGGGCACAGGCAGCGCGTCGGGACCAGGATCAGCGGCGGTACCCAGCGCCGCTCTTCCCGCACAGGCCCGGCCCGCACAGGCCCGGCATCATCCTTTGCGGCTGCCGATCAGCCGCCGGCTCCAACCATCGTCGCCCGTGGATGGGATGGTTGCACCGGCCCTGGCGGCGTTGACAGTCCGGGAGCGGAGGGGTACGGTTCGACCTCGCCCGCGATCACAACATGTTGTGTCCGGGACGCCCCTTTTCACCAAGTGCTGGGGCGCGATGGCCCGCCAGCCCCGGGGAAGGTTGCAGGCTCCGAGATGATTTATGCCGCGTTCCACACCGCCGTCGTCGCCCTGCCGTCCACGCGGCGGAGCGCCGCGCGGTGAGGCGTCCGCCGAAGCCGGATCGGGCGTTCGTGACACGCTGAAACCGCAGACAAGGGAGGCAACAACAATCATGAGCACGGTGCGTGCGGAAGCGGCGATCCGGAGTGCAGCAGAGATTCCTCTGCAGCCAGCTTCCCAGGACATCTGGGACAAGAAATACCGCCTCAAGAGCAAGCTGGGCAAACCCGTCGACGCCAGCGTCGACGACACCTACAAGCGCGTGGCGCGTGCGCTGTCCGATGTCGAGGTGACCCCGGAGAAGCGCGAATACTGGTACGAGCGTTTCCTGTGGGCGCTGCGCCGCGGCGCGATTCCCGCCGGCCGCATCACCTCCAACGCCGGCGCGCTGGAGCACAAGCCAGCCACGTCCACAATCAACTGCACGGTCTCGGGCACCATCCGCGACTCCATGGATGACATCCTCGAGAAAGTGCACGAGGCCGGGCTGACGCTGAAGGCCGGCTGCGGCATCGGCTACGAGTTCTCGACGCTGCGCCCGCGCGGCGCCTACGTGTCGGGCGCCGGCGCACACACCTCCGGCCCGCTGTCGTTCATGGATATCTACGACAAGATGTGCTTCACCGTCAGTTCCGCCGGTGGTCGCCGCGGCGCGCAGATGGGCACCTTCGACATCTCGCATCCGGACGCCAAGGAGTTCATCCGCGCCAAGCGCGAGGACGGGCGTCTGCGCCAGTTCAACCTCAGCCTGCTGATCACCGACGAGTTCATGGCCGCGGTCGCCGAGGACAGCGACTGGCCGCTGGTGTTTCCGATCCACGTCAAGGAAAAGAACGAGGTCGATCTCGGCGACGCCACCAAGGTGATCTGGCGCGAATGGCCCACGCACGAGAACTACATCGTGCGCGATGACGGCCTGGTGGCTTGCAGGATCTACGGCCAGATCCGCGCGCGGCACCTGTGGGACATGATCATGGTCTCGACGTACGACTACGCCGAGCCGGGCTTCATCCTGATCGACCGTGTCAACGAGATGAACAACAACTGGTGGTGCGAGCACATCCGCGCGACCAATCCCTGCGGCGAGCAGCCCTTGCCGCCGTACGGCTCGTGTCTGCTGGGTTCGGTCAATCTGACCACCTTCGTGCGCGACCCGTTCGGCCCCAAGGCGCGTTTCGACTGGGACGAATACAAGGAGGTCGTGCGCGTGTTCACGCGCATGCTCGACAACGTGGTCGAGATCAACGGCTTGCCGCTCGCGCAGCAGCGCCGGGAGATCGAATCCAAGCGCCGCCACGGCATGGGTTTTCTCGGCCTCGGCTCGACCCTCGCGATGCTCAAGCTGCGTTACGGCGCGCCGGAGGCCTGTGCGTTCACCGAGGACGTCGCTCGCGAGATGGCCGTCGCGGGCTGGGAAGTCGCGCTCAGCCTGGCCCGCGAGAAGGGCCCGGCGCCGATCCTGGCCCAGGACTTCGAAGTCACCGGTGACATGTTGCGCAAACGCCCGGAGATGGCCCGTGACGGCTTTGCGATCGGCGACCGCATTCCCGGCCGCGTGCTGCACGCGAAGTACAGTCGCTACATGCAGCGTGTCGCCGAGGCGGCGCCGGAGCTGGTTGCCGAACTCGCCGAGGTCGGTGCCCGCTTCACCCACCACAGCTCGATCGCGCCCACCGGCACCATCTCGCTCAGCCTCGCCAACAACGCCTCCAACGGCATCGAACCGAGCTTTGCCCATCACTACTCGCGCAACGTGATTCGCGAGGGCAAGAAGAGCAAGGAGAAGGTCGAGGTGTTCAGCTTCGAGCTGCTGGCCTATCGCGCGCTGATCAACGCCGAGGCGATGCCGTACTCCGACGACCCCAAGGCGCGCCTGCCGGAGTACTTCATCGCTGCCGACGACATCTCGCCGAAGGAGCACGTCGACATCCAGGCTGCCGCGCAGAAGTGGGTCGACTCGTCGATCTCCAAGACCGCCAACGTACCGACCGACTATCCCTACGAGGAGTTCAAGAACATCTACGTCTACGCTCACCAGCAGGGGCTCAAGGGCTGCACCACTTTCCGCTTCAATCCGGCCGCGTTCCAGGGCGTGCTGGTCAAGGAGACCGATCTCGAAAGCACCCACTACCGCTTCGAGCTGGAAGACGGTAGCGTGGTCGAGGTCAAGGGGAATGACGAAGTGGAATACGACGGCGAGACGCACACCGCCGCCAATCTGTTTGATGCATTGAAGGAAGGCTATTACGGCAAGTTCTGAGTGCCGAGGGAATGCGATCGCGTCCTGCAGGGCTCACGTCCCAACTGACTCGTCGGAGAGGCATCATGCACAGTGAAACCAGCACCATCGAAAGCACCGCCAGCGCGGTGAAGGACAGCGCCGCCGAATTCGGCACCTCGGTCACCGTCAAGACGGCGGATGCCGTCGCGGCGGCAGCAGGCGGCGTGGCAGCGGCCGGCCAGGCCGTCGCCAGGAAGGCGCGCACCGTCGCGCGCAAAGCCAAGGCCGTCGCCAAGAAAGCGGCCGGAAAGCCCACTGCCAAGAAGTCCGCTGTGAAAAAGCCGGCCAGGAAGGCCGCGAAGAAGGTCGCCAAGGCGGTCAAGAAGGCGCGCAAGGTGGTCAAGAAGACCGCCCGGAAGGTCGCCGGGAAGGTGACGGCGACGAAGAAGTCGGTCGGGCGAAAGGTGGCAGCCAGGAAGGTCGTGCGCAAGGCGGTCAAGAAGGCCAAGACCAGCTCCAAACCGGCCAGCAAGATCGTGCGCAAGGCGATCAAGAAAGCCAAGGCCAGCGCCAAGGCCGCACGCAAGCCGGCGGCGAAGAAATCTTCCAAAAAGGCCGTCCGCGGCAAGAAAAAATAAGCCTGCAGCACCCGGCCCGGCTACGGCCGGGCCGGCTTTGCGGCCGCCGGCCGCGCTATCTGTTTCTGAGCATTCCATGACGATCAAGATCGACAAGAAGATCAAGGGTTACAGCGTGGCCCGCCCCGAGGGCAAGGCTGCGGCGCCGGCTTCAGCCATGACGCCCATGCCCGCACCTGCGGGTGCCGAAGTCATCCAGATGCACGAAAAGGTGGAACGGCCCGACGTGCTGATCGGCTCCACCTACAAGATCAAGTCGCCGCTGTTCGAGCACGCGCTGTACGTCACGCTCAACGACATCGTGCTCAACGCCGGCACCGTGCACGAGCTGCGCCGGCCATTCGAGATCTTCGTCAACTCGAAGAACATGGACCACTTCCAGTGGATCGTGGCGCTGACCCGGATCATGTCCGCGGTGTTCCGCAAGGGCGGTGACGTCACCTTTCTGGTCGAGGAGCTGAAGGCCGTGTTCGACCCGCGTGGCGGTTATTTCAAGCCCGGCGGCGTCTACATGCCCTCGATCGTCGCCGAACTGGGCGCGGTGATCGAGCAGCACATGAAGATGATCGGCCTGATCCGCGATCCCGACATCAGCGACGCCCAGCGTGCGCTGATCAGCGAAAAGCGCGCCGCCTACGAGGCCGGCGCAAAAAAAAACGCTGAAATCAGGGGCGACCTTGCCGGTGCGGGTGCCGGCGCCGCGCGCAAGTCCGAATCCGCAGGCGCGTTTCCGCCCGGTGCCACGATGTGCGCCAAGTGCAACACCAGCGCCGTGGTGCTGATGGACGGCTGCGCGACCTGCCTCAACTGCGGCTACAGCAAGTGCGGTTGAATCGGGACTGCGTGTCCTGGGTACGTCTGCAGCGCGGCGCCTGCGGGGAAGTGCTTTTCGCCGCCCGCTAGTCAGCGTCCGCAAAACGATAGCCGACGCCGATCTCGGTCAGCAGCCAGCGCGGCTGCGCCGGATCGTCCTCGATCTTGGTGCGCAATGCACGCATGTAGATGCGCAGGTAGTGCGGCGATTCCACGTGCGCCGGACCCCACACCTCGCGCAGCAGCTGCCGGTGCGTGAGCACCTGGCTGGCTCGTTCCTGTCGCCGTGGCGGGCGGCCCGTCGGCTCGCCTGCGCTGATCGGTCCTGAGCTGGCCGCTCCCGCCGGCGATTTAGCGCCGACCGGCCGGGCGGACTTCGGCCCCATCCCGGGTGCCGCGTGCGCATCGGGGTCTCGAAGCGTGACGCGAATCACATTTTGCGTGCTATTTTGATCCCCGCAGGGGGGTCAGTCATGGGTCTTCGTTCGACGGCGTCTACCCGTCGGTCCGATGCATGGGGACTTTCCGGCGCGGGTGTGCGTGACCTCATGCTGGAGTGCGGCGCGTCATGACGCCGGCCGCAGCGGCGCCAGCTTTCCGATACCGCGCCTTCATCAGCTACAGCCACCAGGACAAGTCCTGGGCGGACTGGCTGCACCGGGCGCTGGAAGCCTATGCCGTGCCGCGGCGGCTCGTTGGCCAGACCACGGCGGCCGGTGTGATCCCGCGGCGCCTCGCACCGATCTTCCGCGATCGCGATGAGCTGGCGAGCGCGACGGATCTCGACCGCAAGGTCAACGAGGCGCTGGCGCAATCGGCGAACCTGATCGTGATCTGCTCGCCGCGATCGGCGGCCTCGCGCTGGGTCGATGAGGAAGTACTTGCATTCAAGCGGATGGGCCGCGGCGAGCGCATCTTCTGCCTGATCGTGGATGGCGAGCCCAACGCGAGTGCGATGCCGGGTCGCGAGGCGGAAGAGTGCTTCGTGCGCGCCTTGCGCCACCGGATCGGCGCCGACGGCGCGCTGGGCGAAGAGCGCATCGAACCGATCGCCGCCGACGCGCGCCCGGGTAGGGACGGCAAGACCAACGCCAAGCTCAAGCTGATCGCCGGCATGCTGGATGTCGGGTTCGATACCTTGAAGCAGCGCGAGCTGCAGCGGCGCGCGCGGCGCATGACCGCCCTTGCCGCGCTGGCGCTGGCGGTGATGGGGGTGACCACCACCCTGGCGATCACGGCCGTGATCGCCCGCAACGCTGCCGTGGTCTCGAGGCAGGCGGCCGAACGCCGCCAGAAACAGGCCGAAGGTCTGGTCAATTTCATGCTCGGCGATCTCAATGACAAGCTGGTGCAGGTAGGACGCCTGGACATCATGCAAGCGGTCGACGACCGCGCGATGAGCTACTTCGAGTCGCTGCCGATCACCGATGTCACCGATGCGGCGCTGGAGCAACGTGCCAGGGCACTGGAGAAGATCGGCAGCGTGCGCATCGACCAGGGGCATCTGCCGGCCGCGCTGGCGTCGTATCGGGCGGCCCTGAAGATCGCCGCAAAACTGGCTGACAGCGAGCCTGCCGACACGCCACGGCAAATCGCCTATGCGAGGATCTGGGCGTTCATTGGACTGACCCACTGGCGACAGGGCAGGCTGGGCGAGGCGCAGCAGGACTTCGAGTCCGCGCGGACCATCCTTCAGCGCGCGCAGAAGCATGCGCCGAATGACCTCAAGCTGCTCTTTCAACTGGTGTTCATCGACAACGATATCGGTCACGTTCTGGAAGCGCGCGGCCAGTTCGATGCCGCCACGACCCAGTACCGCAACATGCTCGCACTGTGCGAGCGCCTGGTCAGGTCTCAGCCCGGAAATGCCGATTGGCTTGGACAACTGGGCGGTGCGCACAACAATCTCGGCAAGCTGGCGCTGCAGCGCGGTGATCTGGCCACTGCCGTCGCGCAGTACGTCGCCGACAACGCGATCGAGACCGCGCTGTCGACGCGCGATCCCAGGGACAACAGCCAGCGCGAGAGCATGCTGCTTTCACGCGCCATCCTGGGGCGCACGCTGGCACTGGCCGGCGCGATCGAAGCGGGCAAGCGCGATCTGCAACAAGCGGTCACGATCGCCGCCCAGTTGACGGGTGTGGATCCGCACAACAGCGGATTTCAGGAGGACCTGGCGCTGTACGGCATGCAATTGAGCCGTCTGCAGCGCCTGGATGGCGATCTGCCCGCCGCGCGCGCGCTGATCGCCCGGTCGCTGCGGATTTTTCTGGTCCTGATCCGGCAGGATCCGTCCAACAGCGGCTGGCAACGCGAGTTTGCCGAGACGCAACTGGAACAGGCCGAGCAATCGCGTTTGGCTGGTCATGTCGACGTGGCGCGCACGCAGGCGCAAGCCGCGCTGCGGATCCTCGATCCGCTGCTCGCACGGCACCCAGACGACCGCGCCACCTTGCTGGGGGCCGTGGGTACCCGGCTGTTGCTGGCTGCCGTGACCCCTGATGTGCTTGTCGCGCGGCACCTGCGCGAGGATGCACTGAAGACGCTGCAGGCGCAGAAGAACGGCCGCGACGACCCGCGCCTGCTGGCCTTGCAAGTCGAGGCACTGCTGGCCTTGCGGCGGCACGCCGAGGCGCAGCCGATCATCAGGCAATTGTGGCAGGGGGGGTACCGCGATGTGGCGCTGGTCGACCTGCTGCAACGTCAGCGCGTCGCCTATCCGGTCAACGCGCCTTTCCGGCAAACGTTGCAGGCGGCCATCAGAGCCAAGGCCCGCCAGTAGACCGACCGCAGAACGAACAGGGGGAAAGGCGTTACAGGCAAGTGCCATATCGGATCAAACCTCACATCCACAGGAGCACGCCATGCCGAACAATCTCCAGGTCACCCTCGACCAGAGCACAACACCCTGGTGCGTCGATATCGATCAGAGCGGCAACGCGAACCACGTCAGCCAAAGCCCCAACGCGCAAACCATCACCTGGCAACTGACCGGCAACGCGGCCTCCGGATCCTTTGTCGCGCTCACGGATCCCGACCCGGGCTTCGCCTGGGTCGGCACGGCGCCGCCTTCCGGCATCTTCGGCAGCGCCACGCTGAGCGCAAACGGCAATCAGCTGACGATCAGCGATCTCAACAACAGCGCCAGCACGCAAGGGACATGGACCTACATCCTGCGCGTCAACGTCGGCGGGGTGGTGTATCAATCGAAGACGACATCACTTGCGGCGACAACGTCGAACCCGACGATCGTAAACAAATAAAAGGAGATCATCATGTCCATGACCGGCAATGAAAATCAAAAAAACCCGACCACGCCTCCACCAGCCGATGATGAGAATGGAGGAACCAGCGAAGCACGGGAGGAGGCGGAGCGGTTGATACCCCCATCTCACGGCGTAACCACCGACCCGACAATCAAGAATACTTAGGGCGCACTGAGGCAAACACTGATCCGGGTATCAACCATGGCTCATTCGGTTCCGTGA
>Ga0307372_10014215_pt1 | contig 10214 bp, 8 predicted proteins | sample OX1MG_FD_202533 | JGI IMG/M metagenome (GOLD analysis project Ga0307372, IMG submission 202533) | Soil microbial communities from Risofladan, Vaasa, Finland - OX-1 | ecosystem: Environmental > Terrestrial > Soil > Coastal area > Acid sulfate soil | place: Finland: Risofladan, Vaasa | collected... | reverse complement strand
CGCTGATAGGAACGCGGGTGAGCGCTCACCCGCTCACTGCGGTGGAACACCTCGACCGTGGCGGCGCTGAAGCGCGCCCACAGTTCCTGGCCGACCAGAGCGTGCGGGATACTGTAGTAATGGCGGTCGATATCGACGTGATAGTCGAAGGCGGCGCGCACGCGTTTCCACTCGGCGTAGACATACGCGCTCGTGGGCAGCGCTCGCATTGCCGGGCGATCGAGCGCCTCGAACATCGAGCGTCGCGAACCCGGCAATTTCTGGAACGGCCGCTCGTTCAACTCGTTGAGCAACGGCCGGATGGCGGCATTGAGTTCATCCAGACTGAAGAAGCGCTGGTGCCGTAGTCGCGCCAATACCCATCGACACACCAGTAAAACCGTCAGCTCCGCTTTCGGTTTGTCCCGGGGGCGGAACGGCCGAGCTGGGATAACGGCGATGCCAAAATGCCCCGCCATCTCCTCGTACGAGCGCTGTAGCTCCGGTTCATAGCGATCCGCCTTGGTCACCCCGACGCGCGGATTGTCGGGCACCAGGATGGTGGGGCTCGCGCCGTAATATTCCAGCATGCGCACGTGACTGCCGAGCCAGTCCGGCAACGTTGCCGTGCGCGTCGCCTCCGCGTACGCGTAGCCGCTCGCCCCCAACGCGCCCACGAACAAGGGCGCACGGTATGCCTCCTCACAGGTGGCGCCGTAGATCGGTACCGTGCGCCCCGCATAATCGACGAACAACTTCTCCCCGGCGTAATGACGCTGGCGCATCGAGCGCTGCAGGCGCTTGGCCCAGTGCCGATAGCGCTCGCAGAACGAGCTGTAACGCAGCGCCGCGCGACCGTGCGTGGCGTGATATTCCTCCCACAACAGCTGCAACGTCACATGCTTGTGGCGCTTGAGTTCCGTGTGGACCCAGGCGCAGTCGGGCACCGCGACGCTGCGGGTCGGGGTCAGCCGGCGCGCAGCCCACACGCGCCGCTCCAGCTCCGCCTCCTCAAGGCTCAATGCCTGCTCCCACGTCAGCCCGGCGGCGAGCACCGCGTGGCCGTATTTCCAGACCGCGCCCTGGGACACAAGCAGCGCCCGCGCGATCTCGCGCGTGGTCAACTTGCTCAAGCGCAGCTGGATCAGCTGCTTGAGGGTGCTGATCGAGATTCTCGGATTGGACATCGGCGGCGCTTCCTGCGTGGGTATGATCGCCGTCGATTGTTCCCGCCCAGCTCCCGCCGTTACATCACATCTTCTATGCCGACACGTCAATTATGCCGAACGGCTCCGATCAAACGGCAATTCCATCGGGTTTCTGACGGACTTGCCGTCCACCGACTCGGCATAGTTTCCTGCGTTCTTTCATCACCAACCGGGAGGAAAGAACATGGTAACGGCAAGGCATGTTGTAGGGGCCGACGTGCAACGTCGCATGTACGGGGGCCCGTTGGGGTCGTACATCGATGAGTACGCGGCGCGGATGGATGCAGCAGGGTATTGTCAGTGGACAAAGGGCTTGGCACTGAGGATCACGGCGGATTTCAGCCGATGGCTATACGGCCGCTATCTCACGGCGGGCGATAGCAGCGAGACTCAAGTCGATCGCTTTCTCTCACATCGTCGGCGGTCGAACAATATCCAAGACGGTCACCGGGCGGCACTGATGAAGATGCTTAGCCTGTTGCGCGAAAAAGGCGTCGTGCAAGCGGATGATGCTTTGCCTGCCCGCACTGAACGCGAACAGATCGAGAAGGATTTCTGCCGTTACTCTTTGCAATATCGCGGCCTGGCGGCATCGACGGTCCGCTACTACATGCCCTTTGTTGGGCGCTTCCTTGCCGAGAGCTTCGGCGCGAAGGCGATCCAGTGGGAGTCGTTAAATGCAACGCATGTGACGGCATACGTCCGTCGCCATGCCCGCGAACACAGTCACAGCCTCGCTCAGATGATGGTAAAGGCCCTGAGGACGTTCTTGCGGTACTTGCATCATCAGGGCCTCATCAAAATTAACCTGGCGATTTGTGTACCAAAGGTAGCTCAGTGGTCTTTCGTCGGCCTTCCCTCGTTCCTTCGCGCTGATGAAGTCCAACTGGTGCTGAGTCACTGCGATCGGCAGACGGCCGCGGGGCGGCGCGATTATGCCATTGTGCTCCTGTTGGCGCACCTCGGGCTGCGCGCCGGCGAAGTCGCGGCCTTGACGCTCGACGAGATCGGCTGGGAACAAGGGTCGTTCGGTGTGCGTAACAAGGGAGGACAGCACACGCGGGTACCCCTGCCAGAGGACGTGGGTCAAGCGATCGTCGAATATCTCACCACCGCTCGCCCTTCGTGTAACGACCGTCATGTTTTTGTTCGATGCATCGCGCCCTACCGAGGCTACGCATCGACCAGTATCTCCGCCTTCGCCACGCAAGCCTTGGCACGTGCACAGATCGGTCCTCCACGAACCGGAGCGCATGTCTTTCGCCATGCGTTGGCCACTGAGATGTTACGGCAAGGCGCTACCTTGTCGGAGATCGGTCAACTGCTGCGTCACAAACATCCTGACACCACCCGCATCTACGCCAAGGTAGATCTTCTAGCCTTGCGAGAACTGGCAATGCAATGGCCGGGAGGTGCGCGATGACTCCCCTTCGGCAAGCCGTGATCGAGTACCTAACGTTGCGCCGTGATCTGGGGTTCAAATTGCTGATGACAGGGGCGTATTTGCACCAAGCAGCCGATTTCATAGAGGCGCAAGGCGCGAGTCACCTTACTGTGGATCTCGCTTTGCAATGGGCTATGCAGCCAAAAGCCGGAAAACCGGGTACTTGGGCAGGTCGGCTGATGGCGCTTCGCGGCTTCGCTCGCTACTACAGCGTCATCGATTCGCGCACAGAGATCCCGGCAACAAATATTCTTCCCTACCGCCAGAATCGCGCTCGGCCATACCTCTATACAGCTCAAGAAATCGAACAATTGATGGCCGCCGCCTGCAAATTACAGTCTGACGATCAGTTGGGAGGTCGAACATTCGCGGTTCTATTGGGTTTGTTGGCGGTCACAGGATTACGGATCAGTGAGGCGCTGGCGCTCGAGCCGCGCGACGTCGACTTAAATCACGCCGTCCTCACGATCCGAGGCGCCAAATATGGCAAGCTCCGGCTAATCCCCCTGCACTCGTCAACTCAACAAGCGCTGTTGCAGTATCGGCAAGAACGCGACACCGCTCTGGGTGCCGTTATAGCCCGGCGCTTCTTCGTTTCGTCCCTCGGACTACCGCTGATGTATTGGTCCGTCAGAAAGATCTTTCGGGGCCTATGCCGAGAGATTGGTTTGAAGGCGCCGGAGCACTGTGACCCGCCACGGTTGCATGCGTTTCGCCATCGCTTCGCAATGGAGACGCTGTCACGATGGCACGATGTCGACGAGGACGTTGAACGGCGCTTGCCGGTACTCTCGACATTCTTAGGCCATGCCAGCATAAAAGAAACGTACTGGTACCTGTCCGCCCGGCCGGAACTCATGGGAAAAGCCATGCGCCGTCTGGAGCGTCGATGGGAGAAGCTGCTATGAAAACGGCTGCCAACTTCGCGCCCCTTCTGGAGCAGTTCTTTACCAAACGCTTGATGGCCCAACGACAGGTCAGTCCCAACACCATCGCCTCGTACCGCGACACCTTCCGACTCCTGCTCGTATTTACGCAGAAGCGTTTGAATAAGGCCCCTGCGACATTGGGGCTGGTCGACATCGATGCCGCCCTGATCGATGCGTTTCTCGACGACCTAGAAAAAACTCGCGGCACGCACGCGCGTAGTCGCAATTTGCGATTGAGCGCGATCCGTTCATTCTTCAATTACGCTGCTTACTACGAGCCCGCCCATGCCGAACAGATCCAGCAGGTTCTAGCGATTCCAAGTAAGAAATACGATCGTGTGCAGGTGGGCTTCCTGACGCGCCCAGAGGTTGAATCCGTACTCGCCGCCCCGGATATGCAAACGTGGATCGGGCGGCGTGACCACGCTTTGCTTCTGATGGCGTTCCAGTGCGGATTGCGTTTATCCGAATTGACCGGGCTACGCAATGCAGACATCGAGTTGAATGCCGGCGCGCACGTTCGGTGTATCGGTAAAGGCCGCAAGGAACGGAGTACGCCGCTGGCACCTCAAACTGTGAAAGTGTTGAGGGCTTGGTCCAAGGAAAAACCGCGAGGGACATCGGATATTGTATTTCCAACGGTGCACGGGCGGCCCATGAGCGCCGACGCGGTGCAATATCTCGTGGCCAAACACGTTGCAGTTGCGGCGCAGAGCTGCCCCTCACTCAAAACCAAACGCGTGTCCCCACATATGACTCGACACACCGCTGCGATGGAGCTTCTTTTGGCAGGTATCGATCTGTCAACCATGGCACTGTGGTTAGGACACGAATCCATAAAAACCACGCAGGTTTACTTGGATGCCAATCTCGCGCTGAAGGAAGCCGCTTTAGCCAAGACCACACCATTCGATGGTCGAACGGCGCGGTTCAAGCCAAAGGATAGCCTTCTGGAGTTTCTCCACAACCTGTAGCCGCAGCAAATACTATGCCGAGTCGAAGAACTGTAAATCCGCATGAAGCCGGCTCGATTGGCGGCTTGAATCGCAAGGCTCGGCATAATTTACCGCTCGGCATAGTGCAGAGCGTTTTTAGCTCAGTGTCGCCGCAGAAGGTGCGTGATGTGAACGGGGGTTGACCGGCGATGCTGAGCTAAAAACGGATTGGACTGAACCGCGCAGGGAGCCGGACGCTATGGGGATTGATTCTGAGTGCTTGATCGTGGGCGAGGTTCAGAACGATCGGTACAGCGGTGATCGTGGGGTCTTGATCGTGGACACGAGCAGCGGCGCGGCGTCTTGGGGTTGCTGCTGACTGAGTAGAGAGGGGCAAAAGCGACCGGGTACAGGCCTTCAGGCAACGCTGTGGCTCGGGGTACGATCCGATGTCTGACAGCGCTGATTGATCAGGGCGGGCAGATGTCATGACGTGTCGAGGATGAGCGGTGCCGGCGTTTGCCTGGTAATCTGCTCGACGTTGATCATGCGACCGCTGCGGCAGACGGGACACAGGTGCAGGGACAGTGCAGTGAGCGCCTCGTATCGATCTCGATAGTCCGAGGGCGCTTCGACGTCTGACTCGCGCGCAGCCTCTGGTTCCATTTGCAGGAGCCGGCGGCATTGCGCGAGTCTCTCTTGCCGGTGTCGGTTGCCCATCAGGCCGTAGTATCGGATGCGCTGCAAGCCGGGCGGCAGGACATGCAGCAGGAAGCGCCGGATGAACTCGTCAGCCGCGAGGGTCATGGTTTTCTGGGCGCTATCATCGCGGTAGTCCTTCCAACGGAAGGTGACCTTTCCGTCTTCGATATCCAGAAGGCGATTGTTGGAGATCGCCACGCGATGCGTGTAACGTCCGACGTAATCGAGGACCTGCTCGGGTCCGGCAAAGGGTGCTTTGGCGTAGACGACCCACTCCTTGTGTCGCAGGGGATCGAGATAGCGGCGGAAGGCCTCGCGCTCACGCAGGGCCTGCAGGGATGAGAAGAACTCGAGCTGCCCGCCGTCGAAGGCTTGCTCCAGCAGTTGCAGGAATCGCCGGCGGAAGAAGCGCGAGAGCACCCGCACGGGCAGGAAGAACCCGGGGCGGCAGGCCACCCAGCGGTGTCGGTCGGCGGACAGGCCGCCGCCGGGCACTACGCAGTGTAGATGCGGATGGTGGATCAGGTTTTGTCCCCAGGTGTGCAGGACGGCGAAGAAGCCGATCTGGGCGCCCAGATGCCTCGGGTCGGCGGCGATGGTGCGCAGGGTGTCGGCCGTGGCGGCAAAGAGCAGGTTATAGACGACCGCCTTGTTCTGGTACGCGACGGCCGCAATCTCCTCGGGCAGGGTGAAGACGACGTGAAAATACGGACAGTCGAGGAGCTCTGCCTGGCGCTGCTCGATCCACCGCGCCCGCGCGAGCGACTGGCACTTCGGGCAGTGCCGGTTGCGGCAGCTGTTATAGGCGATGCGCCGATGAACGCAGCTGTCGCACGCCTCGACGTGGCCGCCGAGGGCGGCGGTGCGGCATGCGGTGATCGCCCGCATGACGCGCCGCTGCGTACTCGACAGGGACATCTCGCGCTCAGCACGATAGGCCGCACCGTAGCGACGGAAGATATCCGCCACTTCGAGCCGGGGTCGCTCCACGGGCAGCGCGGATCAGAAGTGCTGTGGCGCCTTGGGCGGTTCCGGTGGCGGCAGAGGACGGGGCAGTAAGTCCAGGGGGCTGCGGGTGGCGCAGACCTTGGAGGTCGCCAGACGCAGATACCGCGCCGTGGTGGACAGACTTCTATGCCCCAGCAGTAGCTGGATGGTGCGAAGATCCGTGCCGTACTCGAGCAGGTGGCAGGCAAACGCGTGTCTCAACGAGTGCGGCGTCACCGGCTTGGACAGACCGCTGCGTTCGGCTCCCAACTTGCATGCATCTCCGACGCCATCGCGGGTGATGTGCGAGCCGGGGATCAAGCCCGGAAACAGCCATGCGGTGGGTCTGGCCGCGCGGTACCAGTCACGCAGGATCACCAGGAGCTGATCGGAGAGCATGACGTAGCGATCCTTCTGGCCCTTGCCCTGGGCCACCCGTATCGTCATACGCTGGCTGTCGATATCGGTGGGCTTGAGCGCGATCGCTTCCGAGATGCGCAGTCCCGTCGCGTAGCACACGGTGAGGACCGTGCGCGCTTTGCGGCGGGGCACGCAGATCAGGAACTGCCGCACCTCTTCGGGACTCAAGATGATCGGCAATGTCTGAGGCACCTTCGGCATCGGCAGGATTTGCTCCACCTCCCAGGGCCTCTTCAGCGTCACGGTGTACAGGAAGCGCAGCGCCGAGGTCGCGATGCTGATCGAGCCGGGTGCGAGCTTCTTCTCGTTCGTCAGGTAGACTTGGTAGGTTCTGATGTTGACCGGACCGAGCCCCTCAGGAGATCGCCTGAAGTGGCGAGCAAAGAGTGAGACCTGCCGCAGGTAAGAGTCCTGCGTATTCTCGGCAAAGTTGCGAATCTGCATGTCCTCGACCATGCGTTGTCGTAGCGGTGTCATGGGTAGGCTCCTCTGTAAGATGAAATCGCTGCACATGCAGCCAGTGCATCTTTACAGACAAGCCCAACCAAGCCGGAAACCCCTGAAAACGCACAGCGTCAGCTACTGGGGGAGCCAAACGATCCGATTACCGCGAAGCGGTTTAGTCCAATGGCCGTTATGGAGAGCTATTCATAACGGCCAACAACGGCCGGTCGGCTACTGCAAATGCGCGCCGCAAAGCGGACGTACGAGAAGCATCGAGCATCGCGCAGCACTGACACGCGCGACGAAGCAGAAAGAACAGCTGCGCCAGCGATGCCGCAGACCGCATCGCTGGCGAAGGTTGATCAGCCCAGCATCACCAGCAATGCCTGCGCGGCGGGTTCGGATGACGCCGGATTCTGGCCGGTGATCAGCAGGCCGTCGGTGATCACATAGGGCTGAAAGTCACCAGCCTTACTGTAGTTGCCGCCGTTCTGCTTCAGCATGTCCTCGACCAGGAACGGCACCACATGGATCAGGCCAACGGCCTCTTCCTCGGTATTGGTGAAGCCGGTGACCGCCTTGCCCTGGACCAACGGCTTGCCATCGGCCGCCTTCACGTGGCGCAGCACGCCGGGTGCGTGGCATACCGCTGCCACCGGCTTGCCCGCGGCCAGCGTGGTTTCGATCAGCGCAATCGAGTGGGCGTCTTCGACCAGATCCCACAGCGGGCCGTGACCGCCCGGGTAGAACACCGCGTCGAAAGCAGCTGCCGAGACATCCTTCAACTTCTGCGCGTTGGCCAGTACGGCCTGCGCTGCCTGGTCATCCTTGAAACGGCGAGTCGCTTCGGTCTGCGCCGACGGATCGTCGCTCTTGGGGTCGAGTGGCGGCTGCCCGCCATGCGGCGAGACAACAGTGATCTGCGCGCCAGCGTCCTTGAACACGTAGTAAGGTGCGGCGAATTCCTCCAGCCAGAAACCGGTCTTCTTGCCGGTGTTGCCCAATTGATCGTGCGAGGTGAGAACCATCAGGATTTTCATGGATTGCCTTCTTTGAGATGGGGACAGGCAGAGCGAGCGATCTGCTTCGTCAGGCTTCAGTCGCTGGCAACGCGCACCACCAGCTTGCCGAAATTGCTGCCGTTGAGCATGCCGATGAAGGCCTGTGGCGCCTGGTCGAGACCGTCGACGATGTCTTCGCGGAACTTGATCTTGCCGGCCTGTACCCATTGGCTCATCTGCTGCATGAATTCTCCGTAACGATGGCCGTAGTCATCGAAAATGATGAATCCCTGCATCCGGATACGTTGGGTAAGGATGGTGCGCGCGAGCAGGCCCAGCCGGTCAGGTCCCGGTGGTAACGCGGTGTCGTTGTAGTTGGCAATGAGTCCGCATACCGGCACTCGCGCGGAGGTGTTCAGCAGCGGCAAGACAACGTCGAACACGGCGCCGCCGACGCTCTCGAAGTAAACGTCGATGCTTTGCGGGCAGGCCGCCGCTAGCTCGGTGGCGAAGTTCGCGCCGTGATGATCGATGCAGGCGTCGAAGCCCAACTGCTCCACCACGTAGCGGCATTTTCTGGTGCCGCCGGCAATCCCCACGCTGCGGCAACCCTTGAGCTTAGCGATCTGGCCGACCACTGAGCCCACCGCGCCGCTGGCCGCCGCGACGACCACGGTTTCACCGGGCTTGGGTTGCCCGATATCGAGCAGACCCATGTAGGCGGTGAAGCCGGGCATGCCCAGCACACCAAGCGCCAGCGACGGGGTTTCCATCTTCGGGTCCAGCTTGCTCAGGCCGGTGCCGTCGGACAGCGCATGGTTCTGCCAGCCGCTGAAGCCGAGTACCAGGTCACCCTCCTTGAAGTCCGGATGCTTCGAGGTCTGCACCCGCGACACCGTACCGCCGACCATCACCTCGCCGATGGCCACGGGTGCGGCATACGACTTGGCTTCGCTCATGCGTCCGCGCATGTACGGATCGAGTGAGAGATAAAGTGTGCGCAGCAACAGCTCGCCGTCGGCTGGCGTGGTCAACGGGTTTTCGCGCAGGCGGAAGTTGTCGGGGGTGGGCGCACCGACCGGCCGGGAGTTCAGCACGATCGCGCGTTGCATGGTCGGGCTTGAAGACATGGGAGTAACCTCCTGTGACTGTGAAAGGCCGGCCCGAGGGCCGGCGTCATCGTTCAGAGCACGGCTTCCAGAATGCGCCCCAAAGCGACCGTTCGCGACCGACTGATAATGCTTGGATGCGAACCTCGGCATCGGGATTGGGTGGCGATTGCGGGCTCGCCATCTTTGCTAAATCAGCGACAGATCCAACCTGACGACGGTAATCACTAAACATTTCTCGCAACTGGGGGCCTTTCGTGAGTGAGATCACGACGCACCCGTCAGTACCTGGCCGTTCTTCACGCAGATCACGCATTGCTGCGGCTCGAGCGTGAAGGCGGCAGATGGCAGCGAGAATTGGTTGCCTGCTTCGCTGCCGGGCAGGTTCCCGATGATGGGCGAGTTTCCGTCGATCGGCTGCGTGTTACGCAGGTACAGCATCGTCCCATCGGGAACATTCGCGATACCGGTGAGCGTTGGCGTGCCGAAAAGATTGAAGTCTATCCGGATCGGTAAGCCCGAGCTCAATGCTGTTGCCCACTGACCGGCGCCGATGCCCTGATCGATGTCCAAGTCGTTGATGGCGTCTCCTGCCAGGTGACCCTCAAGATTCCGCATTTCCATGGTAGCTTACTTCACATACCGCGGGCTGTACTTCGCGAGCGCAACGCAATGCTACGCTAGCTCCAGCCTTTGCAGCTCGGGGAGTCCCGCAATCCAGCGTTACCGCTGCCATGACCGTGTTGCGCCGGATCGGTCGGCTGAATGCCGATAATCCGGCGCTCGCTGCCTCCACCACAAAGGAACATGCCAGCGGTCAAGGTGAATTCCCAGCTGCCACCCGCTGCCGATCGATTCGAGCACTGTCGCGACGAATAAACACTCTAGGTCGGGGCCGTTGTATTGCGCATCCCGAAAGCGGCCGGCCCCGAGCGGCAGCTCAGGTTAAGGATTGATCCGACGCCTGCCCCAATGCGTGAGGTCACCCGATCTCGATGGGCCGGGCGGGCAGGCGTTGGATAATCCTCCAGGGAGGAAACCGCGAAGGGGTGCTGA
>Ga0307372_10014214_pt1 | contig 10215 bp, 10 predicted proteins | sample OX1MG_FD_202533 | JGI IMG/M metagenome (GOLD analysis project Ga0307372, IMG submission 202533) | Soil microbial communities from Risofladan, Vaasa, Finland - OX-1 | ecosystem: Environmental > Terrestrial > Soil > Coastal area > Acid sulfate soil | place: Finland: Risofladan, Vaasa | collected... | reverse complement strand
AAATAGTTTACGCTATTGTAAGCCAGCCAATTCCTGTTAAATGAAAGTTCAAATTTTGCCTGCTCAAATAAACTGTCCGATATAACATGCTCCTCGTCCATTCCTTTTATTTTTTTTACATGATAAAATTCCTTTGCTTCTTTGTAAGCTTCTTCCGGAGTAAGCAATTTTCCCCTGTTTGGGGCAACCTGTAACTCGACCTGGTAATTTCTTTTTAAACTTTCTACATCTGGAATAAATTCTCTGTAATTATTCTCGGGCCAATATTTGAACATTAGTAGTTGTGATACTTCTCTACCGATTCCTCCAGCTTCAAACAATGAATTCAAGTCCCTGTTTCCCGATTCAATGATTTTAGTATCCTCATTTGTTATTGCTTTTCCTGACATGTAATATTCATTATATGAATCATCAGCCTTAATCATCCTTGCTTCCAGTTCTGCTGTATCAATTCCTTTTACCAAAACTTTTGGAATTACTATAGTTTGCATTGTCAATCCGTAACCTGCAAGAATGACTTTGTTTTCAGTCGTTTTAAATTGCAAGACATACAACAAAGAATCATCGTCAATTTTATTACTTTGAATTACGGTGAAATTTTTATAACCAGCATTAATGTTACTATTCACTTCATCAGTAATTGAATCGAAACCAAGTTCCTTCAGTTGCTTTATAAGTTGCATGTCATAGTTAAGTGGCATTGATTTTATTTTAAGTCAGGCAACGGTATTGCTTTCAAAATGTCTTTGTTGTTCAGCTTCATCATCAAATGCCTGCCTCCATTCTTTTCCATTATCTGTATGCCCATAAACTTTTTATCCGGAATCGTGAATTTGTCCAGGGCAACGACAATAACATTTTGATTAAAAGATTTAACCTGTGTAATATTGCCAGAAACATGCAAAGGCTTTAATTCATTTTCCTGTACTGCAGTCCGTTTACCTTTCTTTTTATCACGGATGTAAAATCGCAATACTTCAATATCATAATCAATCGGGCTATTATTTTTAATTCTCAATTGATAATAAATAATGTCATCTTTTATATAGGTTCCAATAACTGCTGCATCTATATTCCAACTATTGTCTCTTACACCCCGCAATGTTCGCGGGTTATCGAGGATGGCGTTAGCATAAGTGGCCATTGCGGCCTTTTTATTCTCAGGCAAATTGTAAACCCATATTGCAGGTTTTTCTTCATAGTTAATTACAAAAGTGTAAACACTGCCATCCTCTGTTACCACACTAAGGTTTGTTTCAGAAAAGTTTTTTGAAGAAGCCTTTACCAATAAAATATTGTCCGCTTCTTTTACCTGCTGCACCAATATATCTTTTGTACCCCTATCCACATGCCGGATTGAAAATGGGAATACCAGGCTGGTTGTTTTATCTGTTGAGATACCTAAAGAGGAAGTTTGTGCTATCGCCGAAACGAATAACCAGCAAGCACAAATCAAACACACGAATCGTTTCATAAAATTTGTTTTAATTGCCTGCCTGTCGGCAGACAGGTTTATAATTATTGTTGAATACTCTTATCTCTTAGCAGTACTTTATAACCAGCCTTCACTAATACTTTTACCTGTTTCACTTTTTTACTGAGCAAAGATTTAGCAGTATTTATACCATTGGCTGTAGCCTGTGCCTTTAAGGAAGGATTCATTGAAGTAAGGTCCAAAAGCTGTAAGCCATTATCTGTAGTTTGCCTGGCAACATCTCTTGAAATACCGCCAGGAATATATATGCCTGGAAGGCCATCCATATCAAACACTTCCAGTTTAACTGGAAATATAGAGTTGTTGTTGCGGATCGAACTAATGTTTATTTCAAGTCTTTCATCATTTAATTCAGCAATACCAAAAACAAAATTGCCTTTTGGAATAGAAGAGCCATTTATATAAATATCATTCAGCAAGCGCATTTTTACTACGGCACCATTTACTAATGTTTGAGTTTGATGAACTACTGCTTCAATGGAATTTTGTTCTTCGGAATCTGCATCCTCTTCTGCACCGAAAAATTTATTTTCAGTATCTTTTTTACTCTTGCCGGTGTCAAGCAAACTGATATTGTTTTTCGCGGTTTGTTTGGTAACGATAAAAACTTGTTCCTTGTTTTTCAATGATTTTTCTTTAAGCTTTTCCGTTACTCTGTCAGGATGCTGTATGTCTAATATTTTTTCCAGCGTGCCATTTAACTGCTGCATTTCCGGATCAGCCTCCGGGCTGCCATTCATCTGCTGCATCATATCCTGTAGCCTGTCCACTTCACTTGAAAACTGTTCATTGCTATCGTTATTTGTATTAGGCTGATTGGGATTACTATTGGTTTGAGTACCAATATCAGGCTTATTTATTTGTTTATTGATCTCATTTATCTTTTGATAAATCCGTTGCTCGTTAGCATCCGCAGTTTTATTGTAAGGAGATTGATTCAATCCTCCATAAGATGGAGTGATACTTCCCAAATTTCCAGTGTCAGACATGATGGTATTGCGTCTGCTGATAATGGAATCTTTATAATAGGGATCATTACGTAAAAGTTCATCCCGTTTTAAAGAATCAGCATCTGCTTCATTGTAAAATGAAAGCTTATCTGCATTTTTATCATCTTTAAAAACGGCATCGGGCAGTTGCAGATTTAACCCATTGTTAATATCTGAAAGATTGTTTTTGGCCTGTCCTTGTCCACCTCCTAACGCCCAGAATCCCATTGTTACAAATGGAATAATTAATACCGGCAGGACCAACATCATTTTCCTTTGCCTTAAAAACTTAGCTGAATGTTTCTCTTTCATAGTTTTATTTTTTTTGTGAATAATAGGTTTGTTCAATAAGTACAAGACTGTCAAATAAACCAGGCCTTTCATTTATAAGGTTAGGGTGTGTCCGTTTATATTCCTGCACTTTTTGAAATTCGTTTTCTGTTATTATAAATGCCTGATCCCCTTTATAAATATTTTTAGGAACTGTAATGGATTTAGGCATAAGTGTATTAGAGTTTGCTCCCGTTTTAAAAGAGTTTACCATTGCTGTAATGCTCAATCCTCCAAATAACAGGCAGACCGCATAAAGAAAAATCCATTGCTGTTTTTGTTTCCATTTGTTGGTCAGGCTTTCCAAAATATTCGCAAACCAACGTTGTGATTTTAGTATCCCATTGGCAATACCGGTAGCTGCTTTATCAGCTATGTTTACCTGGTCTTCCTTTCTTTTAAATAGTTTCATCGGTTCTCTGTTTTAATATCCTTATTTTCCAACGTCTCCCATCGTTCGATCAAAAAACCATGTGGATTATTATCTGACCGGGAAACGTTTCTTAAATAACCCTGTGTAATTAAATTCCGGGTAACAATACTATTGGGCCTGATTATTCTTTCTGTACCATAACAATGAAAGAAATAAGGCTCCGACTTAGTATTTACTGTAATGCTATCTATAGAAATTTGCTGGCTGATATTACCAGCGATAATGTTAGCGTAGTAACCTGTTTCTTTTAAATTATTGTATTGTTTTTTTGCTGAAGCATCCGCCATATATAGAGCTTTTGAAATATTTTTTTCTATCACTTTATCATCCGGATCAAGTGTGAAGAAATAGGTATGAAATAAACTAATATGGCTCTTCGCTTCCACCACTAAGTTGTCTTTTCTTTTAGAAGCGAAAGCTTCCATAGCCTGGTCGCAAGCGAGTATGTATATTTTATCCTGTACCCTTGCAGACAATTCATAACTTTTATACAACACAAAACCGCATAGTAAAAAGCAGCCTGCCACAACAAGAAACGTGAACACCTTAATGTGCCTGAATGATGAATCAATATTTTTTGTTTCTTTAAACATAGCTTATAATTTTCCTGATAATTTATCCTGCATATAACCATTTGATTTGTTGCCGCCACTTTCATTAAAATAGCCGCTGCTTACTCCATTGGAAGCCATACTGCCAACTGTATTTGACCTGACATTTCCAAATGAATCAGCAACCATACCGGCACCTGATGAAGCAGTACTCATAATATTTCTGGAACTATTTGAGGTTAGGCTTGTCACTTTATAAAGCAACGTATTACCACCACCGGCGTGAACAATATAATTTGCTACACTCGGCACGGTAAAGTATCCTACGATACCAATAATCATAAAAATTAAGTATGAAGTATCCGTTGATGAAAAGAAAGTATCGCCATAATCCTGCACCTGGGCAATATCCACCTTCAGCATATTTTCCTGAATCTTACCAATGATGCTTCCGAAAATATTAGAGACTGGCAGCCAAAGAAAGATATTGATATACCTCGCTATCCAAACAGTTAACGTATGTTGAAATCCATCAAAGACTGCTATGCCAAAAACAAGTGGGCCTAATATGGCAAGCACGATTAAATAAAACGTCCGGATAGTATTGATGCAAAGTGATGCTGCTTCGAACAACACCCTCAACACTTCACTCATCCATTGTTTAATGGAATTGCGAAAATTGTAGGAAGCTTTGGCCATGGCAAACTTTATATCATTTCCTACACTGGCAAAGAAGCCTTCTTTCGATGGGTCTTCGTTTATGTGCGTGTACTTGTACCATTTATCCCTGTCGCCACTGCCTGTTTCGCCAACGTACATTTTCCACACATCTGATTGCTTGATGGCTTCTTCTTTTTTTTGCAATAACACTTCAATGGCTTTATTAGAATCAGTAACCATCGCTGCCGTTCCGGTAACTGTTGGATTCATAACACCATTGATCATTGCAATGACTGAAGGGAAAATAATAACCGCAAAGCCCAATACAAAAGGGCGGAATAAAGGATAGAAATCTATTGGCTCAGCATTAGCGATATGCCGCCATACACGATTTGCAATATACCAGGTGGCTGCAAAACCTGCTATACCACGGCCAACACCAATCAGCTTGCTGCACAATGGCAGCATCTCTGTATATAACTGTTCTAATACCTGGTGCAGGCTTTTAATATCATCTGCGAATCCACCACTTTGGGCAAATAATATATTGGGCATCATTACTGCCATCGTTAATGCGGCAATTACTCTTACACACTTTTTCATACTCGCTATTTAATTGCATTTACACTATAATCCATTCAATTTTTTAGATACTCTGGTGTCAACCATCTCCCTACCTCTTTGTATTGCAAGCACATTGTTTTCTTTGTTAAAAGTTCTCAGGAACACTAATTTATCACTCATGTCACTGTGTATCCTGTCAATTGCATTCAATCGTTCATCATCACTCATTCTCAATTTTCCTGCGGTTATTACCATTGTCAATTCATCCAGATTTTGAAGACTTTTATTAAACAGGTTTGTGTACACATTACCCATGTACTTTATTTCATTTGCATTGAAAAGATTGGATGCACCAAACCTTCTAAACGCCGATTTGTATTCCTTAACTAATTGAGTTTGAAATATGATTATCTCTCCAATTTTTTGATACTTTCTTACTGTGGGACTTACCTGCATTAAGCCATCTAAAAAAGCCTCATGCAGGTTAAAATTTCCTTTGGAAATATCTTTGATAGCGTTGTAACCATTGCTCACAATTTCATAACCCTTTTTCATATTACTGAGTATCTTCTTTAATTGAGCTAGTTTTTCTACATTCAGTAATAGCTGCTGGATTTCGGTAGATTGAGATACAACCTGGCCTGAGAAAGAAAATAGGATAACCCATACCATCACAATGCACTTTTTCATTTTAAACCATTTAGTTTTTTAGAAATAATTATATCATTTTCCTCATTACTTCTCTGTATGGATAAGCCTGCTGCATTATTGCTGAATGCCCGGATAAACTGTTGCTTATCCTCCATATCAAGGTATATTTTGTCTATTGCCTTAATACGTTCATCATCTTTCATCTGCAAGTTTCCATTTGTAATGAGGTTCAACAATTCATTAAGGTTTTTGGCACAGTCAGATAATAGCGTATTGAATATGTCTTGTAAATAGTTAATCTCTGTTGGTGTAAAATAATGATTGTTTCTAAAAATTTTGATAGCATTGCCTGACTGCTTTGAAATGCTTACCTGCATGGCAATAATGTCGGCCACTTTCTTATATCGCTTGATTTGAGGATTGACCGTTACCAGTGAATTGAAGTAATTACTATGCTGGAGTAAGTCACCATTTTTAATACTTTTGATTGTAGTCAGTCCATTTTTAGCAATGGAGTAACCTTTAGATAAATAGCCTGAATAAACTTGCAGTGCTGCTATCTGTTGAAGCAGGTATTTTTTTTGAGTGGCTTTTTGCCGGAACCATTCGGACGAGGTTTGTGCAGATAGGTTTTCCGCACACAATACCATAATAGATATTATCAATAATTTTTTCATAATCCACATTTTCGCTTTCACTAAAAATTATTACTCTATCCCGTAGAGTTTCTTCACTACATCAATATCATTCTTTTCTTTCGACCTTTGTAAACTTATAATAATGTTTTGCTGGTTGAATTGTCGCAGATCAGTAATATTTTGTTCAATATTATCACCGGCTGTATGTATTATTTCCAGGCGTTTTGCGTCTGTCATCTGCGTTGCAAAAGCATTAATCACTAATTGAATTTGGTCAATATTTTTAATACTTTCATCCAAAATGCCAGTATATACTCTTTGCATATAGGTGAGTTCATCTGCCGTAAAATTCCTATCCTGTTTAGAACGATTAAATGCTTTTGAATATTCCTGAACCAACTGAACCTGCTTTTTAATAATATCTCTAACCGCCTGGTAAGAACTGATGACATTTTTTACTTTCCACAACTCATCAAAATATTTATCGTACAAATCCTTTTGCTTTTTACTCCAGTCACTGATTTCTGTCAACTTTAGTTTTGACATTTTATTTTCCAAAGTCTTCTGTGCATTCTGCAACCAGATGGTTTTATTTTGTAACCGCTGGATTTTTAAATCCACTGCCTTGATTACTTTCTTTACAGCCGCTTTAATAATTTCTGAAATCGGTATTTGTGCATTGGTATGTTGTATTGGCGCAATGCTTGTTGACAAGACGATGCTAACGATGATTAATATTTTTTTCATACTCCACATTTTCATTTTCACAACTATATTTCACACTAAGAGTCGCACACATATTTACAAACCACTTATCTTCTTATAGGTCGTCTCTCCAAATTGCAGGGTAAGTTTATTACTGTCCCAAATAAACGTTTTTCCATCCTTTAATTCTGTGAGTATATGCTTATCTGCATTGTATTCGGATGTCCAGGTATCGGTAAGTATTTCTTTTGGAAATATTTTGCCATCCATTGTTTTGATAACGCCTGAATGCCTGGTGATTTGATAAACGCCATTTCCATCATTTGCTTTTTTGACGATTAAGGTGTCTTCCGTTTTTGCGAATTCATGTCCAAAGGAAGCAGTATAAACCCCATCTAAATCAACGTTATTATTAGAGCCACTACAGGCAGCTACAAAAAGGAGCAAACAAATAATTAAGTACTTCATAGTATTATTTTAAGTTGTTAATGATACAATACCTTTTTCAATACTTCCAAACTTCAAAGCTGCTGCCTGCACTTTTACTTTCTCTTTTTCTTCTGTTGTATAAGCCAGATATTCTTCCGGCGAAACTTCTGTCCGGTACACTTTACTTAACACGCCACCTAATGATATAAATACTTCCTTGTACTTTTTAGTCGGATCATTGGCCTTATTGATGCTCAACACCAAAGCCTTTTCTTTTTCTGTCAATCCCAATAATTCCTGAATTAAATCAAACTTATTCTGATACTTACTTTGATCTAATAATATTTTACAGTCACTGTTATTAATGATGGCTTGCTTAACAACCGGAGAACTAATGATATCTTCTACTTCCTGCGTTACCACAATTGCTTCACCAAAAAACTTTCTTACAGTTTTAAAAAGATACTTGATGTATTCTGCCATTCCTTCTTTTGCAATTGCCTTCCAGGCTTCTTCAATCAAAATCATTTTTCGGATGCCTTTCAGCTTTCTCATTTTGCTGATGAATACTTCCATGATAATGATTGTTACCACAGGAAATAATATCGGATGGTCTTTTATATTATCCAATTCAAACACTATAAACCGTTGCTGCAATAAATCCAGGTTCTCTTTTGCGTTCAACAGATAATCAAATTCACCACCCTTGTAATATGGCCTCAGTACATACAAAAAATTAGAAACATCAAAATCTTTGTCCTTTACATTATCGCCTTTCAATATGCTTACAAATTCGTCTTTCAAAAATTCATAAAACGTATCAAAGCAGGGAAATAATTCCTTATCATTCTCCACTTTATCAAAATATAATTGCAGGGCATTTGAAAGGGCAACGTATTCGCTGCGGTTATAGGTTTCGTTATCTTTCTTCCAAAGGGCCAGTAAAAGGGTTTTTATACTTTCCTTTTTTTCTGTATCTAAAGTGTCTCCTTCGCCAATACAAAAAGGGTTGAACTTGATTGGTTTGGTTTCGGAGTAAGTGAAATAGTAGCCACCCACCATATCGCACAAGCCTTTGTAGGAATGACCGACATCTATTAGTACAATATGTGTGCCTTTTTCGTAGTATGACCTTACCATGTGGTTGGTGAAGAAAGATTTTCCGCTACCGGACGGCCCCAAAATGAATTTATTCCGATTGGTACAGATACCCTTATCCATCGGCTCATCTGAAATATCCACATGAACCGGCTTACCACTTAGCCTGTCACCCAAACGGATCCCTATAGGACTTACCGAAGAACGGTAGTTGGTTTCCAAATTAAAAAAACAGCAAGCCTGCGGCGAAAAAGTATCAAAAGTGTCGTTCATTGGAAAATCAGCCGCATTGCCCGGTATGCCTGCCCAAAAAATCTGGGCCGCCCCCTCAGTCTCTTGCTTGGGAGTAGCATCCATTTGAGTGAGAGCAGACGAGCAAAGGTTTCTGATTACTTTTAGATGTTCTTTATTATCAGTCCAGGCCAGCAAATTAAAATGTGCTTTTACGGGCAGCCTTTGTTCTCCGATAGCTTCATTTAAAAAATTATCTGTGGAATCTTTTGCGATTGAATTTTCCCGGCTGTAGGCTGACAAGGACTGCAACCTTAATCTTTTACTTTCTAATTTTTGTATGGTCTTCTGCACATCATCAATAAAAACATACTGGCTGTAAATGTGATTGCAGGAAAGGAGTTGACCAATGGGTGAAGCAAAACCAACGCTAAACTTTGTTTTATCGGTGGAGTATTTATCATAGTTTATCCTGGAGCCGCATAACGGGGGAACAAATTCAGCATCGGCCATGGTGTAAAGCTGACAATAGTTTTCTCCTATCTTCCATTCATCTTTAAATTCAATATCCCTAACTATATTTTCATCTGTTTGCAAATTCAAATACTTTACAATTAAGTCAATAAGGTCTCCGTTATTTAATCTGGTAAATGAAATAAAACCACTATCAGATAATATTTTTTCAAACTGGCCAACATTATTAATGAATTCCTGATAATGTTTTAGCTGTAATGTTTCTTCGGGTACTATTGTTCTTTTCAGTAAACTTGAAAATATAGAAGAAGATGCTTTGCGATTTGCTGGTTTCTTTGTCAGCATGATAAAACATTCATGATTCAAATAAGGCCGTTCATTAAAAAACCGTTCACTGCTTCTGCTTAAAAAGCTGGTGTCTTCTTTTAAGAAATCGGCACTATATTTTTCTTCTGTAAACCAATCCTGTTTATATAAAACAGCATTAACAGGCAATACTTTTATCGCCTTAATCCAGGAGTGATGAAATGCCTCATAATCGTCGTTACTCATCGTAAACAATTCCGGCAGTTCAACTTTAAATACAACAGTTATATCTCCTATTTTTGAAAGAATAGCATCATGTTCCACTCCATAAACGGGTAATATGTCGAGCAGATTTTTCATTTAAGTAATTGCTTTTTTAAAAGAACTATTGAATAGCTTTTAATGACCTTTGGCACAGCTTTTTTAGCTACCTTTTTCATTAAGCCAAATTCGCCGTAAGTACGGCTGAGTTTATATACATACATGAATAATGTGGTTGACAGGGAAACAATTAAAGCCAAACAAATAAATACATTTACGCCGCAGATATAAATGATGGCAAAGAATATCAACAAGGCAACAAGCCCTCCCCCTAAGTACCAGATGTACTGTGCCTTCAATCCCTTAAACTCAATGGGCTTGTTGATGCCTTTGTTGATTT
>Ga0307372_10014212_pt1 | contig 10215 bp, 7 predicted proteins | sample OX1MG_FD_202533 | JGI IMG/M metagenome (GOLD analysis project Ga0307372, IMG submission 202533) | Soil microbial communities from Risofladan, Vaasa, Finland - OX-1 | ecosystem: Environmental > Terrestrial > Soil > Coastal area > Acid sulfate soil | place: Finland: Risofladan, Vaasa | collected... | reverse complement strand
GACAACCGGCCGGCGCGATGCGGCTTTGGCTGGAGCGAATCCGAGTGGCCCAAACATCGCGATAGACCATCCATCGCGCGGGAAATCCCGCCGGGAGGAGCGCATGTGGCAACAGAAATCACAAAAATCACGGCTGATGAGTTGAAGCAACTGGCGCAGTTCTGGTCGAATCAGGGCGACGCGCTCTCACTTTATTTCAAGGCTCCGGAGCCGCCCACTGATCTGGCGCATCGCGAAGACCTCATCCACGCCAAGCACAAGGTCAAGGAAGCGCTGGGGAAGCTGCGCGGCAACTCCCCCGCGGATCGCGCCGACGCGGAGCGCATGCTGGAACGAGTGGTAGAGATGAAGGGCAATGGGCGCCGCGCCAAAGTCATCTTTGCATGCGCGCGGGAGAAACTGTGGCGTGAATTCGACTTGCCGGGAGACTTCGCCCTCCGCCTTGACGTGGGCTCCTCGTTCACGCTGGCGCCGCTGATCGCGCAACAGCAGGGCCGCCGGCGGTATTGCATCGTCCTCGCGGACCGCAATCGCGCCCGCCTGCTCCTGCTCGAAAGCCGCGAGATTTCCGAGCACAGCCAGGTGCTCGACGAGGACGACAGGGAGAAGACTCGCAACACCGGAACCGGCAAATCCGTGCATCTGGAACGTAAGAAGGAAGAAAAAGTGCGGCGCCATTTCACGTTTCTCGCCGATCACCTGCTTCATTTTTACGAGCATGGAGATTACGACTACCTCATCGTCGGCTGCCGCGACGAGACGTGGCCCGACATCGAGGCCGAATTGCATCCCCGGATCCGGCGCATTTTCGCCGGCCGCTTCGCCACCGACCCCGGATGTGCCGCCTGCGAGGAAATCCAGGAAAAGGCGCAGGCGATCGTGGACGCGAAGGATCGGGAGGAGGAAGAGCAACTGGTGGACCGAACTGTGGGCGCGGCGGCGGCCAACGGACTGGGCGCGGTGGGTCTGACGGCGGTGATGGACGCGCTGGAGAAGGGCGAGGTGCGCACGATGCTGTGGACGCCTCAACCGCAGGCCGAGCGGCGCGGCGCATCGCTCTGCGAAAACTGCGGCCATCTGGAGCCGGAAGGGCTGGAGGCGTGCACCCTGTGCGGCGCGCGCATGCGGCGATTCCCCGATGCCCAGGAAGCGCTGCTGCGCCATGTGCTCGGACGCAGCATCGAGGTGCGCCAGTTGCACTACACCACGCTGCCGCAGTCGGATGGAATAGCAGCATGGCTGCGCTTCCGCGCGGAGATGAATACAGGGCAGGCGCTGGCGAGCTAGTTAGGTCTGCCAATCTCTGGCACGGAGAGCCCGCGGCAAATCTTCCTCGCAAGAAGATCTGCCAGCTCGGTGTGGCGAGGAACGGCTTCAGTCTGTCCTGTCTTTGGATTCGTCCAGAGGGAATGCCCAGCGCCTTCCCGCTTCAAATAACATCCCTGCAGACGCAAATGGCGCAACAAGGAATCGCGCTTCACTGCAACGTGACCGTTTCCTTTATTGCATTCGGCGGAATACCACGCAACCCATCTTCGCGCCGGTCCTCAAGAATGAGCTGAATCGCGGCGCCGAGGCTCTCCCGGCACTCTTCGATAGTGCTCCCCTGACCATTCGCGCCCGGGATTTCGGGGGACCAGGCGACGAACCAATCTCCATCGCGCTCGATTACCGCGGTGAATTCGTTCCGCATGGGAAGAGTATAGATCAAAAGACGGAAAGCAGGCTGGGTCAACACTCCAGCCCGCTCCAATCGTGCATCACCAGCTACTTCCCCGCCAACTGCCTCAGCACATACTGCAGAATCCCGCCGTGCTCGTAGTAAAGGATCTCCTGCGGCGTGTCGATGCGGATCTTCGCCTCAAACATGGTCTTCTTGCCGTCCGCAGCCGTGGCCACCACCGCAACCGTGCGGCCGTTTTCGAATTTCTTCGCCAACCGCTCGCGGAACCCGACGATCTCGTATGTCTCCTCGCCGGTGAGGCCCAGCGACTCCACCGTCTTGTTGCCTTCAAACTGCAATGGGATTATTCCCATGCCCACCAGGTTCGAGCGGTGAATGCGCTCAAAGCTCTCCGCGACGACCGCGCGCACGCCCAGCAGGTTCGGGCCCTTGGCCGCCCAGTCGCGCGACGAGCCGGAGCCGTACTCTTTGCCGGCCAGAATGATCAGCGGCACGTTGCGATCCGCATACTTCACGCTGGCATCGAAAATCGACATCTGCTCGCCTTCGGGCAGCAACCGGGTTACGCCGCCTTCCGTACCCGGCGCGAGCTTGTTGCGCAGGCGCACGTTGGCGAACGTTCCGCGCACCATCACTTCGTGATTGCCGCGCCGCGAGCCGTAGCTGTTGAAGTCCGCCGTTTTCACGCCGTGCTCGGTAAGGTACTTCCCTGCCGGGCCGTTGGACTTGATATTGCCAGCCGGCGAAATGTGATCCGTGGTAACCGAGTCGCCCAGCACCGCCAGCACGCGCGCGCCCTTGATGTCCGCAACCGGCGCGGGGGTTTTGCCCATGCCGTCAAAGTACGGCGCCTTGCGAATGTAGGTGGAGTCCGGCTCCCACTGGTACACGTCGCCGGTGGGAAAGCTCAGCCCCTGCCAGCTCGCGTCGCCCTTGGTCACGCCGGCGTACTCCCTGCGGAATCCTTCGCTCGTAACCGCCGTCGAGATCGCCTCACCCACCTCAGCCTGCGTCGGCCAGATGTCGCGCAGGAACACGGGATTGCCCTTCTGGTCCTTGCCCAGCGGATCGGCATCGAAGTTGTGCCCGATGCGTCCGGCCAGGGCGTACGCCACCACCAGTGGCGGGCTCATTAAATAATTGGCCCGCACATCCACGTTCACGCGGCCCTCGAAGTTGCGATTGCCGGAAAGCACGCTCACCGCAACCAGGCCGTGTTCGTCGATGGACTTGGACACATCGGAGGGCAGCGGGCCCGAGTTGCCGATGCAGGTGGTACAGCCGTAACCCACCACGTTGAAGCGCAGCTTTTCGAGATACGGCAACAGCCCCGACTTCTGGTAGTAATCGGTCACCACGCGCGAGCCCGGAGCCAGTGAAGTCTTCACCCACGGCGGCACGCTCAGACCTTTCTCCACGGCTTTCTTTGCCAGCAGCCCGGCGGCAATCATCACCGAGGGATTTGACGTGTTGGTGCAGCTCGTGATGGCCGCAATCACCACCGATCCGTGTTCGAGGTACTTGTCCGGATCGACGTTGAACCGGGCCTTCACCGTGTTTTGGGCCACCGGCGTAGTCATCTTGAGCGGCGCGTTGGCTGACGATGTCGCAGGTCCTTCGTTGTCTTCCCGCGCCACTGCCAGAGCCGTATCGTTCAGCGCCTGCGGCTGCCAGGCTTCCGCTGTCCGCGTGCCCATGGGCTTGGCTGTAGGCGCCAGCAGGCCCGGCAACTGCTGCTGGAAGCTCGCCGCCGCATCCTTCAGCAGCACGCGATCCTGCGGGCGCTTCGGGCCGGCCACGCTTGGCTCCACGGTGCCGAGGTCTAGTTCGAGAGTCTGCGTGTATTCGGCCACGGGCGAGCCCACGGAATGGAATAGTCCTTGCTCCTTGTAATAGGCCTCCACCAGCGCGATCTGCTCCTCGCTGCGCCCGGTCAAGCGCAGATAGCGCAGCGTCTCCGCATCCACGGGGAAGATGCCGCAGGTCGCGCCATACTCGGGCGCCATGTTGCTGATGGTGGCACGATCGGCCAGCGGCAGTTCCGCGATCCCCGGCCCGTAGAACTCCACGAACTTGCCGACAACGCCGAGCTTGCGGAGAGCCTGGGTTACGGTCAGCACCAGGTCGGTGGCGGTCGCGCCCTCGCGCAGTTTGCCCGTTAGCTTGTAGCCCACCACCTGCGGCACCAGCATGCTCACGGCCTGTCCCAGCATGGCGGCCTCGGCCTCAATGCCGCCCACGCCCCATCCGAGCACGCCCAGGCCGTTGATCATGGTGGTGTGGGAGTCGGTGCCGACCAGCGTGTCAGGATACGCCAGCAGCTCGCCGTCCTGCTCCGTGGTGAAGACCACGCGCGCCAGATACTCCAGGTTCACCTGGTGGCAGATGCCCATGCCGGGCGGCACCACGCTGAAGTTGCGGAACGCCGTCTGGCCCCACTTGAGGAACGCGTAGCGCTCGCGGTTGCGCTGAAACTCGAGCAGCGAGTTGGCGTCGTATGCCTGGGGCGTGCCGAACTCATCCACCTGGACGCTGTGGTCGATGACCAGCTCCGCGGGGATGAGGGGGTTCACGCGCTCGGGATCGCCGCCCAGCGTCTTGATGGCGTCGCGCATGGCGGCTAAATCAACAATCGCAGGAACGCCGGTAAAGTCCTGCATGAGCACGCGCGCCGGCATGTAGGCGATCTCGCGGCTGGGCTCGGCCTTCGCGTCCCATTTGGCCAGGAACTCGACATCCTGGGCGGTCACGTTCACGCCGTCTTCGCGCCGCAGCAGGTTTTCCAGCAGGATCTTGAGGCTGAATGGCAAGCGGCTGAGGTTGAAGCCTTTGCCCTCGAGCGCGGGAAGGCGATAGATCGTGTAGGTCTTCGAGCCCGATTTCAAGCTCGCACGGCTGTCAAAGCTATTCATCGAAAGGGAACCTTTCTCGTCCGCGTCGGGGCGGATGGATTGCGGAAAGCTGAACGCGGCTGAGGGCGCGCCTCAGGGGCGCAGCCGCACGCATACAAAGCTTGTCGGGAAATAGATTACTCAGCCGGACGATTCAACGTCCACGATCGTGCTTGCCGCGGCGGAAGCGCTTCAGCAAAGGCGAACCGGCAATGGACACGCGCATGCGCATGGATTCCGCATTGATTTTATCGCACAGAATGCCGCATCCGTAGACGCCAAAACTCTGTCAAGCCGGAATTGACGCCGTGAGCCGCACGCCAAGCGCACGCATCACTTTGAGCGCGGTACCCAGCTCCGGATTCCCGGTCTCGCTTAGCGCTCGATAAAGTGCTTCCCGAGCAATGCCAGTCTCGCGTGCGAGTCGCGCCATTCCGCCGCGGGCGCGCGCCACCGCGCCAAGCGCCTTCGCGATCACCCGGGGGTCTTCGCTTGCCAGCGCTTCGGTAAGATACGCCGCAATTGTCTCCTCGTCAGTCAAGAATTCAGCCGCATCGTAGGCTTTGGTTTTCAGCGCCATGGTCAGTTTCCTTCCCGCCAGAGTGCGGCCAGTGTTTTCGCCCGCCGAATGTCGTCTTTCTGCGTACTCTTGTCGCCGCCACACAGCAGAACAATCACTGTCGCACCACGCCGGACGTAATAAACTCGATAGCCCGGACCGTAGTCGATCTTCATTTCGAATACGCCTTCTCCGACACTCCGTGCGACACCCGGATTGTCATTCTCCATCCTGTCGATCCGCACCAGAATCCTCGCCCGCGCCTGCCGGTCAGGGAGCTTGCGAAGCCACTCTGCGAATTGTTCGGTGCGGAGGACTTGCAATGCACTCGACCACCGATCGTGAATTAAGTGTAACTCAAAAGTTACATGCTGGCAAGCTTGCCCGGTCCCCGGGGATGCTAGCCTCGAAGGAGCATTTACGGAGATCCCGCATGTTGCAACGCATCATCCCATTGCTGATTATCGGATCGCTCCTCCGCTCCGGCACGTGCATTGCCCAGACACCTCAGCCGGCCACGCAATCTCTCCCGCACATCACCTGGTCCACGCAGGATGGCTGGGTCACGCTGCCCAACTTCAAATTCGGCTCCGGCCAAACCCTGCCCGAGCTCAAGCTGCATTACCTGACGCTGGGTACGCCGCACCGCAACGCCGCTGGCCACGTGGACAACGCGGTGCTGCTGCTCCACGGAACCGGCGGCAACGCGCACACCCTGCTGAATCCCATCTTTTCCGATGTGCTGTTTGTTCCCGGCGGCGTCCTCGACATCAAGAAGTACTTCCTCATTTTTCCCGCCCAGATCGGCCACGGCGAGAGCTCCAAGCCCTCCGACGGCCTGCACATGAAGTTCCCCGCCTACGACTACGACGACATGGTGCGCGCCGACCGCATGATGCTCGACAAGATGCAGGTGGATCACCTGCGCCTGATCCTGGGCACGTCGATGGGCTGCATGCAGGCGTTCGTGTGGGGCGAGACCTACCCGGACTTCATGGACGCGCTGGCGCCGTTCGCGTGCCTGCCAGTGGAGATCGCCGGGCGCAATCGCATGATGCGCTACATGGCAATCCAGGACATCAAGCTCGATCCCGCATTCGATGGCGGCGAATACAAAACCGAGCCGCAGGACGGGTTGCGCGGCGCCAACGAGATGCTGCTCATCATGGGCCTGAGCCCGCTCACGGCGCAAAAGTACGCGCCCACGCGCGCGGCCGCCGAACAATTTGTGGACCGCTACCTGGCGCGCACCATGGCGCACACCGACGGCAACGACATGATTTACTACCTCGACGCCAGCCGGAACTACAATCCGGAGCCGAAGCTCGACACCATCAAGGCGCCTGTGCTGTGGATCAATTCCGCCGACGACTTCATCAACCCGCCCGATCTTGGGATTGCGGAAAAGGAAGTGAAACGAATTCCGCACGGGCGCTTCATCCTGATCCCGGAGAGCGACAAGACGCGCGGGCACGGGACGCATACCGACGCAGCGGTCTGGAAGGATTATCTTGCGGAGTTCATGCGCGAGACCGAGCCGAAAGAATAGCCTCGAAAGGACGATGCCCGGCCGCGCGGAAGGGACACGCCCGGCAATTTGAAGATGCTTGCGGGGGTCGGGAGACCCCCGCTACCGCCGGCCGGGAGGCCGGCGCTACTCCATCAGCCCAAAGCGCCGCGCAGACGGGATTCACTCCCCGCCGAAGTCGCGGTAGCGCTCCAGCACATCGCGCTGCGTGATCACGCCCTCCAGTTCGCTGAGGTTGGCGCGGTTGATCACCGGCACAAGCTGCCAGCGGTCCACGTAGCGCAGCGCCATGTCGAGGGGGTGGTCGGGATGGAGGCCGGGAATCTGCTCGTTGTCCAGGATGGTGGAGATGGTCTCGGCGTCTTTGCCTACGCCCACCATTGACTTGGCCACGTCGCGGGTGAGATTGCTCCAACCCATGGGCTTCATGCGCACCAGCAGGACCTGCTTGCCGGTGCGTTCGAAGGTTCGCATGGCCCGCTCGAAGGTGTCGTCGGCCTCCAGCATGGTCTCCGGCGGCGGCTGCATGGCGTCTTCCACGCGCAGGATGTTTTCCTCGCGCTGCTCTTCCATGGAAGGCAGCTCCAATCCATCCTGCCGCGTGAGGACGTCGAAGATCGGGACCGGCTGCAGTGCGCGCGAGATCCAGTAGGCGAAGGTATTGGCCACAATAACGGGGACAATGATGGTGTAGTTCTGGCTAAGCTCGAGGACCATGAAGACCGAAGTCATGGGAGCGCGCAGGAACCCGGCGAAGAGCACGCCCATGCCCACCAGGGCGTAGGTACCGGTGGAAAACGCCAGTTGGGGCAGGATGGCATGAGCGGCGCCGCCCACCGAGGCGCCCAGCATGCAGCCTACGAAGAGCGCGGGAGCGAACATGCCGCCCGGGGTTCCGCTGACAAACGACAGCAGCGTCGCCACGATTTTGAGCCCGGCGAGGATAGCAAGGAACTGCCAGGTGAACTGGCCATGAATCGCCTGGTCCATGTACTCGTAACCGGCGCCCATCACCTGCGGCGCCCCCAGCCAGCCGATCCCGCCAATGAGCAGTCCGGCAAGGGCAGGCTGCACATACTGGGTCCAATGCGCCATCGCCTTGAACTTGGGGCGGAAGTAACTGATGCCGCTGGCGAAGGCCACGGAAGCGAAGCCCCCGATGATTCCAAGGGCGGCATACGCGATCAGCTCGGAGGGGCGCATGAGCTCGACCCGCGGGATGCTGAACAGGGACTCCGAACCGAGAAACGTGCGCATCACCACCACGCTGGAGATGGCTGAAAGCACGACCGAGCCAAGAATGCCCGCGGTCCAGCGGCCAATGACCTCCTCGATGACAAAAAGCACGGCGGAGATGGGGGCGTTGAAGGCGGCGGCCAGCCCTGCGGCAGCGCCGACCGGGGCGATGAGGCGCATGCGGTCCCGGGAGAGCTTCATGCGCGCACCGATCGCCGACGCGATGCTGGCGCCAATCTGCAGTGAGGGATCCTCCGGGCCGAGGGAGAAGCCGGATCCGATGGCGAGCGCCGCCATCAGAAATTTGCCCACCGCGGTGCGAAACGGAATGTACCCATTGAAGATGTAGAGTGCGGCCTTGGTCTGGTTCACTCCGCTGCCGCGCGCCAGGGGAAACACGTGGATGACGAAGGCCGCAATCACCAGGCCGGCAATCGTGGGAACCAGCAGCAGGCGCACTGCCGAGGGTTGGGCGGTGCCGAGCAGGTAGATGCGGAACCAGTCGATGGTGAAACGGAAGCAAACCACCGCCAGGCCTGAGAAGACGCCGATGAATACGGAAAGTACGAGGAAGAACCGCTCTTCGTCGAAGATGGTACGCAGAGCGGAGAGGTGACTCGGATGCGCGGGCTGTGCCGTGGCCGATTGGCCATCCTCCACAATAGAAGCGGGATGAGAATTGGAACGGGACCCCACCTTAGCTCCCCTCGTGCAATTTGGAAATCAACAGCAATGCAGTATCCGCAGCGGTTCCGGATCCGCATTTCGATGCCGCCTGACGCTCGATATTGAATGCTAGATTCATAGCCTGGTTCACCACGTCCTGGTTGTGCCTGAGGTGACGAACCGTAACCTTCGGCTCAAGCTGTGTCCACGCCGCAGCCAGGGTCTGGACCTGGGTTGAGGCGCCGGTTTGCGGCTGATTCTTCGCCGCTTGAGCGGGCTGTCCGGCCCCCTGCGGCTTCTTCCTGGCGGTAGGAAGCTTTTCCAGCGCCGCCGCGATCGTCCCCAGGACGCCTTTCGCCTTTCCCGCCGCGGGCGCCGGAGTCGGCGGATTTTCCCGCGCTGCGGACGGATTTGCCGGCGCTACCGGCAGATCTCCGAGGGCCACGCATTCCTTCAGACGCTCTCCGGCGGTCTGAAAGGCACTCAACACCGCCTGGTCACGCTCTGCATCTGAAATCTCGGAACGGAACGGATTCAGGCGCATCACCTGTTCTGACACTTCCAGCAATGAGGCGCTGTCGCGATCGGACGGATTCCGAGCCAGCGCCCCGGAAAGATAACGTTGCGCCCGGGTGTAACTGCCAAGGTCGAACTCTGCCTCGCCGGCCCCGGCCAGCGCGGCCGCATTATGCGGATTCGCCCGCAGGCACAAGCGGAACGCAGCAAGCGCATGTTGTCCGTCCTGGATTTTCAGGAAGTATTGGCCAAGGCTCAATTGTTGGGCGGGGTTGTCGCCGACCTCCGCGCCCAGGCCGATCAGCTCCGACTGCGCCTGCGCCAACGCCTTGATACTGAGGAGGTACTTGATCAGTTCCCAGCGCGTGGCAATGCGCTGGTATTCCGCCTTGCCCTGCCAGTTGGCGTAAATGGCGTTGTGATAATAGCGCAGCGCGGTGCGGGTGTCGCCCTTTCCTGCCGCAATGCGGGCCAGCTCGCGGTTTACGATGCCGTTCTCCGGCTGCTGCTCCCAAAGAGACTCCAGATAGACCCGGGCTTCGTCGATGTGCTGTTCCCCAATGAGGGCCTCCGCCAGGCCAAGCTGCTGCGGAAAGCCATCGCGGGCATAGCGAAGGGCGGTGCGGTAGTCATCGGCGGCAGCCTTGTAGTTTCCCGCGGTCAGGTTGGCGTCACCGCGGGTGGACCAGCGTTCGGCCAAGTCGCCCTGCTGCGCGCGGTAGAGCCTGGAGAGGGCGGTAACACCAATCAGGAGAACGATTGCCAAACCGGCCAGCATGGCCAGGGTCACCACTTCCCTCCGCAAATGAATGGGAATCTGGAGCCGTCGTGGCGGGCTGAACATGCAATCTCCGTGGGAGGGGACGATACAACTTCCACTTCGATGATATCGTGCGGGTTCCAGTCACCTCGAATCCGCCCATCAGGCCGGCGTGACTCGTTCTACGCGTCGTTGCGCTTATCGTGCGCCCGCGTCCCGTCCTACTTCTTCCACCTCGCGCCCATACCGTCCCAGCAGCGCATTTGAGCGCACAATGGCCAGCTCCTTCAGCATCTGGAGTCCGTCGCGCAGATAGCTGATGCGGGTGCGCGCGTCGTGGGCCCAGCTCACCGGAACCTCGGTCACGCGGTAGTG
>Ga0307372_10014211_pt1 | contig 10215 bp, 3 predicted proteins | sample OX1MG_FD_202533 | JGI IMG/M metagenome (GOLD analysis project Ga0307372, IMG submission 202533) | Soil microbial communities from Risofladan, Vaasa, Finland - OX-1 | ecosystem: Environmental > Terrestrial > Soil > Coastal area > Acid sulfate soil | place: Finland: Risofladan, Vaasa | collected... | reverse complement strand
CGCAGCAGCTCGTCCAGTTCAGGGTCTGCGTTCCGCGGCGTGGTTCCCTTGATCGGCTTGGCCTCAGCGGTGCGGGTGCTGTCGACCCGCAGGAACCTTTCCGGCGAGGAGCTTAAGACGGCCATCTCGCCCACTCTCAGGAACGCCGAGTAGGGCGCCGGGTTCAGTCGCCGCAGCCTTGAATAGAACTCCAGGTCGTCAGCCGGGGCCGGCATGCGGAGATTGTTCGTCAGGCAGATCTCGTAGCTCTCGCCCGCCCGGAGCATGCGCTGGCATTCCGCGATGTCGGCCAGGTACTGCTCGCGGGGCCGCACCAGCCACTGCGCGATGTCCTCCCAGGCCGACTCGATGTCAGCATTCCCAGGATGCCCGCGCGGCGGTGCGTCAATCCCGCGCAGGGCCGACGCTGTGCGCTCCGCCCAGGTCCGCGCCTCGTCCGCGGCAGCGGGCTCGGCGACGGCCACCACGTACGTCCGGCCCTCGGCGTGATCGATGGCCACGAAGCGGTCAGCGCGCAGCCACACCGCGTCGGGCATCCCGGACCGGTGCGCGTTCGGGGAGCCGCAGACGGCCTTCAGTTCGTAGCCCAGATAGCCGACGTAGCCGCCTGCCAGGTCGAACGGAAGGCTGTCCGCGCCGGCCACCGGACGGTCGACTCTCCGCTGCAGCGCCTCGAATATGGTTCCGCGCTCCACCCAGGGAATGCGCCCCGTTGGCTCGACAATCACGAACCCGTCGTCCACGTTGTAGGTGAGGACCTCGCCGGCCGGCCCGCTGACATCACCCATAAAGGAGAACCGGGACATGCCCGGCTCCACGCGGGCGCTGTCCAGCCAGAACGCCCGGGTCCGCATTCCGTACAGCGCGGTAAAGGCGGACTCGCTGTCAACCGCACGCTCGATCGTCAGCGTGTACGCCCGCACCTGGGCGGGCTGGGCAGGAGACAGCACGGGGTCAGCCGCCGCGCCGCTGACCGGAGCATCCGGCGCGGCGGGGCGGCAGGAACGAACCGGCGATGTCGCGGGCCGCGCCGAGCGCCGGCGCCCGCGGGCTGCCTGCAGCGCGAGGTCGCGGAAGTTCGCCAGCAGCCGGTGCCCGTACTCGGTGCAGATCGACTCCGGGTGGAACTGGACTCCCCAGCGGGGCAGGCGACGGTGGCGGATGCCCATGATCACGTCATCTTCCGACCATGCCACCGCCTCCAGGTCGGGAGGCAGCGGCCGGGCAACGCACCAGGAGTGATAGCGCACGCCCGTTAGCTCCGGGGGAAGCCCCGCGAAAATTCCGTCGCCGTTATGGCGGACCCGGGTCAGGTGGCCGTGCCGCGGACGCGGCGCGCTGACGACCCGCGCACCGCTCGCGAGGCCGATCCCCTGGTGCCCGAGGCAGACTCCCAGGACCGGGAGATCCTCGCATTGCAGCACCGTGAGCGAGTGCCCGAAGTCCCTGGCGGAAGCGGGGTGCCCCGGCCCGGGAGAGATAATGGCGCCATCGAAAGAGGTAAGGTCAAGCGATTCCCAGGCTGGGTCGTCGTTACGGAAGACAATAGGCTCCGTGCCGGTTACCTCGGCGCTGAGCTGATAGAGATTGTACGTGTAAGAATCATAGTTGTCGACCAGGAGCGTGCGCATTGTCTCCCCGAAATAAGCCATTATCGCTCACCGCCACCGTAGACCAGTCAAACGGAAGGATTTCGAGCAGGTCCATCTCCGCGCAGAGCCGGTGCAGGCCGCTGAAATCCTGAAGCAAGCGCTGTCCGGATGGATCGTGCGCGACGTCCTTCAGCATCTGCTCGCCGCCTGCTATCCCGACCAGCGTGACGATACGGCGCCAGGTGCTGAAATCATTCGCCGCGAAGGCCTGCATGCCGTCCGCGAGCGCCTCGCGGAAGAAACTCCGCTGCTCCTCGCCGAGATGCGCGTAGGCCGCCTTGGCGATCTCGGCGGCGATCGACGAGTGGCAGTACTCATCTCGATTGTGCAGGACCGCCGTGGTCCGGTTGACCGGCTGTATTTCAGTGTTGTCGGCAATCAGGTCGAGATAGGCGTTAATCGAGATCTCCGCCACCGTGGTGAAGGCAAGCATGGAGAACTCGCGTTGCCATTCACAGGCGGCCGCCTCGATGCGGGCCTGATGCCTGCGGGCCTTGTGCCCGACGGGCAGGGCGGACTCCGGCATACGCCAGCCCCGGCGCCTCCGCATGACCGCGCTGGCATTGAGATGTATCAGCGTGTGGTACTGCTCATCAACCATGGCCTCGGTCACGGCAGTGGCCATCGACTCATCCAGGCCTGTCGCGAACGCGTCGCCCGCGATGAGCATGAAACCCGGGTTAACCACGCGTTGCTCAATGTCCATGATGTTCTTGTTGAACGCAACCCACGCCCAGGCCAGTATCCTGTTCTTCGCGTCGGAATCCAGCTCGAGATAGGTAGGGTGGCTGCGGAACGGCAGGATGCTCTCCGGGTAGTCCGGCCGGTCCAACTCGAACAAGTCGTCCAGTTCTGGCTCGGTCCGCTTCACCACTGCCCGCCGGGGCCAGTTTTCCGCGAGTCGCGCGATGACAGCGTTCTCGACCGGGTCTTCCGGATCATAGTCCGGCACTCCTGGCACGCCGCCTGACTCGAGGCCGGATGGTGGCTGCTTGTTGTCTCTGCGATTGCTCATGGTGTCTGCCCGTGGCTGTGAATGCAGTCCAAGCACAGCTTAATTTGGCTGGGCGGGCATTCCAGGAATTGTGGTGACCTCGGCCCTTCCCTGCGCGGTTGCCAGGGGCTGGCCTGTGCGTCACTGCCGGAAAGCAGGACCCAATAGTTACTTAAGAATAACAGGGTCCGGCGAAAGACTGGTACCGACATACCACACCTCGGCTTGGCATTAACGACTACCGAGGTCCGGAGCAGCCAGAAGGAATTTCAATCTCGCCCGCACGCTTATAAACGACCACACCTTCTTACCGAGACGCTACGCCCCATCCGCTGAAGAAGCAAACAAGCAGGTCACGCAAAGGATGACAGGCGAGGAACCCCGCAAGGGCTTGCCACCCACGGTGATACCGCCGCAGGTCCGGCCATCCCTGCCGTCCTCCGGCAGCCAGGTCAGGCAAGCCGGACCACGGCGCGCGCACCGAACATCACCGACTGGCCGCCCCACTCGACGGTCAGGCGGACGCTGGCGAGATTTCCTTCTAGCTTCTCCTCGACAGCACCACTGATCCGCAGCGCCGCACCCGCGTCGTCATCCGGCACGGCCACCGGGAGAGACAGGCCGCGGACCCGGTAACTCACCAGAGCCCCCGGATCACCAGCCCAGTCCGTCACCGCCCGCACTGCCCCGGCCATCGTGAGAGTGCCGTGCGCGATGACCCCCGGCAGCCCGACGGACCTGGAAATCCGGTCGCTCCAGTGCGGGGCGGCGAAGTCGCCGCACGCACCGCAGTACCGGAGCACATCCAGCCGTCGCAGCGCTATGTCCTTTTCGGGTATCCTGCTTCCGGCGCTGATGTCAGCAAATTTAATCCTCGACGTCACTGGCCTGCTCCGGTTGCTGCCGTGCCCCGGGAGATCATCGTGTTCACCACGGTGCAGACGTGCTCGCCATCCACTGTGGCGATCTCGTGCGTCGACTGCCACTGCTCGTGCGGCCCGACGTCGCGCATGTAGTTCACGGTCGAGCTCTGCGTGAGCAGATCGCCCGGCCGGATTGGCCTGGCGTGCGTGATCTCCTGGGCTCGCAGCAGGCAGACCGGCTCTTTCTTCTTGCCGAAGCCGGGGTCATACAGCGGCCAGCCGCCGAACCGGAAGTACAGCATGAAAGCGAACGACGGCGGCGCGATGACATCCGGGTAACCCAGCTCCCCCGCCGCCTCAGGGTCGAAATAGGCTGGATGCAGATCGCCTGTGGCGATGGCGAACTCACGGATTTTCTCCCTGCTCACCTCGTAGACATCGGCCGGCCTGTGAATCCGGCCGACGAAGTCCCTGTTCAGAGCCATCTTCCGTCACTCCTCACTTTCGTCAGTTGCGGGCGGAGCACTGGTCCGGTAAGGGGCCGGCGTCAGCCGGAGCCCGTCCAGCCGGACCAGCAGCTCGCCTGAGTCGGACATCACCGTGAAGTTCAGCCGCTCCCCGGCGCTGTCCCTGGCGGGCCGCCGGACGTGGCACCAGACGCGGGCCGGCAGGCGCCGGAGCACCACCAGCCGGTCAATCGACGACGGGATCCGGACATCGTCGCCGCCGCTTCCTGGCAGTGCCAGGGCAATCCGCAGGCACGGGTCGATCACGACGGGAGGAAGCCGGTACGCGCTGGTGTCCCTGGCCGCCTTTTCCGCGTCGATCACCGCCAGCACCTCATCGGTGCCGCGCCAGAGCCGGAGTATCCGCCGGAAGGCGGGACCGCAGTCGATGCCGGCGCCACGCAGCCGCTCATACAGCCGCCCGATGTCCTGCTCGGCTGCCTCTGTCAGCCGCTGCAGCACCTCCCCCGGCTGCGCCAGGTGACTGTCCGGCGCCGACGGGCACACCGCAGCCGTCAGGCACATGCTCCAGGGCCCGGCGCCATCGCTCGCCGGGCGGGTGAAGCACCGGACCCGGCCGGACCCGGCTGCGTTCTCCACGACCGCCTGGGCCGCCACGGACTGCCCGGCGGGCAGCCGCACGAGGCCGCCAAGCTGGATGTCCGCGAGATGGCATGCCGCGTCACGGCGGAGGTCAGGCGAGACCGCGGCCACCGCCCACTCCAGCAGCGCGGCAGCCGGCAGCGCGGGGGTGCCCAGGATGCGGTGCTGCACCACGAACCAGGGATCCCTGGCCCGGAGCGTCCCGGTGAACCACCTGCTCGCCGGGTCGGCAAGCGGCACCGGGCGGCCAAGGATCGGATGGCCGCCGCCGGGCGCGTCACCGCCGGGCAGGTCTGTCCCCCCGCGGTGCGGTGCCGACCCGCTGGTGAGCCAGTACCGCTGGTGCTGGAAGGGATACGTCGGCAGGTCCGTCTGCTCGCCCCCGCGGCCGGCCAGCAGCCGCCGCCAGCTGACCGGGGCGCCACGCGCATAAGCCCGGGCCAGCGCGGTCAGCATCGCTGGCCACGCGCCCCCCTCGGTGCCCGTGAGTTCCAGCACCGCGGTGTCGTCCCCGTCGTCCCCTGCCGCCTGGCCGACGCCGGGTTCCACCGCGGGATCGTGCCCGATCCGCAGATAGGTCCGCACGCCGTGGTCGTGCAGGTACCGCAGGCCGACTTCGATGCCATGCTCCCGGCCCGGCCAACTGGCCCAGTAGCCCTGGTCAGGCTCGACAGGCTGCCCGGCCGGCCCGCCGATCAACGAGATCGCGGGGCTCTGGCAGCGCAGCCGCCGGACCGCTTCGCTGAGTTCCCCCGGCCTCGCGTCCGCCCGGGCGGCGAGCAGGGCACCTGCATCGGCCAGGCTCAGGGCGCCGGCCACGTGCGCGGCAGCGACTTCGCCCGCACCCTGGCCCGTGACGAAGCCCGGCTGCACGTTCGCCCACTCCAGCAGCCGGTACAGGGCCACCCCGGCCGCGAACCCAGCCAGGTCGCCGTCGAGTGGCGAGCGCGCCGACGCGCCGACCCCGGTCATCAGGCGGCGCAGGCGCGTCCCCAGCCCGCCGGGCAGCTGGCCGCAGAGCTCATCGAGCGCTGCCGAGCAGACGGGGAAGACGGCCCGAAGCTCCTGCGCCGACCGCAGGGCGGACCGGTCCGGTGCGCAGAACACGGCCGCCACCCCACCGTCCCGCACGACCTCGCCCAGGGTCAGTGACGTGCACGTCTCACCGCACGCGAGCCTTTCGGCGGCCGCCGCGAACTCGCCGCATTTCGCAGCCATGATCACCGCCCGGTGCCGGAAGGTCGTCCGCGCGGCCAGCGACCACGCGACGTCCGCCGGCCGCAGGCCCGGCTGCGCCATCGCGGCGGCGAACCGCCCGGCCAGGGAGCGCAGCCCGGCAGCGCTGGGGGCCGAGATGACCCAGGGCAGCGTGGCGCCGGGGCCGCCGGGGACGGCCTGCCCGAACGGCTCGGGCTGGCGCCCGTTCGCCGTCACCACGGGCGGCGCCTGCGCGTCCGCCGCCGGCAGCTCGATGCGCTGGCCATGCCTGCCGGCCAGCCGCGGCCAGTCGACCGGCAGGCCGCGCGCGAAAGCCCTCGCCATCGACGTGAACACCCGCTGCGGGCTGTCGTCGTCCCGGCGCACCGTCTCCATCACCAGTGCGTCCGCGTCAGCGTCGTCAACGATGTCCTGCGCCGCCGCGGCCGCCACCGGATGCGGGCTCATGTCGATGAGCACGCCGTACCCGTCAGCGAGCAGTGCCCGCACCGCCGTGGCGAACCGCACTTGCTGGCGCAGGTTGGCATACCAGTACTGGGCGCCGAGCGTGCTCATGTCCGTCACCGCTCCGGTCACCGTCGAGTAGAACGCGACACCGGAGCCGCCGCGCGGCCGGATGCCCGCGAGCCCGGCCACAAGCTCGTCCCGGACCCGCTCGACCTGCGCATGATGCGATGCGTAGTCGACGTCCAGCACCCTGACCGGCACTCCGTCGGCCTCGCATGCCGCGGCGAACTGCGCCGCGGCCGCGCTCGCGCCCGACACGACCGTGGCGGCCGGGCCGTTGACCACCGCGATCCCCAGGTCGGCTCCCCACTCCGGGAGTCGCTGCAGCACGTGCTCGGCGGGCAGCCGCACCGAGACCATCGCGCCCTCGCCGGCCAGCACCCGCAGTGCCCTGCTACGCAGTGCCACGGCTTTCGCTGCGTCCTCAAGCGACAGCCCGCCAGCCACGCAGGCCGCCGCTAGCTCTCCCTGGGAGTGCCCCACCACAGCGTCCGGCGATACTCCGGCCGCCAGCCAGACCCCGGCCAGGCTGACCATGAAGGCGAACAGCACCGGCTGTATCACGTCGACGCGCCGCCACAGAGCCTGATCAGCCTCTCCCCGCAGCAGGGAGAGCAAGGACCAGTCCACCCAGGGGGCCAGCGCCTGCTCGCACTCGCGCAGCCGGGCCGCGAAGACCGGGCAGGACGGTTCCAGCGTGCGCCCCATGCCCAGCCACTGCGACCCCTGGCCGCCGAACATGAAGACCGTCTTCCCGCCGCGGACCGCGGCCCGGCCGCGGACGATGCGCGGCGACGGCCTGCCCGCGGCCAGGTCGCGCAGGAGCCGCGGGCCGTCATCCCGGTCCCCGGCCATGATCACGGCTCGGTGCGCCCGCGCCGGGCGCGCCGCCAGCGCGGCGGCCACGTCCGCGGCGCCCCAGGCTGGCTCGTCGGTCACGGCATCCGCCAGGCGGCCTGCCAGCGCGCTCAGCGCGGGCTTGTCCGCTGCTGACAGCATCCACGGCGCCTTCGCGCCGGGCAGGAGCCCAGCCTCCGCAGGCTCCGCATCCGCAGGCTCCGCATCCGCAGGCTGCTCGTCCGCCGGCTGCTCGAGGATCAGGTGCGCGTTGGTGCCGCTGACCCCGAACGAGGACACGCCCGCCCGGCGCGGCCGGCCAGCGCGGGCCGGCCAAGGGCGCTGCCGCGTCAGCAGCTCCACCTCGCCGGCTGACCAGTCCACGTGCGCCGTCGGCTCATCCACGTGCAGCGTGGCCGGCATGACCCCATGCCGCATGGCCTCGACCATCTTGATCACCCCGGCCGCCCCCGCCGCCGCCTGCGTGTGACCGAGATTGGACTTGACCGACCCCAGCCACAGCGGCAGCCCCGGCTCCCGGTTCTGCCCGTAGACAGCGATCAGCGCCTGAGCCTCGATCGGGTCTCCCAGCGTCGTCCCGGTGCCGTGCGCTTCGACCACGTCCACCTCGGATGCGCTCACCCCGGCGGTGGCTAGCGCCTGCCTGAGCACCCGCTGCTGAGCCGGGCCGCTCGGCGCCGACAGTCCGTTGCTCGCTCCGTCCTGGTTGACCGCGCTGCCCCGGATCACCGCGAGTACCCGGTGCCCCAGCCGCCGCGCATCCGGCAGCCGCTCCAGCAGCAGCACGCCGACGCCCTCGGCCCACCCTGTTCCGTCCGCGGCCGTGGCGAACGGCTTGCACCGCCCGTCGGGAGCGAGGCCGCGCTGGCGGCTGAATTCCGCGAATATCCCCGGCGTGGCCATCACCGTCACTCCGCCCGCAAGGGCCAGCGAGCACTCGCCGCCGCGCAGCGACTGCGCCGCCAGGTGCACGGCCACCAGGGATGAGGAACACGCGGTATCGACGGTCAGCGCGGGCCCCCCGAACCCGAACACGTAGGCCACCCGGCCCGACAGGACGCTCGCCGAGCTGCCGGTCAGCCCGAAGCCGTCCGTTTCGGCGGCGCCGAGCGGCGGGCCGTAGTCGGCAGCGCTCCCGCCGACGAACACGCCCGTGTCGCTTCCCCGGAGCTGGGCCGGGTCAATCCCGGCCCGCTCGAATGCCTCCCAGGACGTCTCCAGCAGCAGGCGCTGCTGCGGGTCCATGACCAGCGCCTCGCGGGGCGAGATGCCGAAGAACCCGGCGTCGAACCCCGCCGCATCCGTCAGGAACCCGCCGGCCCGCACGTAGGACCTGCCGGGCAGGCCCGGGTCGGGATGATAGATGCCTGCGACATCCCAGCCTCGGTCCGCCGGGAAGGGCACGACTGCATCCCGGACCTCGGCAACCAGCCGCCACAGGTCCTCCGGCGAGCCGACCCCGCCGGGGAACCTGCATGCCATGCCCACGATCGCCACCCCGTCGCCTTCTGCGGGACCCTGCCGTGACGCCTCGGCGGGCGGGCGCTCACCGCCGAGAACCTCATCACGCAGGTAGCGAGCGAGCTGAGCGGGCGTCGGGTAGTCAAAGGTCAGGCTCGCGGGCAGCCGCGAGCCTATCGCCGCGGCGATCCGGCCCCGCAGCTCTACCGCGGTCACCGAGTCGAAGCCCAGGTCCTTGAATGACGTCTGCGAATCCACCGCGTCCGGCTCCGCATGGCCGAGAACGGCGGCAGCGCTGGCGCGCACCAGGCTCAAGACCGCGCGATCGCGTTCCGCGGCGGGCATCGCCGCCAGCCCACTCGCGATGCCATGCGCCGGGCCGGCGGCGGCATCAGCCCCGTCGTCTCCCGGGTCGGCTGCGGGGCCGCGGTGCTCGCCAGCCTGTTCGGCGGCGCCAGCGGACCGCTCAAGCCAGTGGCGCTGCCGCTGGAATGCGTAGGTGGGCAGGTCGACAAGAGCGGCAGCCGCACAGCGACGGGTCCAGTCAACGGGCGCTCCGCTCACGTAGGCCTCACTGACCGCCTGCCGGAAGGCGTCGAGCCCGCGGGCCTCGCGGTGCAGGGTGGCGACAGTGCTCGCCCTGACGCCGACAGCCTCGGCGATTTCCTGCACGCTGACCGTCAGCGACGGGTGCGGGCTGGCCTCGATGAACAGCTGGTGCCCCCGGCCGATCAGGCTGCGCACGGCGGCGTCGAACCGCACCGGCTCCCGCAGGTTCCGGTACCAGTACCCGGCGTCTAGACCGGTGCCGTCCACGGGCTGGCCGGTGACCGCGGAGACCATCGGCACGTTCGCCGGACGGGGGTGGACCGGAGCCAGCAGGCGGAAGATCCGGTCCCGCAGCTGCTCCACGTGGGCCGAGTGCGAGGCGTAGTCCACGGGGATGACCCGGCATCGATGCCCAGCCGCCTCCAGGCAGCCGCGCAGCTGGTCCAGGGCTGCCACGTCCCCGGAGATCACGGTCGCGGCCGGGCCGTTGACCGCGGCCACCGTCAGCCCCCCGCCGGTGCTGAGCCAGCGGCTCACCTGCTCTGCCCCCAGCGCCACCGACATCATCCCGCCCGTCCCGGCGATGGCGGTGAGAGCCTGGCTGCGCAGAGCGACTACCCGCGCGGCATCGTCGAGGGACAGCGCCCCGGCCACCGTGGCGGCAGCGATCTCCCCCTGCGAGTGGCCCGCCACCGCGGCCGGCGCTACTCCCGCCGACCGCCACAGCGCGGCAAGCGACACCATGACCGCCCACAGCGCCGGCTGGCCGACATCCACCCGGCTCAGCCCGGGCGCGCCGTCGGCCCCCTGGAGCACGTCCGTCAGGGACCAGTCGACATACGGCGCCAGCGCGGCCGCGCACTCGTCGAGCCGCTCGCGGAAGGGCGCGCACGACTCACGGAACTCGGCCGGGATACCGGCCCACCGCGCGCCCTGGCCGGGAAACACCAGCACCGGGCCCGCCGGCCCGGCAGCCTCTCCCACGACCACGTCCGGGGCGGGCA
>Ga0307372_10014210_pt1 | contig 10216 bp, 9 predicted proteins | sample OX1MG_FD_202533 | JGI IMG/M metagenome (GOLD analysis project Ga0307372, IMG submission 202533) | Soil microbial communities from Risofladan, Vaasa, Finland - OX-1 | ecosystem: Environmental > Terrestrial > Soil > Coastal area > Acid sulfate soil | place: Finland: Risofladan, Vaasa | collected... | reverse complement strand
CGGAGGGCCACGTGTGGGTGGGGGACGTGCTGATAGATCTCTGCCATGGGGGCATCCTCGCGCCCCATGCCACACCAACCCCGGATACCGGGTGTCGGTGACGAGCAGAGCTACTGGCCGGGAACCCGACCGGAGAGGAAGGGAGTGGGTGGGTACACCGCCGTGTAGGCGGCCTTGTTGGTCCCAACCTGATCGGAGACGATCTGTTGGAGGGGTACCGCCCTAGCGTCGAAAAGGGTCATGGGTGGCAGGCCGAGAAGCGCCTCGGTGGTCTTGTCCACCGACGCAAACGAACCCACCTGGGTGGCTGCCAGCCCCTCGCTCCCGAGCGGCCGGGCGATGCCGCCGGCGGTGAGCAGGAAGGTGCGGTGGATGTCCGCGTGATCGCCCGTGAACTGGTTGTCGTCCTCGGTGATCATCACGAGAGTGTGCGACCAGAAGGGGCTCTTCGACAGGCCTTGGACTATCTCGCCGATCGCGTAGTCGTTGTCGGCGACCATCGATTGGGGCGTCGGGTCCTGGGGGTTGAATACGTTGGACACGTCGTAGGTGTGGTTCTCGGGCAGCTGCATGTACACGAGGTTGGGCATGCTCTGCTGGCACTGGTCGTCGGACCTGCCGCCGGCCGTGCACGACGCGTACGCCGAGTCCCACCCGTCGAGGGTGAACTTCTGCTTGTCCGCCGGCTTGAACTGGATCGTCTGGCCGTACCACTTCGGAGGTGTCTGCCCCTCGAGAACATCCCATGCGTGCGAGACGGTCGAACCGTGCAGGAACATGGCGGCGCGATCGACGTCCGGCCACGCCAGATCGGTGCTGACGTCGGAGCCCGACTCTCCCCACAGGTCCTGGGGCACCTGGTTGCCCGCGGCGACAGCCGGCGACCCTGGCCGGGTGTCGGTCCCGAACAACCGTACGGTCATGCCGGCTCCGTAAGCCTGGTCGATCAACAGTTGCCTCGGGTTCAGCATGACCGACTCCTGGGCGTTCACATCCGGATCGGTGGGCCCTGAGAGGCTTCCGGGCGAACCCGCCGCGTACTGCCCGTTGGATCGCTGCCCGCGCAGGTTCTGCGAATAGTCGGGACCCCACGTCAGTTCACGGTCGAGAGTGGTGTACGCGCCGGACAGCCAGCTGTGGCCGAGCGTCGACGCCTCGGCTCCTTCGTTCCAGAAGTTGTCGTCGACGTTGTAGGTCTCGGCGAGATTGTGCTGGTTGGTCGTGACGGCGTCGCCGTACTCCGTCCACTGCGGGTCGGCGTCGGCATTGCGGAGAACCGCTCCCGTGTCCCCGAAGTACGAGTCGAAGGTCTTGTTCTCCGCCTCGATGATCACCACGTGGATCGACTTCGGGTCGACACTGCCTTTCGCGACCCCGCAGATCACCCCGCTCGTGATGCTGGAGCCGTCGGGCAATGGTGCCGGCAGACATGGGTTGGACGCCGGGTCGGCGACGTCGTGGGCCCACAGTGGCGCGAGCTGATCGTCCTCGACGAAGCGCTTCGTCCAGGCGTTCCACTCGCCGGACGCTGACGATCCGGGCAGGTCTATGACCGACAGGCTGCCTTCGGTCGAGGAGCCGACCAGCGGCTCGGTCTGGCCGTAGTACCCGGGCCCTGCTCCCTCACCGCGCAAGTTCGCCACCACTAGACGCGGGCCGCCTCCCGGTGCCTTGCCGTAGGCCATGGCGTCGGGATACCAACCCGTCGGGATGAACGTTCCACCGACGGTGAGATCCGGGACCGGCCGCCCGTCGAACGTCGTGTCCCGCAGCTTCTGGTGCATGGCGGAGACGTGACCGTTCGCCGCAGAGAAGACCTCGACCGCGTTCATTCCCGACAGGGCGGCGAACAGCAGAGACCCGTCCGACGAGAACGCGGCCGACACGGGTGACGCTCCCAGCGGCACTCCGTTGCCCAGAACAGGGAGCGTCTCAGTCACCGCGAGGTCACCCGTGTCGGGATCTACCTTCAACACGCTGATCGTGTCGGAACCCGCGTCGGTGACCACCGCGGTGCTGCCGTCTGGGGAGAGGGCGATTCCGGTCGGCTCCAGGCCGACAGGCACCACCTGGACCTCGTTGCCGGATCCGTCAGGGTTGACTCGGACCACCGAAACCGTTCCTGTCCCCACTCCGCCGCTGCGGGCGGGGTCGGTTTGGTCCGCCCAGTTGGTCACGTAAAGGGTCGACGGGTCCGAAGCGGATGCGCCGGGCCGGTAGGCCATGCCGTAGGCGTCCCGGCCGACGGGGATGGCTTTGACAGCCGGGGAGGAAGCGTCGGGATTGGAGACGTCGACGACATTGACGACCGAGCAGATCTTCGACGACGTCGGGCAGGGCGTCCCACCTGACTCGGCGGCCGCCACCTTGGAGGGGACGCTGACGTTGCCCGCGACGAAGAGCTTCGAGCCCTCGAGCAGCATGTTGCCCGGGTAGCCGGTGACCGGGATCCCCTTGTTGGGTGCGTCCGGTGCGGGGCCCGCCAGCCGGGCATCCACGAGAGCGGGACCTACCGCCTTGAACTGCCACACACGATCGGCGGAGCCGCCCGACACCCAGATATTGCCGGCTGCGTCCCCGGCGACGCCTTGGAACGTGTCCGATACGAGTGTCGGCGTCGGGAGCAGTGTCGTGCCGTCGACGTGGACGACGGCCTCCTCGAAGATCCCCGAAGTCGTGGCGTAGATGTCGCTGCCCGTGGGGGACATCCACACTCCCGTCGTTGCGCGGTTGGTGAGCACCTGGGTCCCTGCCGGGTCGAGCTTCCAGCCGTTGGGCATCCTGCCCGACCCGGGCAGAGGCTCGCTCGGCGAGGGCAGCGCCCCTCCCGTCCCGAGCGCCACCGCCGGCATCGCTGCTCCACCGGCGGCGAGTAGTGCCACACAGAAAAGCGACCGGGCGCGACACCGTGACTTCCCGCGTCCCCAGCTCATCCAGGCGTGGTTCGCCGCGAGAACCCCGTTTTCCTGCAGGACAGGAGCTGTTCAGCGACCCTCGAAGCGCGGTTCTCTCTTCTCGACGAACGCCCGGGCCGCCTCGCGATGATCCTCCGTGAAGCCCGTGTGCACGTGGTGGGTGACTTCGAGGTCGAGGCAGTCCATGACGTCACCGCCGGCAATCGCCCGGTTCAGGTTCTCCTTCATGTACCTGTAAGCCACCGCAGGACCTGTGGCGAGAATGTGCGCCCGGCGCATGACCTCGTCCGTCAGCGCATCGGCTGCGAACACCGCGTTCACCAGACCGAGCGCTTCCGCCTCCTCGGCGGTGAGCCGTTCGGAGAGGAAGTAGAGCTCCTTCGCCTTGGCCGCACCGACCAGGTGCGGTAGGAACCAGGTCCCGCCGTAGTCACCGGCGAACCCCACCCGGGCGAACGCTGTCGTCAGTACGGCGCCCGAGGAGGCGTAGCGAAGGTCGCAGGCGAGCGCGATGGACAGGCCGGCGCCGGCCGCCGGTCCCGGGATGCAGGCGATCGTCGGCTTCGGCATGGACCACAGCTTCCCGGAGGTGGCTCGCTGGCTGAGTCTCTGTTTCGCAATCACCTCGTCGACCGAAGACCGCGCTCCCGAGCCGGCATTCCGCTCGGCCATGCCCTTCACGTCCCCGCCGGCGCAGAACGCGCCACCTGCCCCGGTCACCACCACGCAGCGGACCGCGGCGTCGCCCTCGAACTCGGCGAGCACGCGCGCGAACGCTCCGAGCATCTCGTCGGACAGGGCGTTACGGCGCTCGGTCCGGTTGAACGTCACGACGCCCACGCCGTCGTCGATCTCTGCCAGCAGATGGTCCGTGCCTGTATCGACCCGCGTCATTCCCCGCCTCCTACCACGAACCGGACTCCCGCGATCTCATGGACGTGCTGCGAAGCGCTCGCCGCGCCAAGCCAGACTTCGGTGATGCCCTCTGCGTGCCCGTTCGCTGCGGGTGCGAAACGCAGCGTCTGCCCGGCCGATACAAGCTCCACCCGCGCCTCGCCGTTCCGGCCCTCGTCCACACCCAGTCCCAGAGCCGTAGCCCATCGTTGCGCCGCGACGGCCGGGTCTTTGACCTCGATGACCAGACCTCTGAGCGCGCTGCACCCGTTGGGGGAACTCCGCCCCGTCCAGTCCGGCCCGGCCCACCGCCACGTCTCCGGTGGCTCGGCCCAATCGAGCGAGACGATCGCCCCCGGCGTGTCCTTCGGGTGCAGGTGCGTGCCGGCGATGTCGTCGAAGTCGACCTTCCAGACCACCTTCATGCCGGCGTCGGCCACGCGGGCGCGAGCCGCCTCGAGGTTGTCCACCTGGAATATCGCCATGTACCCGCTGTCACCCCCGCGGCGCTCCAGGTAGCGCCCGGCGGCCGTGTCGGCACGAACGGGCGACACAACCTCGACGAAGGTGTCTCTCGCGGCGAACACCGAATTCTCGAGTCCGAACTCCGCGACCCCGGGATCGTGGAACGGGTCTGGCCAGCCGAACGCCTCCTGCAGGGCCTCGGCCGTGATGTGAAGGTCGTGGGCTGCCAGTGCTACCTGACGCAAGCGGGGGAGTGATGTCACGCGCGCATCGTAGGCCCCGCAGGATTTCGTGGTCGCCCGGGTGAACCGGCCCGCTGCGGTCAGCCGCCGTCGGGGCACCCCGGCTTGTGCGCGCCACCATCCATGACCGCCCCGCACTCAGGGCACAGAAGTCCCGCCCAGCATGCGGGATCTCCGCCCTCGTCCCGACCGGCCATCCCTGCGGCCGGCTCCCTGTCGACAGCAAGGAACTCGATCCAGAGTTCGACCTCACCGAGCGGCTCGACTTCGTGTTCGACGCCCGGGGGGATCACCCGCACCTCGCCGGCGCGCAGCTGCGATTCGTCGAAGCGCAGCCTGCCGCACTCGACGTGGAGCACCCCCCAGGTGGCGCGCCCCAACTTGTGCCGGTGGCGCAAGGCGTCGGGCATCGACGAAGCGTCCCATACCGGTGAGTTGCGCACGTGGCGCACATGGACCGGTAGCTCGCCCTGATCGCACAGAGGGCAGTCCAGAGGTGCTCCGACACGCGCCCTGCGCGAGTCGTCGTCGACCACCCATTCGCGCAGCTGGAACGGCGGGCGATGTCTGACGTGCTGGTTGTGGCCGCATTCGAGCTCCGCCACCCAATCGCCGGCGTCGTCCCGGTGGAAGCCGGTCATTGCTCGCTCCACACTCGAAGCGTACCGGCCGGTTGTATCGTCCTGGCCCGTGCCCACCTTCGAGCGACCCGGCGCTTCCATCCGTTTTGACGAGTACGGCAGCGGGTTTCCCCTGTTGCTGTTCGCACCAGGCGGCATGCATTCGATCGCGATGCTGTGGAGGGAGCGGCCCGGAGCATCGGGTGAGCGCCTCCCGTGGATCGACCCGACCACCGCTCTGGCGGACGCCTTCTGCGTAGTGAGCATGGACCAACGCAACGCGGGAGGGTCCGCCGGGGACGTATCAGCATCCGACGGGTGGCACACCTACACGAGTGACCACCTTGCGCTGATGGACCACCTCGGCTTCGACAGGGTGCACGCGATGGGAGGCTGCATCGGTTCCACCTATGCGCTCGCGTTGTGCGCGGCAGCCCCGGAGCGCGTCGCTGCCGCCGTCTTGCAGAACCCGATCGGCCTCAGCTCGGACAACCTCCAAAACTTCGTCGGCATGTTCGACTCGTGGGCGTCGGAGTTGCGTTCCCGCCGCGGGATCGATCCGGGAGTGCTCGAATCGTTCAGGGAGAACATGTTCGGGGGTGAGTTCGTCTTCGGCGCCAGCCGGGAGTTCGTGCGGTCGTGCCCCGTGCCGTTGCTCGTGCTGCCGGGCAACGACGAGTTCCACCCGCGGGCTGTAGCCGAGGAAATCGTGGACCTCGCACCCCGCGCCGAGCTACTGGATGATTGGGCCGGCAACCACGCGACCACCGCTCAGAAGATCCGGGCCTTCCTCTTACAGCACACGCCTCTCTAGCGCGCTGCGAGCAACCTGGTTCGCACACTCACGCTGAAGCACTCTTCCGGCGCCGTCTCGGGTCCGGTCAGCGTAGACGCCTGTGTGAGAAACGCCTGCTCGTCGCCGCCGCTCAGCATCGCCATGCGGGCGTGACGGGAGACATTATCTCCAGGGCGCACCGGAAGATGTCCATCGGTGAACAGCTGGGCTGCAAAACGAAGCCTGCGCATCCGCTGGGCCCTCTCCGAGTTGTAGGCACCGAACGTCGCTGGAGACCAGTCGTCCTCGGCAAGGAGAGCCTCAGCGGCGGACCTCGCGTCGCGCAGCGCGATCGAAAGCCCCTGCCCGATCACCGGATCGCTGTAACCGCCAGCATCACCTACGAGGACGGCACCCTCGACGCACACTGTCTCGACCCACGTGTCCTGCATGGGGTAGGCGGCGCACGGTCCGATCGGCGTCGCTCCGGCGATGTCGACGGTGTCGGGAATGCATCTCAGCTGGAAGCCTTCGAGCGTACTGGCGACCCTGTCTGCGCCCGACAGCCGCTGCCGCTCCTCCACCCGGACGCCGAGGTACAGGCGCGCCCTCGACGGCGTTTGGGGGAAGACGTAGAACATGCGGTCCCCTTCGGTACCGATCAGAGCGTCTGCCGGGTCCCAACCGCGCACTCCATCGACGAGCATGCCGGCGAGGAAGACGCGTGCCTCTGTGGAGTGGATGTCCATGCCGAGTTGGCGCCGGACGGTTGAGTCGCGGCCGTCCGCACCGATGACGATCCGGCAGCCGACGCGGCGGGTCGCTTCGCCCTCGGCATATTCAACGGCGGGTTTCGCCCCTGCGCGGATCACGACTTCGGAGACGCCGCGCACCACCCTCGCGCCAGCCCTAATCGCTGCTGCCTCCAGCGACGCGCAGGCTCTCGGGTGTCCTATCCCGAGGGCGCCCGGAACGCCCGGAATCAGTTCTCTGAGAGGGATCGCCCCGTTTTCGGTCTCATCCGCCGGGCGCACTTCGTCGTAGCCGTACATACGCTCGATGGGATTGGCGCCTGCGTCCATCAGCGCGCGGAGGAGACCCAGCCTTTGCGCTTCGAGCACGCCCCAGGGGGCGATGAACTCGCCGCGTACGCGGTCCTTGTACTCAGTGGATCGTTCGATCACGAGCACGGACAGACCACCGCGTGCGAGCGCTGTGGCTACAGATCCACCCGCGATTCCGCCTCCGACTACGACGACGTCAAAGTAATCGCTTTCGCCCAAATTTTGCCCCTTCGCACCACGCTCTGCTGCCCTCGAAAGGAACTTAGCGCGGTCGCGGTATCACCAAGGGTAAACGGACAAGGAATTCCACTCTTCGGTTGTGGCGGTCTGCCACACCCAAAACGACGCCCCCACAGCGCCACCGCGCCTCGCCTCCGCGAGGAACTCGTCTATCTCGGCGCCGCTCGGAGCGTCGACCCGCCCGCCCACGTCGGCCATGTTGAACGCCTGCCCGATCACATGGACGGGTCGGAGGGTGGACAGGCGGCTGATCGCCTGCGCCGCGGCACTCGCAGGGTCGACGCACTCCCAGTAGACCATCGGCGCGAACGCGTCGACGTAGGTCGCCATCGACTTGTACGGGTAGTCACCCAACCAGTACCGGTCGAGCGGCGGGTACACCGTGGCGATGATCGGCGTGTCGCCCGCAGCCTTGCGCACGGCTTCGAGATAGACGCCGACGCGTTGGGCCGTCAGGTCGACCCCTTCGGACGGTCGTTCGATATCGGCGCTGTACGCGTCGACGGCGTCGCCGCCGGGCGCGCGCCACGCGAGTATCTGCGCCGTCCACGCGGCGTCGCCCACAGGGTCGTACAGGTACGGGAATCCCCACGCGATCACGCGGATTCCCGCGGCGTGCGCCGCGGGCACGAGCGCAGCGAGCTCGTTCGCACCGTAGAACCCGTTCTTGGAGTCTCCGACCCGGACCCAGAGCTGGTGCAGCCCCGCGCCCTGGGCCTGCTTCACTACGGCGGCCGCGTCGCCGCCGTCGGTCTGGGACCACAACCAGACCCACATTCCCTTGCCCTCTATCGCAGCGAGCGAGGAATGCCACGGTTGCGGCGGCTGCACGGGCGGTAATGCCGAGTCCGGCACGAGCGTCGCTGGGTGCCACGGTGGCGGCGAGGGTGGCCCCGGCGGTTTCGGCGGTACCGGGCAACCCGCGAGCGTCGCCGTTTGCGGCGCCGGCGGCAACGTCGTCGTGGAGGTCGTGGTCGTCGTCGGGGGCGGAGGCGTCGTCGGCGGCAGGGAGGTGGTCACATCACGCGGTGCCTGGGGTGCCAGCGCCGCGACTACACCGGTTCGTGTCGTGCGCTGCGGATGGCTCGTGGTCGTCACCATTGCAGCTGCAGCAGCGACGCTGCCCGCTGCGAGAACAGCGACAGAAGCCTTCAGCGCCCCCAGTACCTTCAGCCCCACGCCTTCATTGTCGCGGACGGAGGCTGACGATCGGCCGCGGGCGCACGATCGAGCCCGGGCAGCATTCCCTTTCGGGATGCTATGGACGAATCCGCCTCATGCCGCTAGGGTCGATCGGGTCGTGAAGCTCCTCGTGCAGCTCCACCGTCGAGGCCGCCGCCGGCGGACTGGCCTCCCGAAGGCTGCGGCGGCCCTGATCCTCGCCGCAGTCACGGGCGCGTCCTGGCTGCCGTCGTTGGTGGACGCTCCCAGCGCGTCTGCTGACCAGATCGGCTCGACCCGTCAGCAGGTCGCAGCCGCGCAGGCCCAGGTGATCGCCGGCGCGCGGCGGGTCCACCAGCTCACCCTCGAGTACGCGCAGGCGAACCTTCAGGCATCGTCCCTGCAGGCATTGGTGGCGTCCGGTCAGGCCCAGGTAACCCGGCTCGAGGCTGCGACCGCTCAGGCATCCGCACGCTTGCGGCAGGAGGCGATCGACAGCTACACGGGCGCGTACACCGGAGTCCCGTCCGTCGTTGCTTCTCCGCAGAACTCCCCGCTTGCCGACCCGGCGGTGCGAGCCGGCTACATATCGATCGCCTCGGGTGACCTGCGCGACTCCCTCGACAGCTACGTGGCTAGCCAGCGCCAGCTCGTTCAGGCACAGACCTTGCTTGCTGCCAGGGAAAGACAGAGCCTCGCGGCAGCCACCGTTCTTCAGCGCGCTCGTGACGCGGCTATGGCGGAGGCCACCTCCGACCAGACGCGGCTCAACTCGCTTCAAGCGCAGCTCACCAACCTCGAGGCAGCGCAAGCAGCCCAGGCAGCCCAGGCCGCGCAGGCCGCCGCAGCAACCCGGGCGGCCCAAGCCGCCGCAGCTGCCCAAGCCGCGCAGGCCGCCGCAGCAGCGAAGGCGCGTGCTGCCGCGCCCCCGGCGGGCCCCCCTGTCGACAACGGCCTGGTCGCTGTGGTCCAGTCAGTCGTCTCCCAGCCGGCACCGTCAACCCCGACTGCTGCGCCCGCACCCACCTCCGGAGATGGGGGAGCCGGGGGTGTCTGGCTGCAGCTTCGCGAGTGCGAGTCCGGCGACAACTACCAGGCCAACACCGGCAACGGTTACTTCGGCGCGTACCAGTTCTCGCAGCAGACCTGGACCGATCTGGGGCTCCCGGGGCGCCCGGACCTCGAGCCCCCCTCGATGCAGGACCAGGCGGCCATGAAGCTGCAGTCGGAGTACGGCTGGGGCCAGTGGCCGGCTTGCTCCGCCGCGCTCGGCCTGTCCTGAACCTGCGGGGCAACCGCTGCCTGCCGGCGACCGCTACCCGCCGGCGACCGCTACCCGCCGGCGATCGCACCCACCACGCAGAACGGTTCCTCGCCGGCCACCACCCTCGCCGGCAGCGGTGCATCGGGCGGGTCGTGGGAAAGGTCCTCCTCGCAAGCGAAGAACCGCACGAACGCGCGCCGCTTGGCCGTCTCCCGGTCCCGGATGGTCCCCTTCAGCATCGGGTAACGCTGTTCGAGCGCGTCCAGCACCGCCCGTTGCGTCACCTCGCCGGCCAGGTCCAGCGAGACTTCGCCGCGGACCCCGGCAAGGGTCCGCAGGTGCGCAGGCAACACGACCCTGATCCATGGCCTGCCTTGCCCGGCCGGGGCCCCAACCCCGGCCTCCTCCAGAGAGGGGAGACGCCCGCCACTCTCCTGGCCGACTTCGCTCACGGCAGGGTCTGGACCTCGACCGACAGCACCGCCGGCAGATCCCTCACGATCGCCTCCCACCTGTCGCCGTCGTCGGCCGACGCGTACACCTGCCCTCCTGTGGTCCCGAAGTACACGCCGCACG
>Ga0307372_10014209_pt1 | contig 10216 bp, 8 predicted proteins | sample OX1MG_FD_202533 | JGI IMG/M metagenome (GOLD analysis project Ga0307372, IMG submission 202533) | Soil microbial communities from Risofladan, Vaasa, Finland - OX-1 | ecosystem: Environmental > Terrestrial > Soil > Coastal area > Acid sulfate soil | place: Finland: Risofladan, Vaasa | collected... | reverse complement strand
CCAGGCCGGCGTTCCCGCCCGCCTCCACGGACGACTTCGCCCTCCGGTAGGCCTCGGTCGCATCGCGCACCGCCTCCACCTCTTCGGGGGGCAGCATCAAGAATCGGGTCTTGTTGGACTCCGAGTAACTCAACACGGTGGACTCGTGCAGCTGATCCCCATCGGCGCAGCGACAGTTCGGCTTTCCGCAGCGCCGGCGGTGGGTCACCACGGACCCCCGAACCATCTCCGGCTTGCGTCCTCTGGCTGATCTTGCCATCCATCCTCCTAGTCCGCTAGTGGGTCACTAGCAGATCATGGCAGACTGACGGACGGGGGTGGTGGATAGGCGGAGCCAGACAGGTGTCTTCAGACCGACATTCGGCCGTGGTCAGCCCGAATACCCAGCCGGGGTGGACGGATTCGACCGACCACAACGGCCGCGAAGCAACGAACTACCTGGTCACGCCGCCATTCCAACGCCAACGGACGTCACTCCAGGGGATCCACACCCAAACCAAATAGGCCGTGGCCGTGCATTTAACCGATCTCCTCTTGATCTTGGTTCACAGCTTCTTTAGCTTCTGTTTCTGACTCGCCATCACCGTATGCAGGATGTCCACCCCATGAGGTCGAGGGCCAAGATATGCATCTCGGTCCTCTAGGGTCACATGTCGGCGAAGATGAAGGGCAAGTGCAGCCTGTTCGGTTGCTCCGCCTGGCTGGCTCCACGTCCCGGATTGGGTACTGGCCCCCGACAGGGATCGGCATCGACTGTCTGAGTAACCGCGTAGGGCGAGTTGAGCAAGAACGCTGTAGCCCATGGAGGATCCCCGCTCCACTGCCGCCCAGGCAGCGACCCCAGCACGCCCAATATCTCCCTGAGCAGCGAACGCGTTGGCAGCTGTAACAAGACTTACTGGACGAGTCGGCTCCTTCACTGTAGCTAGCCATGAAAACCGAATGGCCTGAGGAAGGTCGCCCTGAATCAGGTAGATGCGCCCAAGCACGTAGAGGGCCTGGGTGTCGGTCGGATTGGTTCGCAGGCGGCTGACTGAGAGGGCGAAGGCACTCTTCCTCAGGGCTACTTCGGGAAGGTCCTGTAAACCCGCTCGAGCCGCGGCACGAATCGCGATCGTCTCGACTATGGCGCTGGGATCGACGATGGACCTTAGGGCGCCATAAGTCAACCCGTCTCGCATGGCACGGACTATCGCTTCTGACATCCAGAGATACCGCTCGGGATCCTCGGGATGTTGGCGCAGCTCCTCGACCAGAAGCTGGATGCCATTCTTGGCCCGAATGGCATCACCTGGCGCGCTCAGAATCGGGATCTGTTGATATGCCGAGACGAACCGTCGGGCGGTGTTGCCGATCGCTCTCGACACTGCGGAGGGCGGCGCCGGTGAACAGTTCCCGACCGGACTGGCGGTTGATGGTTGGACGGCTTTGGGGGTCATTGCTTTGCCTGCCTCTGGCCTTGACGCAACTGCCTTGGCGCCGGACGGCTTGACGGCGGAGGACTTGACGGCGGAGGGCGGATGCTGAGTGTCGGGGTTCCGTACTGCAGAAGACGGCGACGACGGGGGGCGAGCGCTCGGTGCCTTCTCTGGTGGTCGAGCCGGAGATGGAGTGCTGCGATCGGGTTTCCAGCCAGGCGGCGGGGGCCAGAAGGGCGGTCGCTCGCTGGCCGAAACGTTGAGACCCCGGTTTTGAACTCGGGGTGGAGGAGCGGCCTTGCTCGCGGCACCCTTAGGGGGCGCCAGCTGGGTACCGCACCGCCGGCAGAAGCGATCCCGGTCGAGGGCTGAGACTCCGCATTGGCGACAGAACGCCATCTCAGCCTCGGACCCGCGGCGTGCTATGCGTCGGCGTGCCTACCAGGATGCCCTCCGCCACCGTGATCCCCTCTTCTCTCCGGTATGACAGAGTCGGCTGGTAATCGCGGAAGTGAAGACAAACAACCCAAAGTTATCTTAGACAATCCTAACTGACTTATCCCGTCTTGAGCGGCTCAAGGCGTTGGAGCTGGGCGCGCGGCCCTTATCGGCAGGCCCGGTCGAGACCTTGAGAAGAAATTCCTCCGGATAGGACCCAAGCTGCGACGATTGGCGAGCTCTCGGAACGCGCAGTGAACCAGCTGTCAACAGCTGATGCCCCACCGGGCCTGTCAATGGCTGATGCTCGGCGCGCCGGGTAAACCTGGGGCGAAGCGGGCGTCCCATCAGGGGTAGGCCACCCGGACCAGTACGGGGCCCGCCTCGTGCCATTGACGACCAGCAGAACGCGTCTCTCCCGAGGCACTTGTTCATACATACTCTGGCGACAATTACCGGCGTAGCCGGGGACATGGATGAGGCCGACCGGTGCCTGGCGATCATGCAGTCCATGGGCGCTCAGTTGGACCAGCCCGACCTCCACTGGACTGTCGCGTTGCGTAAGGCCGGCCGAGCCCTCATCGCCGGGGACACCGATGGGGCCGAGCAGCTGGCCAACGAGGCAAACCAAATCGGGACCGACGCCGGTGAGCCCGACGCCGCCCTGGTTTTCGGCGGGCAGCTCATGTAGGTGAACCGCCAGCGCGGGACCCTGGGCGACCTCGTACCACTCATCGAGCAGGCGGCGGCCCACCTGCAACCGGGATCAGCTTCGGAGCTGGCTTTGGCCAATATGTACGCCGGCCCCACCGATGAGGCGCGTCGCCTGCTGGCAGAATTCGCGGCCGAAGACTTCGATCTGCCGGCGGAGGCCGGCTGGAGTCTGTGGATGGTCGACTACGCGAACGCCGCCATCAAATGCCGGGATACGACCTTCGCTGGAGCCCTCCTCGAGCGGCTGGCTCCGTTTGCAGCCCAGTTCGCCGGCGGGGACATATGGCCGAAGGGTCCGGTCAGCCTCGTCCTCGGCGGGCTAGCCGGTTGGGGAGAGGGAGGAGGTTCGCAATGGCTCCTGGATCGGTGCCGCCCCTGTCGGCGGCTGGTGGCCATGATCCGGGCCATCCCTCCGAACCTGCTCAGAGGACCCGCCGCGATCTCGGAGACTTTCTCCCAGGAACTTCTAAGCGGGGTCCGAGTGGCGTCGGAGGGGCCGCCACCAGGCTGGTGCCACGACCCCCAAGGAGGACGCATGATGTCGATGCCCCGGAAAGTGATGGCAGACGACCAACTGGCTGAGCACGTGGCCGTGCTGGCCTCACCGGTCCCGGAAGGGGAACGGGAGGAGCTGAGCAGGTGCCTGGGCCGGGGCTGGTCGGTGGTCGACATACGGGAGGCTCCGCCGGAGGCGGAACTGATCGTCGTCCGCCGGTGCGGTCACCAGGCCCTGGCCCGGTTGCGCCGCGGCGTCCCCGTCGCCCACATCGCAGTGGAGGACGGCGCCATGCCCGGAATCCCCCAGAATTTCCAGGCTCTGCCATGGCTTTCGATCTCCTAACCCCGTACCCTGCTTCGCCATGCGGCGGGCATTGGTGGGGACCCTGGCGGTCCTGGTTCTAATAGGTACTTTCGTCTGGGCGCCTAAGGCCATCTCCGACACGGCCACTCCCCACACCGGCTTCGTGGGCAGCGGGGTGGAGGGCTACGGGGACGCCGGCAACTACGGCGGCTTCGGCGGAGCCAAGCTCTCGGCTCCGGCCGTGGGTATGGCCTCCACCCCGGACGGCAAGGGCTACTGGGTGGTGTCCGCCGACGGGGGCATCTTCACCTACGGGGATGCCGGCTTCTTCGGCTCCCTGGGCGCCACCCGCATCTACGCCCCCATCGTGGGCATTGCCGCCACCCCCGACGGAGGGGGCTACTGGCTGGTGGCCATGGACGGGGGCATCTTCACCTACGGGGATGCCCGCTTCTACGGCTCCCTCGGCGGGGCCCCGCCGGTGCACTCCATCGTGGGCATGGCCGTGGCCCCCGGCGGCCTGGGCTATTGGCTGGTGGGCAGCCAGGGCGCCATCTACCCCTTCGGCACCGCCGTCTCCTACGGCTCGCCGGCCAACCTGGCCCACCCCATCACCGGCATCGTGGCCACCCACGACGGGCTGGGCTACTGGCTGGTGGCCTCCGACGGGGGCATCTTCACCTACGGGGATGCCGGCTTCTTCGGCTCGGCCGCCAACATGAAGATCAACACCTGGGTCAACGGCATGGCCGTGACCCCCGACCAGCAGGGCTACTGGCTGGTGGCCGCCACCGGCGGGATCCTGACCTTCGGGGATGCCACCTTCGAGGGCCCTTCGCCGAACAATCCTCCCTTCTCCCCCACCCTGGGCATGGCCGCCACCCCCGACGGGGCCGGCTACTGGCTGTTGCGCCAGGACGAGGCCGCCACCGCCTTCTCCAACCCCTCCCCGGCCAACTCCCCCGTCCCTGGGGCGGCGGCCATCGTGGCCGAGGCGGCCAGCCAGATCGGCCCCGACCCCGATGCCAGCCAGGGGAACTACTGCAACCCCTACGGGCCCTGTGAGGCGTGGTGCTCCCTGTTCACCACCTGGGTGTGGGACCAGGAGGGCTACAGCGTCCCCCGCTACCCCTTCACCGGGGACGTCTTCAACTGGTCCCAGGCCCGGGGCCTCGCCCAGCCGGCCTCAGCCATGCCCGTGCCGGGGGAGGCCGTGATGTACGGCACCGGCCCCAACAGCACCTCCACCTCGGTGCATACCGGCATCGTGGCCCAGGTGTGGCCCGATGGCGCCATCGACACCATCGAAGGTGACGCCGGACCCGAGCCGGCCGGGCAATACTCCACCATCGTCAACGGCCCCTTCCTGCCCTCGGAGTCCCAGGGCTACAACGGCGTCGGCGTCTACGGCTACGCGCGGCCCTGACCCGGCTCTGACCCACCGGCCCCACCCCACCCGCGGGCGGGACTGGAAGCCCCGGCCGTAGGACCAGCGCCGGCGGAGACCGGCTTGCCAGCAAGCCAGCCGGCCGTCAGCATCCGGCGTTCCAGGTCCCGTGGCTCGGCCGTAGCCACGAGGGCGTCAACCCGGTCCGCCAGGGAACCGGTCCGGGTCGGGAGCGAGCCCGGCCCATGAGCCGGGTCTGTTCTCCACCACGCTCAGGTGCCGAGGGTCGGCCAGCGCCGACCGATCCGCTCACCAGCGCGTCGAGTGCCGCCGGGGCTCAAGTTGCGGGTGCTCTACGCAGCAATTGCGACTGGGATGGGTACTGGAAGTTCCACTTGGCTCAAGAGCGCACCCGCGTGCACGAGGCCCGATACCTGGACGGGGTGCTTCCTGTGGCCGCATGAGGTCCCTCCAGGGGAGCCACACCCAAAATAAACAGGCCGAGGGCGCCCCCCCGATCCGCACCCAAGTTCGGCGGGACCCGGACTGGTCGACAAAAACCGCTCCACCCGGATCATCCTCATCGATCACCTATCGGTCTCCTGCGCCACCATCACCTCGGCCCGATCCGCCAAAACGGCGGAACGCAGGCTCCTGGCCGCGTCCCGCCGTTTGGGTCTAGATAGATACTGGCCGCTACGGCTTGTGGCTGGTGGCGTTGCCGGCGCCGGCGGAGCTCGCACCGCCGCTGTCCGTCCTGGCTGTCTTCGTGCCGGTGGAATTCGCACCGCTACTGGCCGAGTTGGCGGTGTTGGTGCCTCCGCTGTTGGGCGTGGTGACTACTCCCTGAGAGCTTCCGGCGGTGGAGGCGTTGCCCGTGGTGGAGGCCTTGTTGGACTGACCGGCGCCGGACTGGCCCGGCTGAGTCACCTTTGCGCACTTCGTGCTCGAGAGGCCGGTAAAGGGCGGGGCGCTGTCCTTTTGGCTCTGGCTGGAGCTTCCGGCCTGGGAATTGGCCTTGGAATTGGGACCTGCGGCCAGGGCTGTGCACAGGCCGTACTGGGCATGCGCGTTGGGGGTATGGGTGCCCGACTGGCCACGGTTGGTGAGGTTGGTGCCAGCGTGGCTATCGGGGTTGGGCACCGATATACCCACGTGGGAAAGGGCGTCGGAGGCCGCGGACTGGGCCGAGGCGGGGAGGGAGCCGGTAGCGGCCGCCGCCGCGCCGGCGCCGAGAACGGCGGTGGCGGCTATGGCGGCCACCTTGGCAGAAAGCAGCTGACTGATCATGGGTCTCCTCTGGGGTATGAAACTGCGGACTACTGGTGTCGAGATCACCGCGGCCGCCACGGCCGCCACTACGGCGGGCTGGCCGGCCAATTCGGCCGGCATCGGCGGACCCTGGGCCCGACCGACCGCCTGCGCCACCCCGGCCCAGCCGGGGGGAGCATCGTCGGGGGCCAACTGACCGGCCAAGAGCCGGTCAGTGGTGGCATCGTCGAGGGGGAAGCGGAACATCTCGCTATTAGAAAGGCCCGGCGGGGTCACTGCGTTACAGCCTGGGTCGGAAAACTTTTGGCCAGCTTGCGCAGGGCCCGGTGCTGGATGACCCGAACGGCGCCCGGGCGCTTTTTGAGAATGCGGGCCACTTCCTCCACCGAGAAACCGCCGAGCACCCTCAAGAGGACCACCTCGGCCTGCTCCCCGGCCAGGGTCCCCACCAATTCCCGCACCGCGGCCTGGGAGCTCACCAGGTCCTGAGGGTCTTCTCCGCCGGCCCAGGTGACCAGGTCGTCATCGGAAGCCGAGGCGTTCGGGCGCCGGGCGGCCTGGCGCCAATGCTGGGCGATCTGGTGTCGGGCGATGGTGAACATCCAGGCCCGAAAGGCCCCCTCGTTGCCCACGAAGCCCGACAGGTGCCCGGCCGCGGCCAGCCACACCTCCGAGGCCAGATCCTCGGCCGCCCCGGGGGCCCGGACGGCCAGGTACCTCACCAAGCGGGGGTTGAGATCCCGGTAGAGGACCGCCACGGCTGTTTCGTCACCGGCCTGGGCTGCCGCCAGTACCGCTGGAAAATCGACCCCGACCGTCAAAGTACGCGCCCAGGACCCGATGGTAGTCACCGAGCTCCGCCATCCCGGCCATGTTCTGGCCATGGTCGGTGTTCCACAACTCGGTCTAACTCGGGGTGCCCGCCGGGTCACAGTCTCAGCAGGAACTCAGGAAATGCCCGGCAGGAAATACGGTCGGGAAGGGCGAATTATTCGACCGGAGACGTATCAGTTAGCTCAAATCGCAAGGTACTCATCGCTGGAGCGGTAGCGGCGCGCTCGGTCTGGGCGCCCCGGCGGCCTTCGCCGCCTCGGGTCCTCCGAGCAACCCCCCCCGGTTCCAGTAGCAACGCCCAGAGCCCGGGACAGGGAGCAAATGGCTGCGCCGGCCTCAACAACGCCAACGTCCCCAGCAACGCCGGTACGGCCCTGGCCAGCTCGATCTTGGGCTGCTAACCAGTAAGGGCTTCAAGTTCTGTGAACGGTGTCAAGGCGGGCGGTCTTCCAGGCCGCCCGCCTTGGTCGTTAATAGTCCCGACGGGTTGGTAGCTGATGCCCCACCGGGCTGTCAACGGCTGATGCCCAAGCCGTCGGGTAAACCTGGGGCGAAGCGGGCGTCCCATCAGGGGTAGGCCACCCGGACCGGAACGGGCCCCCCCTCGTACCATTGACGACCAGCAGAACGCGTCTTTCCCGAGGCACTTGTTCATACATACTATGGCGACAATTACCGGGGTACCGAAGGGACTGGAGTCGGCGACTTCAACGCGATCGGTACCCGCCGGGGGTGTCTTTGGTCTCCTCAGCGCGGCGAACTGGGGCGGGTGCGGACGACGTCGGCGTGCGTGCTATGGGCGGCCCGGGTCCCTTCGAGGGCGCAGAACCGCGGCGAGGGTATCTGTCGCTCGCGAGCCTTTGCTCCGGTCCCAGACCGGCTGGTGTCGACCGAACAAACCGGAGTTCTGGAGCGGTGACGACGGGAATAGCGGGCGGGTTGACCGACCACCATGAACTGACATCGCCGGATGGCCTGGGATGGGACGGCGGGTGAGAGGCTGAGACATGCATTTGGTAGTCGAACTCCTCAGCATGCTGGCCGGTGTCGGCCTCATCATCTTTGGGGCCGAGACCTTTGCAGAGAACCTCTCGGCCGCCTCGGCCCGTCTCGGGGTCACGACCTTCGCCTTGGCCGTGCTCCTGGCCGGAGCCGAGCCCGAGGAGCTGGCCACCACGGTCACCGCCTCGTTGCGGCATTCCCCCGCCATCGCCTACGGGGATGTCATCGGCGCCAACATCGCCATGTGCCTGGTGGCCCTCGGCGTCGGAGCGGTGATCGCGCCGCTGCCCTTTGGCGGCTCGGCCCTGCGCTACGGCCTCCTGGGCCTGCCTCTCGGGGCGGTGGCCGCCGGTCTGGCTTGGCGAGGTCACCTGGCCCGCTGGGAGGGAGGACTCCTGGTCGGTCTCTATCTCGCCTACGTGGCCGCCATCTGGATATCCGAGAGACGGCCTCCGATGCTCGGGGAGGCGGGCGAACTCGACGAGGCCGTGGAGCGTCTGGGCGAGAGCCGGCCGGCGTCCCGGCTGGGCCGAGAGATGGCCCTCGTTCTCTTGGGGGTGGCGGCCACCATCGGTGGGGCCGTCCTGCTGGTCGACGGAGCCAGGGGCCTCACCCACGTCGAGTCGACCCAGACAAAGGTGGGCCTGATCCTGGTCGGCTTCGCCACCGCCTTCGAGTTGGTCGTGCTGGCCTGGTCCTCGGCCCGGCGGGGCATCAGTGAGGTGGTGGTGGCCGGGGTGGTGGGCTCTTTTGCCTACAACGTCACCATGTCACTCGGCGCCGGCGCTCTGGCCCGGCCGCTGCGGATCACCGACGCCACCCAGCTCCACGGACCCTGGGTGGCCATGGTCGCCTGCCTGGCCGGTGTTCTGGCCCTGGCCGGGGTCATGCGCCGCCTTCCCCGGCCCGCTGGCGGGGCCCTGCTCCTCGCCTATCCGCTGGTGGCCTGGCTGGTCCTTGGTTGAAAGACGGCCGGGCCAACCGGGTGTGATCCGCAACCTGCGGTTCGCCGGAGCGCACGGACTATTGCGCTGATGTTGTGGGCGGGCCCGGAGCCAAAAGCACTTCATCCACGCGCTGGTGAACAGATCGTCGTCGCTCATGCTCGGCGCTCGGATGCGGGCTTTCGATGACGTTGGCCCAAACGTGCCGCGATGGTCCTCCTGTAAGTGACGCCGTGGAGGGCCGGGCTTGCTCGGCAGTGGGTCCGGCTCCCACGGCGAATCCTCCCAGGAGGCTGTGGGGAGCGGTCAGTTCGATGTGCTGGGTGGTCGACAGCAGGAACACGCGGCGCGGTGCCCGATGAGCAGGGAATGCGAAGCGAGCACCCATGCTGCGATGGGTTCCAACCGCCCAGGGTCCTCGCCAGCCTGCGCCTGCAGGACCCTGAACGCCTCGTCCACGCTGCGGTCGAGCCACTCGGCCAGCATGCCGCAGGCCACATTGACGGCCGCCGAAAAGTTCTCCGGGCGGAGTAGAGATATCCGACCATGGGCCACGGGCAATGCCTCCGCCACCACGATATCGAAGTGGGGTAGCCGGGGCCGATCCGTGGGGTACGGTCAGGCGGGTGAGGCGCGGACGGGTACCCCTACCTGGGGGTTCGCGTTTTGCCGAACCGTCCTAGGCCCCGGCAAGGCTAGAGATCACCGATGCACGTCCCGCCGCCGCCAACCTGGCAGGGTCATCGGCCTGGTGGCCCCTCCCAGATGACCGTGGCCCCCAGGTGGCCACGGTTATCTGGTCGGCGACCACGATCTGTCCGGACTCGATCCTGGCCTGCCCCGACGGGGGGACCTGGTGGGGAACCTTTAGGCGAGAGCAGGCCTGAACCTCCGGCTCCGGGCCAATGTGTCCGCCCGGGGAGGTGCCGCAGCCAGCAGGGGACTCCCTGAGCTGAAGGGCTTGCAGGAACCGGGCGTTCAATTGGGCGTAGCCTGCCGGCCCGGCACCGCTGGCCAACTCCTTGCCAGGGACGACCAGGTAGAACGCCTCTCCACGAGGCACAACTCCTTCATACATGCTTTCCCGATAATTACCGGGGACCTGCGCGGCATGTTCGACGGGCCCACCACCAGCGGGCTGCGGATCGACGGCCCGCTGGTCGTCCTCGACCTGTCGGCGGTGTACGGCTCGGCCGCCCTGCCTGTTCTCATGGCCTGTGCCACCGCCTGGGTCCAGGCCACCCTGGACAGCTCTCGGACCCGAAGGCGCCTGTTGGTGGTGGACGAGGCCTGGGCGACGCTTTCCAACCTCAGCGTGCAGGTGTGTCCTGAAAGGAGAGTGATGGTGATGGAGTAGGTCACCAGCACGATCCGTGCTGTGCCAGTGATGGAGGTTTGGCCCTCC
>Ga0307372_10014207_pt1 | contig 10216 bp, 7 predicted proteins | sample OX1MG_FD_202533 | JGI IMG/M metagenome (GOLD analysis project Ga0307372, IMG submission 202533) | Soil microbial communities from Risofladan, Vaasa, Finland - OX-1 | ecosystem: Environmental > Terrestrial > Soil > Coastal area > Acid sulfate soil | place: Finland: Risofladan, Vaasa | collected... | reverse complement strand
TGCTCACCCTCGCCTTCGACGAAGATCCCCGCCTGCTGCGCTGGGCGCCGGATGGCATCTACTTCTCCGCCCTGCAGAAAACCAGTTCCTCGCTCTTCCTACTCGATCCCGCGACCAAATCGATCAAACCCCTGCCCATGCCCGGCAGCGCCATCGCCGGCTCGTTCACCTTCTCAAAGGACTTTTCCCGCGTAGCCTATCGCGGCGCCGGCCCCAACCAGTTCGCGGAGATTTACGCAACCTCTCTCGCTTCTCCCGCTCCGGTCCGGATCACCGATGCCGAGGATCAGCTCAAGGGCTTCTCGGTCGCGCATCGCGAAGTCATCCATTGGAAATCCGGCGATGGCACGGAGATCGAGGGCATCCTGATCAGGCCCGCCAACTTCGATGCCCATAAGAAGTACCCGCTCCTGGTCGTCATCCACGGCGGCCCCACCGGTATCGATATGCCCGACGTTCGGCCCGATCGCTATTACCCCATCGAGCGCTTCGTCGCCCGTGGCGCGCTGATCCTGGAGCCTAACTACCGCGGATCCGCCGGCTACGGCGAAGCCTTCCGCTCGCTCAACGTGCGCAACCTCGGGGTGGGCGACTACGCCGACGTTATCTCCGGCGTCGATTCCCTCATCGCCCAGGGCTATGTGGACAAGGGTCGCGTGGGCGCCATGGGCTGGAGCGAGGGCGGCTACATCTCCGCCTTCATCACCGCCTCCAGCAACCGCTTCAAGGCCGTCTCAGTGGGCGCCGGCATCTCCGACTGGATGACTTACTACGTCAACACCGATATCACGCCCTTCACCCGCCAGTATCTCCACGCCACCCCCTGGGACGACCCCGCCATTTACGCCAAAACGTCCCCCATCACCTACATCTCGCACGCGCAGACGCCCACGCTTATCCAGCAAGGTTCGGTCGACCGGCGCGTTCCCGTCCCCGATTCGTTTGAGCTGCGCCAGGCCCTTGAAGATCATGGCGTTCCCGTCAAAATGGTCCTCTATGACGGTTTCGGCCACCCCATCACCAAGCCCAAACAGCAGCGCGCCGTGATGGAAGAAAACGAAAACTGGTTCGACCACTACATCTGGGGCGATCCCCTCGCGCCGGCGCTCACTCCGGCGTCGCCGCCGGCCAAGCCTGCGGAGAAGTAGTCAAACGGCAAGTAGGAAGATCGCCGGCTCCGTTCATGGGAACGAAGCAGGTCCTGTGTACGCCTTCCGGAAGGCCTTCCGCAGGATGTGGCCTGGCGCGCGGCGGAAGCTGATCGTCTCTTTTGTGCCCGATGGAAACTACGTCAGCGTGGATGCGGTGGAAGCGAAGCCGGAGCGCGAGAGCACGGCGCCGTGAGGGCAGCAACACTCAGGCAGGCCGCTGCAATCCAAACGTACATGGGCGAGCGGGACCCAGCGGGGCCAGATGTGACCGCGATCACCGCCTCACAGGCGCCTCTGGAACATACTAGGGCTGGAAAGGAGCTTCCATCCGAAGCTCCTTTCCCCGTTTCGGGAGAAAATAAATACCCCCCACCCCCCCATTTGCTAGCAATGCTAGCAATGCTAGCGCTGGGTCGGAAGGGGCAATCATCGACTGTGGACTGTGAACTGTGAAGTGTGAACTGCCAATCCAGCTTTCGGCTCGGGCCGACGTGACCACATGGACATCCACACTGGCGCCTCTGGAACGTACTAGGGCTGAAAGGAGCTTCCATCCGAAGCTCTTTTCCCGCTTCAGAGGAAAATAGATACCCCCCCACCCCCCCATTTTTGCTAGCAATGCTAGCAACGCTAGCACTGCTAGCACCTCTAGGAGAGAGGACCGTGAGCTGCAAACTGTGAACTATGAACTCCGAACCCGGAACATGCGAAGGCCCTCCGGAAACGTCTCGGAGGGCCTTCAGTTTGTACTGCCGATCCATCCCGCGCCTGTGCCATCCGCCGGGCTTGGACCCTTTGTCGCCAGAGGCGATAAAGACTGAACCTATGTGGTTGCTGTGCGCGTCGGCTTGTGTCCGGCAAAGCCGAAGAACGCAATGTAGAGGTAGCAGATCACCGGAACCAGCAGCGACAGCCCATAAGTCGAGTGGTCGGAGATCCAGCCGATAAACACCGGAATCAGCGCGCCGCCCCAGACCGCGGTCATGATCAGCCCCGATCCCTTGCTGGTCATGGGGCCAAGCCCGGCGATTCCGAGCGCAAAGATGTTGGGGAACATGATGGAGTTGAAGAAGCCGGCAACGATGAGCGACCAGATGGCCACCTGGCCGGTGCTGAGGATGGAGACAAGGACGAGGGCGGCAGCGACAATGCCGAAGACGCCGAGCAGTTTTCCGGCCTTGATCCTGGTGAGCACCCAGGAGCCCAGCAGGCGTCCGATGAGCGCGCCTCCCCAGTAGTAGGCGACGAGTTTCTGGGCGCTCGATGCGGTAAGCGCGCCCAGGCCGTGGTGGGCGGAGTCGCTGAAGTAAAGGACCATCTGGGTGGCCAGGCCGACTTCGACGCCGACGTAGAGGAAGATGCCGAGCGCGGCGAGCACCGTATGCCGGTAAGCCCAGATGCTGCGGTTCATGGCGCCGTGGATTTCCAGGTTGGCCTCAGACTCGGTGGCCCCGCTGATGTGAGGCAGGTGAATGATGGCGATGGCAATGCCCATGACCACGAGGCCGATGGCGATGACGATGTACGGGGTGTGAACGGTGTGGGCGATGTTGACCTGGTAGGCGTGCTGATCGGCGGGAGATTCCTGTGCCACGATGGCCGGATCGAGGGCTTTGGAGGTGACGATGTATGCGCCGGCGACCCAGGGAGCGATGGTGCCGCCGAGGGAATTGAGCGCCTGGGCCAGGGTGAGGCGAACCGGAGCGGAGCTTTCGGGGCCGAGGATGGCGATGTAGGGATTGGCGGCTGTCTGTAGAGCGGTTACGCCCGCGCCGACGACAAAGATGGCGGCGAGGAAGAGCGGGAACGAGACCAGCGACGCCGCGGGCACAAACATGAGCGCGCCGATGACCTGGATGAACAGCGACACCACCATGGTGCGCTTGTAGCCGATGGCTTCAATGAGCTTGCCGCTGGGCGCCGAGCATACAAAGTACGCGGTGAAAAAGGCACCTTCGGCCAGCATCGCCTGCCAGTTGGCGAAATTGCGGACCTCAAAGATCTGCTTCAGATAGGGCACCAGGCCCATGTTGAGGTTGGTCACGAATCCGAAGACAAAGTACAAAGCGGCGACCGCGATGAACGGTCCGATATAGCTGGGCTTGCTGGGTGGATTGGATCGCGTGGCCATGAGAGATTGTTTCCCTCGTTTCCTCAAAAAGTCCGCCCGGTTTGGGGCGGGGTGCGGCTCAATGTCGATCGTGCCGGCCCTCGCCGTGAGCCGATTTCCGCAGATTGGAGAGGTTCCGGTCCGTTGACTGCTCCCAACACTATACGGGAAACCGCGCGCAAGGGAAGGCCGAAGCCGGAAGTTGGCTCAAGATGCCCCGCGGAGGACCCGATTTTGGGCTATTCTCATCTTTCAGCAAGGAGCAGTGAAGAGATGCCGTTGGCGAAAGAAACTCTGAGCGGATCGCGCCTGAACAAAGTGCTGGAAGCACTGGAAGAGAGCTGGAAGGCGGAGATGGAGGGGTATCACACCTACCTGGCCCTGGCCGACCGCGACACCGACCCGGTCCGCGCGCAGGTTCTTCGCCACCTGGCGCAGGCCGAGCTCGAACACGCCGCTCTCTGGGATGGGCGCATCCGCGAGCTGGGCGGGCCGGAGCCGGTCTACAAAGGCAGCGAGCACGGCGAGGCGGATTCGCTGGCCAACCGCGCCGGGGGGGTGCGCATGGCCCTGCGCCGTCTCGAAATTGAAGAGAGCCGCCATATCGCCCGCTACGGCGAGCAGCTCAAGGCGCTCGGCGACGAGGGTTCCATCGCCATTCTCGAGCACGTCATCCGCGACGAGCAGGACCATTATCGGGAGCTCGGGTCGCTGCTGCGCGGGCACTATCAGGTTCCCGCCGGGGCTCCGAAGATCGACGCCCAGGCAGTCCTCACGGAGATGCTGGCCAAACGCGACCAGGGCCGCAAGCAGCCGGGAAGCTGGATCGGCGACGCCATCTACGGCGTAAACGACGGGCTGGGAGCCATCTTCGGAATCGTGTCCGGCGTCTCCGGCGCCACTTCGGGCGAGGCCAAGTACGTACTGCTCGCCGGCTTGTCGGGCATGATCGCCTCGGCGCTCTCCATGGGCTCGGGCGCCTATCTGGCCGCCAAGAGCGAGCGCGAGATCTACGAGGCGGAGGTGGCGCGCGAGCGCGAAGCCATCCGCATGAACCCCGCCGAAGCCAGGGAGCTGCTCGCACTCTATTACCAGGTGAAGGGCCTTCCCGACGAAGATGCGCAGACCATGGTGAACCACATTGCCAGCGACCCCGAGCAGATGCTGCGCGCTCTGATCAGCGAGCGCCTGGGCACCAGCGAGGAGGCGCTGGCGAATCCCATGGTCTCGGCCACGTCCGGCGCGCTATCGACGGCGGTCGGCGCCATCATCCCGATCATCCCCTTCTTTTTCATGCAGGGAGTTCCGGCGGTGGTTGCCGCGGCCATCATCTCTCTGGCAGCGCACTTTGCGGTGGGCGCGGCCAAGAGCCTCATCACCGTCCGCTCCTGGTGGTCATCGGGCCTGGAGATGACCCTGGTGGGCGCCATCGAGGGCGCCGTCACCTACGGCATCGGCATCCTGCTGGGGAAAGGCGGCATGTAAGTGGCCGGGTTCATCCCGCTGGGCGATGCCTCGCAGCCCGCACGCCGCGCCACGGCGGTCACGGTGCTGCTCATCGCCATCAACGTGTTTGTGTTCTTCCTGGAGCTGCAGGGCGGTAACCGCTTCGTGTATGCGTGGTCGGCCGTTCCCGCCCGCATCGTCTTTGGGCACCGTGCCATCACCCTGCTCACTTCCATGTTCATGCATGCGGGGTTCCTGCACATCATCGGCAACATGATCTACCTGTGGGCCTTCGGGCCGGCCATCGAGCAGTCGATGGGCTCATTCCGCTTTCTGCTCTTCTATCTGGCCGGCGGGCTGGTGGCCATGTTCGCGCAGGTGGCGGCAGATCCCTTTTCGCCTATTCCGGTGCTGGGCGCCAGCGGAGCCATAGCCGCGGTCATGGGCGCGTTTATCGTGACCTTCCCGCGCGACCGCATCCGCACGGTGGTGTTTTTCCTGGTTTTTTTCGGAATCACTTACATTCCCGCGGCGCTGCTGATCGGGTTCTGGTTCTTACTGCAACTTTTCAGCGCGGGCTCGGTGGCCGCGGTGCGGACGGGCGGCGTGGCCTACCTCGCGCACATCGCCGGATTTCTGTTTGGAGTGATTGTGGGGCGATTCTGGGAGAAGCGCCGGCGGATCGTGTACCCGTACTATCCCTATCGAAGCTGACTGCTGACAGCCGACAAACCAATTTCCTCCGCGGACCTGCACTCATTTGCCGGTTCCCTGCGCAAGTGTCATTGCGAGGAGCCGGCGAAGAAATCTTAGCCGTATCTTTATGAATCCAATGGAGATACTGTCTATATTCTTGATGCTGCATTATCCCTGGCTTTGGGACTGCCGGCAATGCCAGCGTTGCCAGCAAAACAGGGGGGAGGGGGTGGGGGGTATTTATTTTCTCGGCAACATGTTTCCATGCGAATATTACTGCCTGGACAACCTGGAACGATCAGGGACACAAAACCACCCTGCGCCGCGATATGGGTGCACTGGTCCACTCTACCCGGAATGGCCGGCGAAGAATGTGACGACGGATACAGGCAATGGGGGTTCGCGGCGTGGTCATTGGGCGGCGTTCGGGCGCGGAGACCAACTGCCGGAAGATCTCCGTTACGCCGGACGGGACGGTTTGGATTCGTCCCCTCCTACCCTTCGCGCGAGATCAAAAAGCAGATTCTTCGCCTTCGCTCAGAAGCGCGAAGGATGCTCCCGGCGGTGGGGGCAGGAGGATTAAAGATGGGCGGGCCACCAGCCGGTTTGGAAAAGATTCTGGGGCGCGCCATTGCGCGCCGCGCCCCGGCCGCAAACCAACCGGCGACGATCAGAACCAGCTAAGATTGCTGTGACGGAAAATAGGTATCATGTCCCCCTATTCCACCCCTATTCCACAAGAGCAGAACAAAAACGACGATTGCGGATACAGTCTTCTTCATTTTGTTGATCTGCATAGTTTGCAGGTTGAGCCTGCGTTGGCAATCTGTAACATCATCGCGCGGCTAACTTAGACGATCCAAGAGCACAGTCAATCAGCCTGACGCCGCCTCAGTCATGATTTTCACGATCGTGTCTTCCACTGCCTTAGCGACCACTTCCAGTTGCGGCGAGTCGAACATCCCTAGAAGAATGGTTGGCCTGAGAGATGCCAATGTTGTCCTGCCGCCCTCCTCATAAATGGAGATCCGGCATGGCAGGGCGGTAGAGACGCTCATGTTCTGATCGAGTACCTTCTTCGCTTGTTGCGGTTGACAGACCTCGAATATCAGGCATTCACGGTCAAACTCCACGCCTTTCCTCACCATCGTCTCTTTGAGATTGTGAACCTGCATCACGCCAAATTGATTGGCCTGAACGGCTGCGTGCAAGGCAGTCGCAGTTTCGCCCACCGTCTTGCCAGTGGATGTTTTGACGAGCATTTCCCCAATCACGATTTGCACCTCGATGCGCATGAGGGTATTCAACGCGCGACTATCTCTTGGATAGTTTGCCAACAATGAAGACCAGAAGTGCCACCACCACTAAGGTGGTTACCACCCAGATCCACATCCCACCACCCATCCATCCGTAACTGCCGTTCATCATAGGATCCCCTTCCGTGCCGTTGCGACGAATTGATCGAGCGCATCCGTGCTGCTACACAAACCCTCATCGACATCGGGATTTAGCTGCAGCAACCCTGGCCAATGTTCGGCGTTCCCGGATGATTGTTCTGGTATTGCACTGGATTCTTATCGAACTTGTCTTTGCATCTGGAACTGCAAAAGGAATATGTCTGTCCAGCGTGCTCGGTGTGCCCAGCGGCGGCAGCGACGTCTATCTCCATGCCGCAAACAGGATCTTTCATCGCGGTGATTCTGCTCATACGGTTCTCCGTGGTCTATGAAGTGGGGATGAATGAACTCCAATGATCGATTGGCGGTCTCCAGAAGCGAATATGATCCCCGCCCCGAAAACCTCGACTTGATCGCGAGAGTCCTCTACTGAAACCGTCTCACTTCAGAGAGGAACAGGTCTGGTCAAGAATGCTCAGGTTCACGCATAGCACCAGGTTCAACCTCGTGGAACGAAGCGTGCTTGCTGCTGACGCTTCACCGCTTGATCGTCCGCAGTCTCAGCGCATTGGCGATCACCAAGACGGAACTGAAACTCATCGCAGCCGCCGCTATCATCGGGTTTAGCAGCAGTCCGAACGCATTAGTAACCGTAAACGCCCTTAAGGCCAGCAATCCCGTCCGCGACCAGCGGCGAGTTCGAATTGCGAGCCCGGGGGATCGCGGAATGCGCTCAAAGCGACCGCAGATCCTTCGCTGTGCTCAGGATGACAGTCGACGTGGGTGAGTTCCCGGGGGGTCAATCGGCCGGTTGCGATGCGGCGGTTCCGGGCACCCGGCATGCTCGCGCCCCTGGCGGGGCGCGAGCATGCCGAAGCTATTGATGCGTGCCTTTCCCCGGGTTCCCGCGCGGCTTCGCGGCGGGTCCACCCGGGGCTAGTTTCTTTCGCCCCTCCGGGGCTGTTTGGAACAGGATGACGGATTGCGGAGTGGGCGAGAGCAGCGCGGGTCGGGAGACCCGCGCGACAGCCGGCCGGGAGGCCGGCGGTACGTTCCACCTGACCCCTGACCCCTGCTTTCACATTTTCTGCGTGCGCTGCACCGATCGCACTCCCGGCACGCGCCTTAGACTGAGCACCATCTTGTTGAGGTGGCTCAGGTCCTCGGCTTCGATCACGAACTCCACCGAGGTCTCGCCCTCGTGGTTGCGGCGTGTCTCCACGGTGCGGATGTTGGTGTCGTCGTCGGAGATGACGGCGGTGAGCTCCTTCAGCATGCCCTGGCGGTCGTCGCAATAGACCGTAATCTTGACCGGATAGCGCTGCGGGCGGCCGCTGTCGTCGCCCACCCGCGACCACTCCACCGCGATGCGCCGGTCGCTTTCGTAGAGCAGGTTCTGCACGTTGGGGCAGCTCCGCGCATGCACGGCCACGCCTTTGCCGCGGGTGACGTAGCCCACGATCTCCTCGCCGCGGATGGGATTGCAGCAGCGCGCGCGGTACACCAGCAGGTCGTCCTGGCCCTCCACCTGGAGCGACTCCGAGCCTGCCAGGTGCAGCTTGCGGACGGCCTCGGACATGACGCCGTCGGCGCCCGGCTTGCCTTCTTCCTCTCCGTCGCGGGCCTTGGTGTACTCCGGCGCCAGCTTGTTGAGCACATTGTGGGCGGTGTGCTTGCCCTGGCCCAGTGTGGCCATCAGGTCCGCGGCCGTGGCCACGCCGTAGTCGCCGGCGATGCGGCCCAGGTCCTGGTCGGAGATCTGGCTCATCGGCACTTTATACTTGCGCGCCTCTTTTTCGAGCAGCTTGCGGCCGATCTCGACGGCGCGCCGACGCTGGTCCTCGTTGAGCCAGTGCTTGATCTTGTTGCGGGCGCGGGGGCTTTTGACAAAGCTGAGCCAGTCGCGGCTGGGCTTGTGCTCTTTCTGGGTGACGATCTCCACCACATCGCCGGTGCGCAGCCGGGTGCGGAGCGGCACCATGCGGCCGTTGACCTTTGCCCCGACGCAGGTGTGGCCCACCTCAGTGTGGATGGTGTAGGCAAAATCCACCGGGGTGCCATCGGCGGGCACCACTACCACCTTGCCCTTGGGGGTAAAGGTGTACACCTCCTCGGGGTAGAGATCCATCTTGAGGCTGGAGAGGAACTCGTTGGGGTCGACCATCTCCTTCTGCCACTCGACAAGCTGACGGATCCACTTCAACCGCTCCTCGTCGCGCGCGGTGATGGGGCTGTCGCCGGCCTTGTACTTCCAGTGGGCGGCGATGCCCTCCTCCGCGATGCGGTGCATCTCTTCGGTGCGGATCTGCACCTCGAACTGGTGCCCGCCTTCGGCCATGACGGTGGTGTGCAGCGACTGGTAGCCGTTGGCGCGGGGGATGGCGATGAAGTCCTTGATGCGGCCCGGCACCGGCCGCCACAGCGCGTGAATGAGGCCGAAGACGGCGTAACACGATGCCACATCCTCGGTGACCACGCGGAGGGCCAGGAAATCGTGCACCCGGTCGAACGAGCTCTTGGTGCGCTGGATCTTCTGGTAGATGGAATAGAGCCGCTTGATTCTCCACTCCACCCGCGCCTGGATGTTGTTTTCGCGGAGCTGCTCGGTGAGCAATTCTTCCACGTTGCGCAGGAACTGCTCGCCCTCGAGCCGCCGCGCCTCCACGGCTTCCGCCATGCGCTCGAAACTTACCGGGTCGGTGTAGCGGAAGGCGAGGTCCTCGAGCTCGCCACGCACCTTGCCCATGCCCAGCCGGTGGGCCAGGGGGGCGTAGATGTCCATGGTCTCGCGCGCAATCGCCTCCTGCCGGTCGGGCCGCAGATGTTCCAGGGTGCGCATATTGTGCAGCCGGTCCGCCAGCTTGATGAGCACCACGCGCACGTCGGAAACCATGGCCAGCAGCATCTTGCGGACGTTCTCGGCCTGGCGGTCCTCACGATTGGCAAACTGGATCTTGTCGATCTTGGTCACGCCCTCGACGATGTGAGCCACCTGGTCGCCGAATTTGGCGCCAATGTCGGCGCTGGTTGCGGGTGTGTCTTCCACGGCGTCATGCAGCAGGGCGCCCGCAATGGCGGTCGCGTCCAGCTTCATCTCGCCCAGCACCTCGGCCACTTCGAGGGGATGGATGATGTAGGGTTCGCCGGAGGCGCGCGTCTGCCCGGCGTGGTGCAGCACGCAGAATTCCCAGGCGCGGCGGATCAGGGAAACGTCTTCATTGGGACGATTGGAAAGGACGTGCTTGAGCAGCGCATCGAAGCGCCGGTCGATATCGGCCTGGGTGACCATGGCTTTTTGCTGGGTTTTGCTCTTTGGAATCAGAGGCTTGGGGGTGTCGGGATTCGGCTCCCCGCGTTCGGCGGCCGCTATCTGCCCCCCGACCAGCACCTCAGGGGCAGGGTTCTCGGTCTCGGTT
>Ga0307372_10014206_pt1 | contig 10217 bp, 5 predicted proteins | sample OX1MG_FD_202533 | JGI IMG/M metagenome (GOLD analysis project Ga0307372, IMG submission 202533) | Soil microbial communities from Risofladan, Vaasa, Finland - OX-1 | ecosystem: Environmental > Terrestrial > Soil > Coastal area > Acid sulfate soil | place: Finland: Risofladan, Vaasa | collected... | reverse complement strand
CGCCTGGCACGAGCTGAAAGAGGACACTGAGCGACGTGTGGTCGCAATCGAGCGAAAGCAGAAGGCCATTCGCGAAAAGCTCAACCGTTTGGACGAGGCGTTCCTGTACGAGCGCTCGATCGACCGTGACACGTACGACGGCCACCGCGAGAGGCTGCGCCAGGAGCTCACCTTCGAGCAGATGGACCGCCACGCCACCGAACTCGAAGAACTCGATGTGGAGGGCATCCTGGGGTTCGCAGAGCGGATTCTCCCGAGCGCTGCGAACCTGTGGGTGCAGTCGTCACTGAATCAGAAGCAGCGGCTGCAGCAGCTGTTCTTCCCCGACGGCGTGCGCTTCAACGGAGAGAGGCTTGTTGGAACCGGTACAACCCTGCCGGTCTTCAACTACTTGGCGCCTGTTTCGGAGGGGAAGCGAAGGTTGGTGGACCAGACGGGATTCGAACCCGTGACCTCGTGAATGCCATTCACGCGCGCTCCCAACTGCGCCACTGGCCCACTCGTCAGACACGAGGCAAGACCCTTATCTTAGCCGGCCTCGCGGAGGTGGGTCAATCATCGCGCCCGCCTGGCGCCGGTCAGTACTGCTCGAACATCCGCTGAATGACCGCCGGATCGTGGGTCTTCGTGAGGGCCAGCATCAGGAGGATCCGGGCTTTGACCGGCGCGAGGTCCTCGCCGGCGATGAAGTCGTCGAATTCCGGCGGCGTGAGCCCCGCCAGCGGCCCGCGGGACGGCACGGCCCGCGGGGACCGGAACGGCGCAATCCGGCCGCTGCCGGTCCGCGTCGTCATCACGACGACCACGCCGTGCTCGAGCGCGTAGGCAATCCCATCCAGCTGGGTGCCGCTCGTCGCCCCGGCGCCCGCCCCGGCGATCACGAGGCCGCGCGCCCCCAGGTCGACGGCCGCCTTGATGAGATCGCCCGAGGCGCCCTGGTAGACCCAGAGCACGTCGACGCGCGGCAGCGCCGTCAGCGTCGAGCCGTCGAACTCGCTCTGCGCCGTGTGGCGCTGCAGGACGGTCCGGGAGAACGTGACCCGATCGCGATCGACGTACCCCAGCACGCCGTATCCGCGAGCCTGGAACGTCTCGAGCCGCAGCGCGTCGGTCTTGGTGACATCGCGGGCCGCGTTGATCTCGTCGTTCAGGACGACCAGCACCCCTTTGCCGCGCGCCTCCGGGTCGGCGGCCACCCGGAACGCGTCCAGCAGGTTCGCCGCCCCCTCGTAGCCGAGCGTGCTCGGATTCCGCATCGACCCGACGACGACGACCGGCTTGTCGCTGTGGACCGTGAGGTCGAGGAAGTACGCGAGCTCCTCGAGCGTGTCGGTGCCGCTCGTCACGACGATGCCGGCCAGTCCGGGATCCGTGCGAAACAGCTCGTTGATCCGGCGGGTCAGGCCGACCCACTGGTCCAGCGTGAGGTAGCTGCTGGCCAGGTTGGAGTACTGCTCGTATTCCGGCGTGACGTACCGGTCGAGACCGGGAATCAGCTCGACGAGCTGGGCGGCGGTGAGCCGGCCGCCGGCCCTGTTGGAAATCGTCCCGCCGGTCGCGAGCAGCCGCACGCGGGGCGGCGCGGGTGGCTGCGCCTGCGCCATCGCCGGCAGCCAGAGGATGCAGGCCAGCAGCAGCCAGGGCAGGCGGCGCCGGGCGCGGTGCGACACGGGGCGGCCTCTCATCTCATCGTCCCGTTGCCTGGTAGGCGCGGCTCAGCCAGTTGCACAGCTGCCGGGCCGCCTCCTCGGGGGTCGCGCCGTAGAACGGCATGAGGGCGGTCGGCATGCCGGGGATCCGCACCAGGCAGGCGCGCCACCGATCAGCCGCGACCGGCGCGGCCTCGATGAGGTATTCGCGCCCGCCGATCGATTCCGTAAATTGACGTACGTACGTGTTCACGATGGTTCCGGGACGAAGCGCAGCACTGTCCGTGTGATGGCGACTGATTCTACGCGGGTGACTGGGAAGATCAAGCGAAACGACCGACGAAACGTCGATCCACAGGTGGAAAGCGCCACGAAACGCCGCGCATTTCGAGAGAAAAATAATCTGCTCCTCACGATGTCCACAGCATTTTCACGATTCATCCACATGTTTTCCACAGCGGGCGGCGACGCGCCAGCGGCCGAGCCGTGCGCGCGTGCGGCCGGGCCGCCGGCTTGACTGCCATCAGGCCCCACACTACGCTTGGCTCTTCATGTGCAGCGGCGTTCTCTCGCGTGCCTGCTCATTGCCGCGCCGGGCCGTCCTCTGCTTCCGCCTCAGCGCGCTGCTCCTCTGTGGAGTGGCCGTGGCGGTCCCCGTCGCGGTCCGTGCGGCCCCTGGCCGGCCGGCCGCCGCCGCGCCGTCGGCGGCGACGGCCCCGACGCTCTTCCGGATCTTTCTGCAGAAGGGGCTCCCGCTCGTCAGCTACGGAGAGTTCGCCCGCGTCGGCGGCCGCGTGGTCTTCGAGATGCCGGTCGGCGGCGCGGCGAGTCATCCGGACCTCCGCCTCGTCGATATCCCGGCCGGCGCCGTCGACTGGCCGCGCACGGATCGGTACGCGGCGTCGATCCGCTATCTCCATTACAAGGAGACGCGCGGCGACCTCGACTACGACCGGCTGACGTCCCGGGTCGCGCAGGGGATCAACGCCATGACGCGGATGACCGACCCGGCCGCGCGGCTGAAGCAGGCCGAAGCCATCCGTCGCCTGGTGGCCGACTGGCCGCGCGAGCACTACGGCTACCGCGCGAATGACATCCGCGACATTCTCGATCTCCTCGACGAAACGATCGCCGGCCTGCGGGCGCGCGCGGGCGGGCGGCCGTTCTCGCTGAGCCTGGTCGCCGGCGTGGCTCCGCCGCCGGTCGTGCCGGTGCTGCCGCCGCCGACGCCCAAGGACGCCATCGAGGAGGTGCTGACGGCCGCGCGGCTGAGCGACACGGCGACCGATCGGATGTCGCTGCTGCGGCTGGCCGTCAGGCGGCTCGACGCCGGGCAGGCGTCACTCCCGCCCACGTGGGCCCGGACGACGCGGCGCCAGGCGCAGGAGGCGCTCGACGCCGAGATCCGCTGGCAGCGGGACTACCGCGACCTGGTCCGATCCACCGTGGCGGCGGCGACCGTCCGCGCGCGGCAGGCCGATGTCCTGGGCGTGGAAGCCTTGCTCGCACAGGTCCGGCGCGAGGACGCGAGGTGGGGGCACCAGCGCCCGGACGAAATCAGCGCGCTCGTCGAGACGCTGCAGGCCAGACTGCAGGCCGCGCGCCGCCTGAAGCTCGCGCGCGACCGCTGGACGCTCGAGCTGGTCGCGTTCAAGGAGTACCGCCGCGAAGTCGGCGGCGTGCTGGACACGCTCGACCGCGCGCGACGCGCGCTCGACGCCATCAAGGCGCTCGCCGGGCCGGACGTGCTGACGCTCGGGCCGCTGCGGCGGCGGCTGGCCGGCGCGCTGCGGCGTCTCAGCGTGATCGAGCCGCCGCCGGCCATGCGGCAGGTCCAGGCGCTCCTGACGAGCGCGGTCCGGCTGGCCGAGCAGGCGGCCGCCATCCGGCTGGAGGCGGCGACGTCGGGCAGGCTGTCGCGCGCCTGGAACGCCTCGTCCGCGGCCGCCGGCGCACTGATGCTCGCCGACCAGGCACGCCGCCAGATGCACGCGCTGTTCGAGCCCCCGCCCGACCTCGGACTCAAGTGATCACCCCGCGCCGCACGCGGCTCATCAGAGTCCCCGACCTCCGCGCCTTTCAACGCGTGATTGCCGCGCTCGTCGCCGGACCGGCCCTCGAGGAGGTCCGCGGCTGCGCTGTCCTGGTGCCGAGCCGCGGGGCGGCGCGCCAGCTCCGCCGCACGATCGAAAACGTCGTGCTGGGCCTGTCGCCCGGCGCGGACGAGGCCCCCGACCGGCCGCGCGCGCTGCTGCTGCCCGACCTGCTGACGCGCGACGACTGGTACGAGCACCTCCGCCAGCGCCTGCCCGATCCGCCCCGGCGGCTCGACGGGTTCGAGCGTGAGGTGATCCTTGCCGCCGCCGCCCGCCAGGCGGGCGACGACGGCGCGCCGCCTCCCTTCGCGCTCCGCCCGGGACTGATTGCCGCCATGCTCGATCTCTACGATCAGCTGCGACGGCGGCAGGAGACCGTCGAGGCGTTCGATCGGGTCCTCAGCGGCGAGCTGCTGAAGGACGAGAGCGATCGGGGGGCCGAGCGGCTGCTGCGGCAGACCCGGTTCCTGACGGCGACCTACCGGCACTACGAGGCGCGCGTGGCGGCCTCCGGCGCGGTCGACGAGCACGGGCTGCGCGAGCGCCTCATCGCCGAGCCGGCCCGCGATCCGCTCCGCCGCGTCGTCGCCACCACCGGCGACTGGATCGGCGAGATGCCCGGGCTGTGGAAGGCCGATTTCGATCTGCTGACCCGGCTGCCCGGCCTCGAGGCGATCGACGTCGTCGCCACGAGCGAGCTGCTCGCGTCGGGTTTTCACGAGCGGATTCACGAGTGGCTGCCGGACCTCGAGGAAGTGGAGGGACGCACGATCGTCGCCCTGCCGGCCGCGCCCCCGCCGGTGCTGGTGACGCCGCCGGAGGCGGCAACCCGGGGCCGGGCGTTCCTCAGCCGCGATCGTGAAGAGGAGCTGATGGCGCTGGCGCGGCGGCTGAAGGGGGCGCGCCGCGGGATGGGCGCGGCGGGCGCCGCCGGGGAGGTCCCGCCGGCGCTGCTCGACCGGACGGCGGTCGTGTTCCGGCGGCCGCTGCCGTACATCTATCTGGCGCACGGCGTGTTCGGGTCGTCCGGCATCCCGTATCAGACGCTCGACGCGCTGCCGCTGGCGGCCGAGCCGTACGCGGCCGCGCTCGACCTCGTGTTCGCCTTCGTCACCGCGGAGTACACGCGCGAGACGACCATCGCCCTGCTGCGCTCGCCGCATTTCCGCTTCGAGGTCGGCGGGCACCCGGTCGGACGCGGCGCGGTGGCGGCGCTCGATCGCTGGTTCAGCGAGCGCCGCTACCTGGGCGGGCTCGCGGCGCTCGAGCGCCTGGCGGACGCCGGCGCCGGCGAGCCGCCGCCGGGGTCGGGAGACGTGGCGCGCGCGTGGCAGGCGGCGCGCGACGCGGCGGCGACGCTCGATCCGCTGCGGCGGGCAGCCCCCGCCTCCGCGCACTGCCGGCGGCTGCTCGAGTTCCTGTCGGCGCACGATCGGCCGCCGCGGCCGGACGATCCGCTCCGCGAGCGCCGGTTGCGGACGCGGGCGGCGATCCTGGCCGCCATCGAGGCGCTGACGCACGCCTGCGCCGAGTATGACGACCGGTCCGACACGATCGAGCCGCTGGCGGCCACCATCCGCCGCTGGATCGAGGGCCAGACCTTCGCACCCGGCACCGGCCGCCACGGCCTCCACCTGCTCGACGCTCACGCCGCCCGCTACGCCGACGTCGACGAGATCCACATCGTCGGGCTGGTCGAGGGCGAGTGGCCGGAGCGGCCGCCGCGCAACATCTTCTACCCGCTGTCGCTGCTCGGGCAGCTCCGCTGGCCGTCGGAGAAGGATCGGTTGAGCGCCGCGCGCGCGGCGTTCCACGACCTGCTCCGCCTGCCGCGCGCCCAGGTGTCGGTCTCGGCCTTCCGTCTCGAGGACGACGCCATCGTCGAACCGTCCGTGTTCGTCGACGAGCTGTCGGATGCCGGACTGCCGGTGGTGGAGGCCGCCGCGCCCGGGCCGGTCCGCATTTTTCCGGACGAGGCGCTGGCCGGAGAGCCGGGCGCCACCGACATCGGACGCGTGGGCGACGCGTGGCTCGCCCGGCGCCGCGCGCGCGACGGCTTTGACGCGCCGTCGTTCCACGGGGAGGCGGATCCTCCGGCGCCCCGGCCGTATTCGGTCAGCCGGATCGAGCTGTACCTGTCGTGCCCGTTCAAGTACTTCGCGCAGGTCGTGCTGCGGCTCGAAGAGGAGCCGGAAGACGAGGACGTGCTGGCGCCCCGCACCCAGGGGCGGATCGTGCACGAGGTGTTCCAGATTTTCTACGACCGCTGGGCGGCGGGTGGCGGCGGAGCGGTGACGGCCGGGATGCTCGAGGCGGCCCGCGCGCTGTTCGCCCAGGTGGTGGACGAGCGCCTGGCGGTGCTGCCGGAGACCGACGCCACGTTCCTGCGGGCCAGGCTGCTGGGGACGGCCGCCCGCACCGGGGCGGGCGATGCGGTGTTCCTGATGGAGGCGCGGCGCGACGTCGCCGTCGTCCGCCGGCTGCTGGAGTATCCGCTCGAGGGGGAGTTCCTGTTCGGCACCGCGGCGCGCAGCGCCCGGCGCGTGGCGCTGCGCGGGTACGCCGACCGGGTGGACCTCCTGGAGGACGGCACTTTCCGGTTGATCGACTACAAGCTGAGTCGCGCCCCGGCGACGAACCGGGCGCTGCAGCTGCCGGTGTACAGCCTGTGTATCGAGCAGGCGCTGGCCGGCGCGCCCGATGGTCCGTGGCGGCTCGGCGAAGCGGCCTATCTGGCGTTCGGCGGGGCGCGACAGGCGGCGCCGCCGCTGGCGGCGAACAAGCGCGACCTCCCCCGCAAGCTGGAGGAGGCGCAGGATCGCCTGCTGCAGGCGGTGGAGGGGATCGAGCGGGGCGACTTCCCGCCGCGGCCGGCCGAGCTGCGGCTGTGCACGACGTGTGCGTACGCGTCGATCTGCCGGAAGGATTACGTCACCGACGGGGACGGAGACGAGGATGACTGACGGGCGGCTGCCGTTCGACGAGGCGCCGGGGCCCGCGGCCGCCGCCGGGGCGCTGCCGGACGCCGAGGCGCGCGCGTTCGCCGTCGATCCGACCCGCAATGTCGTGCTGGAAGCGTCGGCCGGCACCGGCAAGACGCGCGTGCTCGTCGATCGCTACGTCAACCTGCTGCGCGAGGGGGTCGACCCCGGGGCGGTGCTGGCGATCACGTTCACCCGCAAGGCGGCCGCCGAGATGCGCGAGCGGATCGTGCGGCGCCTGCGCGAGATGGCCGCCGGCGGCGAGCTGACGAAGGCGCGCTGGCAGGAGCTGCGCACGCACCTCGGCGACATCGCCATCAGCACGATCGACGCGTTCTGCCTGGCGCTGCTGCGCGAGTTCCCGCTCGAGGCGGACGTCGATCCCGGCTTCGACCTGGCGGATGAGACCCAGGTGCCGCGGCTCGTCGGCGAGTCGCTGGATGCGACGCTGCGCATCTGCCGGGCCCAGGCGCGCGAGCACGACGACGTGGCGCTCGTGTTCGCGCAGCTCGGCGAGCCGCGCCTGCGCGACGGGCTGACCATGCTCCTGGCGCGGCGGCTCGTCGCGCCCGACGCGCTCGATCGCTTTCTCGCCGGCAGCCCGCGCGACCTGACGCTCGAGGCGGTCTGCACCCGCACCGCGCGGGCCCTGGGCGACGCGCTGGCGCAGGCGCCGGGCGGCCTGAGCGGCCTGCTCACCGACGGCCCGATCCACGTGCCGGCGTTCCAGGCGCTGGCCGCCGACCTGCACCGCGTGCTCGAGGCGGTCACCCGGCACGACCCCGTGCCGCCCGCGCGGCTCCGGACCGTCATCGACGGCATCCGCGACCTGGTCTTCACCGCCGGCAACACGCCGCGCAAGCGCGTCCAGGGCTCGGCCGACGACTACGCGTCGCCGGCCGCCAGGCGGCGCCACGTCGAGACGGTGCAGGTCCTGGCCGGACCGGTGGGCGAGGTCATCCGGCGCTTCCGGCGCGACCTGAACGTCCTGCTGGCGCGCGGCATCCGCCGGATCTACGTCATTGCCGAGCGGACGTACCGTCGGACGCTCGACGCGCACGCGGTGCTCGACTTCACCGAGGTGTTGTCGCGGGCCCTGGCGCTGCTCGCGCAGATGGACGAGTTCGCCCGCAGCCGGTGGCGGCTCGAATCGCGGTATCACCACGTGCTGGTCGACGAGTTCCAGGACACGAACCGCGCGCAGTGGGATCTCGTGCAGCTCCTCATTCAGTCGTGGGGCGAAGGCCTCGGCCTCGCGTCGACCGGGCCGCTCCTGCCGACGGTGTTCATCGTCGGCGACCGCAAGCAGTCGATCTACGGCTTCCGGGACGCGGACGTCCGCGTGCTGGGGGAGGCGGCCGGCGCCATCGGCGGCCTGCGCCCCGGCGATGATCCCCGCCGGGCCATCTCGGTGAGCTTCCGCGCCGTGCCGGAGCTGCTGGCCTTCGTCAACGACCTGTTCGCGGCGATGCCGGCGCCCGACCGCGGCGACGCGTTCCGCTACGACGAACCCGACCGGTTCCCGGTGGCCGGCGCGACCGGGGCGCGAGAGGCGCTCGGCCTGGCGGTCGCCGACGACCTCGAGGGGTGCGCCGAGGCGGTCGCCGCGGAAATCGCGCGGCTGCTGCGCGACGCGGCCGGCGTGCGCGATCGGGGCACGGGCGTGGCCCGGCCGATCGAGCCGGGCGACATCGCCATCCTCTTCCGCACCCGCGAGACGCATCGGGCGTACGAGAAGGCGCTGGAGCGCCGGCGGATCCCGAGCTACGTCTACAAAGGGCTCGGGTTCTTCGAGAGCGACGAGATCATGGACGTCGTCGCGCTGCTCAGGTACCTCGGCGACCCGCAGTCGGACCTGCGCGCGTCCGCGTTCCTCAGGTCCCGCTTCGTGCGGCTGTCCGATCCGGCCATCGGCCGGCTCGCGCCGCGGATCGCCGGCGCGCTCCTTCACCCCGACATCCGCGACCGGCTGGCGGCCCTGGACCCGGACGATCGCGCGGTGCTCGAGTTGACGCGCGCCTCGGTGCGCGGCTGGCTCGACGCGGCCGACCGCGTGCCGCCGGCCGAGCTGCTCGATCGCATCCTGGCGGAGACGGCCTACGCCTACGAGCTGCGCGGCCCGCGGTGGCCGCAGGCGCGCGAGAACCTGAAGAAACTGCGCGGCCTCGTCCGCCGCATCCAGAACCGCGGCTACGCCACGCTCGCCCGCGTCGCCGATCACCTCGACGTGCTGTCGGCGGGCGACGAGTCGAACGCGATCGTCGACGCCGTGAACGCCGTGAATCTCATGACCGTGCACGCGGCGAAGGGACTCGAGTTCCCGGTGGTCTTCCTCGTCAACCTGGGGAAGGGGTCCGGCGGACGCACGCCCGGTCTCCGCATCGTCGCCGACGACGGCGCGGGGGCGGCCTCGGTCGCCGTCGGCGAAGGCGGGGAGGATCTGGACGAGGAGATCAAGGCACGCGACCGGGAGGAGACGAAGCGGCTGCTGTACGTGGCCGTGACGCGGGCGCGCGATCGGCTCTACCTGTCCACGGTCGTCCGGCCCGGCGGCCGGTCGGCGTGGGCGCGCGGCAGTCTCGGCAGCGTCCTGGCGCCCGACGTCCAGCGCCTGTTCGACGAGGCGGCGGAGATCGCCCGGAACGGCGGCGCGCGCGTCATCTGGACGCCGCCGGCCGGCGGCCACCCGCACGCGTTCCGCCTGTGCCCGCCGCCGCCCGCCGGCGCCCCGATCGACGCGCTCGCCGGTGCCGCCGCTGCCGGGCCGTCGCCGATCGATCTGACGCCGCTGGCCGATCGCGACCTGCTCGAGCGGGTGCCGGTCACGGCGCATCTGGCCGGCCGGGAGCCTGACGCGGCCGGCGCGCGGCGATTCGAGGCCGAGCCCGAGTACCTGGTGGCCGGCACGCTGGTGCACCGGCTGCTGCAGTTTGCCGGACCGCCGGAAGAGGACGCCGGCGATCCGGAGCGGCAGCGCCAGCGGGCGTTCGCCCTGCTGCGTCCGGAAGAACGGGTCGATCTCGAGGAGCCCGGGGCGGTCGTCGACCGCGCCGTCGCCACGTTCGAGGCGATCCGGACGCGGCCCGACGTCGCCGGTCCTGCGGCGGCCGGCCGCGTATTCGACGAGGTGCCGTTCTCGCTCCGTGTCGGACCGCTGCTGCTGGTCCGCGGCGCGATCGACCGGCTCGTCTACGGGCCCGGCCATGCGGTGACCGTGCTGGAGTTCAAGACCGGCCGGCCCAGGCCGGAGCACCGCGCACAGCTCGAGCTCTACCTGGCAGCGATCCGGGCGCTGTGGCCCGATGCCGCGGTCGAGGGCGACGTCATCTATCCATGACGCGAAGCGACCCGGACGCCAGCCGGCGTTGGCGCCACCTCGGCATGTGCTGACCGCGTCTGGACGGCCGGTTGAGCTCCCCTGGTCTGACGCACGAAACCTGACCGCTGGACGCAACCGCAAGAGCAACCCGGCCGTCTAACCACGTAGGCAC
>Ga0307372_10014205_pt1 | contig 10217 bp, 8 predicted proteins | sample OX1MG_FD_202533 | JGI IMG/M metagenome (GOLD analysis project Ga0307372, IMG submission 202533) | Soil microbial communities from Risofladan, Vaasa, Finland - OX-1 | ecosystem: Environmental > Terrestrial > Soil > Coastal area > Acid sulfate soil | place: Finland: Risofladan, Vaasa | collected... | reverse complement strand
TTTGACCGGGGCCATGACCCCGCCCAGCTGGACCGGCCCTGGGCCGAGCGTCTGGAACAGGCCGGGCCGGCGGAGCTGCCGGACGGGGTAGTGGACTTTGCCTGCCGGCTGGCGCTGGCGGCCGGTATCGACGGACTCCGGGGGGACCTGGTCCTCTGCCGGGCTGGCGCCGCCCTGGCCGGCTGGGAGGGACGGGATGTGACCACGCCATCCGACATCGAGCGGGTGGCCCCCCTCGCTCTGGCCCACCGGCGCCGGCGCCGGCCCTTCGATCCGCCCACTTTCCCCCCCGATGAGCTCCAGCGGGCCCTGGAGCAGGCCCGGGGGGGCAACGAATCACCCGGGGAAGACCACGATGCCGACACCGGTGAGGACCCGGCCAGCTCGGCTGAACCCGGGCCCCGGCCGGACCGACCGGATGGGCAGAGCGACTCCGACCGGCAGCAGGGCGTCTGGGGCGACCTGGTGGACGACGGGATCGACCCGAGCGCCCTGCCTGGCGTCTTCGGGCCGCTGGGCGCCGCCGTCACCGGGGCCACGGTGCGCGGCCGGCTGATCGGAGACCGGGTGCCCGGGGCTGGCGGACCGGTGGCGGTGGCCCCGGTGGCCAGCCTGCGAGCCAGCCTTCGCCGCCGGGCGCTGGTGCCGGACAGTCCCGTCGGGCTGAGCCCGTCCGACTTGCGCGAGCCGGTCCGGAGCCGCCCGGCCCGCCAGTGCAACATCTTGGTGGTCGACACCAGCGGATCGATGGGCGCGGCCGAACGGGTCCAGGCCGCCACGGGCGCCGTGCTCGGGCTGTTGGCCGATGCCTACCGGCTGCGCAGCCGGGTGGCGTTGATCGCCTGTCGGGGCACCGGAGCGCAGGTGGTCCTGCCCCCGACGGCCAGCGTGGAGCTGGGCCGGGCCCGCCTTGACTCCCTCCCCACCGGCGGGGCCACACCCCTGGCCGAGGCGCTCGAACTGGCCGCCCAGTTGGCCGGGCAGGTGCGCCGCGAGCACGACGAGCCCCGGGTGGTCCTCATCAGCGACGGCCGCGCCAACGCCGGAGCCGGTGCTCTGGATCGGGCTTTGGCCGCCGCCCGGACTCTGCGTGAAGCTTCGGTCAGGACCCTGGTGCTGGACGCTGAGAGCACGTCGCGACCACTGGGACTGGCGGCCGTGGTGGCGGCGGAAGCGGGGGGTGAGTGCCTCCCGCTGGGCGAGATGACCGCCGGCGCGGTCGAAGCCGCCATCCGGGCGGAGTTGCGATGACGGTTGGCAGGGAGGCTCTATTACTGGTAGGCCACGGCTCCCGGTCCGAGGCCAGCGATGCGGAGATGCACGCCCTCCACCGGATGGTGGCCGCAGCGCTGCCTGAGGTTGATGTCGCCCTGGGCTTCCTGGAGATGAGCGAGCCTCCGGCCGGTCGGGTCATCGATGAGCTGGTGGCCGCCGGCGCCTCCCGGGTGGTGGTCCTTCCTCTCGTCCTATTCGGCGCTGGGCACGCCAAAAGCGACGTACCCGCCATCGTGGTCGAGGCGCGCTCGCGGCACACGCAAGTCGACATCCGCTTCGGCAGCCCCCTCGGCCTGTCCCGACCGATGGTCTCGCTACTCGGCCACTCCCTCGAACGGCTGGACGCAGCCAGGTGGCCGCTTCTGGTCGTGGCCCGGGGCACGTCGGACCCGGACGCCAATGGGGACGCGGCCAAGGCGGGCCGGCTCCTGGCCGAATGGAACCGGTCCGAGTTCCACCTGGTCGCCTTCACCGGTGTGACCGGGCCCTCGGTGCCTGAGGCCCTGGACATGACCGCCGCCCTCGGCCATCGACGCCTGGCGGTGGCGTTCTGGTTTCTCTGCACCGGCCGACTGGTGGAGCGGGCCCGCCGGCAGCTGGGGGACTTTGCCCGCCAGGAGGGAGTGGACATCATCGACGCCGGCTACTTCGGGCCCCGGCCGGAGATGGTGCCGATCGTCCTCGAACGCTACCGGGACGCCCTGGAGGGCCGGCCGGTTGTGAACTGCGACGCCTGTGCTTACCGGGCGGCTTGGCCGGGCCGAGCCGATCGGGTCGGCCAACCCGTCGGGGTGGGTCACTCCGACTTGGCCGAGGAGCACCGCCACTCCAACTGACTTCCAACCGACTCCCAGCGACCATAAGGGCCGTCCGTAGGCCGAATCAGATCCGGGCGCGCCGAGCCGAGACGTGACAGGCTGGATCACCCGATTCGGAAAGGACGGTCCCCCATGACCTCGAGGCGAGCCGGCACGAATCGGAGGAAGGCGACATTGGGAGTTGGCCTGGTGGTTTTGGCCATCGCAGTCGGGGCCTGTGGGGGCGGATCGAGCCAGGCCGGTGCCCGGGTGTCGGTATCTGGACCGCCCAAGGGTGATCCGATGAAGGTTCTGAGCGCCGCCGCCACCGCCACCAACGCCGTGGGCACGGCTCGCATGGAGATGCTGGTCGGATTCGACTTCTCCGGCTTGCCAGGCCAGGCCGCCCAGAACCTCAGCATGTCCGGCACGGGTGCCTTCGACTTGGCCCACAAGTCCGTCCAGTTGGAGATGAATCTGGGAAAGCTGGCCGGCGGCAAGGTCCTCAGGATGATTGTCATCGGCACCACCGTCTACCTGGACACCACCACCCTGGGTCTGACCGGGGTCAAGCCCTGGATCACGATGCCCACCAGCGCTACCGGCAGCGGCTTGGATTACACCCAGCTAGCCCAGTCCGCCTTCAATGGCACCAAGCTCCTCACCCAGCTACAGGGCGTTACCGTTGTCGGCACCGAGACGGTCAAGACAGCGGCCACGACCCACTACCGCGGCACGCTTGATCTGGGGAAGGCGCTCGGCGCCCTGGGAAACTCGGACCAGAGCCTGAGCCAGTTGGGCTCGGCCGGGGGCTCTATACAGAGCGCCCTCGCCAGTATCAACGTTCCCGTCAACGCCTGGATCGACGGTCAGGACCGGCTCCGGCGGTTCACGATGACCATGGACCTAGCCCCCATGCTTCAGTCGGTCATGGGATCCCTTGGGGCATCGGGCCAGTCCTCACCGCCGCCGCCCACCAACCTGAAGGCCAGCATCGACCTCGACTACACCCTCTACGACTTCGGGGCCAGCATCTCCATCGCCGCGCCGCCGGCTACTGACGTTGGACCCGCACCGGCCAACTTCAAGCTTCCCGGGACGAGCTCGAGTCCGATGTGAGGGCTGGTTTGGCCAGACTGCCCTCCCCGTCTGGTGTCATGAACCAGCCCGGATGGGCTTGGTCAGTCCACGATTTCGCTGGTCTGCAGGACAGGGGCGATGGATGTGTAGTTGGCCACGTCGGCCAGGATGGCTCCGGTGCCGGACGATCCCATGGCCGCCTGCAGGGACTCGGGTGAATCGAATCTGAAATGGACGGCGGCCACATAGGGTCCGTCCACGCCCTTGTCGACCTCTGCGCTGTCCAGGCCCCAGGTCCGTAGGCACAAGGGCACGTGGGTGTTCCGGTAGTAGTCGTGATCGAAGGTGGCTCCCTCGCTCGACGGGTAGAACACGCTCAATCGGATCATCTCGGTCGTCCTTTGGTTCGTCCGGCGGGCGGAAGTATGTCAGGTCGAACAGCGCCGCCGCCGATTTCCACCGTCGCGCCCGGGCAGGCTGGTACAGACTGTCGGGATCGTCTCCGACCGGGCCCGGGCCCACGAGGTCAGCCGCCGGCTTCGGTCGCGCTGCGAAGCCATCTACGGGGTTATGTTCAACGCCCCCGAGTACCAGGGGGCCTACGGGATGGATACCGTCCAGTGGTATATGGCCGGCCGGGCCGCGCCGCTAGGCGCCGTCTCGGCCGAAGTGGCCTGTGCTGTGTTCGGCACCTTCAACCCCGTCCGCGTTCACGCCGGGCTCGACGGTGTGTGGTCCCGAATACCACCCGATCGCATGGTGGAGTTGAAGCTGAAGTCGGTAGGACCGGGCCTGGCCGAGGCGGTGCCCACCGGTCCGGAGTTGGACGATGCCATCACCATCCTCTCGGGTGCCCTGGCCCAGGCGCCGCTGGCCGGGGCGCCCCTGTTTGCGGCCCTGGCCGGCCTGCCCCTGCCACCGGGCCCGCGGGAGCACCTGTGGCGCTTGTGCGACATGGTTCGGGAGCATCGCAGCGACGCCCACACCGGAGCCTGGCGGGCAGCCGGCCTCGACCCGGTCGAGGTGAACGTGCTCAATGAACTATGGCGGGGAGCCGCGCCGGGGAGCATCTCGCGCGCCCTTATGGGTTGGGAGGCCTCCGACATCGCTGCGGCCACCCGCCGGCTGGAGGCCGGGGGAGTGGCGTCCGGGGGCTCGATCACCCCAGCCGGCACCAGTCTGCGGGAGGAGATCGAGATGAACACCAGCGTCCAGCAGTCGGCCATCGTGGACGGGCTGGGCGGGGATTCGGCGCGCCTGATCGCTCTGCTCGATCCCTGGGCCCATGCCGTGGCCGACGGGTCCTGAACGGCGGCCGCTGGCGGCAGCGCAGGTCAAGTCCGTCGTCCAGAGCCTGTACGAGGGAGGTCGGCCGATGTCTCGACTGGTGGCCGATCTCCGCACGGCCGGCAGTGGCAGGCTGACCCCATGGACGTATTCGTGGACGACCGGCTGGACGGTATCGACTGGGCGGCGGTCAAGCGGGAGTTGGCGGGCGATGACTTCGATAATGGCCGTACGCCCGAAGCTCTGCGCCGTTCCTTCGAGGCGTCGGCTCACGTGGCCGTGGCCCGGGACGCGGAACGGGTGGTCGGGCTGGCCCGTCTGCTGTCGGACGGGGTGTGCAACGCCTATCTGGTCGACGTGTGGACGGCATCGTCTCACCGGCGAAGGGGGGTGGCCACAGCCATGGTGACCGAGCTCACCGGCCGCGTGCCCGGTCAACACATCGGGCTCCAGGTGGATACGGAGGCAGCCCGCCGGCTGTATCAGTCCCTCGGCTTCCGCCCCCAGCCGGAGTTCATGTCGGTCGTGGTCGGCGCCTGGCTGGACAACGCCGCCAACCGGTAGGGAATCAGACGGGGGGAACGCCGTGGCGCCGGGGTGGCATCTCCCGCTCCCAGGGCGACGCCCCGGAGAGGCGGGTGATCAACTCATGGCGCAGTTCCTCGAACGGGACGATGGCATCGACCACCAGATCGGAGGCCAGGCGCAGGATGTCCACGTCGGTCTCGTACTCCTCCCGCTTGAGCTGGACGAACTCGGCTCGTTCGGCGGGGTCGGCCAAAGCGGCTATGCGCTTGGCGTGCACGGCATTGACGGCCGCCTCCGGGCCCATCACCGCGATCTTGGCCGTGGGCAGCGCAAGGGTGGCCACCGGGTCGAAGGCGGGTCCGGCCATGGCGTAGAGCCCGGCGCCGTAGGCCTTGCGGACCACCACGCAAACCTTGGGCACGGTCGCCTCGGCTACCGCCGTGATCATCTTGGCTCCGTGGCGGATGATGCCCTGGCGCTCCACCTGGGTACCGATCATGAAGCCGGGGACATCGGCCAGGAAGACGAGGGGGATGTTGTAGGCATCGCACATCCAGATGAAACGAGCTGCCTTGTCCGCCGAATCGACGAAGAGGACGCCACCCTTGTGCTGGGGATTGTTGGCTACGACGCCGATCACGTGGCCCTCCAGGCGGGCCAGACCGGTGACCAGTTCCGGGGCGAAGAGGGGTTTGATCTCGAACAGCGAGTCGGCGTCGACGATCCCGCTGATCACGCCGTGTATGTCATAACCGGCCGACTCCTGCTCGGGCAGATCCTGGCGGGTCAGCTGATGGGCCGGTCCGAGGGCGGGCTCATCAGGGGGGGACTCGCGCCAGTTGGTGGGGAGATAGGAGAACAGCCACTGGGCCTGGGCGATGGCGTCGGCGTCGTCGGTGGCCAGGTTGTCACCGCATCCCGAGATGGTGGCGTGCATGCGGGCCCCGCCCATCTCCTCCAGGGTGACCTTTTCGCCCACCACCTCTTCGGCCATCCGGGGCGATCCCAGATACATGGAGGCGTTGCCTTCGACCATGACCACCACGTCACAGAAGGCCGGGATGTAGGCGCCGCCGGCCGCCGAAGGACCGAACAGGCAACAGATCTGGGGCGCCCGGCCCGAAAGGCGCACCTGGTTGGCGAAGATCCGACCGGCCCCGCGCCGCCCGGGGAAGAGCTCGACCTGGTCGGTGATCCGGGCTCCGGCCGAATCGACCAGCCAGAACACCGGCAGCTCATGGCGCAGGGCCACCTCGGTCATCCGCAGCATCTTTTCGACCGTCCTGGCTCCCCATGAGCCGGCCTTGACCGTGGGGTCGTTGGCCACCACTACCACCGGCCGCCCCTGGACCCGACCCGTGCCCGTCACCACGCCATCCGCCGGTAGGTCAGAGGCATTGGCATTGGCCAGGAGGCCGTCTTCGGCCCAGGTGCCCTCATCGATGAGCAGGGCGATACGGTCTCGGACGAACAGCTTGTTCTGGGCCGCCAGCTTTCCGGCGTCGCGCTCCAGGTTGCCCTGGCGGGCCCGGGCGGCCGCCTCGGACATGCGGTCCGGGCCGGTCATGTGACCGGCAGCTCGAGGCCCTTGGCGATCACCAGGCGCTGGACCTCGCTGGTGCCCTCCCCGATCTCGAGCACCTTGGCGTCCCGGTAGAAGCGGGCCACCGGATTCTCCTCCAGGAAGCCGGCGCCCCCGAAGATCTGGGTGGCCGCTCGGGTGGCCGATACCGCCGTCTCGGTGGCATAGAGCTTGGCCATGGCCGCCGCCTGCTTATAGGGCCGCTGATGGTCCTTCAACCAGGCCGCCCGGAGCACCAGCCCGCGGGCCGCCTCCAGGGCGGTGGCCATGTCAGCCAGGGAGAAGGCGACAGCCTGGAACCGTCCGATCGGGCCGCCGAAGGCATTCCGGGTGCGGGCGTAGTCGCTGGCCGCGTCCAGACAGGCCCGGGCGCATCCCAGAGCCAGGGCGGCGATGGAGATGCGGCCGTCGTCCAGGGTGGCCAGGAAGTTCCGGTAGCCCGCCCCTTCCTGGCCCAGCAGGTTCTCCTTCGGTATGGCGCAATCGGCCAGCACCAGTCCGTGGGTGTCACTGGCGTGCCAGCCGAGCTTGCGGTAAGCCGGCTCGACCTGGAGCCCGGGGGTACCGGCCGGGATCAGGAAGGCCGACACCCCGCCGTGGGCATGTCGGGCCGTGACCGTGATGACCGAGGTGATGGGTGTGCCGGAGTTGGTGATGAAGGCCTTGGCCCCGTCCAGCACCCAGCCGTCGGGTCCGGCGCTGACCCGGGTGCGCAGGGCGCCGGCGTCGCTGCCGCCGTCGGGCTCGGTGAGGCCGAAGGCGGCCAGGGCCCGGCCGGTGACCAGGTCCGGCAGCCAGGCCGAACGCTGCGCGTCGTCACCGAAGCGATGGATGGGAACGGCGCCCAGGCCGACGCCGGCCGACAGGGTGATGCCGACCGACTGGTCGGCCCAGCCGATCTCCTCCACGGCCAGGCAGAAGGCGGTGAAACTTCCCCCGCTGCCTCCCCACTCGGGCGGGAACACCAGCCCGAACAGGCCGAGGTCGCCCATCTGGTGGATGAGCTCCACCGGCAGGCGGGCGTCCCGGTCCCATGCTTCGGCCCGGGGGGCGATCTCCTGACGGGCGAACTCCCTCACCACCTGCTGGAAGGCGGCGTCCTCTTCGGTTAGGTCAAAGTCCATCGCGCTCCTGGCCCCCGGGCCGAATCGATCGCTGGAGCGGAGTGTACGGTCGGACCGGATGGCTCAAGACGAATGGCCGGAGGCGGGAGCCGGGAACCGCTGGGGATCCGCGGACACCTGGGTCACCATCCGGGAGGTCGGACCCCGGGACGGCCTGCAGGTGGAAGCGCCCCTGTCGGTGGAAGCGAGGGTTGAGATGATCCTCGGCCTGATCGAGGCCGGCCTGGAATGCATCGAGGTGGCCGCTTTCGTTTCCCCCACCAAGGTGCCCTCGATGGCCGATGCCCCGGCCGTCTTGGCCGCTCTGCCCCCCGATGCCGGGGCGACCTACTTCGTGCTGGTGCCGAATCTCCGGGGGGCCCAGATGGCAGTCGATGCCGGGGCCGGGGCCCTGACTGTCACCGTGTCTGCGTCGGAGTCCTATTCGGCGGCCAACGTCGGGCGGGGCCGGGACGAGGCTGCGGCCGAGGTCGATCGGATCCTCACCCTCGTGGACGGATCGATGCCGGTAGACGTGGTCGTCTCCTGTGCATTCGGCTACGGCGTCACTGATCCCCCGGACCTGGCCTGGATAGCCGATCAGGCTGGGCGCTGGGCTGGCGTCGGGCCGTGCTCGATGACCCTGGCCGACACCACGGGGGAGGCGGGCCCACCCGCCATCGAAGCGGCCGTGGGCCGGTTCGGTCCCGACTTCGGGCTTCATTTGCACGAGACCAGGCGGACCGGGCTGGTCAATGCCTACGCCGCCCTGGTCGCTGGCGTACGCCGCCTCGACACCTCTGTGGCGGGCCTCGGAGGGTCGCCCTTCGCAGAAGGGGCGGCGGGCAACCTGGCCACCGAGGACCTGGTGCACCTTCTCGACCAACTCGGCCTGGGTTCAGGGGTGCGCCTGGACCGCCTGCTCGATTCCTCCCGGTGGATCAGTTCCCTCCTGGGCCGGGCTCCCACCTCCCTGGCCCTGAGTGGTCCGGCCGGCGGGCTCCGGCGGGCCTGAGCAGACCAGCCGGTGATCGAACGCGGCGAGGTGCTGTGGTCCCCCGGGGAGACGCCGCCGGCCCTGGCCGGGTTCCGGGCCCACCTGACCCGACACCTCGGTGTGTCCTTCGACTCCTATGAGGCGACGTGGTCATGGAGCGTGACCCACCTCGAGCAGTTCTGGGCCGCCGTCTGGGACTACTTCGAGGTGGTGGGGTCCCGGACCGAGCGCGTGCTGGAGGGTGGGCTGCCCGGGGCCAGGTGGTTCGGTGGCGCCCGGGTCAACTACGCCGAGAATGCCCTGGCCCGGGCTCACCCGGAGCGGGCGCTGGTGGCTCTGTCCCAGGACCGGGATCCGGTCCGTCTGGACCGGGACGCACTCGTCGATCTGGTGGGCCGGGTCCGGGCCGGCCTGGCCCGCCTCGGCGTGCGCAAGGGGGACCGGGTGGCCGGCTACCTGCCCAACGGCGTGGAGGCAATGGCGTGCTTCCTGGCCTCCGCCTCGCTGGGAGCGGTGTGGTCCTCGTGCGCGCCGGAGTTCGGGACCCGGGCCGTGCTCGACCGGTTCGGTCAGATCCGGCCCCGCGTCCTGGTGGCCGTGGATGGCTACACCTACGGGGATCGGCTGATCGATCGCAACGGGGAGATCGCGCAGCTGGCGGAGGGACTGCCGGGCGTGGAGACCGTCGTGGTCCCGCGGCTGACCGATCGGCCCGGCCTGGGCGGTGTCACCTCCTGGGAGGAGATGGTGGCCGAGCCGGGCCTGGTTGCCTTCGAGCCGGTGGCCTTCGACCACCCCCTGTACATCCTGTACTCCTCGGGGACCACCGGGCCTCCCAAAGCCATCGTCCACGGTCACGGCGGGATCCTTCTCGAGCATCTGAAAGCCCTGTGCCTGCACGGGGACATCCGCCCGGCCGACCGCTTCTTCTGGTTCTCCACCACCGGCTGGATGATGTGGAACTTCCTCGTCTCGGGACTGCTGACCGGGGCCACCGTCATCGCCTTCGACGGTAACCCCGCCCACCCGGGCCCCTCGGCGCTGTGGTCCATGGCCGAGACCGAGCGGGTCACCTACTTCGGCACCAGCGCCACCTTTATCAGCTCCTGTCGGCGGGCCGGCCTCCGCCCGGGGAGCGAGTTCGACCTCTCCCCCCTGCGGACCGTGGGTTCGACCGGGGCACCGCTTCCGGCCGGCGGCTATCGCTGGGTCTACGAAGCGGTCAAGAGTGACGTACTGCTGTCTTCCATCTCCGGGGGTACCGACGTCTGCACCGCCTTCGTGGGTGGGAGTGGGGAGGTGCCGGTGCGGGCCGGGGAGATTTCCTGCCGGTATCTCGGCGCCGCCGTGGAGGCGTTTGACGCCGATGGCCGACCGGTGGTCGGCCGGCAGGGAGAGTTGGTGGTGACCGCACCCATGCCCTCAATGCCGGTGGGCCTCTGGGGAGACGCCGACGGGAGCCGTTACCGCCAGACCTACTTCGGTGACTATCCCGGGGTCTGGCGTCACGGGGACTGGGTGACCGTCTTCGAGGACGGAGCCTGCGTGATTACCGGCAGATCGGACGC
>Ga0307372_10014202_pt1 | contig 10218 bp, 11 predicted proteins | sample OX1MG_FD_202533 | JGI IMG/M metagenome (GOLD analysis project Ga0307372, IMG submission 202533) | Soil microbial communities from Risofladan, Vaasa, Finland - OX-1 | ecosystem: Environmental > Terrestrial > Soil > Coastal area > Acid sulfate soil | place: Finland: Risofladan, Vaasa | collected... | reverse complement strand
GTTTACTGACAAGGTGGGTAGCACGGTGCAGGGGAGAACGCCGATCAGCATCGCTGTTTTCCATCGGATTATCAGTATCGATCTCAACGAAATAGTAGCCGCGATCCTCCCAGGCCGCCTCTTCAGCGCCACACGTCTCTGTTGAGCCGGGATTGTACATCCAATCGTCGTACTCGTAGGGTTTATGTACGTGACCGAGAGCCAGGTAATCAATATGGCGGCGCAAAGGTTGGAAGTGGGCCATAGTCGGCAAGCCCTGCACGCGCGGCACCACGCCATCGACGCCGGTATGCATCATTAAGAGGCGGTATTCGATGCCGGCAGCAGCTTCTTCTCCGCGAGCCGCTTCTAATGCCTGTACCAGACCCTCAATGCTGCGAGCAGTAGCGGCTCCCTGCCAGGGCAGGCCATAGACGCGCACCCTGCCACCCAGTACGTCCATATACGAACCCGCCATACTGGACTGATCCCAGGGCGCGATGACCGGCGCGCCATCGCGCATCCTGGGGTTCAACAGCGTCAAATACTGTTCATGACATAAAAACTGCAGCCAGGAAATACCCTCGCGGTAATAGCTGCGATCATGATTACCCTCGATAGCGATGACCGGAATGCCTTTTGACCTGAGCTTCTTTAATCCCTCGATGGCGTGAATGAGCGTAAGCGCGTCGATAGCGCGTTTGTGAAAAAGATCTCCTGCGATAACCAGGAAATCAACTTCGCGATATAGCGCATCGTCAACGATATCCCAGAAAGCGCGGCTAAAATCGTTGAAACGCTCGCGCACGCCATACTGCTCGTAACCAAGATGCGTATCCGCGATATGGATAAAAGAAGCTTTCATAACTATTCTCCACTCATAATAACCGAAAGAAACCAGTAGGTGCATCCCTACTACTTATAATTAGTGCGGCGCTGGTCCCGTCATAAGGCCGCGCACGGCAGCCGCCACAAGTATCAGCGAGATAACGCTGAATATAAGGATATCTCGCCGGGGCTTCTTTCCGCCGGTAGCATAGGTCACGGCGACAGGAATAGCCAGGGCAACGATGGCACCATACACAAAGTGCAGGTAATATAGCCCCGTACCACCATCAGGCTTCTGACCCAGCAGCAACAGGATAATGCCAAAAACCGCCTGGAGCAGGCTCACGATAGCAGTGAAAATCAGTGAAATGCGCCAGGGCCGGTTGATGCGTTCCCTTTTCATAAAAAAAAGGATCAGTCCCCAAATGCCCGTCACAGTTCCCGCCAGAAGTATCAATAGCGCGTTAAAAAAGTGCAGACTACTTAAGAAATCTACCATACCATTCCTCCGAACGCCCTTAAACGTTCGTATCTTTCCAGGTTATTCTTCTTCAAGGCCAGAATAGCGGTTATTCTGGGCATACCTACTATAGCGCATCTCTTCAGTAGGAACAAGTGGCGCACAGCATAGGAACCTTTTTCGAGTCGATAGCGTCTATTGGCTATGTGTAGAAGAATACTGGACACCATTATTACAAGGAGTATCCAATGTCGCAATTCCAACGTTTCTATCACAACCCGTTAGGCCGCGTAGTATATATAATCACAGGTTCTCTGCTGCTCGTATTTGTCCTGGCAGCCTGCGGCTCTCAAGCAACCACCGGCGGACAATCGACATCGACGCCCCCTCCGCAAACCGTCAACTGCGGCAACGTGAGTAGCAGTCTCGCCAATCATTCGCCGTCAGATAAAGCAGCCGCGCAGAAAGCCGAGGATTGTCTCTACCAGGCCTATCAACAATGCCGCCCCGCTACGCTAACGTTCACTACATTTGGCGTAGACGCGGGGGCCATCAATCATTTTTCCGTGAAGAGCGTCAACGGGTCTTGCACCATTAGCGACGGCGTGCAGCATTATGTCGCGCCCAATCCGCCTGGCGCGACATCCCTCTATACCTGCGCCACTATGACCAGGCAAAGCGACGGTCTACACATCCAGACCTGCGGCGAGCTGGGAACGGTATTGATCCCGGCGGCATGAGAATTAGTCCGAATCCTTCCAGGTAATTTGTAGGGACGCGATTTATCGCGTCCACCAATGTGCATCCCATTGCCATCCGGGACGCGATTTATCGCGTACAAATCTATATCATAACGCGCCCCTAATTTTCCAGTATGTGGCGCATGTATTCACGCAATTCGGTAGCAATGTCGGGCCTGTTAAGCGCAAAAGAGATTGACGTGGTTAACAGGCCCAGAGGCGTGCCAGTGTCGTAACGTTCGCCGGTGAAGCGCACGCCATAGCAATTACCCGCTTTGGCCTGCATTTCTATCGCATCCGTTACCTGTATTTCCCCACCTCTACCGGGAGGCGTTTTCTCAAGTAAAGCAAATATATCGGGGGTAAGTACGTATCGACCGTAGGCTCCCAGGTCGGAAGGCGCTTCTTCCAGCGCGGGTTTCTCGACCACGTGCGTCACTTTCAGAGCCATATCGTCAAGCTCTTCGACGGCGGCTATTCCATAGGTCGGGATAACTTCGGGGGGCAACGGAACAAGCGAGAGCACCGAACCGCCATACCGCTCGTACACCTCGATCAACTGTGTCAGGCATGGCGTCCCAGGCGCAATAATGATATCGCCCAACATGACAATAAACGGCTCATCCCCCACCAGCTCTTTGGCGCACAAAACAGCATGCCCCAGGCCCAGCGGCTCCGCCTGGCGCACAGATGTATACGTAGCCATCGACTGCAGAGCGCGCAGCTCCGCCAGTTCTTTCCGCTTACCTTTACGCTCCAGGATAGCCTCTAATTCGGGAAATGCATCAAAGTGATCTTCTATACTGCGTTTGCTTCGGCTGGTGACAAAAATAATTTCTTCAACTCCCGCGTCCACAGCCTCTTCGACGATGTATTGTAATGTCGGCTTATCGACAATGGGCAACATCTCTTTCGGGATTACTTTGCTGGCCGGCAATACCCGCGTCCCAAGCCCCGCGACCGGCAACACCGCTTTACGTATGCGCATGAATCCTCCTCAACGCTACAACCTATTTTTGCTATGTAGCTGTCTCTATTGTAAAGGATTGACCAGGGCGGGGGCAAGCCCTGGTCCCGCTGAAATTTGCCTCTTGACATATACGTATACATATATTATATTCGTTGTATGAACAGTAGCGCGGCGTCTAGTTTAACCAGGAGCACTCGCAATGCCACAACTACTGAGACAAGGAGTACCTTTTATGCCGAATAGAACCATCTATATAGCAGACGCGGATATGCCAATCTTCGAGAAAGCCCAGAAGCTGGCCGGAGACAACCTCTCAGCCGCCATCACCCACGCCCTGCGCTCTTTCGTGGAGCGCGAGGAGGCCAAACAGAGCGGGTACGAAGATATCACCGTTAAAGTGGGCAAAGGGCGTCCTTACTTGCAACAGCAATTTCGCGGGCGTTTAATTGCTAAAAGACGGCTGAACATTGGTAACGAAGCTCGCAACTTAACGATGAACGTCTATCAGACCGCCAAAGGTCGTTTTGCCGTCTATACCAAGAACCAGCCCAACTGGTCAGGATGGTCTCATCGCCAGTCAAGGCAACACAGAAAAGACTCGTCTGACTGGCAATCCTGGACTGATTCCGCGCATGATTGGTCAGAGTATTATCAACAGGATGACGAACTGCGCCTGGATGTCTATGATACGCTGGACGAACTCAAAGAAAACATCCCCGAAGAGTTGTATGATGCGATAACACACTACATTAAGGGGGGTGACGTGGAAATTTTGGATATTTAGTTTTGTTTGCAAAACATGTAAAGTGAGGATATCTCATGGCAGATTCTCTCGAACAGTCAATTTCTATCGACGTAAAAAACCTGGTGAAACGCTATCCCCGCGCCAGCGTCAACGCCGTGGATGACATCTCGTTTGCGGTGCGGAGCGGCGAAATTTTCGGTTTGCTTGGACCCAACGGCGCAGGTAAAACAACCACTATCGGTGTACTGACAACGAGCACGCGCCCAACCAGCGGTTCCGCGCGTATCATGGGTATCGACGTGGTCGCAGACCCCATGAGCGTCAAACAGCGCATCGCCGTAGTGCCGCAGCAGAGCAATCTTGACCGCAGCCTGCGCGCTCGCGAAATCCTGACCTTCCATGCCAGCTATCATGGCATCCCACGCGCCGCGCGCAATGCGCGCGCCGATGAGATATTAAAAGAACTGGGCCTGGGTGATCGCGCTAAAGACAAAGTGGGCCGCTACTCCGGTGGCATGGCGCAGCGCCTCATGCTGGCACGCGCCCTCATGCACTCGCCCGACGTGCTTTTCCTTGATGAGCCAACCAACAGCCTTGATCCACAGTCTCGCCTGTTCCTGTGGGATCGCATCCGCTCCCTCAACCAGCAAGGCGTGACTGCCCTGCTGACCACGCACGACATGGAAGAGGCCGACCAGCTTTGCGAACGCATAGCCATCATGGATCATGGCAAAATCCTGGTGCTCGATACACCCGCCGAATTGAAAAAGATCATTCCCGGCGGCACGCGCCTGGAACTGCGCGTGCGCGTACCTGAACTGGTGACAGCAGGTGAAGCAAACAAAGAGAATAGCACAAAAGATAAACTGCTGGAAACGCTGCGCGCTCTGCCGGGAGTCGCCAAAGTCGAAGAAATTTCAGCGCAAGACGACCAGGATGGTCAGCAAGGCATGATACTCCTCCGGCTCTATGCCGAAGATGCTGGCGCGCTCGTCGTGCAGGCAACCCAGGCAGCAGCGGAAGCGCATGTCGAGCTGCGTGACCTGCATATCGCGCGCCCAAGCCTCGAAGATGTCTTCATCTACCTGACAGGAAGGAACTTACGTTAATGGCCAGTATCACCACTCAAACACATACCCAAACCGCGCGCTCGCAGAGCCGTTTTGCTACAGCGTTCACGGCTTTCATGGCAATTTTGCGCCGCGATATTCTCATCACGGAGCGCGAATTTATCGTCTTCCTGTTGCAGGTATTGCTGCAACCTTTATTCTTCCTCTTCATTTTTGGCAAAGTGTTGCCCAGCATTGGTTTCGCGCAGCACGGTTTCGGCGCTGTCCTGCTGCCGGGTATCGTCGGGCTTACCGTTGTCACCACTGCGCTGCAGGGCGTCACGCTGCCACTCGTGCTAGACCTGGGCTTCGCGCGCGAGATCGATGATCGCTTGCTGGCACCCCTGCCCGTCAGCCTTGTCGCCATTGAAAAGGTCATCTTCGCGGCCATGCGCGGCCTGGTTGCCGGAGCAGTCATCTTCCCGCTGGCATGGTGGATTCTGGGCAGCGACTTCCAGGTACGCAACGACGCTATCGGCACCCTCATCGGTATCATGGTGCTGACAGCTTTCGCTGGCGCGAGTCTGGGCCTCTTCATCGGCACGACCGTCAAACCTGAACAAATCGGCCTGATGTTCGCGCTCATCTTCACGCCATTGATCTTCACCGGCTGCACCTATTACCCCTGGGGAACGCTTGGCTCGATCAAGTGGTTCCAGATCATCACGCTCTTCAATCCCGTCACTTACGCGTCCGAAGGGCTGCGCGGCGCGATGGTGCCCGTCGTGCATGGATACACGCTGCCTACACTCAATATTGGCTGGGTACTGCTCGGCCTGAGTGTAACCATCGTCGCTTTTCTCTTCCTGGGCATCAGGACGTTCAACCGCCGCGTCGTGAACTAAAAGCTCGCGGCACCACTGCCGGAGAGCGGCGCAACATCATCCCAGGCGATGCCAGAAGTGTTCGTGCCAATAATGAATTTGCCCTTGTCACACCTGATATGCCATGTTATACTAGCGGGGAGAACAGCAAGTCGGTGTAGCTCAGTGGATAGAGCAAGCGTTTCCTAAATGCTAGGCCGGGAGTTCGAGTCTCCCCATCGACGCTACTACTCGCAAATTTTAACGCAAAAAAGGCCAGCCATCTTCATCGGATGGCTGGCCTTAATTATGGTTGACGGGTGCTTCATTCGTTCATATCACAGATTGCTCCGCCACTTACTCTCCCCCCGGTGAGCGAGCGACAGGTGCAGGCTTACTGCCAGATAAAGGTCGCTCCAGGTCCAGGAGCAAACTCTACATCCGTGACTTGCCATGGATACGCGCCCCAACTCATATTGCTCGCGATCACGTGGCCATTACTCAAAATCTTCTCAACAACGGCAACATGGCCTAGCCCATATGCCCCCTGCACACCCGGTTGCAGGTCAATGATGGCTCCTACAACCGGCGTACTGGAAACGTGCCAGCCATATTGATAGGCGCGAGCTGCCCACTCCCAGGCGTTTGCCTGCGAATGCCAGGGCACAAATACGCCATGTATCTGGTAGTAACGCTGATCTGCCCACCATGTGCAGGAACCGTAGGGGAAGGGATTCACGCCCGCCGATGACGGCTTAGACGTTGTCGGGATAGACACTGGTTTGCTTGTGGTGACAGGGGGCTGCGTCCTTGACGGGGTATGGACGGGCGCAGGCGTACTTTTCGTTGGAGTACTCTTTACCACGACGGGATGTGCCGCTTTTTTAACGACGGGTTGCGCCGCTTTTTTAACGACGACCTCACTGCGCGGCTTCCACTTCAATCTTGCTGTGGGATAGATCTCCGTACTAGAAACATTCTGAAATGTCGCGCAGACAGCACAGCCAATAGTTTGTTGGGCCTGCGCCCTTTTCACTGGCGCGCTGGCGCTATGCCCTACCGGCTGACCATGCCCTACGAACAGTACTCCCAGCAACGCTACCATTCCAAAACTGGCTACAAAACTTGACGCTTTACGTGGTTGAAAAATGTTCTTTATTCGTTGGTTGATTTGCAAAGTACCTTTCCTTTGGTGTTCAACTTGCAGCACCCGCAAGTGGTTGTCCTCCATGCCCGGTATGACAGGCAGCATTATATGCGAACAAGTGCATAGGGGATATTGGCAACGTTGTATATATACCATACATTTTGCATACAATCAAAAATACGTGCAAATTTATCGAAATATAGGAATAATGGGCTAGACACGAAATGAGTATAAATGAAACATTACGGACTATAATGATATTGCGGTTTTTGCAGCGTCAGAAGTGATTAGAGGCGCATCTCGTATGAGAAGCGCCTCTAAGCTTGCGAGTTACGTGTCAAAAATGTTCTTCACCAGAACATGGTATTCACTCAGGTTACAGGTAAATCGCGGTCATTACCGACTGATAAACCTCACCCCCGGTCCAGGAGCAAATTGAACATAGGCCACACTCCATGGAGCGCGACCCCAGCTCATGTTGCTGGCAATGACATGCCCATTTCTGAGTATGCGTTCCACGACAGCTACATGGCCACTCCCGTAGGCACCTTCGACCCAGGGTTGAAGTACCACAATCGCTCCGAGTGAAGGCCGAGTAGAGACGCGCCAGCCAAATTGATAGGCACGCGCCACCCACTGCCAGGCGTTTGCTTGAGTTTTCCAGGGGACATATATACCATGTAGCTGGTAGTAACGCTGGTCGGCCCACCAGGTACAGGCACCATAAGGGAAAACATTTCTCGACTTAGCAGGGCCATAGCGCGTGTAGGCCTGGTGAGATTGACTACTCATTCCCCCAATGCAGATCACCTGCCCAGAATAAATAAGATTGGGGTTGGCGAGATGGTTGTCAGAAGCCAGAACTCTCCAATTTACTCGATAGCGCGAGGCAATCCCGCTCAACGTATCCCCGCGGACCATAGTGTAAGTTACAGCGTTCTGCGCACATGTGGTGCTCGCGTATGCCACATTCCCATTATCGCCAGCGTTCATTTCCAGAACAAGCAGGGCAATCATAACGAAAATGCAGCAATGCCGCATCACTTTCACCCGTGTATATCGCTGGAAGTACCGGGCGATCCACTTTGTCAATGGTTCACCATAGTGCTTCCAGGCTTGTTGGTGTGTTTGCAATATTTCCTTCCTTTGCTAGACAACTTGCAACCGACAAAGATTGCAACACCCGCAAGCTTGTTTTCTTCCATCGCGCAGTTCCAGGGGCGTTATGAAGCGCCTCCATATAACAACGTAAATGGACAGTAGCGCCTGTTACAGCACTCTTTCACACTATACACAGTGAAACAAAATATGCCCGCTTGTCGCATAGATACGATCAGGGCTTGTCCTATCCGCACCAACATTAGCGGCATTGGCCCACTGGGGTTTGCAAACCTGGCGTTTTTACAATTCGGGCCGCGACCTGCCGCGTTCCTGGTCGTAGTTGATCTCGACTACCTGCTCTGAACGCAGGCGCATACGCCTCGTGCCTGGAGGTGGTTCCGTTACGAGTGGGCCACGCTTAGAAGTTGGCCAGTGGGGCAGTGGAGGAAGTTTGGAACGCTGCAACTGTTTATCCGGTATGATTTCCAACTGGTTTTCTTGATCCATGAAATCGAACTCCTTACATATAATTTGCTCTATGTATTCTATCACGGGCTATCCGGCTGAATATAGAGACAAATGACCCTGTTAGACCGGTACTTAAGGGCCGTTCGTCACTATTCACCAGCCCATACTCGTTGCATAATAGGGATAAAGGACGCATTGTTCTTCTTTCAAACTGAACCAGAGAAGAAAATCTACAATCTACGGGAAGGATCATACATGCGAGTACTCATTACAGGTGCAACCGGATTGCTTGGTGGACACCTGATTAAACAATTGCAGCAGCGTGGAGAGACCATTCGCGCGCTTGTGTTACCTGTTGAAAACACTGATAAACTGACAAAACAGGAGGTCGAGGTAGTACGCGGAGATATAACTGATGCCAGCACACTGGCACCCGCCGTAAAAGATGTCGATCTTATTTTTCACCTGGCAGGCATGATGGGCGTCTGGCGTCCGCTGGCAGATTACCGCCTGGTGAATGTCAACGGCTCCGAGAACCTCTATATGGCCGCGCAACGAGCAGGCGTGCGCCGTTTTGTGCATACCAGTTCGCACACCGTCTATGGTCTGGGCTATGGTCGTTTCATGACCGAAAACGACCCTCTGCGCCCCGATGCCGATTCGTATAGCATCACCAAAGCCGAGGGCGACCGCATGATGCGCCGCTTGATGCTCAATAGCCCGGTGGAAACGGTCATCTTGCGCCCCGGCACATTCTTCGGTCCAGGAGATCGACTGCACTTCGGGCGCATGGCGCAGAAGGTGAAGGATGGCAAGGGTCTCATCATTGGTCCTGGCAATAACCACCTGCCATTCTGCTACGTAACTGATGTGGTGGATGGCTTCATGCTGGCAGCCTACCATAAGAATGCGCCCGGCAACGTCTACAACATCACTAACGATCGTCCTCTGACGCAGCAAGAGATGTTCGACTCCATCGCGGACGCCGTCGGCGGCACGCGCCCGACCCTGCATCTTCCTTACCTGCCCATCTACTACGGCAGCATCGTCGCTGAAAAGATCGTTGCGCGCGCAACCCACACCAAACCCATTGTGACGCAGCTCGGCGCGATGATGTTTGGCAGCGACAACAAACACAGCATCGAAAAAGCGCGGCGCGAACTGGGCTTCGAACCAAAAGTCGACCTGCGCGCCGGCATCAAGCTGGCCGCGCAATGGTTCAATGCCGGCGGCATGAATGAGGTAGCCGTCACACAGGCCAGCCAGAACGCCCCCCTGGCCGGAGCCATGCGCTAAAAAATAAAATTGATGCAAAAAGGGTTGCCAGCCTGCTGGCAACCCTTTTTGCATCAATTTTATTCCGCTGTCGTTGAGACTTTCTTTCCAGCGCCCTTAAAGCCGAATTTCTTGATGGTCGATCGCAGCCAGCCAGCCGTCGGGCCATCATCGATATTCTTGCTCGTCTCTACCAGGAACGAAGCCGATTGAGGTCGCGGCGGCAGCTTATTGGCTTCTCGCAGCGTGGCAAGTTCCGTGTAATGCTGGTAGGCCCAGTACATGTTGACGCGGCACGATTTACAATTCTTGATATCGTCTTCGTTTTCAGCTCCACACTGCGGACAGACTGTCATCGTTATTTCCCCTTTTTGCTTTACGAATAATCTCTTGTCTGTAGGGACGCGATTGATCGCGTCCTTACAAATCGCGTCCTCGATTGATCGCGTCCTTACAAATCGCATCCTCGATTGATCGCGTCCTTACAAATCGCATCCCTACAATGGTTGAATGGTTATATCAGGCCCATGCGCATGGACTCGGCCACCGCCTGCGCCCGATCCGTCACCTGTAACTTACGGTAAATATCCTGC
>Ga0307372_10014201_pt1 | contig 10218 bp, 9 predicted proteins | sample OX1MG_FD_202533 | JGI IMG/M metagenome (GOLD analysis project Ga0307372, IMG submission 202533) | Soil microbial communities from Risofladan, Vaasa, Finland - OX-1 | ecosystem: Environmental > Terrestrial > Soil > Coastal area > Acid sulfate soil | place: Finland: Risofladan, Vaasa | collected... | reverse complement strand
GGGCCTGGGCCGCACCAAGGCCCACGAGTCTCGCGCGCCACCGTCGAACCGGAATCCGGAGCGGAGGATGTCGTGGCGCGCGATCACGCCCCGCAGGCTTTCCTCGAGCGCATCGACACTCAGGGTGAATAGACGGGCGAGACCACTAAGTTCAAGAGCCGTCATACGGCGGAACCAGCCGACCGTCCCTGAAGGCCAACTCGGCCCATTCGTCAGGGTGTACTCGCACGTCGACCAATGCGGGCCGCGTCGTCTTGAATGCGGCATCCAGCGCGGGTGCCAGTTCGCCAACTTCGGAAACATGGAATCCATCCCAGCCGCAGGCAACCGCAACCGACGAGAAGTCAATATCCCCGATGTCGCCGATCTCTGGCGGCATACCTGGCCATATTCTGACAGCTCCCAACGCAGAGTTGTTCAAGACGATACTGATAACTTTCAGTCCCAGCCGTGCGATTGAAGCCATTTCCCCCAGCTGGTATCCCATGGCCCCGTCTCCGGAGAGTTGCACAACAGTGCGCTCCGAACGAACGGCAAGGCAGGCACCAAGAGCGCCGCCTATTGTCCCGCCCAAGACTCCCAGGCCGCGGAAGGCAATCCGTTGGGCGCCCGACTTCATCCGCACCAGGGACGCCCACCCCGTTGCTGCACTAGCCTCGCAGATTAGTACATTCCCTTCCCCCATGCGCCTATCTAGCTCGGCAACCAGGTCCTTTGCGCTTGTGAGTCGAGATCCTTCGTCCGGCAGGGAGAGATAGGAGCTGCGCCGACCATCCCAATCCTGCTTCAACTGTTGGACCTCGAGCAGCCATGGGGTCCGGTCGACCCTTTCAAGTGCCTTGCCCTTCAGCGCCTTCCCCAAGCTCACCAATCCGAGCTTTGCGTCTCCGAGTAGAGTGACGCTCTCGTAGTAAATCTCGCCAGGGTCCGCATCATCTACATCTAGGCGGACTACTCTCTGATCGGCTCTGGGATAGCGCCACATCCAGGTGCTGTATCCACTCCCCTTCGCCCCCACCATGAGGATGGTGTCCGCTCGCTCCAGCGCACGGCTGGCGCTGTCGACTCCGTAGAAGCCGGCGGTGCCAAGTGCGAGCGCATGCCTCTCGTCGATCACCCCCGAACCTGTAATGGTTGTCGCCAGCGGTACCGACAGACTCTCTGCGAACTCAGTGATCTCAGTACCTGCCCCGGACAGGATGGCTCCACCGCCGGCAAGGATCACAGGCCGGTCCGACTGGGAGATCCAAGTCGCGGCCTGATCGACAGAGACGACGTCGGGAGCACGTCGTACGCCAGGGAAGGTGGTGAGTTCCGGCCGCACCAAGCCCTGGTCGACTCCGGTCGCGTCAGCGGCCAGAACATCCGCCGGGATGACCAGCGCGACAGGTCCGGGCCGCCCCGAGGTCGCGATCCGCAGAGCGTAGGCCAGGTAGGCGGGCAGTCCCTCTACCCGTGGGACCGCTGCACAGTACTTCACCGCCGGCCTGATGATCGCCGCTTGCTCTGTCGACTGATTCCAGACACCACGGTCGCGGCGCGGCCCGGCCAGCTGACTCACGTCTGTGAACAACGCCAGCATCGGAACCGAAGCGTTGAGCGCCTCCGCGAGTCCGGGGATCATAAGCAGGCTTCCGACCGACGGAGCTGCGTCGAGCACGGCCACGCGCCCGGTCAGGCGTGCATACACGTTAGCCGCAAAGGGGCCGGCACGCTCATCCCGAAGGACCACGTACTGGGGCGACTGGCTGCGCCAGAGGGGGGTGATGAGCTCCGGCGCCTCTGACGGCACTCCGAACACGTACTCGAAGCCGTACAGGCTGAGCAGACGCGCAAGAAGCGCACCGCCGTTTTGCGGCTCGTCGGCCATGCAATCCACTCCTCGCGTCGCCATCCCTGTTACTCAGGGAGGTTGTACCAGCGCTTTCGCTCACCGATCGCAGCGCGCATCGTCCACTTTCGCGACTTCGGCACTTGTTCAAGATGTGTCAGCAATGCTTGCAGTCTGGCCTCCACTAGATGGCGAGCGTCGAAGTCTTGGAGATCTCGGGCAAACAAGCGTGCGCGATCGGCGACAATCATGATAGTTCGCCAGAGACCCCAGTCATTCCCGGCGAGCCGACCGAAGTAGTTCAGGTCCACTCCGAGCGGATCTGATCCCACGTCGTGATCGGCAACGATCCCGGCTATGTCGCTATAGTCTTTTATGTTGGTCTCGAAGACTTGCAGCTTCATCAATAGCAGGTCGCTAACGCTCAGCGATGGACTCGTCAGACTGAGTCGTTCCCGCAGATTGATTCGATGGCACAGATTGACTTCATCCAGGAAAACATCCAGCTGCCTGCCATTTGCCGAGTCTTGCAGCAGGAGCCGTGTTGCCCCGTTTACGGCGTTGAATGGAAGGTCTGGCTGGTATCCCAGAGACTCTAGTACCCCGATGATGCGCTTCCGCTGCGACGACAATCCGACAATATCAATATCTTTGAACACTCGCCGTAGTGGTGGCTTCAGCGCCGTCGGGCATGCGCATGCAATTCCCACCCCTCCGGTCAGCCGCACTAGCAGGCCTTCATCATCTGCAGCGCGCACGAGGCGTCGGCCTTCAGCGATGGGATCCGCCAAAGGGCCGCCCTCAGCCTCATGGCCATTTAGCTCTCGCGCACTTATCATGACAACCCTGCCTCGTGCGTGCGAGCGCGAACCTTGGCCGCTTGAGAACTCGGAGCTTCGGCGCCTCCGTGCTTTAGTCCCGTCACCATTCTAGTTCAACCGCTCGAAAGCGTTGGCATCAATCTCGACTCCGAGACCGCCCGCCGTCGGGATGTCGTAGCGCTTTCCACTCACAGGGACGTCCCAGCGAATCAGGGAGTCCACTAGGGGCGCTGGATCAAGTCTTCTCTCCGTCAGCTCAAGTCCCTGCGCTATCGCCCAGTGAACATTGACGGCTCGGTTCAGGTCGCTTCCCCACTGGTGGGGTACGACCGAAACACCCGCGGCCTTGCTGATGTCCGCAGCTTGAGTGGCGACCCGTAGGCCACAGCGGCCAAGATCCGGCTGCAGGACGGTGACGCCAGCGTCCAGCAAGGCCCGGAACCCGACCAGCCGGGTCTCAGACTCCCCCGCAGCCAGCGGCAGGGGAGAACTGGCGGCCAGTTTTTCGTATTCCGCAAGACTGTCGCGGTCGAATGGCTCCTCGATCCACCCGAGGGCCACTTCGTCGTACACGTCTAGTCGCCGTAGCAGATCGTCGACCGAGCCCTGGCTCTGCCAGTCGACAAACAACCCAGCCGAGGGACCGAGCTCGCCTCTCAACCAGCGCAGGACCGAGGCCTCCTCCTCGGCGGAAGGGACTGCGTCCCTTCGGTAGGCGACCTTCACGCCCGACAGAGAGTGGACTCTCATCGCAGCAAGCGACTCACCCAGCATCTGACGAGAATCCGGAAACCATGTCGTGCCATAAGCACGTGGTCCTGACGTTTCGGCGCCAGGTCTAGACAGCAGCCTCCAGAGCGGTTCCTCCTGGGCCCGCCCGCGAAGGTCCCACACGGCCGCCTCGAGCGCGCTAAGCGCATGCGAGACCACTCCCTCCCTGCCGACCACGCGGGTCACACCGCGCAGGTCGGCCATGATCTCATCGACTTCAGCGCATGATCGCCCGATAACTAGCGACTTCAGGCTCTTCCTCATTGCCCGGTTCGCCGGCGCGGCGACTACAGCCGCAACGAGTGCCGGCGAACTCTGCGATTCGCCATACCCGACCGTGCCGTGCACGTCCCTGACACCGACCAAGACAACGTCCTGGACAGCGTCCAAGTCTGGACGGACTGCCGGATCGGAAATCGTGAGCACTTGGACATCATCGATTGTGGTCATCTCAACCATTCACGAACTGGTACTGAGCGCCGTCCCCGGAGAGCGACACGATGACAGAAGTGAGAACCCCGCTGCTGTATTGGGACCCTGGGTTGATGCACAGCGTCCTTCCGATTCGCTCGGCCGATCTGGATTCATGAATGTGTCCATGCAATGAAACAAGAGGCTGGTAACGCTCTATGGCCGTCCGCACAGCCGTGGAACCTGCGCCCGCCATCATCGGCGAACCAGCACTCATCTTTACTCGGATCTCACCGTTAACAACCTCTACGGCGGGTGCTTGGTCGAGCGTGCTGTTATAGGGAGGCACATGAAGCACCGCTAGGGTCCGCAGGTCCGGGGCCGTCTTGGCGAACATGCCGTCTATCCGGGCGGCAAGTTCCTCCTCGGGTAGCTCTCTCGGCGAATGCCAGGGCGTTTCGTTGGCGTAACCGGTCGTGAGCATCTGGTACGTATCGTCCAGGGCTATGACCTGACCCTCGACGAACTCGACAACGTCCGAATCCTTCAGGACGTCCTCGATCTCGGGGTAGTCATCGTTTCCGGGCGTTATGAAGCAACGAATCCCGGAACCGCGCAGACGTTCCTCCGAAAGCCGTACCCATTCAGCCACGCTCTCCTGGGCCGCGCGCCGGAAGGTCTCTTCGGTAGTCGTTGGATCTGCCAACTCCAACAGCTCATCATGCGTTCCCACGACATAGTAGCTGCCCCGGTCGCGGATAAGCTTCTTGAGCTCACGGCACTCGTCCTCGCTCATATCGAGATAGTGCCTGTCACCGTAGTCCGCCGCATAGCCGGAAGATCGGCGCTCGATCGGGACCACAACTTTCCCCGTGAGATCACCGCCAATGATGATGTGATCTACCTGATAGTGCTTCGCTGCATTCAGGAACTTGCGAAAGCACCGGTCGGATCCGTGTATATCCGTCGCGAAGAAGATCTTCGTCCTCGCCGAGCGCGAGCGCGAGCGCTTGAGCAGTACCATACCGCTGCGACCTCCTAGTTCTCTGTTAGTCCGGCGGCAAGGCCTTGCAGGACGTTAGTCCGGCGGCAAGGCCTTGTAGGACATGCGGAGGTCAATGCCCTCTCGGTTGCGCACAGCTAGAGCTATCACCCACCAGAGCCCGCCTATTACGAAGATTCCGATTGTGGAGCCGATAACACCATAGAGGTTCACCCCCAGGGCTTGATGGAAGTGAACTGCCAGGTAGACGCCGAACACGCACGTAGCCGCGCAGAGCACACCCGCGATCGGCAGTACGTCAACTCCGGCGAGCTTGAACTGCGCAGGCGTTCCCCGGTAGAGATCCGGTCGACGGCGTGAGATAAGCACGGCAGACACGCCGACGAAGATAATCGCTACGAAGCCGAAGAGCGCGTTCAGTGCGAGGTACTGGAAAGCATTTGCCGAGTACGAGATCCACGCGATCAATGGCACGCACAAGATGAGCGTCAGGACAATGGACCGAACCGGAGTGTGCGTACGCTCGTTTGTGGTTGCTAGGCCGCGGGGCGCCAATCCGTCGAATCCCCACGTGAGGAAGGCGCGGTGCGGCATCGCGAGATTGATGTACACCGAGGGGAGGAACCAGCCGATGAACGCGACAGCTAGGATGATCACTAGGATTCGATTGGACGCGACCAGTGCTGAGAAGTACAAGTATCCGGCGGATCCCACGGCGTTGTTGCCTACGTGGGAGAAGTTGCCGCTCAATGCGGAGATGAAGAAGTTGCTCCCGATAGTGTGCGTTAGAATGGCATACAGAGCCAGCAGCGTGATGATCTGCACGACACCGGTGCCACACATTGAAGCCAGCTGTCGCCGGCGCTGCCCCGCTCCGCGGAACTCAGCCGACATGTAGGTGCCCCAGAAGCACCAGATGGTCACCGTCATGGCGTAGTAGACCAGACCAGTCGTCTGGCTGAAGGAGTAGCCATGGACCGGGTACAGGTGCGCACTGGCACCCGCTGCTAGTGCGTGCTGGTAGGCGCCCGCGCCCACGGCGTTGTTCACGGTTGCGATGAACGAATGCTTGCTGGTGAACAGCAGGATCACCACATCTACTACCAGGCCCGCGGTAGCGATGAGAACGCTCCAGGTGAGCAGGCGCATAACGAGGCGCGTGCCACGGATGGCCAGGAGGGTGACGATGATCGCGGCAATCGTTGCCACGAGAAAGACGGTCGTGTGGTGACCAACCGCAAAATCGTCGCCCCACTGGTTGAAGCGCGATGAGTGGGTAGTGGCTCCGATCACGCTCAGGGCCGGCGATATTCCCTGCGTGACAAACCAGTAGGCAAAGATTGGTGCGCCAGTGAGTCCGTTCAGGAACATTCCGACGTTCCCGCTCAGAGCGAGCCACGGCGGGAGAACGCGTGTGTTGATGGTGTAGTCGCCGCCGATACTTGGCATTGCGGCGCTAAAGAGCGCGAATGTCATCCACACGAAGAAACAGCCGGCACCCGCGATGAGCAGGGCGATGTACGGGTTGCCATGCGGGAACAAGACCAGGCCGAACGCGTAGTACAGGAGACCGAGACCGAGAGGGTTCGTCGAACTGGCATTGAACGCTATCATGTTGACCAGCGAGACATTCCTCACCAAGCCAGTGGTATTCCGTGCGAAGATTGGCAGGCGCGCCGTCTCTCCGGTTGGATGCGGAGCATGGGCTCCGGCTGGTGGTGGGGATGCCGACTCTAGTGACATTGTGACCCCTTTCTGGGGCTGTCCCGCTATAGCTTGTCCTTACAACGCCCTGCTATATATCGATCCGTGCGAGAGCTCTGGCCATACTGGCGAGTATGAGGTCTCGCGCCGCCCGCTCTGCCTCGTCCTCATCCCGGCTGTTGAGTGCCTCAAGCACCTGCACGTGCGCCCGCATGGCCTGGCGAAGTTCCTCGTCACTCAGGATGGTCGCCACCCGATGCATGAAGTAGTGGTCACGGTTCCGCTTAATCTGGAGCCCGAGATAGGTGTTCCGGGATGCGGAAACAATTGCGTCGTGAAACTCATCATTGTGCTCTAGGGTCGCCAGGCGCGATTCTTCATCCAGCGATTTCAGATGCTCCAGGTAAAGTTGATTGATTCTCTCTAGCTCTTCTGAGGTCGCGTGCCGGGCGGCCAAGCGCGCCGCATATCCCTCCAGGGCGGCCCGTACTTCGTAGATCTCTTGAACTTCCTGCTTTGTATGCTCTCGCACGATCCAGCCCTGGCCTGACGGCTTGATCAGGCCCTCACCCGCGAGGCGCAGGAAACTCTCGCGGATCGGAGTGCGGCTGATCTGCAGCCGCGTGGCCAGCTCTGTCTCCACCAACCGTTCGTTAGGCCGCAGTTGGCCGGTCACAATCGCGGCTCGCAGGACGTCATACGCAGACTCGGCTCGTGATCGGCCGCTGCCCGGGGCACGGCCGGTCAGTCTCGATGGCACCTTGTCCTCCTGTGTACATGCAGACCGGTGCTGATGGTCATGGCCAGAGTGCCCGGCCACGGTCTTGATCAACAACTCGCCTCTACTGGCGCCGAGCCAGAGATTCTCGGAGCCGTGAGGGGATCGTAGCGTGAGTGCATGCATGGGTCAAGACAGAACTGTCTACTAGTCTGTCTAGACTGCTGCATGCAGAACTGATAGTCTCGCACGCCTGACCAGTCGCCCCTGCGTCCCGGGCTGGAGCGGGCGTCCGGTAACCCAGATATGGCCGATGGGGTATGCACGGCCGCGCGTAGCCCGGGCGATGTCCGTACTCTCACACAGGTCACGAAAGGGGTGAAACCGGTTCATGGGCAAACTCGACGGTCAGTCGGCTCTGGTGAGCGGAGCGGCCTCCGGAATCGGACTAGCGATCGCGACGCTCTTCCTGGAGCAGGGAGCGCGTGTCATCGCAGCCGACATAAACGCCCCTGCTCTGGACAGGGCCGTCGCGGATCTTGGGAGGCTGGGCGAGGTCCACGGCGTTGTCGGTGACGTCCGGTCGATGGCTGACGCCGGCACGATGGTGGAGGCGGCAGTCGAGCAGTTCGGCGGGTTGGACGTGCTGGTATGTAACGCGGCGATCACAAGCGTCATGCCCATCGAGCAACTGGACGAGTCGGAGTGGGACGCCGTCCTGGCGACGAACGTCAAGGGAATGTTCACCCTCGTCAAGCAAGCCGTTCCACACATGATCGCCCGCGGCGGCGGCAAGATCATCACGCTTGGCTCGGAAATGGGCATAGTTGCGGTTCCCGAGTCGCCCGCCTACAACGCCAGCAAGGGTGCCGTGATCATGTTCACCAAGTCCATCGCCTTGGACCTGATCCGCCATAACATCCGGGTCAACTCGTTGTGCCCAGGCATCACGCGGACACCGCTGCTACAGGCAGAGATGGATAACAGCCTGGATCCAGCCGCCACAGCCGTTCTGCAAGGCGCGTGGGCGCCGATCAAGCGCATCGCAGACGCTCGCGAGATCGCCCAAGGGGCACTCTTCCTCGCCAGTGATGACAGCTCGTTCGCCGTAGGGAGCTGCCTTGTGCTGGATGGCGGGTACACGGCGCAATAGCAGCTTTATCCACCTCAAGGGAGATCGTTCATGAGCCGAGTTGCCGCACTGATTGATGGCAAGCCCGTCCAGACGACGGCCCGAGTGCCGATCGAGGACCCGTCCACCGGGGAAGTGATGGCGAGCACCCCCGACTGCGGGCACACGGAGGTGAACGACGCCGTGAGCGCTGCGCGCGCGGCACTTACGGCGTGGCGTGCGACCCCGGTCGCAGACCGTGCAGCAGCCCTGCGACGGGTTGCGGCGGCTATCGCCGCTAGCGCGGATGAGCTGGCGCAGCTCGAAGCGCAGCAGACAGGCAAGCCACTTGCCCAAGGACGACGTGACGCTCAGATCACCGTCCGTTACTTCGACTTCTACGCCAGTGCCGTAGAGATGCTCTACGGGAGCATGATCCCGCTCAACGACTCAACGCACGTGTTCACGCGGTGGGAACCGCATGGAGTAACCGCTGCGATCATCCCCTGGAACTACCCACTGCAGATCGCCGGTCGCTCAATAGCCCCAGCACTGGCAATGGGCAACGCCGCGGTGCTCAAGCCCGCTGAGGAAGCGCCTCTGACCGTGCTGCGTCTCGCACAGCTCGCGCTGGACTCAGGTCTGCCCGCGGGGCTCTTCAACGTCGTGACGGGCTACGGCGAGACCACCGGCGCGGCCCTGACAGCACACCCCGGCGTCGACCACATCTCCTTCACCGGGTCTGTCGAGGTCGGGCGCCTGATCAGTCATGCGGCAGCTGAGAAACTGATTCCGATCACAATGGAACTCGGCGGGAAGTCGCCCAACATCGTGTTCCAGGACGCCGACCTGGATCGCGCGCTACCGGTCATCGTCAACTCCATCATTCAGATGGGCGGCCAGACTTGCTCGGCGGGCTCCCGGCTCTTGGTGCACGAGGCCGTTCACGATGAAGTCATCACCCGAGTTCGCGATCGATTCGCCGCCGTTCGGATCGGTCGGGCGCTGGACGATCCCGACCTCGGACCGCTGATCTCCGCACGCCAGCGCGACCGCGTCCTGTCTTATGTCGAGTCAAGCCGAAACAATGCAGAGGTCACCTTCGGGGGTCGCCCTCTCAGCGGGGACAAGTACGGCAATGGATTCTTCGTGGAACCGACGCTGATCGACAACGTCGACCCCACCAGCAAGATTGGGCAAGAGGAGGTCTTCGGCCCCGTCTTGGCCGTGACCACCTTCCGAGACGCCGACGAGGCCATCGCCTTGGCCAACGGCACCGACTACGGGCTCGTGGCTGGTGTCTGGACCAGCGACGTGTCGACCGCCCACCGCATGATCCGAGATATCGTCGCCGGACAGGTCTTCGTCAACACCTACGGCGCCTCTGGCGGCGTAGAGCTACCATTCGGCGGTTTCAAGCACTCCGGGCACGGCCGGGAAAAGGGGTTCGAGGGCCTCCGCGGCTTCGGTCAAGTGAAGACCGGAGTCATCGCCCTGTGACCAGTGGCTTGCCCACTCCCCTGCCAGCCGAGGTCGAGCTTCCAATCCGCCTGGACGACCAGCTGCTGGATACTCCGGCGGTACTCGTCGACCTCGACGTACTCGAGAACAACATCACGCGCATGCAGTCAATTGCCGCACGTGAAAGCCTCCAGGTCCCGGGCGGCTGCGCCTGTGGCGGCCAACGGCCGCGTGGTCACGACGGCGGATCACCCCGGGGCACTGAGCGGCGTGCCAGGAAGTGGCCCCTGCCGGGGCGGCCGAGCAGCCGCCCCCTGTCGACGATGACCTCCCCGCGGGCGATCGTGGTAACCGGCCAGCCAGCCGCACGGTAGCCGTCGTACGGCT
>Ga0307372_10014199_pt1 | contig 10219 bp, 8 predicted proteins | sample OX1MG_FD_202533 | JGI IMG/M metagenome (GOLD analysis project Ga0307372, IMG submission 202533) | Soil microbial communities from Risofladan, Vaasa, Finland - OX-1 | ecosystem: Environmental > Terrestrial > Soil > Coastal area > Acid sulfate soil | place: Finland: Risofladan, Vaasa | collected... | reverse complement strand
CAAGCCCCCCGGAACGCTGTATCCTTAAAGGGGAACCGTGCAAGAATAACTTGAACAGGATGGAAGCGCGCCATGGGCGGCTTCAAGAGACAATCCCAGGTCATGATGGCTGCGGTGTCCCGGTTATTGTGATACGGGCGCTTACTCGACGTGTTCTTTGCCCAATGGCCGTTCCTATGTCACCTTGCGAGAGCAGCGTGGCGCCCTCGCCGGCGCACCATGGCACAACGCGGTGCTGTTCTTGTGGATGGAGGATGGCCAGCCCCCGCGCGAGGATTCCTTGCACATTCTCACCTGCCGCCTTCCTGGCGGCGACGAACGGCCGGTTGTCCTCCCGACCAAGTTAGAAAGGAAGACCAGCCAGGACTTGCTGCCCTGGATAACCTGGCGAGCGGCTCAGCGGCCCGAACTACCGGCGCTCCAGCGAACGGTCACCCGGCACGTGGCGCTCTAGGTTCGTAGTGAACAACTCTGCTGGGATGCCTCACCCGACTATCCCCTCTCCGACCAATCGCCGGATGTGCGCACCCTGGTACTGCCGCCCCATCGATGGAGTGAGCTCGCCGCCCTGCCGCCGGGAGAAGCGCCACGACGGACCCTTCCGGCGCCGGCCCGTCCCGCCGCCCATCCCACAAGGCCAACCCCATCGATTCTGGATCAAGATAACGTGGCCATCGGTTCGAGTACGCTCCTGCCCCATACCTTCCGCGCCATGCGCATGCCTGGCCGGTGGATGCGGCTTGGTAACGGGAATCCACCGTATTACGAGAAACTGCACGACGGAATAGCCGAGGCTGATCGGGTCAAAGTGCTGCTGCACCCGTCCGACGGCCGGAGCCCCTTGACCCCCGAGCAGGAAGCGGCGGCCTATGAGGCCGTGCGTGGCCTGGACGACGATAAAGTACGCGCCTTCGCGATCGCGCTCGGTTCCTGGTTTGCCGGCACGGGTGGTGGTGACCCGCATTTGCCCAAGGTCACGATGTCGGCCAATGCCCTGCTGGAGTTCCAGGAGGTTAAGCGCAATAAAGGCGCCTACCGGCCGGCCCAGAAGGAGAAGGCGGCGTGCCTTTGAGTTTTGGGGCGGAGTGCCCCAGCAGATGATCTATGACAATCTGAAGCCGGCGGAGGAAGAACGGGTGAAGGACGAGCAGGCTAGCACATCGTGCGACCCGTTAGGCCCAAACCGGGGTAGCCCGGGTGGGGACGGCGCCGGCGGAAGACGGTGACAACTGACTGCTCGTCGGTGGGGCGATACCCACCCCTCGTAGTGAATGGAGGAACCGCACGATCCGCAGGGTAGCGATTCGCCGTCAATCCCTGGAGCGGGCCTTTGTCTTCACCCATGAGGCGGTACGCGACTGGGAAGCGCGCTTCGCCCCGCGGCTCACCGAGCGGCTGCGGGCCAAACGCCACGGCAAGGCCGGCAGGAAGTGGTATGACGGCCGAGCCCTCTGGGGCTTCCGCCTGTCCCTGCCATGCACGCTGGCCCAGGCGCGCTCCAAGTCCTGACGCATCCTCTGGTATCGCTACTTGACCAACGAACTGGACCCCGAGCGCTTGCCGGTGCTCTACGCGGTGGCCCTCTACGGCCAGGGGTGGCGCATTGAGGCCACCGATCTCGTGGCCTACCTGGCGGCCAAGGCGCCACGCCTTGGCCGCCAGGTAGGCCAAACACGATCCGCCACCCTCACGCTTCGACCAACTCCGCTTGACCCTTGCTCACGACTCCTAACTTGTAACCAATGGTCTTAGCGTGTAGGCAACAGGCTATGCGAAGCGGTATCCCCGCTTCGCGGGGTGTCGCGCTAGGTAGTCTGGAATCTCCAGGTACGATCGCTGTAGGTGGTCAGGTGCACGATCTTCCCATCGCGTACCTTATAGACGTGGCAGGTCGAGAGCGCGACCGGCCTCCCCTCCCCGCTCGGTACCGCGGCGCCGGCGCCCTTCGCGTTGGGATCGCCAAACGCCGTGCCGACAAAGCGAAGCTCAAGCACGGCCTGATCACCGTCGGCTATCTGGTTGACGATCTCCAACCGGGCATCAACCACGGCGCCGCCCGTCTTCTGAAGGGCCTCGATGATCTCCTCCGGGCCGCGCTCAAGATGCTGAGCTGAGTGCGACCACGCTTCCACGTCCGGGGCTAAGACGACGTCGCGGAGCCGATCCCAGTCTTGGGCGCTGATCGCCTCGCTGTACGAGCGGGCCACGGTCAGGGTGTCTCGTGAGTCCGTCATGGTTCTCTTTCCTCTTCGTGAGAGCGTTGGCCGCCCGGAGTGGTACGTGTGCCAGTCCAGCTTGGCCGAAATATCTTTGCGGTTCAGTGAGGCACCGGGTAGGGGCACCCATCGCCACCACCCAGAGGGTACCCGGTACCCGGTGCCCCTACCAGCGAGAGGGAACGTGCGCCAGGCTATACTTGCTTTTAGGGTGCGATAGACAAATCCTGGAAGAGCGGCCACAGCCCGGTCACATCCGTGTGGAAGCCCTGGACATGCTTCCGCACTCCGTATACGGTGACAGGGATCCACAGCGGGTCGGTGATCACGTTCTGGACAATGAAGCGCTGCGCGGCAGAGTAGGCGGCGGCGGCTTGCTTGGTATCGAGCGTGCTTCGTCCCTGGACGATCAACTTGTCCAACGAGGCGTTCTTGTAGAAGGTGAAGTTGAGGCCGCCTCCGGTCTCCTGCGAGGAGTGGTACAGGGTATAGAGGACGTCGGCGTCCGGTGAGTAGAAGCTGTCCAGGAGAAGATCGAAGTTGCCTTTCTGGGCCAGGGAAAGGTAGTCCGCGGTCGGCTTGCTGATGATATTTATCTTTATCCCCATGGCGCCCAACTCAGCCTGGATCAGCTCATCGGCCGCCGTGATCGCCGGGGCATTGCTGGAGAGCAGGGTGAACGGACCGGTCACATGATTGGCGCTCAGAACGCTCTGGGCCTGGCTCGGGTTGTACTGGGGCGCCAGCCCCTTGGTGGAGGGATCATAATAGAGCAAGTTGGACCCAATCGGGCTGTAGGCCGGCACGGCCAGACCATTGAGCGCGGCCTTGATCAGGCCGTTGCGGTCAATCGCCTCGGCAATGGCCTTGCGTACTTCCAGCTTGTCGAGCGGGGCTTCCGACGTCTTGAATCCCAACTGCACGAGCACCTGTTGCAAGACGCGGTATTGTTGGATCCCGCTGTTCCCTTGCACGCGGTTGATCTGGCTCCCCGCTACCTGCGAAATGTCGACCCCACCCGAGAGCAACTCGCTCACCGCCGTGGAGTCGCTCACGATCGGCTTGAGCACAATTTTGTCCAGATAGGCGGGCCCTCTGTTCACGGCCCAGGGGGTTTCCCAGGTGTGCAGAGGGTTCTTCACCAGCGTGACCTGGGTGCCGCCCGAGGCGTAATTCTGGATCATGAAGGGGCCGGTGCCGATTGGATACTGGCAGAACTTGGTCGCGCCGACCTTCTTCAGGGCGATCGGATCGACAATGCCGAGCGAATCATTGGCCAGGTTCGGCAAGGCGGGGCGGAAAGGAGTGGCGAAGATCAGCGTGACCTGGTAAGGGTTGTCAACGTGGACGGACTGAAGCGGACCGAGAAAGCTGGACATCCCCGCCGCCTGACCGGTAGGCCCCAGCACGCGCTGCAAGTTGAACTGAACCACGCTGGCGTTAAAGGGGTCGCCATTGGAGAATACCACCCCGTGGCGCAGCACAAAGGTCATCCAGCGCCCACCATGGCTGAACGTCCAACTGGTTGCCAGGTCAGGTTGAGCGACTCCCTTGCCGTCAAGCAGAACCAGGTTATCGAAAGTCGGGAAGTCGGCCAGCCCCTCGGCTGAAGTTGGCGCTACCAGGGGATCGAGGCAGGTGGGTATATTGATATCCCGATAGGAGAGCGTGCCTCCATTGGTCGGCGCGGCCTGCCTGCCGGCCATGGCCGCCGGCACGCCCGCCGCCTGCACGACCCCCAGCACCAACGCCGCGGCCGCGAAGCGAGACACGCGCCCGGCTTGCTTTCGGATTGCGTCCATCAAGTTCTCCATCACTCGTAATCTTTCAGTCCCATTGATTTCAGCCCTTGTTCGCCGGCCAACCCCCAATCTCCTCTCCTCCCTCCCCACTCGCGCGACCTCAGCTCTAACCGGACCATTGCCGAGCATCAAGGGCATTGCTCAGGGCGTCCCCCAGCAGATTGACCCCGAGGACCGAGATGATGATGGCGATCCCGGGGAAGGTGACTTCACCCCACGATTGGAACATGTGCTCGTAGCCGTTGCTCAGCAGGGTGCCCCAATCGGAGGTAGGGAGCTGGGTACCGAGGCCAAGAAAGCTGAGCGCCGCCGTGGCTAGGATCGCCGAGCTTAAACTGAGGGTTCCGAGCACGATCAAAGGATCCACGATGTTCGGCAGGATATGGCGGACCAGGATGTGAATGCTCCCGGCCCCCTGCGCCTGGCTTGCCTCCACATAGTCCAGTTCCCGCGCTTGTAAGGTGGATCCGCGCGCCAGCCGCGCGAAGCCGGGGATCAAGGCAACCCCCACGGCGATCACGGAGGAACTGAGACTGGGGCCGAGAATGGCGACGATGCCGATCGCCAGGAGAATGCCGGGAAACGCGAGCAGACAGTCCATGAAGCGCATGATCACATCATCAACGATGCGGCCCGCGTACCCCGCGATCAAGCCCAAAGGGCCACCCACGCCAAGGGCGATCGCCACCACGCCAAGTCCCGCCGGCAGGGAAACGCGGCCACCGTAGCTGACCCGCGCCCACATGTCCCGACCAAGATAATCGGTACCGAACCAATGGCCCGGCGAAGGATTTTCATTCAATACATTGAGATTGAGATCGTTGGGCGAGTACCGCGCGACCAGCGGCGCCAGGAGGGCCAGCAAGACCATCAACCCGATCAGGGCCGCGCCGACGATCGCGCTCGGGTCGGCAAGCAACCGCCGCGTCAGTTGGCGCGTGAACGTGGCGCGACGTTCGGGGAGGACATCCTCGCTGATCAGTTCCGCTTCTTCAGGTGCGTCCATGCATGTGCCTCATAGGGATCGAAGCGAACTGGGAGCCCGCGGATCAAGAATAGTGAATGCGCGGATCGAGAAAGGCATACGAGATATCGACCAGAAGATTGGCGCCGATTAGAATGACCGCGAAGAAGAACGTCGTGCCCTGGATGACCGGAAAATCGCGATTGGTCACGGCCGAGACCGCCAGCGTGCCAAGTCCGGGCCAGGCGAAGACGTTCTCCAGAATGACCGCGCCTCCCAGGAGTCCACCGAGGGTGAGACCAAAAATAGTCACCACGGGAATAAGTGCGTTCCGCATGACGTGCTTGTAGATGACAACCTGGCGCCGTATCCCTTTGGCCCGCGCCGTGCGAATGTATTCGCGGCCCAGGATGTCCACCATCGAGGATCGCACCAGGCGGGTGAGGGTCGCGGTAATGACGGTCGCCAGGGTGACGGCTGGGAGGACCAGATTAGCGATCCCGCCGGTCCCGGCGACCGGTAGCCAACCGAGGTTCACCCCAAAGATCACGGCCAGCATCGTGCCAAGCCAGAAGTCGGGAATCGAGATGCCGAGCACGGCCAATCCGGTCACCAGGGTGCCGGAAAGCCGGCGGTTATGGGTGGCCGAGAACACGCCGGTAATCAGGCCGAGAATCGTGGCCAAAATCATCGCACTCACCGCCAGTTCAGCCGTGTAGGGGAAGCGAGCCCAGATCTCTTGCATCACCGGCTGATGGGACATGATGGAGGTGCCGAAATCCAGGTGCGCGGCGTGGGTGAGAAAGTCCCAGTATTGTATTGGGAGCGGCCTGTCCAGCCCCAGTTGGTGCCGGAGCGCCGCCACATCCCCCGGATGCCCGCGGCCAAGGAGCATCACTTGCGCCGGATCCCCTGGGATCAAGTGCACCGAAATGAAAACCAAACTCAAGACGCCCCAGAGCACGGGGATGGAGATCAGGATCCGGCGGATGATGTAGGTGGTCACCGGCTACCCCTCTCGATCCGCGTGATCCTTCCAGTCGGTCCCGAGATAGTGATAACGAATCGCGTGCTCCGCCTCGTCGGGATCCCCGCCCTCCAGCACCTCGCACAGGCTGGTGTGCAAGCCGGCGAAGACGGCCGGCTCATAATGGTGAATCCCCACGCGGGACGAAATCAGGGCGCCGTGTAGGGTATTAAGCGAGGACCATGAAGTGAAGAGCCGCTGATTCGGGTCGGCCCGGCAAATCATCCCATGGAACTCGATGTCAAGGTTCGCCACGGCATATATATCACCCTGCTTGAGGCACTCCGCCATTTCGTCGCAGATGTCGCGCATGCGCCGCTTTTCGGCGGCGATGAGCTTCATGCAGGCGGCCCGTCCCGCCCACCCTTCCAACAGACCGCGCACCGTGCAGACATCGCGTGCCACCGCGCTCGACATGCGGGTAACCACCGCTCCTCGGCGCGGGCGGATCTCCACCAGGCCGGCGAAGCTCAGTTCCTGAAACGCCTGCCGCATCACGGCCCTACTGACGTGAAACTGGTTCGCGAGATCGGTCTCTATAAGATGCTCGCCGGGCCGAAGCTTCCCGTTGACGATGGCACGCTGGAGGTCGGAGAGCACGACATCCGCCAGCGATTGCGGCTTCGCGGGCTCAAACCTGATCGGTTCGCCAAGGGGTGACGGCAACTGACTCATGCATGCCCTCGGGGCGCTATGGCCATCAAACACGACCTCGCCAGTTCGCGTGTTGGCGGGATGCGCCCAGTATATGGTATTGTCTCATTGTCGACAAGTGGTCAGGCAGACAATCCGTGCCTCGGCGCGGCGAAGGGAGCGTTATGCGGCAACCATCGATCCGGATCGTGATCACCAGCCCCTTGGAGCCGGAGTTGATCGAACGGATTGTCGCCGTCGATCCCCGGCTCGACGTGGTGTACCCGCGCGACCTGCTGCCGGTCGCGCGCTACCCGGCGGACCACGCGGCGCCGAATCCACGCGATCCGGAAGCGTTGGCCGCCTGGCGTTCGATCCTCGAACCCGCCGAAATCCTCTTCGACTTTGGCCCGCGTCCCTTGGTGGCCGAGTTGGCCAGTTGGCCCCAATTGCGTTGGATCCAGGCGACCAGTGCCGGGGTCGGTCAATTCGCGGCCCGATTCGGCCTTGACAAGAGCCGGATCGTGGTCACCACGGCCAGCGGCGTGCATGCGCGTCCCCTGGCCGAATTTGCCCTGATGGCGATGCTGATGTTCGGCAAGGGCGCCTTTCGTCTCCTTGCCGATCAGAGGGCGCACCGCTGGGAGCGCTACGCGGGCGAGGAATTGGCGGCCAGGGTGGTGGGGATCGTCGGCGTGGGCCGGATCGGGCGTGAGGTGGCGCGGGTAGCGCGTGGTCTGGACGCCAGGGTCATCGGCACGACGCGCTCCGTGGCGGGCCGGCCGGCCGGGGATCTCTTTCTCGACCGTTTGGTTCCCACCGATGAACTTGATGCTATCCTGGGCGAACTCGATTTCCTGGTGTTGACCTGCCCCCACACTCCGGAAACCGAAGGGCTGATCAATGCCGAGCGGTTGGCGCTGCTCAAGCCCAGCGCGGTGCTGATCAACCTGGCCCGCGGCGCCGTGGTCGATGAGCCCGCCTTGATCGCCGCCCTGCAAGCGGGAAGGCTGGCCGGCGCGGCCTTGGATGTGGTAGCCCAGGAACCGCTGCCGGCGGAAAGCCCGTTGTGGGACCTGCCTAACGTGCTGATCAGCCCCCACTCCGCGAGCACGGCGATTGGCGAGAACGGCAAGATTACCGATCTGTTCTGTGATAACTTGCAACGCTATCTCGAAGGATGCCCGTTGCGCAACGTCCTCGACTACGCCTTGCTGTATTAGCCACCGTGGCTGAGTCATCCGGCGCCATGGGAGAAAGAGAGCAACATGAGCCAGAGCAAACTGCGGGTCGCGGTCCTTGGCGCGGGCGCCTGGGCCCGCTTCGCCCATATCCCTGGCTGGCAACGCGACCCACGCTGCGAGGTGGTGGCGCTTTGTGACGTCGAGCGGGCCCGTGCCGAGGCCATGGCCGCCGAGTTCAACATCCCCACGGCGGCTGATGACTGGCAAGCGGTCTTACGCCGAGGCGATGTCGATGTGGTGGATGTCGCCACACCCTCGCACACACATTTGGAACTGGCCCTGGCGGCCCTGGAAGCGGGGAAGCACGTGCTCTGCGAGAAGCCCGTGGCTTTCGACTTCCGCGAGACCCTGCGCGCGGCGGACCAGGCCGATCGCAAGGGATTGAGAACCAAGCTGGGCTTCACCTTCCGCTACAGTCCCGGCGTGCTCTACGCGAAATCGCTCATCGATGACGGTTTTGTTGGCGAGCCGTTCATCTTCAACGGGTACGAGCAGAACTCACAATGGCTGGACCCGAACAGCCCACTCAGGCAGGTCGATCATACCGCCGACCAATCCGTCCTTCAGACCTCGTCCCTGGAGGGGTACGGCGCCCCGATCATCGACATTGGCCACTGGTGGATAGGCGCCGATTACCGCCGGGTCACCGGGATCATGCGTAACTTCGTCCCCGAGCGGATGATCCGGGCCACCGGCCAGATGACGCGCATGAACATCGACGATGGCGATATTTTCATCGGTGAGTACGCGAACGGGGCGATCGGTTCGATCCAGACCTCTTTTGTCACGATCGGCAACTATCCCGGCATCGAGGCGCGTATCTACGGCAGTAAGGGCGCGATCATCTGCCGCCTGATCGAGGAGTTTGGGATCGCCGAGACGATCAAGGTGGCGACCCCGGACTCGGTGGAGTTCAAGCAGATGGAGGTTCCGGCCTGCTTCTACCCTCACGGCGGCGTCCCCACCGAATCGTGGCGCTCGCTGTTCTACGCGAACCTGATTAAGGATTTCATCGACGAGATCTTGTCAGGCGCCGGGCAGAGCCAGGGAGGTTTCCGGGACGGGGCCTGGGTGCAGGAAGTGATAAACGCCGTGGAACGGTCGCATCACCAGCGCCGTTGGGTTGACCTCCCGCTGGAGCGCTAAGCCGATGAGCGGCACCGCGCCACGATTCACGGAATGGCTTGACGCCGTGGTACTCGACTACTATGACCGAGAGCCGGTCAGCGCTACGTTCATTGGTAGACACGAACACGACCCCCGATTGCCGGATCTCTCCGCGCGGGGTCTTGCCGATGCCGCGACTCAGGCGCGGAGGCAACTCAGCCGGCTGCGGGCCCTGCCGGCGGAGGCGCTGACGGAGACGGAGCGGCTGGATCGCGACCTGGCTCAGGGGATGCTGGAGATTCATGCCTGGGAGTACGAGGGCGGGCATATGTGGCGCGGCAATCCCAGTCTGGCGCTCGGCGAGGCGGTGTTCGGGGTGATCGCCTTGCTGTTGCGCCCGTTCGCGCCGTGGCCGCGACGACAGGAGGCGGCGATCGCCCGATTGGAGCGCGTTCCCGCGCTCCTTGACGCCACGCGAGCCCGGATTCACCAGGCGCCGGCGGCCTGGATTGCACGCGCGGTTCGCGAGTGCGAGGGGGCCCTGGCGTTTTTCGGGTCGGGACTGGATCGCTTTGCCGCCGATCACGGCCTGGATGGCGACCGGTTGCGCCGGGCCGGAGATCGGGCCCGCGCCGCCGTGGTTGAGTTTCGCCGTTACCTCACCGGCGAGCTACGGGAAGGCGGGAGCTACGGCTGCGGCGAGGAGGCGCTGTCGCTGTTGATGCGCCGCGGCCATTGGCTGACCGAGGAGGCGGACGATATCCTGGCCCTGGCCGAGGATCGGGCGCGGGAGCAAGCTGGTTACCTGGAGGCGCACGCGGCGGATTTTGGCGCCCGGAACTGGCAGGAGGCGCTTGCCCACCTGCATTCCCATCATCCCACGCCGGAACACTACCTGCCTCGATATGAACAGATCTGGAACGAACAGAGAGAGGCCGCGCTCGCCGCCGACCTGGTGAGTTGGCCGGAGTACCCGATCCGCTACATTCAACAGCCTGGTTGGGCGCGCGAGGCGGCGGCCAACCTCTATTTCCTCTTCTATCGGGCGCCCGCCGCGTTCGATCAGATCACCCCAGTGGAGTATTTGGTTCCCCCAATTAACGCGGATCTCCCGCCGGCGGAGCGGACGCGGCGGCTGGAGGCCACGAACGACAGCGTGATCAAGCTGAACCATGTGATCCACCACGGCGGGCTGGGGCACCACCTGCAAAACTATCACGCCTATC
>Ga0307372_10014197_pt1 | contig 10220 bp, 9 predicted proteins | sample OX1MG_FD_202533 | JGI IMG/M metagenome (GOLD analysis project Ga0307372, IMG submission 202533) | Soil microbial communities from Risofladan, Vaasa, Finland - OX-1 | ecosystem: Environmental > Terrestrial > Soil > Coastal area > Acid sulfate soil | place: Finland: Risofladan, Vaasa | collected... | reverse complement strand
TGGACGAGGCCATCACCCGGGTGCTGCATCTCGATGAGGCCAAGGTGGTCGAGTACAAGGGCACCTACTCCCAGTACCGGGCGGCCCGGAAGGCCGATGAGGAGCGCCAGGCCAAGGTGGCCACCCGTCAGGCGGCCGAGATCAAGCGACTGGCCGATCTGGCCGACTCAATGCGCCACTCGACCGGCACGCGGGCCCGCAAGGCGCAAACCCTGGACACCCGGGTGCAGCGCCTCCGACGGGACGCGGTGACCGGCCCGGCCCGGGAGCGGCGCTATTCCATCCGCCTGCCTCAGCCCCCCCACGCCCCTCGGACTGTTCTGGAGGTGATCGGGTTGGTCAAGTCCTACGGAGGCCCCCCCATCTTCGAGGACGTGGACTTTGCCGTCGAGCGCGGTGAGCGGCTGCTGGTCATGGGCCTCAACGGAGCCGGCAAGACCTCCCTGCTCCGGGTGCTGGCCGGCCAGTCCGAACCCGACCGTGGCCGGGTCGACTTCGGCTCCGGCGTGTCGGTGGGCTACTACGCCCAGGAGCACGAGGGCATCCACGCCGGCACCGACGTCCTTACCCACATGCGCCAGCAGATCACCACCAGCCGGGCCATCGGGCTGGCCACCCGGTCCGGCCGGTCCGCCGGCCGAGGCGCCGGGTCCACTCCGGACCGTCCTCCCACCGAGGTGGAGCTGCGTTCGCTGCTCGGGATGTTCGCTCTCACCGGGGAGATGGCCTTCCAGGACGCAGGGACTCTCTCGGGCGGGGAGAAGACCAAGCTGGCTCTGGCCCAGCTGGTGATCGGCCGCCACAACCTCTTGCTCCTCGACGAGCCCACCAACAACCTGGACCCTGCCTCCCGCGAGGCGGTGGCCGGAGCCCTCTCGTCCTGGGGAGGGACGATGATCGTGGTCAGCCACGATGCTGAGTTCGTCGAGATGCTGGAGCCGGATCGGGTCCTGATGATGCCCGAGGCCGTGCTCGACCACTGGAACGAGGAGCTCCTCGACCTGGTGTCCATGGCCTGAGCCAAGATCGGCCCATGAACACTGCCAAGGGACCCCGACCCGACACCCCCCGCTTGATGCCGGTCACCGACCCCGCTCCCGAGGTTGCCGAGATACTCGACGGCGCGGCCGTGCGGGGCCCAGGGGAGTCTTCTCTCAACATCTTCGCCACCCTGGCCCACAACCCCCGGATGCTCCGGCGCTTCAACCAGCTGGGTGGTTCGCTGCTGTTCCGCTCCGCTATCCCCGACCGGGAGCGGGAGATCGTCATCCTCCGGGTCGGCTGGCGGGCCCGCTCGGTCTACGAGTTCGGTCAGCACACCGTCATCGGCCGGCGGGCCCGGCTGACCGATGCCGAGATCGAGGCGCTGGCTTCCGACGTCCTGCCGGAGGGCTGGTCGGAGGAGGACCAGCTGCTGGTCCGCCTGGCTGACGAGCTCTGTGCGAATGACTGTGTGTCGAACGAGACCTGGTCCGGCCTGTCTCGGCGCTGGGGCGCCGCCCAGCTGGTGGAGCTCCTGGTGCTGGCCGGCTTCTACCGGCTGGTGTCCGGCTTCCTCAACTCAACCGGAGTCGCCCTGGACCCCGGCGTCCCGGGCTGGCCGGCCTCGGCCCAGCCCTGAGCGCCACGGGCGGTGGCGGCGCAACCCTGCGGGTACCACCGGCTGTGGTGCCGGCAGAGAGATGCAACTTGAAGACACCCTCCCAGATCTTGACTTTGGTCGTGTGATGGAGAACATTCGTTCGTTTCACAACGCTTTCGTAATAAAAAACGGGGTAGTGTTCAAGGTGCATGTATCGCCCTGTGGGCCGAGGCGGACGGCTCGGCGAGATATCGTATACTTAGCCTAAGTAAATGGCCCCCCCCGGACCCGCACCCGCACCCACCGCTCCGGTCGACCTGGAGATGGTCAGCCGGATACGGCTCTCGGTGCTGAGGCTGTCGCGTCGGCTGCGCCAGAACGCCGCTGCCGGCCTCACCGCTTCGCAGCTAGCCCTGGTTTCCACCCTCGACCGTCATGGCGCCATGACTCTGGGCGACCTGGCTGCCCATGAGGGGGTCCAACCTCCCAGCATCACCAGGATGGTTGACGCCCTGGAGAAGGCCGGCCTGGTCAAGCGGGTGGACTCTCTGACGGACCGCCGGGCCGTCATGGCCCAGCTGACGGGTGAGGGACGCAAGGCCATGGAAGACGTGCGCCGGCGCCGGGACGCCTGGCTGGCCGAGAGGATCGCCGGCCTGTCGCCGGAGGAGCAGCGGCTCCTGGAGGCGGTCCTTCCGGTACTGGAAGCCCTGGCCGAGGACCGGATACCCGAGGCGGCGGGGACGGGGACGGGCAAGGGGCGGTGAGGCTGCCTCTGATTGCCCGCCGGAAGCGGGGGGAGGGGGTGGACCGGGCGGGCGGAGGGGGCACCTTTGCCGCTCTGGGGGTCCGCAACTACAAGCTCTATTTCTACGGACAGATCGTTTCTGTATCCGGGACCTGGATGCAGTCGCTGGCCCAGATGTGGCTGGTACTCGAACTGACCCACAACGGGGTCTGGCTCGGGATGGTCACCGCCACCCAGTTCCTGCCGATGATGCTGTTCGGGCCCTACGGCGGATTGATAGCCGACCGGGTGGACAAGCGGAAGATGCTCATCTTCACCCAGTCGGCGGCCGGGACCCTGGCCCTGGTCCTCGGCCTCCTCACACTCACCCACTCGGTGCATCTGTGGATGGTCTTCGTCCTGGCCTTCGGGTTGGGCTGTGTGAACACGGTGGACAACCCGACCCGCCAGTCCTTCGTGATGGAGATGGTGGGGGCGGGGATGATCACCAATGCGGTCACCTTGAACAGCGTCGTCATCAACGGCGCCCGCATCGTGGGCCCGGCGATAGCCGGGGTGCTGATCGGTACGGTCGGGGTGGGTCCCTGTTTCCTCATCAATGCCGCGTCCTTCCTGGCCGTGATCCTGAGCCTGTCCCTGATGCGCCGCCACGAACTGCTCCCGGTCGAGCGGGTGGTGCGGGCCAAGGGCCAACTCAAGGACGGGCTCCGGTATGCCTGGAAGACGCCGGCCCTGAGAACGCCCCTCCTGCTGGTGACGGTGGTCGGGATGCTGGCTTACAACTTCACCGTCACCTTGTCCCTGCTCTCCAGTCGGACGTTCCACGCCGGGGCCAGCGGCTTCGGGATCATGACCTCATGTATGGGCGCCGGGGCCGTGGTCGGGGGTCTCATAGCCGCCTCCCGGAGCCGGCCCACTGGCAAGCGGCTGGTGGCGGTTTCCTTCGCCCTCGGGATCACCCTGCTGGCCTGCGCGGCCATGCCGGTGTACCCGGCCGAGCTGGCCGCCCTGGTCCTCATGGGTGTTGCCAACATCGGCTTCATCGCCACCGCCAACACGACCCTGCAGCTGGCCTCGGCCCCGGAGATGAGGGGGCGGGTCATGGCCCTCTACGGGGTGGCCTTCTTGGGCACCACGCCGATCGGCGGGCCCCTGGTCGGTTGGATCTCCCAGGTGGCCGGTCCCCGCTCGGGCGTCGGTGTGGGTGGCATCGCCTGTGTGTTGGCGGCGGCGGCCGCCTTTCCCTCGTTGACCGGTGCCCGCCTGCCTTGGCGGCGCAGCCGGGGTAGCGAGGTCGTCCTGGCCGTGCCGGCCCCGGAGGAGACGGTGGGAGCTCTCTAGTCCAGCAAGTCCTGCACTTGCGCCCAGGTCGGGCCGTGAGAGGTCTGATCACCTCGCGCTTAGCCTTTGACGGTGCGTCTACCTCGATCGGCCGGCCCGCTGAGTTCAGCGGAGTTGGCCGAGGCTGCGGTTCTGGGTGACCTGACCGTGGCTCTGCTGTTCCTGGGCTGGCTGATGCCCCTCGGTCCGGTCATCGAGGTCCTCTCGGTGGCGCCGATGGCCGCCCTCGCCTACCGCCGGCGACTGCGGGCCGTGGTTGGGGCGGGCGTGGCTTCCAGTTCGGTGGCCTTCCTGCTCGGGGGGGTCAATCTGTGGAGCATCTGCCTGGTGGTCACCGATCTGGGCTTCATCATCGGCCTGGCCATGCGCCGGCATTGGGGGGTGATCCGGCTGCTGGCCTGCGGCCTGGTGGTGTGGGCGCTGGTGGCGGGGGTGACCGTCGGCCAGCTTCTGCTCTTCGCCAGCTTCCGCAAGCTGGCTTTCGACCAGATCCGCAACTCCTGGCACGGGATCCGTCGCATCCTTTCGACCCTGTTCACCTGGTTCCCCGGCATAGGAGGGATCGTGCGGGCCGGGAATCACGTCGTCAACTGGGTCATCTCCAACTGGTGGGCCATCATTCCGGCCGGGGAGGTGCTGCTGGTCGAGGGGGTCCTTCTGGCCGCCTGGGCCATATCCCGTCCGACCATCCGTTCCCTCGAGCGTTCGATGGGCAAGCCAACCTTCGGTCCGGCCAGGCGTGCTTCCGAGGAGACCGGCGCCGACGTGGTGGCCGGTGCCGACGTGGTGGCCGGCGCCGACGTGGTGGCCGGTGCCAGTGCCGGTGCCGAGGCCGGGCCGCTTGCGCCGGCCCCAGTGCCGGTCCGGTTCCAGGATGTCTCCTTCCGCTACCCGGGCGCTGACACCGACGCCCTGTCCGGCGTCGATCTGGAAGTGGCCGAAGGCGCCTACGTGGCGGTGGTCGGCAGGAACGGGTCGGGCAAGTCCACCCTGGCCCGGATCACGGCGGGGATGCTCGAGCCCGAGGGCAGCGTCACCCGACCCGGCGCCGTCGGCCTGGGCCGGCCGGGAGGAACTGCCGTGGTCTTCCAGCGCCCCGAGAGCCAGGTCCTCGGGGTGCGGGTGAGGGACGACGTGGTGTGGGGCATGGACCCTCCCCATGCCGCTTCCGTTGACGTGGCCGGGGTGCTGGCCCGGGTTGGCCTGACCGGCATGGAGGAGGAGGAGACCTCGACCCTTTCCGGCGGCCAGCTGCAGCGTTTGGCCATCGCCTCGGCCCTCGCTCGCCACCCCAGGCTGCTCGTGTCGGACGAGTCGACCAGCATGCTCGACCCGGCCGGGCGCCGGCAGGTGGCCGATCTGCTCGTCTCCTTGGCCGGAGAGGACGGGTTGACCGTGCTGCACGTCACCCACCGTCGGGAGGAGGCCGCCTCGGCCACCACGGTCGTGCGGGTCGAATCGGGAGTGGTGTCGGCGTCGTGATCGAACTCCGGGGCGTGGGCCACATCTACTCCCCCCGTACCCCCTGGGCCCGCCGCGCCCTGGAGGGGATCGACATCGACGTGGGTGTGGGCCAGGGCCTTCTGATCGTGGGGGCCAACGGCTCGGGTAAGTCGACCCTGGCCTGGATCCTGGCCGGGTTGACGGTTCCCACGGAAGGGACGGCCGATCTCTCGGGCCGGCCCCTGGACCGGGCCGGGTCCAAAGTGGCCATCTCCTTCCAGCACGCCCGCCTGCAGCTGTTCCGCTCCACGGTCGGCTCGGACGTGGCCTGGGGCCGGGGGGTGGAGGAAGAGGATGTCGACCCGGCCCTGATGGCCGTCGGCCTGGACCCGATCGAGGTGCGGGGCCGCCGGATCGATGAGCTGTCCGGAGGCCAGCAGCGTCGGGTGGCCCTGGCCGGCCTGCTGGCCCGGCGCCCGGAGCTCCTGGTGCTGGATGAGCCCTTTGCCGGGCTAGACCACGAGGGCCGGGAGACCCTGGTCGGCGTATTGGGCCGGGTTCGGGCCAACGGTCTGGCCGTGGTGGTGGTGTCGCATGACTATGAGGATGCGGAGGAGTTTGCCGACCGGGTGGTGGCGCTGGAGGGCGGACGGATAGCCATGGATGTGGGTGTGCGGGAGGGAATGACCCGCCTGGCCGAGCGGGACGAGCTGCCCGCCCGATGACCGCCACCGAGACCCCGACCCAGGGAGGTTCCGAGCGACCGCGCCGGTCGCCCAAGCCGGCCCAGCCGCGGCGGTCACGGCGTCGGGGTCCGACCGTCACCGAGGTCAACCTGTTCCGGTATGTGCCGGTGGACAGCCCGGTTCATCGTTTGTGGCCCGGAACCAAGGTGTCGTCTCTGATCGGCATAGGCATCGTGGTCTCCCTGCACCCATCCTGGGCCGGGGAGGGGATCGTCCTCGCCCTGTTGGCCCTGGGGATGCTGGTGGGCCGGATCCCGCTCGGAGCCCTCCCCCGCTTCCCCCGGTGGTTCTGGATCGGGGTGATCATCACTGTCGTAGCCCCGGCCTTGTCCGGTGGCTCGCCCTATCTGCATATCGGCGCCAGTCGGATCGGCCTGGGCGGCTTCGATGAGTGGGCCCGCTTCACCCTGCTGGTCATCGTCCTCCTGGGCTCGACCGCACTGGTCGGCTGGACGACGCGGGCGGCGGATCTGGCTCCGGCGTTGGCCACCCTGGCCACCCCGGCCCGGCTGGTCCGGGCTCCGGTGGATGAGATGGTGGTGGTGGTGGCCCTGGCCGTTCGGTGCATGCCCCTGCTCATCGATGAGCTGCGCACACTCTGGGCCGCCCGCCGGGTGCGCAACCCTCCGGAGCCGGAGAGCTTCCGGGACATGGTCAGAGAGGTTCAGGACATCCTGGTCACCGCTCTGGTCAGCTCGACCCGAAGGGCCCGGGAGATGGCCGACGCCATCGACGCCCGCGGTGGTGTCGGCTCCACCATCCGCAGCACGCCGGCCTGGCGTCTCGGGGAGGTGGTGGTGTGGGCCCTCACCGCCGCCGTCATCGTCGGCGTGGCCATCGTCTGATGGCCGCGGCATCCGTAACCTGGAGCACGGAATGACGCGTCAGGCCAGGCTCCGGGCGGTGCTGGCGCTGAACGCCGCCCTGGTGGTGGGCGAAGCTGTGGCCGGGGCCCTGGCCCACTCCATGGGCCTGTTGTCCGAGGCGGGGCACAACCTGACCGACGTGGCCGGCCTGGTCCTGTCGCTCTTTGCCCTGCGCCTGACCCTGCGCCCGCCCACGCCCAGTCGGTCCTTCGGCTGGCACCGCTCGACCGTCCTGGCTGCCCAGGCCAATGCCGCCGCGGTCATCGCCGTGGCCGTCCTGGTCGCTTACGGGGCGGTGGAGAGGCTGCTGCATCCGCGGGTGTCCGATGGCGCCGTCATGCTCGGCGTCTCCCTGGCCGCCCTGCTCATCAACGGGGCGGCGGCGGTGGTGCTCAACGAGCACGGTCACGGCCGTGGCGATCTCAACATGCGGGCCAATCTCTTACACTTGGCCGGGGACGCCGCCGCCTCGGGCGGAGTGGCCGTGGCCGGCGTGATGGTGCTGGTCTTTGGAACCCGCTGGGCCGACCCGGCCATCTCTCTGGTCATTGCCGGGCTCATCGGTGTACAAGCCGTTCAGCTGGTGAGGGAGAGCTCGGCCGTCCTGCTCGAATCGACACCGGTGGACATCGACATCGGCCGGCTGTCCCGGGCAGCCCGGGCGGTGGAGGGGGTGGAGGACATTCACGACCTGCACGTCTGGAGCCTGTCCTCGGAGGTGCGGGCTCTCTCTGCCCACCTGGTGCTGTCCGGCCACCCCACTCTGGAAGGCGCCCAGGCCACCGGTTCGATCGTCAAGGCGATCCTGGCCCAGCGCTTCGGGATTGCCCACGCCACCCTCGAGTTGGAGTGTGAGACGTGCCTGGATGAGGCCGATGTCTTACCCCACCTCGACCACGCCGACACCTTGCACGCAGAGGCGTCCATGCGGGGTCACTTCCTGCACGCCTCGAGAGAGGGCGATGCCCCGTGAGGCGATCCTCCGCTTAGGAACTTCGGGGCTTGATCTGTAGCCTGCAACGGTGCAAACCGGCACCGAAGCGCCCCGGATTGTCGCGGGCCGGTACCGGCTCGACGGCCTGATCGCCAGTGGCGGGATGGCCGAGGTGTGGCGCGCCCACGATGATCTCCTCGACCGCGCCGTGGCCGTCAAGGTCCCTCTCGGCCCCCTCCGCCAAAGACCGGAGTTCATGGAGCGGTTCCGGCGCGAGGCGGTGGCGGCCGCCCGGCTCAACCACCCGCGGGTGGTCGGGGTCTACGACACCGGCAGCGATCCGGAGATCGGCGCCTTCATCGTCATGGAGCTGGTCGAGGGGCCCAGCCTCAAAGCCCTCATGGCCGAGCGCCGCCTCAGCACCGAGCGGGCGGTGGAGATCACCGCCGAGGTGGCCCAGGCCCTGGACTTCGCCCACCGGGCCGGGGTGGTGCACAGGGACATAAAGCCGGCCAACGTCCTGGTGGCGGCGGACGGGCCCAAGGTGGCCGACTTCGGTATAGCGAAGGGAGGCGCCCGATGCTCGGACATGACTGAGACCGGCATCACCCTTGGCACTGCTCGTTACCTCTCGCCCGAGCAAGTGGAGGGCAAGGTGCTCGACGCCCGCTCCGACCTGTATTCCCTCGGCGTGGTCCTCTACGAGATGCTCTGTGGCCAGGCCCCCTTCGACGCCGACACGGATTTGGCTCTGGCCCTCAAACACGTCACCGCCGACGCCACCCTGCCGACCCTGTGCGATCCCAGCCTCCCGGGCTGGTTGGACAAGGTGGTGATGAAGGCGCTGGCCAAGAACCCGGACGAGCGCTACGCCACGGCGGACGAGTTCCGCCGGGCGCTCCAGGCGGGGCCTCCCGCCCGGTCCGCCACCGCCGTCATCACCCCACCGACCCGCCCGGTTCTCAGGCCGGCCGCCGCCTTTGCCGACAGCACCACCGCCCTGGCTGTGGGCTCATTGGCCCAGGCCCAGGCCGACGCCGACGCCGGCACCGACGGGACCTGGCCGGGTACGGCTGGGCCCAGGGCAGGCACGTCCGACGGAAACCGTTTCCGGATCCTGGGGGTGCTCGGGGCCGTCATCGTGGTGGTGGCGGCCGTGGCCGGACTGGTGAGCGCCCGGTTGGGCGATAACCATGGCAGAGCGGGCTCCGCCACCGCAGTTACCGCCCCGGGTCAGTCCTCCGTGCAGATGCCCGTGGCCGCCGCCCATTCCTTCAATCCCCCTCCGGGCTCGGGCCGCGAGCACGAGGAGCTGGTGGGCAACCTGATCGACGGTAATCCGACCACCTATTGGCACACCCAGCAGTACGCCAATCCCAGCTTCGGGAACCTGAAAGACGGCACCGGGGTGTACCTGCAGCTCCGGTCGGCCACCAAGGTGGGAGACCTGGTGATCTCCTCCCCGGACACGGGCTGGTCCTACCAGGTCTATGAGTCCAACTCGGACCCGACCACCTTGGCCGGTTGGGGAACCTCGGTCGCCCACGGGACGGTCAGCGCCGTCAGCACTTCGGTAGCCCTGGGGGGCCAGAAGACCGGGTACGTGCTCGTGTGGATCACCCACTTGCCCGTCTCGGATGAGGTGAGGATCGGGGAGCTCTCGCTGTTCTCCTGACCGGCCCGCAGTGCTCCTCCCACCAGGCGCCGCTGGGGAGGCCGGGCCGGGCGGTGACGATCCGGCCCAGAACGGCAATGCCCGCCACGGCGGCCCCGGCGGTTGTCAGTGCCGAGGCCGCGCTCTGGGCCCGGGCGCCGGTGGTCCACGTGTCGTCTACCAGCAGGATCCGTGTGCCATCGAGGGGAGCGGGGCCGGCGCCGGCCGGGCCGGCGGCCACGGAAAAGACGGCATCTCCCGCCCGGCGGTGCGAGGCCCGCCCCGCCCCCGGTCCAGGCTCGAGCAGCCCCGGCGCCAACTGGGGAGCCAGCCAGGCGGAGCGGGCCAGGGCCGACTCCAGAGGGTGGGGCCCCTCCCGGCCGGCGGTGGAGGGGATCACCGCTACCGCGTCCCAACCGGCCGGGGCCAGCCGGGGTCCAGTGCGCCACAGGAAGCGGGCGGCCAGGGCGGCCACCCGCTCTCCCAGCACCGCCCGGGTCCGGGCGGTCCCGTCCTTGTAGTCCCGCAGCAGGGTGTGCATGGGTGCGCCGGCCCGATAGACGCAGTTGACCGCCACCCGCCCGCAGGGGTGGGTCACCTGACTCATGGTCAGGGCGCAGGGATAACAGGTCCCGTACCCGGGACGGCACCAGCCCCGGCAGACCGAGCAGACCTCCGGGCCCGGCTTGGGAGCCTCGGGAGCCAGGGCGGTCAGTGACGCCGCCGTCCGCACCGCCCAGGCGATGGTGCCCTCCATGAAGGCGACGCTACGAGCGGGCTGTGACCGCCTACTCCCCGGCGGTGGCGGCCGGCTCCTCGGCCCGGTGCAGGAGGAAGGTGGCCGTGCACTTGCTCACCAGGTCACCGGCGGCGTCGGTGATCCGGGATTCGGCCCAGGCCACCTGG
>Ga0307372_10014194_pt1 | contig 10222 bp, 8 predicted proteins | sample OX1MG_FD_202533 | JGI IMG/M metagenome (GOLD analysis project Ga0307372, IMG submission 202533) | Soil microbial communities from Risofladan, Vaasa, Finland - OX-1 | ecosystem: Environmental > Terrestrial > Soil > Coastal area > Acid sulfate soil | place: Finland: Risofladan, Vaasa | collected... | reverse complement strand
CGGTCAGCTGCGCGAGGAGCAAGTGTGGATCGGCGGGCGCGGCGCAAGTCCGGCCGACGCGGAGTTCGTGCCGCCGCCGGAGGACGAGGTCCCGCGACTCCTGGAAGATCTCGCGGCGTTCGTGAACCGGACTGAGCTGCCGCCGGTGGCTCAAGCCGCTATCGCCCACGCTCAGTTCGAGATCATCCATCCGTTTGCCGACGGCAATGGGCGCATTGGGCGTTGCCTCATCCACGTCATCCTCAAACGCCGGGGCAGCGTGACGAATTTTGTACCGCCCGTAAGCGTGGTGTTGGCCACGAGCCCCAAAGCGTACATCGGCGGGTTGACCGGGTATCGACTGGGGCGCATCGCCGACTGGTGCGCCATGTTTGCCGGCGCCGTAGGTGCTGCCTGTCGGCGAGCTTCCCTTTTGGCCGACTCGTTTCTGGCTGCCGAATCACGCTGGCACGTGCAGGCCGGGCGACCGCGGAAAGGTTCTGCCGCCTCAAAAATCCTGGCTGGCATGCCGGCCCATCCTATTCTCGACGTGAACGCCGCTATGGACATCTACGGCGTGTCGAATTCAGGCGCGCGGCAAGCGCTGAATGCGCTGGAAGAGGCGGCAGTGATGAAGAACCTCTCGGTCAGCCGCTACAAGCGGGCATGGGCCGCGACGGAGGTGTTCGACCTCCTGAACCGGTTCGAGCAAGAGCTGGGGATTCCGGAGGACCCTCAGGAATCCCCCGACTTGCGCCGCCGCCGCGCACCTCGTTCGGCGTAGGCAAGCCGCTTCGCCTACCGGCCACAAGCCGCATGGCGCCCAATTGGGGCGACATGATATCAGGGGAAGGCGGAGGCGGAACTAAACGGGAGCGAGAGCGCGCTGTTTTTCGACAATGTCGGGCAGCAGGCGGAGGACGGTGTCGACGTCGTCCTCGGTGGTGCTCTTGCCGAGGGTCATGCGGATGGCGCCGTGAGCTACCCCCGCGGGCACGCCCATGGCGGTGAGCACGTGGGAGGGCTCGCTGGAGGCGGAGGTGCAGGCGGAGCCAGTGGAGGCGCCGACGCCGTTCAGGTCCAAGGCCAGGAGGATCTGCTCGCCTTCGACGCCCTTGAATGAGAAGCTGGCGTTGTTGGGCAGGCGGTTCTCGGGGTGGCCGTTGAAGATCGTGTCGGGCACGGTGTCGAGAATGCCGGTCTTGAGCTTGTCGCGCAGGCCGTGGATGCGGGGGTTGGCTTCGGGATGCTCCTCGTACGCCAGCTCCAGGGCGCGGGCCAGGCCGGAGATCTGGGCGACGTTCTCGGTGCCGGAGCGGCGGTTCTTCTCCTGGCCGCCGCCGAGCATCTGGGGCATGAGCTTGGTGCCCTGGCGGACGTAGAGCACGCCCACGCCTTTGGGCGCGTAGAACTTGTGGCCGGACAGCGCCAGCAGGTCCACACCCAGCTTGTCTACGTCCAGGTCGAGACTGCCGCCAGCTTGCACGGCGTCGGTGTGGAAGTAGATGCCGCGACCTTTGATGAGGCCGGCTATCTCGGCCAGGGGTTGGATGGTGCCGACCTCGTTGTTGGCCATCATCACGCTGACCAGGATGGTCTGCGGAGTGATGGCTTTCTCAAGCTCGGCCAGGTCGACGGTGCCGTAGTGGTCCACCGGCAGGTAGGTGACACGGAAGCCGCGCTTCTCCAGGTACTTGCAGGTCTCCAGCACGGCTTCGTGCTCGATGGCGGTGGTGATGATGTGGTTGCCGCGGTCCTGGTTGGCCTCGGCCACACCCTTGATGGCGGTGTTGTCGCTTTCGGTGCCGCAGGCGGTGAAGACGATCTCGCGTGGCTGGGCGCCCAGGATCTCGGCGACTGTCTCACGGGCGTTATCGAGCGCGCGGCGGCTCTCGCGGCCCACTGAGTAGATGCTGGAAGGGTTGCCGAACTTCTCGGTGTAGAACGGCAGCATGGCCTCGACCACGCGCGGGTCCACCGGCGTGGTGGCCGCGTGGTCCAGGTAGATGAACTTCCCAGGCATGCTTACCGCCGCGAGCGATCCTCGTGCTCGGCCATGATCTTCTTCTGAAGCTGCAGCAGGCCGGTCATCAGCGCTTCAGGCGGCGGAGGGCAGCCCGGTATGTAAACGTCCACCGGCACGATGTGGTCCACGCCCTGGACCACGCTGTAGGTTGGGAACGGACCGCCGGCGCTGGCGCAGGCGCCCATGGCGATGACCCACTTGGGGTCGGCCATCTGGTCGTACAGGGTGCGGATGATGGGTGCCATCTTCTTGCAAACGGTGCCGGCCACGATCATGCAGTCGGACTGGCGGGGCGAGGAGCGGAAGATGATGCCGAAGCGGTCGAGGTCGTTGCGGGCGGCGCCGGTGGCCATCATCTCGATGGCGCAGCAGGCGAGGCCGAAGGTCATGGGCCAGATGGACGAGGAGCGGGCCCAGTTGAACAGCTTCTCGACACTGGTGGTGATGACCGGCAGCTCCGGCATCTTGCTGACGATAGGCCCATAGTGGCCCTTGACCGGGATCGGCCCGATTGCCGGGGTGATGACCGGCGCGCGATGCGTCTGCTCCACGCTTGCAGTTTAGCGTAGGGTTGCCCGCTAGACTGGACGCATGCGCGACATTGTGGTCGTTGGGGCGGCGGAGACCAAGTTCGGCAAGCTGGAGAGCAGCTTCCGCGACATCGCCGTCGAGGCGGCGAACGCGGCGATGGCCGACGCCGGCATCGACCGGCAGCAGATCGAGGCCATGTACCTGGGCACGTTCTCGCCGGGGACGTTCATCCACCAGGAGCATCCCGCGCCTTTGGTCGCTTCGATGCTGGGGCTGGCGCACGTGCCGACGACCCGGACGGAGAACGCCTGCGCGTCGGGATCCTCGGCCTTCCTGCAGGGTTTGATGGCGATTGGCTCCGGCATGTACGACACCGTTTTGGTGGTGGGCGCGGAGAAGATGACGTCGACGCCCATCGAGGAGACGACGCAGATTTTGGCCGAAGCGGCCGACTGGGAAAGCGAGACGCTCGCCGGCGCGACGTTCCCGTCGCTGTTCGCGCTCATGGCGCGGCGGCATATGCACGAGTTCGGGACCACGCGGGCCCATCTCAGCGCGGTCGCTATCAAGAACCATCACAATGCGTTCCGGAACCCGTATGCGCAGTTCCATCGGGAGATTACCGAGGCCGACATCAACAACTCGGCCATGATTGCCGATCCGCTGACGTTGTACGACTGCTCGCCGGTGACCGACGGGGCGGCCGCGGTGGTCATCAGCACGCGTGAGCGGGCGCGGAACCTGGCGGGCCAGCCGGTGAAGGTGCTGGGCTTCGGCCAGGCCAGCGACTCGCTGTCGCTGTTCCGGCGCGAGGACATGACCTGCCTGGTGTCCGCTCGCAAGGCATCGGAGCGGGCGTACAAGATGGCCGGCATCGGGCCCAGTGACGTGAGCTTTGCCGAGGTCCACGATTGCTTCACCATCGCCGAGATCGTCGCCACGGAGGATCTGGGCTTCTTCGATCGCGGGCAGGGAGGACCGGCGGCACTGGCGGGCGAAACCGCGCTCAACGGGCGCATCCCGGTCAATCCCAGCGGCGGCTTGAAGGGCAAGGGCCATCCGGTGGGCGCCACGGGCGTGAGCCAGGTGGTGGAGTCGGTGTTCCAACTGCGGGGCACGGCCGGCGAGCGCCAGGTCGCCTCGCGCGACATTGGCTTGACCCACAACGTGGGCGGCTCGGGCGCTACCTGCGTGGTCACCATTCTGGGCCAGGCGGCATAGCGTGGCCGTGGAAATCGGCGCCAGCCTCGCCGGCTACCGGTCTGCCTCGGGCGAGATCACGATTCCTGTGCCGGGCTCGACGCTGGAGCACGTCCCGGCGGACGCCGAGCCTCGGGTCTTTGCCGGCGGCGGCAAAGTGCTGACCTACAGCATCGTGCACGTCTCCACGACGCGCTTCAAGGACAAGGCCCCATATGCGCTGGCCATCGTGGAGTTGGACGAAGGCGCGCGCCTGATGGCGATCGTCGACGGCGGGACGGCAGCGAACCTGGCCATAGACGGCCGCGTGCGGTATGCGCACAGCGACCAGTACGGCCACCACTTCGGGATCGATTAGGCGCTGACTGGGCTGTCGGACGTCACCGTCCACCAACCTCTCTCTGGTGTTCAGCCGGGACTAGCAGTCACTTCCACCGCGACCTGTGATAAAACGGTATTCGAAAACACGCACGACTGGAAGGGATAACCATGCTGTCACATGCACGCTACTCGGCTGTTGCCGGCAGACTTTCCGCGCTCGCGGCTGTGGGTGCGCTGCTGGTTGGTTGCGGAGGGTCGGCCCCCTCGGCCTCGCCCTCATCGCCCTCGGCCACGGCAGCGAGCAGCGCCGCGCCAAGCAAGCCGAGCGCCGCGGCTAAACCAAGCGCCGCCGCGAAACCGGCAGCTTCCGCGCCATCGGCCGTGCCAAGCGGCGCGGCGGCAGCTGGGCAACTGCAGGGCGTTACGTTTTCATACAGCGCCCTGATCGGCGTCAATATTCCCGAGTGGGTGGCGGACGCGGCAGGCATCTTCAAGAAGAACGGCCTCGACGTCAAGATCACCTACATCGCCAGTTCGCAAGGGATACCCGCCCTCATTTCCGGGGAGACCCAGATCGCCAACGTCGGCGGGTCAGAAACGCTGAGCGCGGTAGCGGGTGGCGCCGACCTGGTAACGGTCACCAATGATTCCCCCGTCTACCCGTTCATCGTGCAGGTAGCGCCTCAGATAAAGAGCATCGCTGACTTGAAGGGCAAAAAGCTTGGCGTCAGCAACTTTGGTTCAGCCTCGGACATTGCGTTGCGGGTAGGGCTCCAGAGAAAGGGGCTGAATCCAGACAAGGACGTGTCCATCATCAGCGTTGGATCGGCCTCCAACCGCCTGGCAGCGATGCAAAGTGGGGCTATCGTGGGGGGCGTTTCCTTCCCGCCCGCGTCGCTGAAGCTCGAAGCGCAGGGCTTTCACACGCTCATAGACCTGTCGGCCCTGAACGCACCGGCCGCCATCGGCACCGGGGTGCTCAGCCGCTCCTACTTCAAAGCCCACCATGACGTTGCCCAGAAGTACGTCGATTCCGTGGTTGAGGCCATCGCTCGAGCGAAAAAGGACGAGCCGTTCACCGTGAATGTCCTCGAGAAGTACTTCAAGTCCAACGACACCAAGGCCATGCAGGCGACCTATGACTACTTCGTGAACCACGTCATCCCGGCGCTGCCGTATCCGAAGCCCGAGCAATATGCGGATTCCAAGGCCGTGCTCGGAAAGAAGAATGCCAAGGTAGCGGCCTTTGATGTGGCCAAGATGCTTGACGACTCGCTGGTGCAGAGCGCCGCCGATCGGGGGCTGAACAAGTAGCTGCGGCCAGCCGTACGAATCCCCCGCGAGACCCGGGCGTCAGCCCGCGGCGCTGCTCTTGCCGGCGATTTCCGCGGCCAGCTTGGCCTTGGTCATGCCGACCCATTGGCCTTTGTGGCTGCCGAGCTTGAAGTTGGCGAGCTGCGCCGGGTCGGTCCAGCCCCACGTCTTAGTCACGCCGGTGTCGGTGTCGATCAGCTGCTGGCCGACCCCGTTGCCCTGCTTGATGACCTTCCAGAAGTACATGTTCTGAACGATGTCGTGGTCTTGGTCGAGCTTGACGGGGCCCTTGACGGTGGCCAGATTGGTGTTGTACAGGGCCTGGAGAAACGCCTGCGTGTCCTCGATCTTGCCGTTGACCTTCTTGAGGGAGGCCACCAGAACCTCCGCGGCCACATGGCCCTGAGCGGCGTCCCCGGAGATGAGCCGGCCCGGGTACTTGGCGTTCCAGGCGCTGACGAAGGCCTTGTTCTCGGGCGTGTCGAGGCTGGAAACGTAGGCATATTCCCCCACATCGCCCACGTCGGCGGTTCCCGCTTGAGCCAGATTCGACCCGGCGGTGATCTGCCCGGACATATCCAGCACCAGTGGCTTGCGCTGGCCGGCATATGTGGCATACTGCTGCGCGAAGCGCAAGGAGTCGATGCCGGGCATGAAGGCAAGGATGACGTCCGCGCTCTGGTTCAGCTGCGCCAGGTAGGGGCCGAAATCGTTGGTGCCCAACGGCGGATGGATCTCCGCCACGATTGAGCCGCCCAGCTTGACGTAAGCGGCGCCGGCGGCATCGCCGGCCTCCAGGCCACCGCCGTAGTCGGAGGTCATCAGGATGGCCTTCTTGTAGCCCTGCTTGTACGCCCAGTCCCCGTTGGGCGCGAACAGCCCGACGGTGTTCTGCGTCAGCCGCACCACGTACGGGCTCTTGAACTTCGGGTCGGTGGTCAACGTTTGCGCGCCGCAGTTGCCGCTGACGATGGTCGGCACCTTCGCCTGCTGCATGTACTGCGCCACCGCATAGCAGGCTGGCGTGCCCTGAACTCCCAGCACCGCTTGCACTTTGTCGTTCTCGACGAGCTGCTTGACCTTCGTCAGGGCTACATCGGCCTGGTTCTGGTCGTCCACGAACACCGCCTGGATCTTCCTGCCGGCCACGGTGTTGTTGAGGGATGCCAGATAGAGGTTGAAGCCATCCTGGTTGTCCTTGCTGTTATTGGCCAGCGGTCCGGTGAACGACTCCACCACGCCGACCTTAATGGGCGCGGCGGTGGACGGGCCGGCTGACGCTGACGCAGCGGCGGTGGACGCGCCGGCTGACGCTGACGCAGCTGTGCTGGCCGGCGCGCTGGAGGCCGCCGTCCGGCTGGCAGCCGCAACCTGGTTGACAGAGGGTGATGGGGTCGAAGCCCCTGCTGCCCCGCAAGCGGAAAGCGTCAGCGCGGCCAGCATTGCCGCGAAACCAGGAAGCTGCTTCGTCGTGTGGCGCATGATCTGCCCCTTTCATTCCGCGTGCTCGGGCCACGTGACCCGAACACGCCACTTTCGCATCTTGCCCGGCGAGCCGAGCCTCAGCGAGCCGTCGATGGACCGCACTCTACTACCGGACGCGATGCTTGGCAAGCCCGCTGCTGTGTCAACACAGCTTTAACTGGCCCTGCCCCACTACGCCCTGAGCATAAACTCGGGAAGCAGGAGGTCAGACAGCAAGCCCTTTGCGGCCCAGTAGCCCGCGCATCTTGCACAGCACGCCAGTCTTGGCGCATTCGGCTTCGAACAGCTCCAGGATGCGCGGGTCTTCGTCTTCGTATTCCACCTGGATGCCGCCTTGCTTGGCCGACACATCGGCGTAATCCTTGGCCGTGGCGCTCTCGATGACGTTGTAGCGCCGGCTGCTGAACGGGCCGAAGACCAGATAACGGGCCGGCCCCGCCGAAGTGTTGAAGTGCTGGTGGTAGGTTGGCCCATCTGGTGGCGCAAACAGCACCCCCGGCTTCCAATCGACCCTCACCGTGTTCAGGGGATCCTGGCCTTCCTTCCACAGCAGGCTGTAGCCATGGCCGCTGACCAGGACGATGTTGGCGCCGGCGTTATGGAAGTGGCCCTTCTTATAGGTGCCGGGGTCGAAGTGCGAGATGTGTGAGTGCATCACGCTCTCAGCAAACGTAAGGGTGATGCTGCTGCCGGCGGCGCCGCGCTCGTGCCAGGCCGGCAAATCGAGCGCATTCATGTCGGGCACGAAGTTGGTCTCCCACTGGTGGCGGCCGGCGCTCACCGGCCGGAACTCGCCCTCGCCGTTGAAATAGCGATCGTCGCCGAAGCGCTGGGGGAACGTGCACGGGTTGTCGAACACAAAACCGAGGTTATTGTGAAACAGGCCCAGCATCAGCGGGGCGGTGGTTACGGACATGAGCCGCGCCGGCTGAGCGCCGGAGCCGTTGAAATACTGGTGCTTGGCGTTGAGTGGAATGCCGAAGGCCGCCCCCTCGCTCCATTCGAACGTGTGCTTGCGGCCATCCGGCCCTTCAATGGACGTCGAGCCGCGGCCCGACACGGCGTACACCAGCTTCTCGAACACGTGCTGCTCGACTTTGGTCTGGCCGCCGGGCGGAACTTCGTGGAGATAGGCGTTCAGGTAGTCGCTCCGGCCAGTCAGATGGACATAGGCGCCGAGCCCGCCCAACCGACCCCAGGGCTCGAGGGCTAGGGTCTTGCAGTCGACGCTGTATTCCTCATAGATGGGGATCCCCTCCGTCGCCAGGAATTCGCGATAGGGGCTTCGGCCGTGGTACGTCTTGACGACTTCGGGATCGGGAATATCGATCGCGGCTACAACCATGGATCCAACTCCTGCCTCATATTGAAGGCCCATTTTAGACTCCCCCGTCCCCGCCCCGGCTGTGCGCATTCTAGAGCGTCAGCTTGCCTAAATCGAGTTGGGTCTCGTTTGCCTCGATTACCGGCAGGTCCGGCTGGCCGGGCAGGTAGACGCTCAGGCGGACGTCGTAGGCGCCTGGCGGGGCGGCGACAAAGTGCTCGTCACGGACGAAACCCTGAGCGGGGAACTTGGTGAACGGCAGGCCCGCGTTCAGCGGCTCGCCGTCCTGCTGGCCGCCCAGCTTGGCGTTTGGGCCCCACAGCTTGAGGGAGATGTGGTAATCCTTGGGCACAGGCTGGCCGGCCCAAAAAAGGGTGACTTTGGCCAGGGGGCCGGGCTGGACTTCGTAGCCGGCCAGCTTGGGACCGTCCTGGAATTGGGCGTTGATGGCTGTGGCTGAGGGCGGCAGCGATGGCACTGTTGGGTGCGTGTCGAACTCGGTGAAGTGGATGGCGATGATGTACTTCTCGTCGGCCACCGGGTAGCGGGCGCGCAGCCACTTGCCCACGCGGTCTTGCGGGTCTACGAACACGTCGTGGGCCTCGACCAGCCAGATGTGGTCGTGCTGGGTCAACGGGGCCAGCAGCGTGTCAAGATCGCTGTCCGGGTGGACGTCGACGGGCACGACCTGGCCGGCGCCATGGAAGTAGTAGTCGAAGGGATAGACGATGTAGTTGGCCACTAAGGCGATGGCGTCGTCCGGGGTGGATCGGTCGCCGACGTAGCTGGCGGCCAGGCGGTAGTCCTCCTTGGCGTAGGACGGCACGGTCTGGCCACGCTCGGCGGCCCACACTGAGCCGGCGGACAGCAGCGCCAGCCCAGCCAAACCCGCTGCCCGCGGCAATCGGGCCAGGCCGGAGCTGGCGAGCAACAGCAGCGCTGGCAGCACCACGATGAAGTAGCGCGGCGAGAACAGCGGCTCCTTGAAGGACAAGGCGTAAACGGCGGCGATGGGCAGCACGAGCCAGAGCAGCAGGAAGTTCTGAGTCTTGGGTTTTGAGTTCTGAGTTTTGACGGCGCCGGCAGCCGCGGCGAGCGCCAGCAGCAGCGCGAACCAGTCGTCGAGCCGGGGCGGAAGATGGCCCTGGCTGGCGAAATTGACGCCCAGCACGCGCAGCATGTCCCACACGCCGATGAATCCGCGCCAGGTGGAGCTCTCGCCGGCAAAGCTGGTGACCGCGATGAACCAGGGCAGAAAGAGGACGATGGGCGCCGCCGCCGCGACGAGGCCAGGCAGCAGCTCGCGACGCCGTGGCAGCAGCAGGAAGGCGGCTTCGGCGGCTACGACGAACACGGCGTAGAGGTGGGTGTAGACCGCCAGGAAGTTGGCGGCGGCAAACAGCGCCCAGGCGGATCGGCGCCCATTGGACAGCGCCCGAAGCATGGCATAGGCGCCCATCACGGTCCACAGCAGCGCCCAGCTGTACATGCGCGCCTCTTGCGCCAGCCAAATGAGGAAGGGGTTGGCTGCGCCAAGCGACATTGCCGCCAGGCCCGCCCATCTGCCGCCAAGCCGCCGGCCGATGGCGTACAGCAGCGGAATGGCTGCCACCGCGGGAACGACCGATAGGAATCGGATGGCGAACTCGCTGCTGCCAGCCGGGATGCGCCACAGGTGCAGCAGCAGGAAATAGAAAGGCGGGTTTGGCTCTGCGCTGAAGCTTTGCTGGACGATGTACCACAAAGGGCCGCCGCTGAGGGCCGCGCTGAAGCCTTCGTCCAGCCAGAAGCTCTGCTTGGCGAGCCACCAGGTCCGTAGCGCAAAAGCAGCCAGGCTCAGGCCGCAGAGCTGAATGAGCAGCCCGCGTGAGACAAAAGGGCCAGGCTCGCGGGCGCGGGTGATTAGGCTAGTCTACAACGATGCTCGCCGCTTTCCCCTCGCCCGCCGGTCCTACGCGGGCTGCGAGTACGGGACAGGGTGAGAGCGAGGCAGTCGCGACCGCTGGCGGGCCGCGGATTCCTCGCTTCGCTCGGAATGACAA
>Ga0307372_10014193_pt1 | contig 10223 bp, 10 predicted proteins | sample OX1MG_FD_202533 | JGI IMG/M metagenome (GOLD analysis project Ga0307372, IMG submission 202533) | Soil microbial communities from Risofladan, Vaasa, Finland - OX-1 | ecosystem: Environmental > Terrestrial > Soil > Coastal area > Acid sulfate soil | place: Finland: Risofladan, Vaasa | collected... | reverse complement strand
ATAGCAATCAGCAGGAGGAGACCCATGCAGCACAGTTTCATCATTCCACAGCACAACCCGTTTTCCTTTTCTTCGTATCGTCGTTTTGTCGGTCCGGCCTTCGTCACCTTTACCATCGTCTGCGTGATCTTGCTTGCCCTCGCCCTGCTACTCCTGGGCCTGGTGCTTGAGCTGGGTGCGTTGCTCGCTCCCTGGCTCCTTGCCAGTGGACTCGTCCTGCTCAAAGTGGGAATGATGGTGTTTCTCACGTTCCGCCTCGTCCTGTTCCTGACACGAGGTGTGACGGTGCTACGTCGGCGAGCGGTACACTGGCAGTGGTATCAGCAGCTGCTCCCACGTGTTCAGGGAACTCTGCTAACTCTTTGGAAGCTGGCAAGACTGCTCTTCTGGCATCTGATGCATCTCCTGTTTATCGCGTTGTTCGGATAAATAGAGGAAAAAGCTTAGCATGAAGCTTGATAGAACAACACTTAGGATTACAGCTTGACGCCCTCAAAAAGCATGGGTGTGTGCGCATATTTACCGACAGGCAGACCGGGACCCGTTTTGACCGCAAAGAACTCCTTGCAGCCCTTGATTATCTCAACGAAGGAGATACCCTGGTCGTGTGGAAATTAGATCGCCTGGGGCGAAGCTTAAAGCAGCTGATTGAAACAGCGCAAAATCACCCTTGTCTCTTTAACCGAACACCTTGACACCGGCTCGGCCACAGGGATGCTCTTTTTTCAATTCATTGCCATGCTGGCAGAATTTGAACGGAACCTGATATCCGAGCGCACCAGAGCAGGATTAGACTCGGCCCGCGCCAGAGGAAAAAAAGGCGGGCGGCCCCCGACCCTTGCCACCTCAAAAAAAGTGCAATTGGCCCGCCAACTGTATGCGGATACGACGAATGAGGTGAAAGATATTTGTAAGACGCTCAACATTTCAAAATCAACGCTGTACCGCTATGTGCATAGAGAGAAGACACATGTCAAAGGATAACAGAATGAAGGTCGTGCTCGTCCCTCACCTTATGCGGAAGTTCAGTGAACGATGTTTACACCTTATTCGAGACCATTCCAATCTGGGGGCAAACCGATTGCTTGGTCTCCCCCGGTCCTGGAATGGTCTCCCGATAAGTCGTGCCCTGGTCATGCCGCCCCGGGTCCTTGACCGTGCGTCTTAGACGGGGACCCCGGCGAGCGCGATGACGACGCCGATCGCCCCGGCGAGGAGCAACCCGCTCACGACACCGCGCCGGACGACGAAAAGCCAGAGTACCGCACCGGCGCATACTGGAATCTGCCAGAGATACTGCAAGGAAAGACCCAGAGGGATCGCCGACCCCGCAATGGCTCCGATGACTGCGGGTCCCGCTCCGGTGAGAAACGACTGGACTGATGTATTCGCTCGGATCTGGTCGAATCGTGGGCCGCCGACAAGGACGAAGATGAAAGACGGTGCGAAGGCGATGAGTGCGGCGAGCAGTCCGCCGCCGATGCCCCCGGCCGCGTAGCCCACGACGGCCACCGTCTGGACGACCGGGCCCGGGGTGATCTGGCCGAGGGCGACCGCGTTGAGGAACTGAGCGCCGCTCATCCAGTGGTAGGTGACCACGGTGTCGTGCTGCATGAGGGGCACGATCACGAACCCGCCTCCGTAGGAGAGTGCGCCCACCTTGAGCGCCACCCAGGCAAGCGCACTCAGACCGCCGACGGCGACGCTGTGTATGACGACCGCCGGAATAACCGCTCGCGCCGATCCCGATGACCGCGGGCGGCGCTGCCGGCGAATGGCGATCTCAGTGAGTCCGCAGGTGAGGAGCAAGAGCACCAGGTAGGGACCCACCGTGGCTGCGGCAGTCCCTCCCACCAACGCATAGATGACCCAACGGACCTGCTGGGCTCGCCTGGTGCCGCTGCGTTTCCAACTGCCGGGGACGAGCCCCCAGGCGGCGTACAGTGCCACGGCCGGCACTGCGGCACCAGCGCCGGCCGCCGCGCCGAGAATCCACTGCGGTGGATGGCTGGCAAGGAAGACGACGGAGAGGGCGAGGATGAGGATGAGCCCCGGGATGATGAAACAGAGCCCACCGAGGATGGCACCGACCGTTCCGCGCAGCCGCCATGCACAGAAGATCGCCAACTGCGTCGATGCTGGACCTGGCAGAAGGTTGGTGGCAGCGATGCCATCCTCGAACTCCCCGGCATCCATCCAGTGTCGCTCCTCGACACACATGCGACGGAGCAGGGCGATGTGGGTGGGAGGACCGCCGAACCCGATGCAACCAAGTCGGGTCCATTCACGAGCGATGGTGACCAGCGATATGTTCTCGGAGGGTTTGCGTGCGACGGCGTTGTCATTGCTCATCGGGACTCGTCGTCCAGCATCTCTCGTGCCAGTTTGCACAGGTGCTTCCTGCTCGCCTTCAACTCACACATGATCTTGCTCATTTGCCATTCCTGGGGGTTGAGTATGAACGGTACGGAAAACCACGTGAAGCAATTGTGTGTCCTCTTCATCTCCGTATCCCCGCAAAACAGAGACAGTTTGTCTCTGTTTTATGCACTCTATCGCGTGCCAAAGTGGAGAGGTATCAACGTTCCTTTTCACCGCTACAAGCTCTTCGCGTGTTTTTCCGTACCGTTCATACTCGACCCCTGTTATCGTGAGAGGCTACAAGTCTCTTCTGGGCCACATACCGCCAGGACAACTCCACTATTTTTTGCAGTTGTGGCAACGTCATCTCTGGCACGTCTACCCTCACGCCTATCAGCTTGCCTGACTTACGAATACTTTCAATCGTTGATGGGAATGCAGCAATCAGCGCTTTCACCTCATCTTCAGCCAGGGCAAACGTGGCATGCGTCGTATCTTTCTCGATGCCGACGAAATTTTTGCCGTTCGTCTTAAATGCGCGTAAGCGAACGAAATTTTTGCCGTAATGCCTGACTTCGACTTCTGGATAGGCTACTACCGCGTCTTGTAACTCTTGGATTGTCGTCATACCTCTCGTATTATACCTCCTCAAAAAGAGGTATGACCAGGATCACTGCAAACATCTATCATAAACTCAGAGAGTCGCTCTCAAAGCCAATCTATGCAGTGATCCTGGTCATACCTCAAGCAGCGGTTCAAAAGAGCAAATTCCTTCGCGTGGTTTTTCGTTCCATTAATGGGGTCACCATATTAAACGGGGTAAAACATACGCTAAGGCCGTGAAGTTGGTTTACGATGGCGGCTTTTGCTGCAAGAAGAGAGAAAAGCGGCTTACTGGCATTCCGATCAAAGCGTCAGAGCCATTTCATCCCTTCAAGTGAAACCTCCTGAGAAGTGCATTCATAGCTTAGCGTATGTTTTACCCCGTTTAATATGGTGACCCCTAAATGAGCTTGAATTGCTGGATACTGTACAATATCACAATGCCAGCCGATATAGAGCAGATATGTATGGGAGTCATGAATCATATATCTCCTCAGATCACGTCCTCGGAGAACAGGTTTAATCACTTCTGTGCTATGGTCGTCCTCAGCAACCAGGCGCTCCTTAGTTGCTTGATTCACTAAAAAAGCATCGGTTACGCCTGTCGAGATACCACGGTACATCTTGCCGCCGCCATACTGGCCCAATGGTGTGCCTATACCCAGCAACTTTTCGACAATGGCAGAGATGGCGCTGCTACTGGCGGGGGGGTGGAAGCCCTGCGCTTGAGGCAACCTCTGCATTGTGCTGGCAAAGATGGCATCGATCTTTTCCAGATCCATTTGGGTATCTGCCGTCAGGCCACGATACATGTGGTCTAGGGTTGGCCGCCCTTTGGACACCAGCACAATGCAGGGATAGGCGGCAGCGTCAAAAACCGGCGCGTCGCCAAAATCCAAGACCAGTTGTGCCTGCGTCTGGCCGGTGAGCAGGTCACGCAGACCCTTGCCATAGCCAACGCGGAAGAACTTGTTGGAGGAGATGAAGGTCAGCGTCCCGTTTTCGTGGAGCAATTCCAGGGCGCGGGCATAGAAATACACATAGAGATCGGCCATGCCGTGCTGCACGGTGGGGTAGGCTGTCCGCAGCATGCGCAGCGTCTCCTGGGGGATGCGCTCGTGACGGACATAGGGCGGGTTGGCGATGACAATATCAAAGCCATCCTTCTCTTCAAAGACACTGGCAAAGTGCAACCGGTAGAGAAAGAGCGGCAAGGTCCGCCCAGCCTCCAGGTCGGCCATCGCCTGCTGGGTGGTCTGGATGTCACGGCGTAGCGTCTCGATCTCGGCACGTTTGGTCTGCGTAGGTAGTACGCTCACCAACGATTTGCTCAGATGGTTGAGCCGCTCCTGGCATTGCTGGTCTCGTTCCCGTAGCGCCTCCATCACGACATCGCGCTCAGTCCGCACAATCTCCTGTTTGATCGCACTGGCGGGTCTATCGCCTGCTGGTTGGAAGAATTCATCCTTCAGTTCGCGCAGGCGGTGAATCAGTCGCTGGGTTTCGCTTTCCACCAGAGCAAGCTGGTGAGTCTCGCCATCTACAGGGCGCGTCGGATAGATCGCGGTGCCATTGATCGTCTCAATGAGAGAGTCACCGGCCATCAGCTTGAAATCGAGGTTGGGCAGCGGCTCCATCTCAAAAGGATCGGCATCCACCACGAGCGAGAGCCAGAACCGCAGCCTAGCAATTTCAATGGCCTCGTGCTTGATATCCACCCCGTATAAGCAGTCGCGGATAAAATTGCGCTTCCAGCCCTCGACCAGGGGCGTCTGCTGCTCCACTGAGACGCCTCCTACCCGGAAGAGTGTCCGTCGCACGCCCACGAGGAGCGCGAGCATACCGAGCGGAAAGGCACCAGAACCCACGGCGGGATCGAGCACGCGCACCTGTTCCAGCACCCGGTCCGCCCGCTCACGCAGTGTGCGTGGCAGGCTGTGCGTGTTCAGAAGTGGCTGACCATGTGCATCACGCACAGATTCGCCGGTCTCTGCCTCGTCCAGCAACCAGCCCAGCGATTCGCCTGCGATGGATGTCTCGCGGATCAGATAGGCGGCCAGCGCCTCCCGGCACATAAAGGCCACAACCGGACGCGGGGTATAGAAGGTGCCGCTTTGACCGCGCTCCTCTTCTTCCAGGAGGTTCTCAAACACCTTACCCAGCATCTCCGGGTCGAGCGCTACCTCCACCTCAAGCGGGGTATCCTCCTCAATCGTGAAGTTATGGTTCTCCAGGAAGTAGAGCAGCCCCTCGGGATGCCGGGTATCAAAGAGGACGTCGGCGAGTACGACGCTGCCGACGTGATCATCTTCGTCCGGGGCAAACAGACCGCCGTTGAGATAAGGCACCCGGCCAAAGCGCGACTGCGCCTCCGGTCGGGGCCGATTGAGCGTGTCAAAGAAGAGCGGCTCCAAAACTCCCCGATAGAAATTCTCCTCCTGTCGTATGGCTTCCTCGTACCAGCTTTTGACAAACTGGTGGTCGCCGTTGAGTGCCCCCTTCTTCTGCAAAAAATAGAGGAACATCAGCCGACCAAAGAGCCGCTGGGTGAAGGTATGCAGCCGACTAGGATCGGAAAACGCCGCAATAACCGGGTTATCCTGTTTGAGGCGCTGCTGCGCGGCCCGGAAGCGCCGGGCGTACTCGCGGTAGAAGGTATCGGTGAGGCGCTCGACGTTGAAGGCCTCGCACTGTGCCTGGTAGAGCTGCTCCGCTGACAGGCCGCCCGGCGGGAGCGCGATGCGGTTGAGCGTGTCCAGGTCGTGGCGCGTGGGACTGCTCCGATCCACCAGCAGCTTATGCAGTTTGATGCGCACCTGGGCCCCTTCACCCAGACGGCGCGTGTTCACAAAGGCCAATTGCTCAAAGGTGTCCTGTTCGGGCTGGCCCTTGACCGCAAAGATCAGCATATGCTCGCCCAAAAAGCGGCGCGTCCAGGCTTGAGCGATACTGCGAATCAGCTCGCTTTTGCGAGTCTGATCTTTCAGTTCAAAGAGCGTCACCGAAACCAGCGGGTCGCCTGGGCGCACACCGCCCACCTGGACCACCGGATAGCGTGCCGCGATCCCATCGCGCAGACCGCCGGGCAGATCACCTTCTTCGAGCGGCACAGCAACAGGCATCTCCTCGACAGGATAGCGCAGCTTGCGGAACAGCGTAAAAACAGAGGGCGCATCAATGCATGCCTCCAGGTCACGCCTGGCAAGAGCGGGTAGGGCAGAAGCGCGAACTGACATAAGCGAAAATCCTTCTTCCATCTTCCAGCGCTGGATGCTTTGAGGAGTCACAGGTGCAGCGAAGCATAGCCGATGAGCTATCGAGTGTCAATAGGCGATGATAGCTGACCCAATTCGGTCTCACATGAGCGAACGTGACCTCTTCATCAGGGTACCAGCGATGAGAATACTAACGGTGGCACTTCTGCTATTCGAGCAAGCAGATCTGCGTACTGTCTGAGAATGCCATGCGCATTATTTAACTCCTGACGGAGCCGATCGCTGTCTTCCCACTGTTGTTCATACAGGACCGAAGCACTTGTACCTGTCTGCATGCTCTGATAGTGCAAGAGCTTGGGATGCCACTTCGTGAGCAGAGGGCGAATCACGCAATTGATGATCGCTATCGCCAGGTAACCAAACGAAAACTCACCTTCACCCTTTGGGCGTGCAACAGCAGGGCCATACTCCCGCAGAATTTTCCGGGTGCTGTCAAAGAGTGTATACAGCGAAGCTAACGCTTCATGGAGTAATCCCTCACCAGGTTGCAGCTCCACGAGCGAAACACGCGTCACCAATTCCACATACATCTCCCAGGCTGCTCGTTGCTCTGTCTCGTCAGGTTCCCAGGTCCCATTAATATCACCAAGAAATGGCAGTTTCAACGAAACGGCCACGCTCGTCAACTTTGGCATCGTTGCTCCTCCTTCCTGTGAGTCACCTTCAGCTACGACCATTCCCAGGTGCATCCCATTGCTCCAAGCGACGTCTCAGCCGCGGGGAAGGATTCATAAAGTGTGTTGTGATCCCCCCATTGAATTCTCGTAGCATTTTTATCTCTCCACTTCGATCCAAACGTTCTAGAACGTGCTCAACAACCATCAAAGGCTGCTTGATAGCCTCAACTATTGAGGCACTGTCACTTTTACCCTCGTTGACAATCTGGAGATGTACATCTCTAACGATAGCCTTGTACTCAGGGATGTAGGCCTTTGCATACTTCTCAAAACCATCAAGAGTGAGAGAAAAATCTGGAAGTCCACCTCTTACCAGTTCCCGTAGCTTAAAATCGCTCGGTTCACCACCCATAGTAGTATGGAGTTCGAGATAATACCCATCGCGGAGCATAGCCAGCGACTCATAGAACTGATAGGGCGATATCTCTTGTAGTGCTGCCTGGCTAAGCATCTCTTGAGTCCCTATGCAGACACGATAACCATTCTCAATGGCTTTGTCGCCCGCCATTTTGAGTACCAAGCTATCTATTCTGCTGAGGCCAGGGATCTGCTCGATAGGGTTCTGAATGTAGGCAGGGACAGAACCCAGAGCGGGTTTGTCGCTGTACCCGTAAATCGTACCAATGATGCGCTTCAGCTCTGCGTCGTAGTTCTGGAGATCAGGAATTCTCACATAGAGTATGGGCTTCAACGCGGTTGGTATCTCGTCGCCGACAAGGTCATCCAGGACGATGGGAATAATCCTGATGCCCTCCTCTATCCTTTTCACAATGCTGGACTCCATCTCTGCTTTTACCCAGGGCTTCTTGATGCTATTGCGCGAAAGAATAATGACCACGATTTGTGCAGCTCGAATACCCTTTTCAAATACCTTGTCCACCAGGCTATCACCAGGTTGTATCTCCCATTTGTCGAGCCAGGCGTTGATGCCGCTGGCGCGCAGCTTTGTAGAAAACGCTGTCACAAAACGATCTTTGTCCTCGCTGGCGTGGCTGACAAAAACGGGAGGATGTACTCTTTCTTCTTGCTCCATACTCAGTTTTTCACCTACTTCTTCTCTTGAGAGGGTCCGGACTTCATCTATTGGGTAACGGGTATCGCACATCACACAAGCCACTTCCTGAACCCACTGCGCATCAACCTTGATTGGCTCTCCTGCATGGCAAGGGAACGCCAGCCGTGTCATGTCGTCGAATTCCATGAGCGGCTCCGGCTCCATCAGCGCAGGAGAGGTCATCTCTAGACGAAACAGGCCGCTTTGGTTGACCTGTTCTAGCTGCTCCTGGAGTCTGTACAGGCTCGGTCCTACAATCTCTGCCATCGCCTGCTGCTGGATATACTCTAGCTGTTGTGCTGTATGCCAGTTGCTTGCCTCCGCTGAAGCGAAACAATACGGACAGTAGTATGCTTCTGTAGATTCCTGCATTGCGTCGTCTGCGCTTTGCCATTGCTTAAACTGCCTTCCACAATGAGGACATTCCCTGCGCAAGAACCCATCTTTATCGAGAGGCAACTGTAGTGATAGACTCACTTCGTCCATATTCCCCTGCTCTTTGCTTATCGCGGTAATGGTTTGACATCATTCAATTCGCGTCTACTCCTTGGAGAACAAACGACGAGTGAAGAAAACAAAAGAATGTTCATGTTGACGTCCCAGGCGTTTCGTTGTTTTCTCCCGTGCAACGGCATGCGAGCGTTCTTGTTATCCGGTAGCAAAGTGGTACAAGCAATTATCTTTCCGTTCTGTTGCAACAGACGCATGCCCTGGAGTTCCTCATGAACCCATAGTGAAATCCTCCCCTGTTGCTTCGTCACCTTGCCTCGCATGTACACGCCCTGCAAAGGGAACCACTTTCCTTTCTTTTTTGCTTGTGTGATCTTCTGCGAAGGCCGTCTTCTTCACTAAAGCCTCCTTCTCTGCATGTGCTTCCACGATTTGTTTCACAAACATGGCCGGGAGCTTCAAGTCACTCGCCATCTTCAGGTAATCAATTGGGTCGCCGTATAATTTCTCTGCCATCTGGCGCAAGGCGCGAGGTTTCTCAATCGGAATTTCTATTGGCTCTTCAGTTCTCAGCCCTTGCTTGCCAATTTGGAAGCATAAGTAACGATATTGGCGTTCCGAAATAATGCCGAGATCGTATGCTCGGCGAATGAGGGCCTGAATAGAAACGCCCCATCTTTCTTTCAACTCAAGCAAGGTGTTGATCGTCACAGGTGGAAGCAGTTCCAGCTGCATCTGTTCTGCAGGCATAAGCAGTTCTGCAGCGAATTGATATGCCTCGCGTTCGAGCGTGTCCATCGTCCCACGTATGGCCTGATGCATGACAAGGTGCCCAAGTTCGTGCGCGATACTAAAGCGAAGGCGGTCACCAGGTGCATCACCTGCTATGACGACAGCTGGTCTCTTCTCTTCAAACCCGGCCCAGACAGAAAATGCGTCAATGCCTTTCAGCGATTCTGGAATACGTAAAACACGGACTCCACTTTTTTCGGCGGCATTCACCAGATTCTCTATGGGCCTGTATGAAGACAGGCTCATTTCTGATCTGGTTATGATAGCGGCCGCAGCGGGTTCAATTCTTTGTCTGGGCAAGCGCAATGGTATATCTTTGAACCGCTTTGCCATGACATCAATCATTTCGTAAAGCGTTTGGCCATAGCGATGTGCCCTGAGTTTATCTTTGCTTGTCATAGAGGATCTTGCTCGAAACAGAAGAGAGCCTAATGGGAACTCAAGCGTCATTTCTTGTTGAAAAAAGGCAAGGGGGAACCCTGTCACTTGAGCAATTGCATCAAGGACATCATCGGGCGGCTCATAACGCCCTACCTCATAGTGTGTTAGTACTCCCCGATTAATCTCGATCCTTTCTGCTAATTCAGCTTGAGTAAGCCCACGGAGCTCACGAGCTTGCTTGATCCTATCGCCATTAATCATGATTCACGTTCTGTTCCTGTATCATCTTCCTCAAAGTCCAGATCAAGATCGTTGCTCCCGCCTACTGCCGCCTCGTTCCTCGATTGTTTCGTGTCAGTCGCCGTCCGACGTGGGATAGGAAGTTTCCAGTGTGGATTAACGCTTGTAAGGTCCCGAGTAAGAGATTTGGGACAAACCAAAAAGAGTTCAACTTCTTGCGCGGCATTGAGTTCCCATAGAATAACAAGGCGAAGTGGTGTCCCTCCTCGATACAGAGGGAGTGGATAGACATTTTGCATATCCTTAAAAGGTAAAATGCCCTGCTCAATCTTGGGTTGCGTGAGGTAGGTGCTCTTGGTTCTCGTCGCGCTCGGGTTGGAAATGGGTGAT